>Ga0209061_1000817_pt1 | contig 65483 bp, 55 predicted proteins | sample Coa_R1_10_FD_187157 | JGI IMG/M metagenome (GOLD analysis project Ga0209061, IMG submission 187157) | Surface soil microbial communities from Centralia Pennsylvania, which are recovering from an underground coalmine fire - Coalmine... | ecosystem: Environmental > Terrestrial > Soil >... | reverse complement strand
TCTTTGTGACCGACGCACCGCTCGAAGGGGCCGCGACCACGGCCGCCCCCAGTGAGACCATCCCGACGGTGGCCAGCCCGACCACGAGCCGCCGAAGGGTCTTGAAGCGTTGACGCATCCCCCCACTCCTGTCTTCTCGGTCACCGCGGACGGTGACAGCGGTCCGATTGCTCTGTTTCGTTCCTGCTTCGGTGCTGCGTGCTTGGTGACGTGTCGATCGTTGCGAGTTGCGCTCTTGGGCGAGCGACCTGGTGCCGTCCGTCGATCGGTGACCTCGGAGGGGCAGCCGTCGCAGAACCGTAACACAACTCCTCCCGGAAGGCAACCGTCGACCAACCTTCCGGCCAACCGGGCTCGGCGGTGCCGGCGCCCCGACCCCGTGGGTGCAGGGCGGAGCGTCGGCACCTGCCGGCTCGGCCGAAGGCGCCCGGGCGCCGACCAAGCCGCCCGGGCGCCGGGCCTGGCCCCCCTACTTCTTCCAGGAGAATGTCGCCGGTGTGGTGTCCTGAAGCGGGCTGAGCGCCGGGTGGTGGAGGCCCTTGTGGATCTCGACCGCTGTCACGATCTCGGGCTGCCAGATCACCGCGAGCTTCTTTGCGACGAGGTTCTCGTACTTGGTGAGCGTCGCCGTGCCGAGCTCGGTCTGGGCGATGAGGTGGTCGTTGGTCGGTGTGTGGAAGTCACCGGAGTTGGACCCCGCGCCGGTCTCGAAGATCTCTGTCCCCGAGGGGTAGTAGTCCGGCGAGAAGATCCAGCCGCCGCCCCAGTTCTCCATCTCCCACTTGCATGTCTTGGTTGTCCCGGCCTTCACGTGGCAGGGGATGGCGTTGCCGATGACGGTGTTGAAGGTGGCAGAGGACAGGTTCATCTTGATCCCGGCCTGCAGCCACGAGCCGCGCTCGGCGTTCATGAGCGCCGTCTCGGTCTTTGTGCCCGAGGTGTACTGGAGTGTGAACTGCAGCTTGGCGCCCTTCTTGATGCCCGCGCCGCAGTCGTGGGGCCCGGTCCCGGGCTTCTTGCAGGTGCTCACCCCGTTGGGCACGACCTTCCAGCCGTGCGAGCTGAGCAGCGCCTTGGCCTTGGAGGGGCTGTAGGGGTAGGGGTTCTTCTCCTCGTACTTCGAGGCGAACTTGTTGTGCGGCCAGACCGGGACCGGCCCGTAGGTCGGCACGGCGTACCCCTTGAACAGGTGGTTGATGTAGGCGGTCTGTGTCAGCAGCAGCTGGAGCGCCTGGCGGAAGTACAGCTGCTTGAAGATCGCCCCGGCCTCTCCTGTGTCACCGGTCGAGTTGAAGTTCTCCGGGAAGTAGTTGATGCCCCAGCGGTACACGGCGGTCAGGTCGTATGTCGAGGCGAGCCTCGGGTTGTTCTTCCCGACCTTGATTGTCTGGGAGGGGCTGGTCGGCGAGGTGGCGTTGGCCGTCACGTCTGTCGACGGGAGGGGGCCCCAGTCGATTGTGCCGGCGACCAGGGCGTTGAACTCCGCCGAGGATGTCGTGAACGGCTTCTCGATGAACTCCTTCACGTGCGGCTTGTTCGGGCCCGAGTATGTGGGGTTCGGGACGAGCACCGCCGGCTGTGTGGCGCCGAAGGAGTGCAGCTTCCAGGGGCCGTCGACGACGGACCACAGCGGGCTCGTCGCGTAGGTCGGCAGGGCGTTGATCTTTGTTGTCGGCTTTGTGGGGTTGTAGCCGGACTGCTCCGACAAGAACGTGTACACGGCGTGGCATGCGGTGTCGTTGGTGCCAAACGGTGCGTTGAAGCACCCAGCCGAGCCCGGCGCCGCCGTGAGCGACGTGCGTGTCCAGGCCTTGGGCATGGGGGTGATCTCGGAGAACTCGTTGTAGAGCAGCCAGTGCGGGTTGAACGACCGCTTCATGCTGAAGGTGATCGTGGTCGGGCTTGTGATCTTGATGGCCTTCACGCTTGTGGGCATGGAGAGGCCGCCGGGGAAGTAGCCCGCGTACCCTGTCGGCTTCGAGTGCCAGATGTTCATCCAGAACAAGATGTCTGTCGCGGTGACCTTCTCACCGTCTGACCACTTGTATGTCTTGAGAGTGATCTTGAATGTCTTGTCGCCGTTGGAGGCCTTGGGCAGCGAGGCGAGCGACAGCTTCGTGTTGACTGTCGGGGTCGCGCCCTTGCCGAACCAGTAGAGCGGCCGGTACATGAACTGGGAGAACTGCGAGAGGTTCGCGACGCTGAAGTGGCCCAGTGTGGCGAACGGGAAGATGTAGTTCGGCGAGGCGCCCGGGCCCTCGGCGAAGGTGATCACTGTCTTTGTGACCGACGCACCGCTCGAAGGGGCCGCGACCACGGCCGCCCCCAGTGAGACCATCCCGACGGTGGCCAGCCCGACCACGAGCCGCCGAAGGGTCTTGAAGCGTTGACGCATCCCAACTCCTCTCTGATTCGGCCGCCCAGGCCGGATCGCCGGACGCCCCTACCTGCTTCCCCCCTGCGGTGTCGCTGAAACGTAACAGTTGAGCGGAGCGATGTCAACCTTGCTTCCCGAGCGGTCGACGCCGACGCCGATCGGTTCTAGCGCCATTAGCTGGGAGTATTGGTCCCGCTACCCGAGTAGGCGCTCCGGAAGCCGCTCGGACCAGGCAGCGGAGGACGGTCATCTCGTTGCTCAGCGTCTGTAGGTATTGCGATTCAGCGACCAGGAACTCGACCAGGAAGTACGCTGGCCGCCTGGCGTGTCGGACCCCACGCGGTCGGGGAACGAGCGGGGTCGGGAACGAGCGGCGTCAGCGCCGCGCGAGGCGCCGGCGCACCGCCTCTGCCTCGACGTCGAGGCGCTGCAGCACCCCGGGAACGATGCGGCGCTCCGCCACCGCCCCCACGACCGGCACGGCCACCACGAGTTCACCCTGCAGCACTCGGGTCGAGCCGTCTCCGGCGGCAGCGAGGCGGAACTCGGCTCGCCCGTGCATGAGGGGCGGACCGGCATCCGCGCGCAGCTCGAGCCGGCCCCCCTCTCCTCCGCGCACGTGGAGCTCCTGGGTCCACGTCAACCGTGTGCCTCCGAGCAGACGGACGGCGAGCGGATCGAGGTGCCCCAGGTACTCGTAGCGCAGGACCAGCCCACCGTCGCGCACACGCTGCGCATCGAGGAGCCGGACGTCGGGCAACTCGAGGTCCCGGTAGAAGGCCACGTCGGCGAGCACCGCTGCGACCTCGTCACAGCTCGCGTCGAACCGGTGCTCCGCGGCGAAGCGCACCGCCAGACACTACGCAGGACTGCACCGGCTGGTCCGATCCCCTCCGCCCCTATCGTCGGCGAGGTGACCCTGGAGGACGACCTCGCCTGGGGGGCCTTCTCGGGCGAGCCGCCCTGGACCGTCGACCCCGCGTCGCTGCGATGGCAGGCGGGGACCGGGCCGCTCCGGGCCGAGACGGCGACGCGCTCTCTTGCCCTCGCCCGGCCGCGTGCCGCGCCGCCGCTGGGTGACGCGCTCCGGGTGGCGGCACGGCTCGGGCCAGCCCTCGCCGTGTGGTACCTGACCGATCGCAGGCATGGCCGACAGCGCTCTCGTGCCGGGCTCTCCCGCCGTCTTCGGATCGCCTTCGAAGCCCTGGGCCCTACGTTCATCAAGCTCGGGCAGATCCTGTCCGCCGGAGAGGGCGTCTTCCCAGAGGAGCTCGTGGGCGAGTTCCGCCTGTGCCGTGACCAGGTTCCCGCCGAACGCTTCTCCGACGTGCGCCGGGTCGTGGAGGGTGACCTCGGGCGTCCTCTCGAGGCGGTGTTCTCCGTCTTCGAGCGGGAGCCGCTCGCCGCGGCATCGATCGCCCAGGTGCACGCGGCGCGCCTTGTGACCGGTGAGGACGTCGTCGTGAAGGTGCAGCGGCCCGAGATCCACCGGAAGGTCCGCCGAGATCTCGAGGTGATGGCCTGGCTCGCCCCGAAGCTCGTCGGGCGGATCCCCGTCGCTGCGCTCGCCAACCCGCCAGTGCTCGTCGAGCTCTTCGCCGAGACGATCGGAGAGGAGCTCGACTTCCGGCTCGAGGCCGACAACATGCTCGACGTCGCGCGTGTCCTGGCGCAGGCCGCCGGGCCCGGGTCTCCACGGCCGCTCGTCGTCCCCCGCCCGCACCCAGAGCTCGTCACCCGGCGGGTCCTCGTGATGGAGCGTCTGCGCGGGCATCCGTGGGGGGACGCCGCAGCGCTGCAGGAGGCCGGGATCGACACCGCCGAGCTGCTGACCGCAGCCCTCATCGCCTTCCTCGAGGGCCTCGTGCTGCACGGCGTGTTCCACGGTGACCTCCATCCCGGGAACCTCCTCGTACGCGAGGACGGCCGGGTTGCCCTCCTCGACTTCGGCATCACCGGACGGCTCGACGAGCGCGGACGGCGCGGGCTCCTCCGCCTCGTGATGTCGACCGCGACCAACGACGTTCGGGCGCAGGTGAGGGCGCTGTGCGAGTTGGGGGCGTTACCCGACGACGTCGACGTCGACGCGGTGGTCAGAGACCTGCACCTCGACCAGCCGGTCGTCGACCCCACGACCATGGACGCCGAGCAGCTCACCAACGAGATCCGTGAGATGACCAAGTCGCTCCTCGCCTACGGCGCCCGGATGCCCAAGGCGCTCATGCTCTTCGTGAAGGACATGCTCTTCATCGACAACTCGATGACGACGATGGCGCCCGACGTCGACGTGATCGGCCAGATCGTCTCGATCCTCACCCATCTACAGTCACGGCACGGGGCCCGCATCGCAGAGGACCTCGGGGTGCCCCCGGCGTCGCTCGGCGAGGTGGACCCGACGGGGATCCGCGGCACGCTCGGGCTCGGCGAGGACGTCGAGCGGCTCACGCACCGCGAGCTCCAGGCTCGCCGCCGCCTCATCCGCACGCGCCTCCAGCGCCGTCACCATCCGCAGGCCGAGCACCGGGAGTGAACGGGAGGGAGAGGTGGGGCCCGCCGCCCGCGCAGCCTGGCCTGACCTGGGCCACATCGGACTGACCTGGACCACGCCGGACTGACCTGGACCACGCCGGACTGACGTGGACCACGCCGGACTGACCTGGGCCACGTCGGACGGCAGGCATCACCTCACCTCACGGGCACCGGTCCCCGAGGGGGATCAGGCCGTCGTGTCCCCGAGGGGGATCAGGCCGTCGTGGCAGCCTGGGTCGTCGTCGAGCTCCCCGTTCCGGTGGAGGTGTCGGGGCAGTGATCACCCGACGTCGATGAGGAGCTGCCCGAGCTGGAGCTGCCCGTTGTGGTCGTGGACGCCGTCGTCGACACGTGTGCGGTCGTCGGCGCCTGCGCGGAGCTCGCGCCAGCGACCAACGTGCCCAACCCCAGGCTCAGGCCTGCCGCTCCGGCGATCGCCACCAAGGCAGCCAACGGATACCGAAGTTTCACTTCCATCTCCTCTCACTCGTCGGTGGGCCGAACGGCCCACCTCGACAGTGAAAGGGGCAGTGGTAAGCGCCAGCCGCATCGCGCCTGTGGAACGCCTAAGAACTGGCCGAGGCCACGCCTCCCGGGTCGCTTCCGGAGCCGAGGGCGCCCGACGGCTCCGCCGCACCGACTTGTGCCTTCAGCGCGGCGAGCTCCGCGTCGACGTTCGAACGCTCGCTCACCTCGTCGAGCTCCTTCTGGATGTCGTCGGTGCCTCCCCCGACGTCCTCCAGGACGCCGGACTCCAAGAGCTCGTCGGTTGCCTGCGCGCGCGACTGCATCGTTGCGATCTTGTCCTGGGCGCGCTGAAGTGCCGCGCCGGAGTCACTGATCGACTTCGAGATCCCCGCCACGCTCTCGTTCACGGACGTGACCGCCTTGGACGCGGTGTACTCCGCCTTCAAGGTCTCCTTCTGGGTCCGGAACCGGTTGACCCGTGTCTGGAGCTGCTGGAGCGTCTCTTCGAGCTTCTCCTCCTGTTCGGTCAGCTGCTGGTGCTGCGGCTCCATCTGGTCGATCTGCTGCTGGGCCGCAGCCTTGCGAGCCAACGCCTCCTTCGCCAGGTCGTCCCTGCCCTGCGCGACCGCCGCCTGCGCCTGCTCCTGGAGGTGGGCGACCGACTGCTGCAACTGGGTCTCCTGGAGCTCGATGCGCTTGCGCGACGCCGCGATGTCCACGAGCGCCCGCCGTACCTGAGTGAGCTGCTCGAGCATCTTCTCGTAGGAGAGGTCGAGCATGTCCGAAGGGTTCTCAGCTTGGTCCAGCGCCTTGTTCGCCTTCGCCTCGACGATGTCGTGCGCCCGTTGGAAGAGTCCCATGTCCCAATCATGCTCCCCGGGGGGCCTTGCGCGCTGGGCGCTCAATCGCTGGATGGCGGATTGCTGGGCGCCCGATGGCTGGATGGCCGATGGCCGGCCGCTGGTCGCCACCGGCCGCCGCCTCACCCCCCCTCGTAGGCGAAGCCCAGGTCGGGCGCGCTGAGGACAGCCCGGAAGGGGAGGCCCTGGGCTGCGGCCATGGCCGCCACGGTCCCGCCCCGGTCGACGAGCGCGAGGAGCAGCACCGGTTCGGCACCCGCCTCCCGGACGACGCCGGCCGCCTCGAGCAGGGACGTGCCCCTGGTGACGGCGTCCTCGACGACGACCACGCGATCACCGGCGTCGAGCGCTCCGGCGATCCTTCCTCCGGTCCCATGGTCCTTCGCCACCTTGCGCACGCTGAACGCCTTGAGCCTTCGACCCCGCACCGCGCCGACTGCCGCAGACACGAACGCCACGGGGTCGGCACCCATCGTCAGCCCACCGATGGCGGTGGCGTCCGGCGGGACGAGGTCGAGCACCGCGTCCGCCACGAGCAGCATCGCCTCAGGTCGGCAGGCCGTCTGCTTGGCGTCGATGAACCAGTCGCTACGCCTTCCGGACTTGAGCACGAAGTCGCCGCGTCGGACGGCGTGCTCGAGCAGGTGCCTTCGGAGCCGCTCGAGGGTGGCCGACCCGAGCGGCACGAGCGCCTCCCCGGTCACAGCCGGACGGCTCCACTTCCGGCGACGATCTCGCCGACGACCACGGGGTGAGGGATCCCTTCGACCTCGCGCACCGCAGCGACGACGGTGTCGACGCCCTCGGGCGCGACCAGGAGGACCATGCCGATACCCAGGTTGAACACCCGCGTCATCTCGGCTTCGCTGATCCCGCCCAGCCGCGCGATCTCGGTGAAGATCCGTGGCACCTCCCATGCGGCCCGGTCGAGGACGGCGTCGGCGTGCCGGGGCAGGACGCGGACCAGGTTGCCCGGGAGCCCGCCACCCGTCACGTGCGCGCAGGCATGGACGCCTGTCGGGCACGCCCGCAGCGCAGCGCGGACGGCCGGCGAGTACACGAGCGAGGGCTCGAGGAGTTCGTCGGCGAGCGAGCGCGCCGCCCCGTCCCAGGCAGGCCCGGAGAGCGGGAGGCCCGCGCGCTCCAAGAGGACGTGGCGCGCGAGCGCGTACCCGTTGGAGCGGAGGCCCGGCGACGGGAGTCCGACGACCACGTCTCCGACGGAGACCCGGTGGGCGCCCAGCTCCTGTCCTGCCTCGACGACCCCGACGGCGAACCCGGCGAGATCGACGTCGTCGGGCCCGAGAGCCCCCGGGTGCTCGGCCGTCTCGCCTCCGATCAGGGCGCACCCCGCGAGACGGCACCCGTGCGCGATGCCCTCCACGATCGCTGCGACGCGCTCGGGCCGGAGCGTTCCCACCGCGACGTAGTCCAGGAGGAACAACGGCTCCGCGCCCGTGCATGCGACGTCGTCCACGCACATGGCCACAAGATCGACCCCGATCGTGTCGAAGCGCCCGGTCGCCTGCGCCACCAGCATCTTCGTGCCGACGCCGTCCGTCGAGGACACGAGCACGGGATGCGGGTACCGAGCGGTGTCCAGGGAGAAGAGCCCAGCGAACGAGCCGATGCCCCCGACGACCCCCGGCCGATGGGCGGAGGACGCGAGGTCGCGGACGAGCGCGACCACTCGGTCTCCTGCGGACAGGTCCACGCCGGCGGCGGCATACGAGGTCGGGGGTGCGCCCGCGGGTCTCGTGGCCTCGGGCGAGGGCCCGGCTTCGGGCGAGGGCCCGGCTTCGGGCGAGGGCCCGAGCCCGGCTTCGGGCGAGGGCCCGGGCACGGCACCGACTGGGTCGCCCTCAGCCACACGGTCTCCCCGCGGCACGCTCATGGGCCGGTCAGGTCCATACGCCCGGCAGCGCTCCCTGGAGGAGCGGCTGCGCCGGTCGGCGGACCGGGCTCGCCGACCCTGCGCCGAGGGAGTCGGGGACCGCCGAGGGGTACCGGCCCGTGAGGCATGCGTCGCACCAACCTCCTTCGCCGGCGCCGATCGCCGACTTGAGCTGGTCCAGCCCGATGAAGGCGAGCGAGTCGACAAGGAGGAACCTCGCGATCTCCTGGACGGACATCGACGCGGCGAGGAGCTCGGCGCGCGTGGGGGTGTCGATGCCGTAGAAGCAGGGCCAGCGGAACGGGGGGGAAGAGATCCTCAGGTGCACTTCGCGCGCACCCGCGTCGCGGAGCATCTGCACGATCTCCCGAGTGGTGGTCCCTCTCACGATGGAGTCGTCGACCACGACGAGCCGCTTGCCCGAGATGTTCTCGCGCAGTGGGTTCAGCTTCCTACGGACGGCGACCCGCCGAGCGTCGGGCTCCGGGTCGATGAAGGTCCGACCGATGTACCGGTTCTTCACGAGCCCCTGGCCGTAGGGGATGCCGCTTCGTCGGGAGAAGCCCTCGGCCGCAGGGACCCCACCTTCGGGGACCCCCATGACCAGGTCGGCCTCTGCGGGCGCCTGCTCGGCGAGGAGCTCGCCCATGCGCCGCCGCGCCCCGTGTACCTCCCGTCCCCGAAGGCGGCTGTCGGGACGCGCGAAGTACACGAACTCGAAGATGCACAGGTGCTGGTCGCCCTCGGCGGGCTCGAAGAGCCGGACGCTGTGGACGCCCTCCGTGCCGGGTCCGTCGATGGTCACCAGCTCACCGGGCTCGAGCTCCCGTACGTAGGACGCGCCGACGACGTCGAGGGCAGGGGACTCCGAGGCCAGCACCCATCCCTCGGGGCTCTTGGCCGAACCCAGGCGCCCCAGGCACAGCGGCCGGAAGCCGTGGGGGTCCCGGACCCCGTACACGCGGGTGGAGTCGAGGAGGACGAGGGAGAAGGCGCCAGCGAGCTCGGGCAGCACCTCGGCGAGGGCCACTCCCAGCGGTGAGCCCAACCGGTTCCCCGGGCCCGTCGGCAACGGTGGCCCGGGGTCGGAGGCATCGTCCGTGGCCGTCCCCGGCCCCGCCCCGCCACGGGTGAGCGCCCGCGAGAGCAGCTCCGCGACCACGTCGCTGTCGGTCGCGACCATGCCGGGCAGCATCCCGCAACGCGCCGCGAGATCTTCGGTGTTCGTCAAGTTCCCGTTGTGCCCGAGCGCGAATCCTGCGCCGCAGGCCGGGCGGTACACGGGCTGCGCCGCGCGCCAGTCCGAGGAGCCGTGCGTCGAGTAGCGCGTGTGCCCCATCGCCAGGTGCCCGGTCAGCCCCGAGAGGGTCCGCTCGTCGAAGACACGGGTGACCAAGCCCATGTCCTTCACGACGGTGATGGTCTGTCCGTCGCTGACCGCCATGCCTGCCGACTCCTGCCCCCGGTGCTGGAGGGCGTACAGGCCGTCGAAGGTGAGGTGGGACACCGCCCGTCCGGGCGCGTAGACCCCGAAGACCCCACAAGCTTCCTTCAACGTCCGGTGCTCCGCCCCTGTCGTGGACAGATCGGCGCGGCGGCACACGTCCGCGCCGCGAGACGACGATCGTCGGCTTCCCGGGCAGTGTACCGAACCCCCGTGCCACCCGGGCCGGTTGCGCCCGCAAACCTCCTGGCAAGGCCGGGCGCAAAGTGACCGCTGCAGGCTTGCGCCGTGCAACGCCCCGCTCAGCCGGCGGAGACCACGGCCGACGCAGGAGACCTCTCCGGTGCGCTCCACGCCGTGGACCGGGCTCTCGCGCTCGTCCGCCAGGTGCTCGCGACGGCGCCACCAGAAGGATGCGCACGACCCGACGCCCATGCGCTCGCCCAACGGTGCGGCACGCTCGAGAAGGCGGTTGCGGCAGCGACCCTTCGCTACGCGCGGGCGGCGGGAAAGGAGGCGGTCCCGCTGCTCGCCGCCGCGGCCGGGACGCTGCCCGGATCCGCCAGGCGCAAGATCGACGTCGCGGAGCGGGCGTCGGCGTGCCCGCCTCTCGCTCAGGCCCTCGACCGGGGAGACCTGTCGGTCGACCAGGTGGCGTCACTCGCGCCGCTCGCTGTCCTTGATGCGTCGGCTGCGCGGGCGCTTCTCGGGATCGCGCCCACCCTCTCGGTCGCGGAGCTGCGGGACAGGGCCTCGCGCATCATCCATCAGCGACGCGGCGAGCTCGCGGCAGTGCGCTCCGAAGCCCACCTTCAGGAGCGCAGGTACTGCCGGGCGTGGGTCGAGCCGTCGGGCGGCATCCGGATGTCGGCCCGCCTGGGCACGCGCGACGGGGCGGCGGTGCTCGCAGCGCTCCGGCGAGAGCAGAGCCATCTCCTTCGCCTCCGATCGACGCAGCGCCTCGTCGCTGCAGTGCCCGGGCACCGAGCCGTGACGACCCCCACCTCGGACCAACTACGCGCCGATGCGCTCGTCCGGCTCGTCACGGGCAAGGGGTCGAGACGTGGTCTCGGGCCGCCGGAACTGCTCATCCGTGTGGACGTCGAGGCCTTGCGACGTGGCGCGCTCGAGGACGGCGAGACGTGCGAGATTGCCGGCGTCGGACCTGTCTCCGTCACCACCGGGCGCAGCATCCTGGGCGGAGCGCTCTGGACGCTTCTCGTCACGAGCGGCTCCGACGTGAGGACCGTCACCCGGACGACGCGTGTCGTCCCGCGCAAGGTCCGCAACGCGCTGCTGCAGCGCGACCGTGCGTGCGTGGTCCCGGGATGCGGGGTTGCTCAGGACCTGGAGATCGATCACTGGGCCCGGGACTTCGCGTGGGGCGGGGTGACTGCGCTGGCGAACCTCGCGCTCGTGTGCCGGCTCCACCACGAGATGAAGACGCGCACAGGATGGCGGCTGGTTGGCGGACCCGGGATGTGGCGCTGGCTCCCGCCCAAGTCCGCAGGCGATCTCGCCGAGGAGCACGCCAGGCTCTCGCGCCGTCGCGGGGCGCTCCCGGCCCGCGCCGGACCTCCGTCCCCGCCCCGCGGGTCCCCTCCGTCCTCTCCGTCCCCCCCTCCCCCTCCGACACCCTCAGGATGACGCTCCCCGGTGCCGGCGATGTAGCGTCCGCCCGGACGTGATCGACCTGCACACCCACTCGACGTGCTCTGACGGGACCGACCCCCCCGAGCGGATCCCGGAGCTCGCTGCGGAGGCGGGCTGCTCCGCCGTCGCGTTGACCGACCACGACACGCTCGGGTGCCTCGGTCGGGCGCGGTCGAGCGCGGACGCGCTCGGCATCGAGCTCGTCACCGGTTGTGAAGTGTCGTGCCGGTACCGAGGGGTGAGCGTCCACGTCCTCGTGTACTTCGTCGAAGAAGGGGTCGGAACCTTCGACGGGGAGCTCGCACGCCTCCGGGACGACAGGGTCGCACGGAACCGTGCGCTCGCTGCTCGCCTGGAGGAGCTCTCGATCCCGATCACCTACGACGAGATCGTCGCCGAGGCGGCGGGTGAGCGCTCCGCGGGGAGGCCCCACGTCGCGGCGCTCCTCGTCCGCCGGGGCTTTGCCGAGTCGATCCCCGACGCATTCGACCGGTGGCTCGGAACCGGCCGGCCCGCCTACGTCCCCAAGGCACGCGCCACTCCCGGCGAGATTGCCGTCGCGGCCCATGCCACAGGCGGCGTTGCCGTGCTCGCGCACCCGCTGACCTTGGGCCTCGACTTCGGCGAGCTCGACGACGTCGCGGCCGAGCTCGCCGACGCCGGGCTCGTCGGCATGGAGTCGTACTACGGGACCTACACGGAGGACGAGCGGCGCGCGTTGGCGGGGATCGCCAGGCGAAACGGCCTCGTCCCAACCGGGGGGTCGGATTACCACGGCGCCGTGAAGCCCGACCTCCGTGTCGGGACGGGCCGAGGGGACCTCTCGGTTCCAGCGGAGGTGCTCGTCGAGCTCCGGGAGCGGCGTCCGACGGGGGCGTAGGCGGTTGGCGTCACACCGGCTCGAGCCGGCCGCCGAGCGCTGCCCCCGCGCTCGTGCGCAGCGCCTCCACCGAGACGTCGACGAGACCCTCCACACGGACGTCGCCACCCTCTGCGACCCCGATCACGTGCGCCTCCACGCCCGCCGCGTCAGCCCGGGCGCAGACCTCGGCGGGTCGGTCGGAGGCGACGAGCAAGCGTGACGGCAGCTCCGTGAACAGCTCCTCGTGCCCTTCGATCCCCGCCACCCGCACCCCGACCCCTCCGGCCACCGCCATCTCGGCGAGTGCGACGGCGAGGCCGCCCCCCGACACGTCGTGCACCCCGCCGACCAGCCGAGCGCCGCCAGCGAGCGTCTCGGCGACCATCGAGGCGACGAGCCCACAGACGCGAAGGTGGGCCTCCGCATCGAGCGGCGGCAGCACGCCACCCCTCCTGCCGCGGCACTCGACGGACCAGCGGCTTCCCGCAAGAGGATGGCCGATCGCCCCCCTGGCACGCCGCTCCCCGAGGAGGAGCACGCTCGCTCCGCTGAAGAACGCCGGAGGGGGCGGCCGCTCCCGCAGTCGCTCGACGAGGCCGAGCAGGCCGAGCACCGGGGTCGGAGGGATGTCGACCCCTGTCGACTCGTTGTAGAAGCTGACGTTCCCTCCGATCACCGGCAGACCGAAGGCCCGGCACGCCTCGGCAAGCCCGTCCACGGTCTCGGAGAACTGCCACATCACCTCGGGGTGCTCCGGGTTCCCGAAGTTCAGGCAGTTCACCACCGCGGCAGGACGCGCGCCCACGCACGCCAGGTTGGCGATGCCTTCGGCGACGAGCAGCGCGACGCCGCGGCGGGGGTCCACGGCGCACCACCGGGGAGCCGAGTCAGTCGTCACCGCGACGCCGCGCTCGCTCGGGGGGAGCCCCGGCCCGGCGAGCCGGAGCAGCGCCGCGTCGCCACCGGGCCCGAGGACCGTGTTCAAGAAGAGCTCGTGGTCGTACTGCCGGAAGACCCATCCGGGATCGACCATGAGGGACTGGAGCTCTGCCCTGCAGTCGCCGCGCACCTCGGTCGGCGTGGGGTCGTCGGCCTGGCGCTCCTCCAGGTCCGGGGGAGCCTGCATGGGGCGCTCGTAGACCGGAGCACCCTCGGCGAGGGACGACGCGGGGACTTCCCCGACGAGCTCCCCGCGTTCGAAGATGCGGAGGGACCCCCGCCCGTCACGGTCCTCGGTCACGGTTCCGACGACGGTCGCCGTCACCTCCCACTGGCTGCAGAGCGCACGCACCGCGGGCCACGCGGCCGGCGCCACGACCGCGAGCATCCGCTCCTGGCTCTCAGAGGTCATCACCTCCCAGGCCGCCATCCCCGGCTCGCGCCGCGGGACCGCCGCCACGTCGAGGTCGATCCCGACGCCGCCGCGCGCGGCCACCTCGCTCGTTGCGCACGCGAGTCCGGCACCGCCCAGGTCCTGGAGCGCGACGACGAGACCTGCGTCGAGCAGCGCGAGGCACGCCTCGATGAGGCGCTTCTCCTCGAAGGGGTCTCCGACCTGGACGTTTGGTCTTTTCGCCGAGTCGGACTCCCCGCCGGTGAACCCTGCCGACGCGAGCACGCTCACCCCGCCGATCCCGTCTCGGCCGGTTGCAGCGCCGAGGAGGACGACCAGGTTCCCGTCCCCTGACGCCCGAGCGAGGACGAGCCGGTCCTTCGGGAGCGCCCCGAGGCACAGCACGTTCACGAGCGGGTTCCCCGCGTAGCAAGGGTCGAAGGTCAGCTCACCGCCGACCGTAGGAACGCCGACCGAGTTCCCGTAGGCGGAGATCCCCGACACCACGCCCTCGAGGAGCCAGCGCTGACGAGCGTCGTCCGGCGGACCGAAGAACAAGGGGTCCATCAGCGCGAGCGGTCGGGCGCCCATGGTGAAGATGTCCCGGATGATCCCTCCCACCCCGGTGGCCGCACCCTCGTGCGGCTCGATCGCCGACGGGTGGTTGTGGCTCTCGATTCGGAGCGCGACGGCGATCCCATCGCCTGCGTCGACCACGCCGGCGTTCTCTCCGGGTCCCACGAGCACCCGGTCGCCTTCGGTGGGCAGGCGGCGGAGGTGCGCCCGCGACGACTTGTAGGAGCAGTGCTCGCTCCACATCACCCCGAAGAGGGAGAGCTCGAGCATGTTCGGCTCGCGCCCGAGGACCCCGACGATGCGCGACAGCTCCTCGTCGCTCAATCCCAGCGCCGTGTGCAGGTGCTGCGGTGGTGTCACGCCGCCCGTACGCCGGCTGCGGTCGCGACGAGCGCGCGGAGCAGCACCAAGCCGTCGACCGACCCGAGGAGGGTGTCGCTCGCCCGCTCCGGATGGGGCATCAGGCCCACGACGTTCCCCTCCGCGTTGGCGACGCCCGCGATGTCGTCGACGGAGCCGTTCGGGTTCTCGACGTAGCGCAGCACCACACCTCCCCAGTCCCAGAGGTCGCGCAGCGTGCGATCGTCGCAGACGTAGCTTCCCGAGAAGTGGTTCACCGGGATCCTGAGCACGGTCCCGGGAGCGACTCCTGCGGTCAACGCCGAAGATCCCGACTCCACGCGGACGTCCACGGGCATGCACACGAAGCGCAGGCCGCGGTTCTTCACAAGCGCGCCGGGGAGGAGTCCCGCCTCCGTGAGCACCTGGAAGCCGTTGCAGATGCCGATCACGGGGCCGCCCGCCGCCGCGAATCGGGCGACGGCCCCCATGACCGGCGAGAAGCGTGCGATGGCGCCAGGACGGAGGTAGTCGCCGTGGGCGAACCCGCCGGGGAGCACGACGGCGTCGAACCCTTCGAGGGACTCGGCGGTGTGCCACACCAGCGCTGCCGACGCGCCCGCCCGCTCGAGCGCCGCCACCGTGTCGTGCTCGCAGTTGGTCCCCGGGAAGACCACGACGCCCACGCGAACACTCATCCGTCTGCACCGGGCAACGGCGTCGTGCGCAGCTCCACCTCGGTGTCCTCGATCACCGGGTTGGCGAGCAACCGGGCCGCCAGTTGCTCGGCTCGCCTCCGCGCGGCCTCCTCGTCGGGAGCCTCGAGCTCGAACCGGAAGGCGCGCCCGGCTCGGACGTCACGCACGTCGTCGAAACCGAGGGCTGGCAGGGCGCGCTCGATCGTGGCACCTTCAGGGTCTGCGATCCCTTTGCGCAGGCGGACCTCCACCCGCGCGCTGAACCTCATGGCCGCGCACCGTACCAGTCGGCCAGACGCCTGCCGGTCACCCGCTCGTAGGCGGCGATGTAGCGCTCCGACGTGCTCCGCACCACCTCTTCAGGGAGCGGGGGCGCCGGTGGCCGCTTGTCCCATCCGCTCGATGCCGCCCAGTCGCGCAGGGGCTGCTTGTCGAAGGCTGGCGGGGTCCGACCCGGCACGACCTCGTCTGCCGGCCACAGCCGGGACGAGTCGGGGGTCACGACCTCGTCGCACAGGCAGAGCTCGCCGTCGACGAAGCCCAGCTCGAACTTCGTGTCCGCGAGGACGAACCCCGCTTCCTCGGCACGGGTCGCGGCCCTCTCGTAGAGGTGGAGCGTGATCTCCCGTGCCTGCTCTGCCGTGCGACGGCCGACGATGGCGGCCGCGTCCTCGAAGCCGATGTTCAGGTCATGGCCCTCCACCGCCTTGGTCGACGGGGTGAAGATCGGCTCGGGGAGGCGGTCGGCGAGCCGCAGCCCGGCGGGCATGGGCGAGCCGTGGACCGTGCCGGAGGCCACGTACTCCTCGTAGGCCTGGCCCGCCAGGAACCCGCGCGCGATGCACTCGATCGCCAGCATCTCCGCCCTCCGGACGAGGAGCGCACGGCCGTCGATCGAGGTCCAGCCAGGGCCGTGCAGCCTCGCCGCCGCCGGGACGCGCCGCGCGATCTCTTCTGGATCGGCCGTCAGCACCGTTCCCGGGGCCACATCTGCCAGCTCGTCCACCCAGAAGGCGGTCATCGCCGTGAGGACGCGTCCCTTCTCGGGGATCGCCTCGGCGAAGACGACGTCGTAGGCGCTGATCCTGTCCGACGCGACCATGAGGAGCAGCCCGTCACCCGCGTCGTACAGGTCACGGACCTTTCCGGTGTGCACGAGCGACAGTGGCGTGCTCATGGCTCAAGCGTGTCCGCGACCCGTTCGGCTCCGTCCGGTTCGGACCGGTGCTCGACGTCCAGCGCGCGCAACGCCTGCAGAGCGCGGTGCCGGTGCCGGAGCAGCCGGTCGAGGTCGAAGGCGGCGTCGAGGGCCTCACGGTCGAGGGTCACCTCGGGATCTTCGACGAGCACCTCGCGCAACGGCCTCTTGTCGCAGGACGCGACCCTCGCAGCGCGCTGGACGATGCGGTACGCGGTCTCACGAGCGAGCCCGCCGTCGACGAGCGCGAGCAGGACCGACTGGCTGAAGACGAGGTCCGAGATGTTGGCCCTCGCGCGCTCAGCGTGGATGACGAGGCCCGACACGAGCCCGGTCGCCTTCCGCAGGACGTAGCAGGCGAGCAGGGAGGCGTCCGGGAGCGCCACCCGCTCGACCGAGCTGTGCGAGATGTCGCGCTCGTGCCAGAGCGCCACGTCCTCCAAGCCCGCGCCGGCGTAGCCACGGAGGAGCCTGGCGAGCCCGCAGAGCCGTTCCGACAGGACGGGATTGCGCTTGTGCGGCATCGCCGAGCTTCCCTTCTGACCTGGTGCGAAGGGCTCCTCGACCTCCCCGACCTCCGAGCGCGCCAGCAGTCGGACCTCGGTGGCGATCTGCTCCACCGTCGCGCCGGCCGAGGCACAGGCGTAGAGGTACTGGGCGTGCCGGTCACGTGCGATGACCTGGGTGGCTGGAACCGGCTCGAGCCCGAGTGCGCGGCACACGTACGCCTCGACCTCGGGGTCGACGTTCGAGTAGGTCCCTACGGCACCGGAGAGCTTGCCGACGGCGATCGCGTCGCGGGCGGCGGCGAGACGGCGGCGATCTCGGTCGACCTGGAGTGCCCACAGCGCGAACTTCGTCCCGAAAGTGGTGGGCTCCGCCAGCATGCCGTGGGTCCGGCCCGCCACCGGAACGTCGATCAGCTCCTCGGCGCGGGCGCGCAGCGCCTCCAGCAGCGCGCCCGCGGCTTGGACCAGGAGATCGGCCGCACGTACGAGCACGACGCACATGGCCGTGTCCACGACGTCCGAGGAGGTGAGGCCGTAGTGGATCCACGAGGCTTCAGGTCCGCCGATCCGGGCCTGGACGACGTCGACGAAGGCGGCGACGTCGTGATCCGTGACCTGCTCACGCGCGGCGACGGCAGCCACGAAGTCCGAGTCGACCCTGGGAGCACGCTGCCGGAGCGCGGCCGCGTCGGCAGCCGGCACCTTGCCGACCGAGGCGAGCCCCTCGACGGCGAGCAGCTCGACTTCCAGCCAGGTCGCGAGGCGCGCCTCGTCGGTGAAGAGCGCGGCCATGTCGGGCGGGCTGTAGCGGGGGATCACCGCGCTCCTTGCGGTCTCAACTGGGCACCGTGCGGTCTCGAGGGGCCAACCTCAACAGCACCAGCCGCGATGTCTCCGCGCCATCGCGCTCCGGGCCATGCGAGGCGCTCGACTCCGACGTAGGCGCGCCGACGAGCCTCGAGCAGGGTCGGCGCCGTCGCGGTCACGCCGAGGACCCTGCCGCCGCCCGCGTGGAAGGTCCGGCTCTCACGGTCCCAGGTCGTCCCTGCGTGGACCACGGTGACGCCGGGGACCGGTTCTGCCAGCTGGCCGTCAGGTGCCAGCGCGGCGATCGGCGCGCCACCGCGCGGCGCGTCCGGGTATCCCGCTGCTGCCATGACGACGCACACGGCCGCTCCCTCCACGCTGCGCACCCTTCCCTCGGGGAGCGCCGCACCGAGGCGCCCGTCGGCAACCGCACCGAGGACCTCGGCCAGGTCCTCGCCGAGCAGCGGGAGCACCACCTGGGCTTCCGGATCGCCGAGACGGACGTTGAACTCGAGGACCCGAGGCCCCTCCTCGGTCAGCATCAGCCCTGCGTAGAGGACACCCCGGTAGTCGATCTCCCTCCGCCGGAGCTCGTCGACGAGCGGTGCCACACACTGATCGACCAGGTCGTCGAGGGCGTCATCGGCGAGGTCTGCCATCGGCGCGAACGAACCCATGCCACCGGTGTTGGGGCCGAGGTCACCGTCGCAGAGGCGCTTGAAGTCCTGGGCGGCCGGAAGCGGAACGAGGGTGGTGCCGTCGCACAGCACGAGGAGCGAGCACTCGGGACCGCTGAGTCCCTCTTCGACGACGACCCGCCTGCCCGCCTCGCCGAACGCCCCGGACAGCTTGGCAGCCACGTCGGCCTCCGCTTCCTCGAGCGTCGCCGACACGAGCACTCCCTTCCCCGCCGCGAGCCCGTCGGTCTTCACAACCCACGGGCCTGGCAGCTCGCGCAGGAAGGCCTGCGCCTCGGACAGCTCGCCGAAGACGCCGTGGCGCGCCGTCGGCACCCCGGCAGAGACGAGGACCTCCTTCATGAAGGCCTTGGACCCTTCGAGCCGGGCGCCGTCTGCGCCCGGCCCCACGACCCGACGTCCCTCAGCGCGGAGACGGTCGGCGAGCCCCCCGACGAGCGGGACCTCGGGGCCGATGACGTAGAGGTCCGCGTCGACCTGCTCGGGGGGCGCGGAGGTGGTCGTGACCGTGCCTCCCCCGGGCTCGCCTCCCCCTGCCATGCCGGGATTGCCGGGGGTGGCGACCACGTCGGCGCAGCGGGAGAGTGCCAGGCACAGCGCGTGCTCCCGTCCCCCGGAACCGACGACGCAGACCAGGGGCCGCGTCACGCTGCGGCGAAGGACACGATCTGCTCCCTCCCGGGCCCGACGCCGACGAGGCGTACCGGGACACCGACCTCCTCGGCGAGGAGGCGCACGTAGTCCGTCGCCGCCGCAGGGAGGTCGGCGGCCGACGTGGTGCCGGTCAGGTCGGTGCCCCACCCGGGAAGCTCCTCGTAGACGGGCACGACCTGGTGGAGCGTCGACTGGTGGCACGGAGGGTAGCGGTAGCGCTCGCCGGCGTGCTCGTACGCGACGCACACCCGGACCGTGTCCAGCGTGTCGAGCACGTCGAGCTTGGTCAAGGCGATCTCGGTCAGCGAGTTCAGGCGAACCGCCTGCCGGGCCAGGACGGCGTCGAACCACCCCACCCGCCTGCGGCGTCCCGTGACGGTGCCGTACTCGCGCCCGCGTTCGACCAGGAGCTCGGCGAGGTCGCCGTCGACCTCGGTGGGGAACGGCCCCGCTCCCACACGCGTCACGTACGCCTTGGCGATGCCGATCACCCGGTCGATGTCGCGCGGACCGAGCCCGCTCCCGGTGCAGGCCCCTCCTGCCACCGGGTTCGACGACGTCACGAACGGGTACGTGCCGTGGTCAAGGTCGAGGAAGGTCGCCTGGGCACCCTCGAGGAGGACGTTGCGGCCCGAGGCGAGCGCCTCGTGGAGGATCCCGACCGTGTCCCCGATGAACGGGGCGATCCTCGGAGCGAACTCGCCGAGGTACCGCTCGGCCACCTCGGCGGCAGACAGGGGCAGCCTGTTGTACACCTTTGCGAGGACCGCGTTCTTCTCCTTGAGCACGACGTCGAGCTTCTCGCGGAAGATCTTCGGATCGAACAGGTCCTGCACGCGTAGGCCGACCCTGGCCGACTTGTCGGCGTATGCAGGTCCGATGCCGCGCTTGGTCGTGCCGAGCGCGTTCTTCCCGAGGTAGCGCTCGGCCACCCGGTCGAGCTCCAGGTGGTAAGGCATGATGAGGTGCGCGTTGCCGCTCACCACGAGGCGCGACGTGTCGACGCCACGGCGTCCGAGCTCGTCGAGCTCGTTCAGCAACGCCTCGGGCTCGACGACGACCCCGTTGCCGATCAACGGCGTGATGTGGGGGTACAGGATGCCGCTCGGACAGAGTTGGAGCGCGAAGCGCTCCCCGCCCACGACGATCGTGTGCCCCGCGTTGTGGCCGCCCTGGTAGCGGACCACGACGTCCATCTCCTTGGCCAGGAGGTCGGTGAGCTTGCCCTTGCCCTCGTCGCCCCACTGGGTTCCGACGACCACCGTTGCCGGCACGCTGCTCTCCCGGGTCGAGTTCCGCCGCAGTGTACCCGGCCGGGCGGGATCACCCCCCCGATATCGCGCCGAGCACGATGAACGGCTCTCGCCCAGAGGCGACCTCCTCGGGCAGCGGATCGTCGGGCTCCCCATGAGAGAGGTCCTCCGAGCACGCGAAGAAGCGGAGGTACGGCCGGCGGCGCGCCGAGGCGCGGTCCCGGATCGTCCCTCCAAGGGTGGGGAAGCGCCCCTCGAGCGCGTCGAGGACGCTCCGCTGGGTCACCGGGCCGGCCACCGCGACCTTCACCTCTCCGTGCACTCCTGCCAGGGTGCGGAGGTGCGCCGGGAGCACGACGCGCACCTCACGCACGCCGTGACCGGTGCGCACCTGGCTCACGGGAGGTCCTGCGCCTCGACCGACAGCACGGCGGGCAGGTGCTCGACGATCGCCGTCCAGTGCTCGCCGCCGTCTGGAGAGCCGTAGACGTCGCCCCCGGTCGTGCCGAAGTAGACCCCGCAGGGGTCCAGGTGGTCCACGTCCATCGCGTCGCGCAGCACGTTCACGTACGCGTGCTGCTGGGGTAGGCCCTCGGTGAGGGGCTCCCACTCGTGACCGCCCGTCTTGCTCCGGAAGACGCGCAGCTTCCCCTCCGGGGGAAAGTGCACCGAGTCGCTCGTGATCGGGACCACGTACACCGTGTCCGGCTCGTTGGCGTTGATCGCGACCGCGAACCCGAAGTCGGTGGGCAGGTTCCCGCTGACCTCGGTCCAGGAGTCCCCGGCGTCGTCGCTGCGCATCACGTCCCAGTGCTTCTGCATGAACAGCGTCCGCGGCCGGTCGGGGTGCAGAGCGATGCGGTGGACGCAGTGCCCGACCTCACGTTCCGGCTCGGGGAGGAACTCGGATCGGAGACCCGTGTTCTTCACCTGCCAGGACTGGCCGCCGTCGTCGGAGCGGAACACGCCGGCTGCCGAGATCGCGACGAACATCCGTTGGCGATCGGAAGGGTCCTGGATGATCGTGTGCACGGCCATGCCGCCCGCTCCCGGCATCCACTCTCTGCCCGTCCCGTGGCCGCGCAAGCCGGACAGCTCCTGCCAGGACTGGCCGCCGTCGGTCGAGCGGAAGATGGCCGCGTCCTCGACACCCGCGTAGACCGTGTCCGCGTCGTCGAGCGCGGGCTCGAAGTGCCAGACGCGCGCGAACTCCCAAGGATGCGGGGTGCCGTCGTACCACTGATGGGTGCCGGTCTCTCCCTCGTAGGTGAAGTCGTTTCCGACGGTGGTCCAGCTCCGCCCTCCGTCGTCTGACCGGTGGACCACCTGGCCGAACCACGAGCTCGACTGGGAGGCGTAGATGCGGTCGGGGTCCACGGGAGATCCCTTCAGGTGGTAGATCTCCCACCCCGCGAAGTGCGGTCCGTCGACCGACCACGTGCGCCGTGCCCCGTCTGACGTGAGGACGAACGCCCCCTTCTTCGTCCCGACCAGCAGTCGGACCCCGCTCATGGGACCACCCCTCTCTCTTCGGCCACCCTCGGTCACGCGACCGGCCGCCGGCCGCCCCGAGCGTAGGCCACAGAAGGTCGACGGATCCCGGGACGCCGGCTCATCGGAGGACGATGGCATCCCCCTGCGCGTCCACCGTCACCGTCGACCCCTCCGCGTAGCGCCCGTCGAGGAGCGCGAGGGCCAGTGGGTCCTCGAGCTCCCGCTGGATCACCCGCCGGAGGGGCCGTGCGCCGAAGCTCGGGTCGTAGCCCTTGGCCGCCAGCACCTTCTCTGCCTCTGGGGTCACGACGAGCGTCAGGCGCCGCTCGGCGAGCCGCGCCCGGAGGCGCCCGAGCTGGATGCCGACGATGACGGCCAGGTCGGCCTCGGTGAGCGGGCGGAACCGGACGACCTCGTCCACCCTGTTCATGAACTCCGGCTTGAAGAAGGCGTAGGGGTCACCCGGGAGGTTCGAGGTCATGATGAGGACGGCGTTGGTGAAGTCCACGGTGCGTCCCTGCCCGTCGGTCAGGCGACCGTCCTCCAGCACCTGCAGCAGGATGTTGAAGACGTCCGGGTGCGCCTTCTCGATCTCGTCGAGGAGCACCACCGCATAGGGCCGGCGACGTACCGCCTCGGTCAGCTGCCCGCCTTCCTCGTAGCCGACGTAGCCGGGCGGTGCGCCGACGAGCCTCGAGACCGTGTGCTTCTCCATGTACTCGCTCATGTCGATGCGCACCATCGCTCGCTCGTCGTCGAAGAGGAACTCGGCGAGCGCCCGTGCGAGCTCGGTCTTCCCGACGCCGGTCGGCCCGAGGAACAGGAAGGAGCCGATCGGCCTGTTCGGATCCGACAGGCCGGCCCTGCTGCGCCTGATGGCGTTCGCCACCGCCCTCACGGCATCGTCCTGCCCGACGACACGGGCGTGCAGCGTGTCCTCCATTCGAACGAGCTTCTCCACCTCGCCCTGGAGGAGCCTCGAGACCGGGACGCCCGTCCATCGGCTCACGACCTCGGCAACGTCCTCGGCGTCGACCTCCTCCTTCAAGAAGCGCTGGTGCTCCTGGAGCTTCGCGAGCTCGGTGGTCGCCTGGTCGATCCGGCTCTCGAGGGACGGCAGCTCGCCGTAGCGGACGGCGGACGCGCCCGCCAGGTCCCCTTCGCGCTCCATGCGCTCCGCGGCGGCGCGGCGCTCTTCGAGCTCTCCCTTGAGCGACCGGATGGCATCGATGGCCTTCTTCTCGGCCTGCCAGTGCGCGGTCATCGCGTTCGCCTGCTCCCGAAGCTCGGCCAGCTCCTGCTCGAGCCTCCTCAGCCGCTCTGCCGACGCCTCGTCCGTCTCCTTCTCGAGCGCGACCTTCTCGATCTCGAGCTGACGGATGCGCCGCGTCACCACGTCCAGCTCCGTCGGCATCGAGTCGATCTCGATGCGCAGGCGGCTCGCTGCCTCGTCGACGAGGTCGATCGCCTTGTCCGGGAGGAATCGCCCGGAGATGTAGCGGTCGGACAGGACCGCCGCAGCGACGAGGGCCGCATCCTGGATGCGCACTCCATGGTGGACCTCGTAGCGCTCCTTCAGCCCGCGGAGGATCGCGATCGTGTCCGCGACCGAAGGCTGGTCCACGAAGACCTGCTGGAAGCGACGTTCCAGGGCCGCGTCCTTCTCGATGTACTTGCGGTACTCGTCGAGGGTGGTCGCTCCGATGAGCCTGAGCTCGCCTCGTGCGAGGAGGGGCTTGATCATGTTGCCGGCATCCATCGCGCCCTCGGCAGCTCCCGCGCCGACGATCGTGTGCAGCTCGTCGACGAACGTGATCACCTCGCCCTCGGCGTCGCTGATCTCCTTCAGCACCGCCTTCAGGCGCTCCTCGAACTCGCCGCGGTACTTCGCTCCTGCGACCATGGAAGAGAGATCGAGCGCGACGACGCGCTTGTTCCTCAAGCCCTCGGGAACGTCCCCCGCCGTGATCCGGTTCGCAAGTCCCTCCACGATGGCCGTCTTGCCGACACCCGGCTCGCCGATGAGGACAGGGTTGTTCTTGGTGCGCCGGGAGAGGACCTGGATGACACGGCGGATCTCCTCGTCCCGGCCGATGACCGGGTCGAGCTTCCCCTGACGCGACAGCTCCGTCAGGTCCCGGCCGTACCGCTCGAGCGCCTGGAAGGTCTCCTCGGGGTTGGCCGACGTGACCCGGTGGCTGCCGCGCACCTCTCGCAGCGCGGCGAGGAGCTGGTCCCTCGACACCCCGAGCGCATCGGCCCACGCAAGGAGCAGGTGCTCGACCGAGACGTAGTCGTCGCCCATGTCGCGCCGCAGCTCGTCGGCCCGCTCGAGGCCCTCGCGCGTGGTCCTGGCCATGGTCGGCTCGGACCCCCCGACGGCACGGGGGAGCCTCCCGATCCGCTCGCTCAGCGTCCGTGCCACGACGGCGGGCTCGGCGCCCAGCCGCGCGAGGATCGGACGGGCGATGCTCTCGGGGTCGGCGAGCACGGCCGCCAGGATGTGGTCGGGGGTGATCTCCGCATGGTGGGCCGCCGAAGCCTGCTGGGTCGCAGTGCTGAAGGCCTCCCTGGTCTTCACGGTCCAGCGTTCGGGGTCGATCGGCATGGTGCTTCCTCTCGGTCTTGTGGACGTGGGACGCCGGAGCGCCCCGCTCAGACTCCCCGTCGCGTCGACGGCAGGTACGGGACCGGGGAGGGGTCGAAGGGGACGAGGTCACGGCGGTAGTGGCGATGGACCCGCTCAACGGTCTCCAGGGCCTCTGCCCGCACACGATCGAGCTCGGCACGCAGGCGCGCCACCTCGTTCTCGAGCTCGAGCACCCGACGCACGCCCTCGAGGTTCACCCCCGCAGACGTCAGGTCCTGGATGCGACGGAGCCGCGCGAGGTCGCGCTCGGAGAACCTGCGTGAGCCGCCGCTCGTTCGCGAAGGATCGAGGAGCCCCTTGCGCTCGTACACCCGCAGCGTCTGGGGATGGACCCCGGCGAGCTCGGCGGCGACGGAGATCACGTAGAGGGGCATCGCTGTCGCGCGGGGAGCCGTGTCGCCCTCCCCGTCTCGACCCAGCGCTCTGCCCGCCGCGCGGCGCATCCTCACGCCTCCACCGTCTCGCGGGGAGCCGGGTCGAGCGTTGCGGCAAGGTGCTCGAGGGCGTTCCGCTGGTCCTCGGTGAGGGTCTTCGGGACGACGACGTCCACGCGGACGAGAAGGTCTCCCGCCTTCGCACCGTTGCGTCCCGTCGCCGGCACGCCTCTTCCCTTCACCCGCAGGTGCGTACCCGGTGCCGTCCCCGGGGGGACGCGCACCGTCACCGGCCCGTCGAGGGTGGGCACCGTGACCGTGGTCCCGAGCGCCGCCTCGGGGAAGGTCACTGGAACGGAGACCGTCAGGTTCCGCCCGCGACGCCCGAAACGCCGGTCGGACGCGACGCGAACCACGACGTAGAGGTCTCCAGCGGGCGCGCTCCCCTGTCCAGGTGCTCCTCGGCCCTTGACCCGGATGCGCTGCGAGTCCTCGACGCCGGCCGGCACACGGACCTTCACGACTCGGTTGCGCCGTTCGGTCCCCGTCCCGCGGCACGTCGGGCACGGGACGTCCACCACCGTGCCCCTGCCGTTGCACGTCGGGCAGATCGTGCTCAGCGAGAAGAGCCCCTGGTTGTCGTCGAGGGTGCCCCTCCCGTTGCACCGCGGGCAGGTGTGCGTCGAGGTGCCCGGCGCGGCTCCGGATCCATTGCACGTGTGACAGCGCGCATCCTCGGGGACGTTCACCGAGACCGTCGCCCCGTGGACGGCGTCGGCGAAGGACAGGTGCACCTCGGTCTCGATGTCGGCCCCGCGCTGGGGTCCACGGGTCCTGCGCCGGCTCGAGCGGCCGAAGATGCCGCCGAACAGGTCGCCGAGGTCGCCGAGGTCCTCGACCCGAAAGGTGGTGCCGCCCGGGGACCCGAACCCGCCACCGAACCCGCCGGCCATCGGGCCCAGTCGGCGCACCTCGTCGTACTCCTTGCGCCGAGCGGGATCGCCGAGCACGTCGTAGGCGGCGCTGATCTCCTTGAAGCGCTCCTCGCTCCCCGGGTTGGCGTCAGGGTGGTACTGCTTCGCCAGCCTGCGGTAGGCGCGCGTGATCTCCTTGTCGGTGGCGGTCGACGACACCCCGAGGACCTGGTAGTAGTCCTTCTCGAACCACTCGCGCTGCGCGGCCACCGCTCAACCTCGAACTCGCACCATCGCCGGGCGCAGCACCTGCCCGCGCCAGCGATAGCCCGCCCGGAGGACCTCTTCCACGGAGACCACCTGCGGATCCTGCGCAGCGGACGGCGCGCCCGGCGCGGCGGACGGCGCGCCCGGCGCGGCGCCTGCGCCTGCTGCACCCGGCGCACCCGGGGCACCCGGGACGTCCGGGGCAGCGGCATCCGGGCCGGGGCCGCCGGCCTCGCCGCCGCCGGCCTCGCCGCCGGGCCCTGGAGCCGTCGAGCGCTGCTCGTCCTGCGAAGCCGTCACCGGTTCGTCAGCACCGGGGGCGGGCTCGCCGGGTCCGTCGGCTGCGTCGGGAGCGGCATGGGCGACCGCGTCGTGCACCGTCGGATCGAAGGGGACCGAGACGGCGTCGACCCGCTCGAGGCCCTCTCTCCCCAGGATGTCGAGCATCTGCGCCCGGGCCTGCCCGATGGCCCGAGCCTCCTCGGAGACGGGCTCCCCCCCACCACCCGACGGGCCCAGGTGCGCCCACGCCAGATCCAGGTTGTCGAGCACCGGCAAGAGCTTGGAGACCAAGTTCGCCTCGGCGCGCGCCGATTGCTCCTGCTGGAGCCGCGCGACCCGCTTGCGGTAGTTGTCGAAGTCCGCCTTCAGCCGCTGGAGCGAGTCGAGGTACTCGTCGCGCTGTGCGGTGAGGGCGGCGACATCGGCGAGGATGGGGCCCTCGCCCGGCTCCGAGCTTCCTTCGTCCTCGGATTCCGGATCGGTGCGCGAGCCTGCATCGGCTTCCCCGTCGGCGCTCCCGGCGTCCGCACCGAGCGCGTCCTCTGGTCGGCCGCTGCCGGCCGGAACGCGCTCGGGGGCCTCCTCGACACCCTCGTCGGCCCAACGCGCCGCGGCGTGATCGGGCCGGCCGCTCATTGCTCGTCGACGATCTCTGCGTCGACGACCTCGCCCTCCGACGGCTCGTCAGACGACGAGGGCCCGCCGTCGTGGCTCCCAGCGGCGCCACCCGACGAACCGGCGGACGACGCCGACTGCGACGCCTGCTCGTAGAGCCGTTGGGAGAAGCTCTGGCTCGCCGACACGAGACGCTCCGTCGCCGTCTTGATGGCCTCGACGTCGGTGCCCGAGAGCGCGTCCTTCACCCCCTGCAGCGCCTTCGAGACATCCTCCTTCTCCGAGCCCTGGAACTTGTCGCCCTGGTCTCGGAGCAGCTTCTCGGTCTGGTACACGAGGGTGTCGGCGGTGTTGCGCACCTCGGCCTCCTCGCGCCGTCTCCGGTCCTCCTCGGCGTGCGCCTCGGCGTCGCGCACCATCCGCTCGATGTCCTCCTTGGCCAGCGCGGACTGCCCGGTGATCGTCATCGACTGCTCCTTGCCGGTCGCCCGGTCCTGGGCGGACACGTGGACGATGCCGTTGGCGTCGATGTCGAAGGTGACCTCGATCTGCGGGACGCCGCGGGGCGCCGGCGGCAGGTCCACGAGCTGGAATTTCCCGAGGGTCTTGTTGTACATCGCCATCTCGCGCTCACCTTGGAGCACGTGGATCTCGACCGACGGCTGGTTGTCCTCCGCCGTCGTGAAGACCTCCGACCGCTTGGTAGGGATCGTGGTGTTGCGCTCGATGAGCCGGTGCATGACCCCACCTTTGGTCTCGATCCCGAGGCTGAGCGGCGTCACGTCGAGCAGGAGGACGTCCTTCACCTCGCCCTTGAGCACCCCCGCCTGCACCGCTGCACCCACGGCGACGACCTCGTCGGGGTTCACGCCCTTGTGGGGCTCCTTGCCGGTGAGGTCGTGCACCAGCTCCTGGACCGCCGGGATCCGCGTCGAGCCGCCCACGAGGACCACGTGGTCGATGTCGGAGGTCTTGAGGCCGGCGTCCTTGATGGCCGCCTCGAACGGCCCGCGGCACTGCTCAACGAGCTCGTGGGTCAGCTCGTTGAACTTGGCCCGCGTCAGCTTCACGTCCAGGTGCTTGGGGCCCTCGGACGTGGCGGTGATGAACGGCAGGTTGATCTGGGTCTCCTGCACCGAAGAGAGCTCGATCTTGGCCTTCTCGGCGGCCTCCTTGAGGCGCTGGAGGGCCATCTTGTCGTTCGAGAGGTCGACACCCTCGGTGTCCTTGAAGGTCTTGACCAGCCAGTCGATGACCTTCTGGTCCCAGTCGTCACCGCCCAGATGGGTGTTGCCCGAGGTGGACTTCACCTCGAAGACCCCCTCACCGATCTCGAGGATCGAGACGTCGAACGTCCCCCCGCCCAGGTCGAAGACGAGGACCGTCTGGTCCTTCTCCTCCTTGTCGAGTCCGTAGGCGAGGGCAGCCGCGGTCGGCTCGTTGATGATCCGCAGGACCTCGAGGCCTGCGATCTGCCCCGCCTCCTTGGTGGCCGTCCTCTGCGCGTCGTCGAAGTAGGCCGGCACGGTGATCACGGCCTGGTTGACCGTGTCGCCGAGGTAGGCCTCGGCATCGCGCTTGAGCTTGCCGAGGATCCTCGCGGAGATCTCCTGGGCCGTGTACCCCTTCCCGTCGATTGTGATCGTCCACTTGGTGCCCATGTGGCGCTTCACCGAACGGATCGTCCGATCCGGGTTCGTGATCGCCTGGCGCTTCGCGACCTCTCCGACGAGCACCTCGCCGGTTTTGGAGAACCCGACCACCGAGGGCGTCGTGCGCGACCCTTCGGCGTTCGGGATGACCACAGGCTCTCCCGCCTCGAGCACGCTCACCACGGAGTTGGTGGTGCCGAGGTCGATTCCGACCGCCTTTGCCATCGTCCTGTACCTACCTCTCTCGCGCCGCCCGGGCGCGGGTCCTTACTCGACTCGGGTTGCATCACCTCGTGACGAACGCCAGTATAGCAAAGTTGAGTGTCCTACGTTCAGGATATTTGATCCCAGCTCATGGCCTTTTCCTCCCCAACTCCCCAGCCCCAGCCAGCCCGGGAGCCACGGGAGCCGGGTTGTGGCCCGCATCCGAAGTCCCAGCCCCAGTTGGCCCAAGGGCAGGCCGGGTACGCTCACTCCGTGCTCGACCTGGTCCTCCTCCGCCACGGTGAGTCCCTCTGGAACGCCCAGAACCTCTTCACCGGCTGGACCGACGTCGACCTGAGCCCAGCGGGAGAAGAGGAGGCCGTCCGCTCGGGGCAGCTCCTCGCGGCGGAGGTCTCCTTGGACCTGCGGATCGTCCACACTTCGGTCCTCACCCGCGCGATCCGGACGGCCGATCTCGCCCTCGCCGCGGCAGGCCGGCCGTGGCTCCCGGTCCGCCGCCACTGGCGCCTGAACGAGCGCCACTACGGCGATCTCCAGGGGCTCGACAAGAAGAAGACCGCAGAACGCTACGGGCTCGACCAGGTGAAGCAGTGGCGCCGGAGCTACGACGTCCCGCCACCGGCGCTCCCCTCAGGGGATCCCCGGCACCCCGTGAACGACCTCAGGTACCAAGACGTGCCCGCGCACGCGCTGCCGGCCACCGAGTGCCTGGCGGACGTCGTCGCGCGCGTCCTCCCCTACTGGGACGACGTGATCGTGCCCGACCTGCTCACCGCGGGGGCACGGGGCGGAGCCGTGCTCGTCGTCGCCCACGGGAACAGCATCCGCGCGCTGCGCAAGCACCTCGACGCCATCTCCGACGACGAGATCCCCGGGCTGGAGGTCCCGACGGGCATCCCGTTCCGGTACCGCTTCGACGACGACCTCGTGGTCCACGACGCCGGGTACCTGGGCGACCCGGACGTGGCGCGTCGCGCCGCCGAAGCGGTCGCCAAGCAGGCGGGGTAGCCGGCAGGGGAGCCGGGGCAGGAGGACCCGAGCAGGAGGACCCGGGCCAGGGCTGCCCCGGCAGGGGGACCCGGGCAGGGGGACGTCTCTCAACCAGTGTCGGCGCGCCGGGCCGCGGCCGCCGCACCGACGATGGCATCGACCACCTCGGCCAACTGCTCCTCGGACAGCGACTGCACCGCCGCCGGCAGCCGGTGGTCCGCCTGCTCGTCGTGGATCGCGAAGTCCCCCGCCTCCAACAGCTCGTCGCGCTCGCGCAGCCCACGGCACACCAGGCGCACGACGTAGAGGATCAGCGCGGTCATGGCGGCCGTGAAGCCGATGACCCAGGCGGCGGCAACGAGCTGCTCCCACTCCTGGTGCCACGATCCGGTGTACAGGAGGCCCCTGACGGCGACGGCCCCCTTCCCGGCGAAGTGCCGGCCGCTGACGCCGTACTCGATCATCGCAGGGTCGGCGAGCAGTCCGACGAGCAGCCCTCCGCAGAGCCCCGCGATCCCGTGCGTGTAGACCACGCCGAGGGCGTCGTCCACCTTCGAGAACGGACGGACCTTCGGGAGGAACGCCATGGCGGCCCATACGACGGCGGCGCAGGCGACGCCGATGGCCAGGGCGCCGTAGCCGTCGACCCACCCCGCGGCGGGGGTGATCCCGACCAACCCGCAGATCATGCCGTTCACCGCCCCCGCGAACGTCGGCTTGCGCCGGGCCCCCACCGTCATGTCGGCCGCCATCCAGGTGAGGAGGGAGGCAGCCGCCGCGACGTTCGTGTTCAGCACGGCGGATGCGGCGTCGACACCCGCGTAGAAGGGGTCGCCGCCGTTGAACCCGTTCCACCCCAGCCACAGGACACCGGCCCCGACTGCGACGAGCAGCATGTTGTGCGGGTTGGCGGGGCTCTGGTCTCCACGGGCCCGCGGACCCACCATCGCCGCTGCGACGAACCCTGCGACGCCCGCAGCAAGGTGGATGACGTAGCCCCCCGAGTAGTCGACGGCTCCTCTCTGCGCGAAGAACCCGCCACCCCACAAGAGCGCGGCGTTGACCGTGTAGACGAACGTGATCCACAGCGGGACGAAGAGGAGCCACGCCTTGAACTTCATCCTTCCGAGCACGCTCCCGAGGAACAGGAGCGGCGTGATGGCGGCGAACACGAACTGGAAGTACGCGAGCGTCGACGTGGAGAAGTGGAACGGGATGAGCGAGTTCGCCCCCGACTTCGCCTGCGCCTGCTCGGCGACGCTGCCGAGGATCGACCCGGGACGGCCGACGAGGCTGCCGAGGAACGAGCCTGCCGGCCCCAGATGGGCGAACGTACCGAAGCCCATGTCGTACGCCCAGAGCACCCACACGACGAGCACCGCGCTGAACCCGGCGAACGCCATCAACATCGTGTTCACAACCCACTTCCGTCGGACCAGGCCGCCGTAGAGGACGGCGAGGCCCGGGAGGCTCATGAGGCCGACGAGCGTGGCGGCGACGAGCTGCCACGCGTTGTCTCCGGGGTTCAGCCAGTTCGGGTAGGGGAGGCTCACTGCGACGAGCGGCATCCCGAGAGTATGAGGACCCGCGGTTTCCCGGCTGCTACGCAGATGTTTCCCCGATGTGAACTCTCTCGTGGCCGCGCAGTTGGGATCGGAGTGGTCGACCGTCCCATCTCGGCGCCCGGTCTTCGCAGCGCGCCCCCGTGGGCTCGCCCCGGCTCTGCGAGCGGCGGTACCCTGGTCCGGTGCCGCGGCGCCCGACCAGGCTCGACCTCTCGTCGATCTGGTTGTTCGCGACCTGCAACGAACGCGAGCTGCGCCTCGTCCGCAGGCAGCTCGCGGAGGTGACGGCGCCCGCGGGGACGGTCCTGTGCGAGGAGGGCGCCGTCGGACGCGAGTTCTTCTTCGTCGTGGACGGGCGCGCCTCGGTACGGCGGGGAGGACGCAAGGTCGCGTTGCTCGGGCCGGGGGACTACTTCGGCGAGCTCTCGCTCCTCGACCGGGGTCCGCGCTCGGCCACCGTGGTCGCCGACACGGACATGGTCCTCTTGAACATGAGCCAGCGGGAGTTCTCCACGCTGCTCGAGAGCATTCCGCCGCTCGCGCGCAAGCTGCTGTCGGCGATGGCCGCCCGACTTCGCGACGCCGACACGAAGGTCTCGGCGCTGCTCTCCCACTGAGGACTCGCGTGGACCTGCAAGAGGGGATCGACTTCGCCAGAGAGCGGACCCGGGGCGTGCTCGTCACCCGACGCTCGGACGGCCGCCCCCAGCTCTCCAACATCCTGTACCGCCTGAGCGGACGTGATGACGGCCCAGGCTCGGACACCGTCATCCGGATCTCGGTGACCGACACACGAGCGAAGACCCGGAACCTCAGGCGGGAGAGCGCCGCATCCCTCTACGTACCGGGAGAGTCGTTCTGGTCGTACGTCGTGCTCGACGGCACCGCCGAGCTCTCCCCGGTGGCCGAGGCGCCCGACGACGCGACGGTCGACGAGCTCGTCGCCCTCTACCGGTCGATCAGCGGTGAACACCCCGACTGGTCGGAGTACCGCAGGGTGATGGTGTCCGAGCGCCGCCTCGTCGTCCGGCTGCACCCCTCGTACGCGTACGGCATGGTCCGCGGGTGAGCTGAGCTGACCGGCGGGCGCCCGCTCACGCTCCAGGGGCTCCGGGGGTGCGCATGGACTCTTCGACCAGCTGGGAGATGTCCAGTACCCGGACCTCGTCCTCCCGGCCATTGGCACGCACCGCGTCGTCCAGCATGATCATGCAGTAGGGGCACGCCGTCGAGACGACGTCCGCGCCCGTCCCGAGCGCCTCGGCGGTGCGCTCCATGTTCACCCGCGTGCCGATCTTCTCCTCCATCCACATGCGCGCGCCGCCGGCGCCGCAGCAGAAGCCTCGCTCCCTGCATCGGCGCATCTCGACGCTACGGGCTCCCGGGATGGAGTCGATCACGGTCCGCGGCTCGTCGAACACCCTGTTGTGCCGCCCGAGGTAGCAGGGGTCGTGATAGGTCACGGTCCCTTGGTAGCCGGTGCCGGGCCGGAGCCTGCCGGTCCGGACGAGGTGCTCCAGCAGCTCCGCGTGGTGCACGACCTCGAAGCTCCCGCCGAGAGCCGGGTACTCGTTCTTGAGCGTGTTGAAGCAATGGGGGCAGGACGCGACGACCTTGCGGACGCCTGCGGACTGGAGGGTGGCGATGTTCGCCTTCGCCTGTTCCTGGAACAGGTACTCGTTCCCGATCCGGCGGGCAGGGTCCCCGGTGCAGGACTCCTTGGGCCCGAGGATCGCGAAGCGGACGCCCGCTGAGTGGAGCAGGCGCGCGGTCGCCTGGACCTGACGGCGCGCCCGCTCGTCGAGGGCGCCGGCGCACCCCACCCAGTAGAGGTACTCGACGTCGTCGGGCACGGTGCCGGAGACGACGGGGACCTCGAAGTCCAGAGCCTCGGTCCACTCGGTTCGCTTCGAGCTCCCGAGACCCCACGGGTCGCCCTGGTTCTCGACGTTGCGCAGCATGAGCCCCGCTTCCGTCGGGAAGCTCGACTCCATCAGCACCTGGTACCTCCGCATGTCGACGATCGCGTCGACGTGCTCGATGTCGACCGGGCACTGCTCCACGCACGAGCCGCAGGTGGTGCAGGACCACAGCACGTCCGGGTCGATGACCCCGGGGACGAGCGGCTCCGGCTCGGCCGCCTTGCCGTCCCCGCCGCTGCCTGCTCGGGCCTCGGCTTGGTCGTGCGGCGCCCGGTTCGCGAGCAGTCGGGACGCCTGCGAGAACATGTTGTCCCGCAGATCCATGATCACGAGCTTCGGCGACAGGGGCTTTCCGGTGGCCCATGCAGGGCACACCGACTGGCACCTGCCGCACTCCGTGCAGGCGACGAAGTCGAGCATCTGCTTCCACGTGAAGTGCTCGATGAACCCTGCTCCGAAGACCGTGTCCTCCGAGACGTTCTCCACGTCCATGTCGGGCGTCTTGTCCAGAGCACCGAGGGCCCGCGGCCTGCGGGAGAATGCCACGTTGAAGGGGGCCACGAAGATGTGCAGGTGCTTCGAGTAGGAGACGAAGACCAAGAAGGCGCTGATGACCGTGATGTTGAGCAGGAGGAAGGTCGTCGCGAGGGCTCCGTCCACACTGTGGCCGAGTCCGGCGAGCCCTGCGCCGATCGCATGAGAGGCGAACGCCCAGTCGTCGTATGGGAACTGGCGAGGCCTCGTGTCGACCTGCGCACCTCGGTAGAGGAGGAGCGTGGCAATGACCCCGAAGATGAGGAGCAGGGTGACCCATGCCGCATCGGTGTGCGAGCCGTAGAAGCGGGATGCCCGATCCCTCCGAGAGGGGGCGTTCTTCAACCGGATGACGCTGAACACGCAGAGCGCGACCAGCACGGCGGTCGCGAAGAAGTCCTCGAGGAATCCGAGCACCGGTGAGGTCCCGATCCCCGGGATGTGGAAGGTGGGATCGAAGAGGTCCCCGTACGCCTCGACGATCGTGAAGAGCAGGATCGTGAAGCCCCACATCGTGAAGAAGTGTGCGAGACCCGGGACCGTCCACTTGAGGAGCTTGCGCTGGCCGGCGACCTCGGTGACCTCGGCGCCGGCCGTCTGTGCGACGTTCCTGCGGAGGCGGTCGGGTGCTGGCTGCCCCGCTCGCACGAGGCGCGAGATCCAGAAGAAGCGACGTCCCGCCACCGCGACGCAGATGACGGTCACGGCGACGCCGATGGCTATCCGTACTGGCACGACACCTCCCGATGCGCTCCGCCGGCCACGCTGCACCCCGAGCGCTGCCGGCTTCGCCGGCGCAGGCTCGGTACCCACCGCCACGGGGCTGCAACCGACGTGCACGCGATGTGCCCGAGCGGTGCCCGGACGAGTCGGCGCTGCCCGAGTCCGTGGGCTCCCCCCTTCCACCCTGTCCCCTCGGCCGCCGGCGCGGCCGTGGGGACCCGTGGCGAGCCAGACGATAGTGTGACGACCGCTCGCGGGCGTAGTTCAGCGGCAGAACATCAGCTTCCCAAGCTGAGAACGCGGGTTCGATTCCCGTCGCCCGCTCCAGTCCAGGTCAGTCCCAGGCCAGCTTCGGCCGACTGGTCAGCAGAGGAGCGGCCCGCCGTTGCGCGGTCCCGTTCCAATGCGAGACGTGGCTCGGATCCTGGAAGGCACCCCTCCCATCGGTAGAGGGCGTCTCGGTGAAGAGCAGCCCGCTATGGGCGAGCACGCGGTGGCACTCGTTGAAGAACGTGGCCCGATCCGAGATCCGCTGGAGAACCTCGGGAGCCCAGATTGCTCCCACTGCGTCGTCGGAGTAGGGCAGTGCGGGGGCGGAAGGGTCGACGTCGACTACCGCCACGTCCCGGCGAGGCTCCGCGGCGAGGGGGCCCGGCACCCGGACGAAGAGTCGCCTTCCGTCAACACCCTCGTTGGCGTCGTGTGTGCCCAGCAACTGTCGAACTCGGGTTCTGCCGCGACCACTCAATCAAAGGCAGAACTCGACCGAGGCGGGACCCGGCTCCGGCAGCGGCAACGACCTCCCTTCCTCGGCGATGCGCTCCCGCTCCTTGGCAGAGAGCTCCCGCCACGACTGCACCCGGACACGCCGGCCGGCACGCCGCCAGGTCCCGGTGACCTCACCGTCCAAGAGCACGGCCCCCGGCCAGACCCTTGGGGTCCACAGCTGGGCTCGCTGGTCCGGGTCGGGGACGAGCAGGTCGCGGTCCGAGCCTTGCAGCAGGAAGTAGGCATCGCCGCTCGGGAGAAGCCGGACCGTGGCTGGAGGTACGACCTCGGAGCAGAACGACGCCTCATCTGATGCGAGGATCCACGCGTCGCCGACGGGAGTCCTGACCGGAACCAGTGCGGATCGCAGGGTCGAGAAGACCGCCTGGCTGCTTCGCGCTGGCAATCCTGACCAGCGGGCGAAGGCGGCGGCAGTCGTCGGCCCGAAGACGTGGAGGTAGCGACGGGCCAGCTCGGAGCGAGCCTCGAGCGGGTCCATCTCCGGCGGGGGACCGCAGGAGAAGGTCGGTCGCCTTGCGCCGTCCCACCGGATGAGCAGCGTCCCCGTCGCGGCCGCATAGCGGAGGGCGTTGGGGTGGACTCCAGTCCGCCGGCCGGCTTCCTCCAGCGAGTGGACGCCTGCCGACAGCATGTCGCGCAACTGCGCGGCCAGGCGTGTGGCCCGTTCACGCCCCCGCCGGTCGTCGGGAAGCAGCGCCACGGTGAAGAGGGCGAGATCTGCCGCAGCAACCACGTAGACGCTGAATCGCGGTCCCCACACCTGCACCAGGCCCGGGCTCTGCCAGCCTTCCGGCGTGGTGCCCTCGACTCGGGCGTGGATGGAGAGGAGCGCAGCCCGCGGCATGCTGTCCTGCAAGCCGACCCACGCGGCCCGCCGGAGGCTTTCCGACCCAGGTCGCAGACGCTGATCCAGCGAGGCGACTGCTCGCCGGTGCCGAAGAACCTGGTCCCTCCGGAGCCTCAGCACGAGCGCATTACAACCCGCCGCCACTCGAACCGCAATTGGGGGAAGATGGCCCTCATGAGTGAGGCCCCCGCGCTGGGGCGCAGACACGCTCGCCTCCTTCCTGGCTGCCCCGTTCGCAAGGATCTCAAGCCCGTGGTGGGTGTGGACAGGCTTGCATTGAAATGGGGCCCTCGAAGGGGGCAGGCTCTGCTCCCATGCCGGGCGGGGAACGCTGGAGGGAGAGATTGAGCCTGAACACCCGCCCGACGGGGCGGTCCTGGGAAGACGGCGAGCGGCCCGCCCGGAGCCCCGGGCGGGCAACGCTCCCGGTCCGTGACCGCCTCGCCGCCGCCGCGATCGAAGCCCTTGCCCGGTGGACCCCGTACGTCGAGAGCGAGATCTGCGGGCTGCGTGACCTGGTCCAGCCAGGCGACGTCTGCCTGGATGTCGGGGCCGCTGCCGGCATCTACACGGTTGCGCTCTCACGCCTGGCGGGACCCGACGGTCACGTCCACAGCGTCGAGCCGCTCCCCTTCGCCAACCTGCACGTGGCCCGGCTGCTCAACGTGGCGCGCTCCACCAACGTGCACCAGCACGCGGTCGCGCTCGGTGCGGAACCGGGGATGGACGTGATGAACGTCCCCATTGGGCGGTTCGGACTCGTGACCGGCCGATCGTTCCTCGACCGTCGCGCCGACGGTCCGGATCCGAACGACGAGTTCGGACGCCACCTGACGATCACGGTCACGGTCGACACCCTCGACGCCCTGTGCAGTCGTCAGGGCATCTCGCGTCTGGACTTCATCAAGATCGACGTGGAGGGAGCAGAGCTCCAGGTCCTGGAGGGCGGGAAGGAGGTCATCGGTTCCTTCAGGCCAGCCATGCTCGTCGAGATCGAGGCACGCCATACCGGCCGCTACCGCCACACCCCCGAGGAGGTCATAGCCTGGACGCTCGACCGTGGGTACTCGATGTTCGCATGGCGGCGCGGCTGGCAACCGGTGGACTCCATCGTGCCCGGCACCCGCAACTACCTGTTCGACACCGCGCCGCGTGCACCACGCTCCCGCCCCCGAAGTAGGCTCGCTTCCCCACTGGGCACCCGGTGAGCTCCGCGGCCGGTGAAACCCGCAGCCTCGTGACCGAGCTCGTCGGATCCGGCACCGCACCGCTGGCGTGCCCGCGCGGTCGTGACGGCCATCTGCACCTTCGAGACGGCCGTACGACACCCCTGCGCAGGCTTCATGTGGGAGGCCTGTTCGCCCTCTTCGCCGTCTACGCAAGCCTCGTCGTCCTCGTCTCGCACGGTGCCGAGGCGGACTGGGGGGTATGGGCTGCCGTCACGTACGCAGCAGCGGGCCTCCTCGCGACGGTGTGCTGGCGCCGGGCCCCGGCCGTTCCCCTCGTGGTTGCGCTCGGGGGCGCCCTTGTCGCCCCTGCGGCGAGCCTTCCGAGCGACTCAGGCCCCACGTCCGAAGTGCACGTCGTCGCCCGGGCGGCGTCCCTGTGGCTGTCCCACGGCACCCCCTACCTGGTCTCGAACCAGCTCGTCTCCTGGCGCTCCTACGACCCGTACCTGCCCGGCATGTCACTCTTCGGCCTCCCGCATGCCTTGGGGCTGCCCGGCCCGCTCGGAGATCCCCTCGGCTGGCTCGCGCTGACCACGGTCGTGGCCCTCGTCGCCGCGTTCTTGATCGCCGCACCCGAGCCGGCTCGGCGTTGCCCCCGGTGCCGGCGCCAGATCCTCCTCCGGGCCTTCTTCCTGCTCGCGACCCCGGTGTTCGCCTTCCCCATGTCACTCGGGGTCACGGACCCACCGGTGATCGCGCTCATGTGCCTAGCCATGGCGTTCTGCGTTCGCGGCGGCGCATCCCAGACGCGCGACCTCTCCTCCCACGAGTCCCACCACGACGGAGCGCAGCCTGAGGTGGGTCCGACCCGCACGCACGCGCTGTGGCCCGCTCCTGACGAGTCCCACTTCGATCGGCATCTCCACACCCAACTGGTCCTTGCCGGTTTCGTCATCGGTGTCGCGTGCGCGCTGAAAGCGACGGCGTGGCCTGCGCTTCCCGTCGTCCTTGCGCTCGTGCTCGTACGCGACGGTTGGCGTGCGGCTGTGCACTTCACCGTGAGCGCGCTCCTCGCCTTCGGCGCACTGACCGCGCTGTGCGCTCCAAAGCTCCTGGCACAGCCCAAGGCGCTCTTGCAGAACCTCGTCGAGTACCCTCTCGGGCTGTCGCACCGCGTCACGCCTGCCGCGAGTCCCCTCCCCGGGCACGTGCTCGCAGGAGCGGGGACCCTCGGGCACCTCGCGGCGATCGGCCTGCTCGCTGCTGCGATCATCGCCGTCGGGCTCTCGCTGGTTGTCCGTCCCCCCACGGACGTCGTCCAGACGACGATCCGGCTCGCCATCGGGCTCACCGCGATGTTCCTCCTGGCTCCAGACACGAGGTTCGGCTACTTCGCCTACCCGGTGGCGATCATGGGCTGGCTTCTCCTCGCCGTGCCGTTCCTGTGGCGCACGCGGAGTCGTCGGGGTTCGTGGGGCACTCGCGCGCGCCAGAGGGAACTCTCACACTCGGTGGCGGCGAAGTGGACCGTGGTCAGCGACCGTCGTTCGGTGCCGCACCTATAGTCCCGCGGCGCTGAGGAAGTGGCAGAGTTCCGCCTTCCCCGCTTGGTCTCACTCGAGGGCAGGCGTGCCCTCGTGACCGGCGCTGGCAGCCCCACGGGGATTGGGTTCGCCTGCGCCCGTCTCCTCGGAGAGCTCGGAGCGAGCGTCGTCGTCACGGCGACCTCGGACAGGGTCCATCGCCGCAGGGACGAGCTGCGCGACATGGGCATCGACGCCGACTCCGAGGTCGGCGACCTCACGCGACCCGAGGACGTGCGCCGCGTCGTGCAACGGGCGGCCGCGCCGCAACCCGTCAGCGTGCTCGTCAACAACGCGGGGATGGTCTCGGTGTCTGAGCCGCCGAGCCCTGGGAGCGTCCTCGACGTCCCCTTCGACGTCTGGCGAAGGGAGCTCGACCGGGAGGTGACGACGGCCTTCCTCGTCACCCGAGCTGCCCTCCCACCGATGGTCGAACGAGGTTGGGGGCGCATCGTCAACGTGTCCTCCGTGACGGGACCGATCGCGGCGATTCGCGGCGATGTCGCCTACGCGGCAGGCAAGGCGGCCGTGACGGGGTTGACCCGGGCCACGGCCGTCGACGTCGCCGGGTTCGGCGTCACGGTGAACTCGGTTGCACCCGGGTGGATCGCGACGGGCTCGGCCCTGCCGACGGAGCTCGCGCTGGGCGCGGGCACTCCCGTCGGACGCTCCGGTACTCCCGAGGAGGTCGCGTCCCTCGTGGCGTGGTTGTGCACCCCCGGCGCGTCCTACGTGACGGGCCAGGTGATCGTGGTCGGCGGCGGCAACATGATCGCCGAAGAGCGCGTGCAGGGTCCGCGCGGCTGAGTTGCCGGTCCACGCGAGTCGCGGGGTCCGCCGTAGCGGAGGGTGCCGAGCCCCGAGCCTCGCTACCATTCCGCCGAGTGGACGGCATGGCGGGCACCCATCCTCGGCGATCGGGACACGCGGGGGAGCAGAGGCAGACGAGCCAGCCCTTCTGGCTCAACCCACAGCCTACGCCGACGGGGACCGCCCCCTCCCTTCCTGAGACGTTCGCGTACCGGCTGAAGCGTCGCCTCCTCGGTGCTCCTCTGGTCAGCGACCAACTCCACAGCGAGCGTCTGGGCAAGCCCACGGCTCTCGCAGTCCTGTCCTCTGACGTCGTCTCCTCGTCCGCATACGGCACGGAGTCGATCTTGCGGATCTTGATCCCGGCCGCTGGAGTTGGAGCCTTCGTGCTGATCACGCCGGTCACCGGGATGCTGCTCCTGGTGCTCGGGCTCGTCTGTCTTTGCTACCGCAACGTGGTCGAGGCCTATCCCGTGTCCGGAGGGTCCTACGTCGTCAGTCGTGAGAACTTCGGCTACACGGTCGCTCAGATCCCCGGTGCCGCACTGCTATGCAGCTACACGCTCACCGTCGCGGTGTCCATTGCAGCCGGTGTGGACGCCATTCTGTCGGCGTTTCCGAGCATCCACGTGCCCCCAACGGTTCTTGCCGTCGCGTGTGTTCTCGTCCTCACCTACGGCAACCTCCGCGGGATCCGAGAAGCAGGACGCCTCTTCGCCGTCCCGACGTACTGGTTCATCGCCAGCATGGCCGCCCTGATCGTGACGGCGCTCGCCCGGTTCGCCGTCGACGGTCGGCTCCCGCACGCCGCCCACGCGTCTGGGCAGCTCCATGCCGGTCCTGCCGGACCAGGGTTGCTCCTCGGAGCATCGGTGTTCATCTTCCTGCGCGGCTTCGCGAACGGCGGGTCCGCCATGACGGGGATGGAGGCCATTTCGAACGCGGTCTCCGTGTTCCGCGAGCCGCAGGTGCGCAACGCCCGCACCACTCTCGTCCTCATGGCCACCACCATCGGGTCCTTGTTCCTCGCGGTGTCAGTGCTCGCCGCGCTCACCCGGGCCATTCCCTTCTCGAACGGCACGCCGACGGTGCTCTCCGAGATCGGGCGAACGGTCTTCGGTAGCGGAGCAGCCGGGAGCGTCGGCTTCTACTCGCTTCAGTTCAGCACCGCCCTGATCCTCGTCCTCGGCGCGAACACGAGCTTCAACGGCTTCCCTCTACTCGTCAGCTTCATCGCTCGTGACAGCTTCCTGCCCAGAAGGCTGACCGGAAGAGGGCACCGGCTGGTGTACTCCAACGGGATCTTGATGCTTGCTGCGCTCTCCATCGCTCTGCTCGTCGTCACCCGGTCGAACGTCGCAAGCCTCATCCCTCTCTATGCGACGACCGTCTTCACCGGCTTCACCATGGCCGGAGCGGGGATGTTCAAGTACCACCTGAGCGGCAAGGGCCCACGGCGGACGCGCGGGCTGGTGATCAACGGCCTCGCCGGGGCAACCAGTGCAGTCGTCACCATGATCTTCCTCGTCACCGAGTTCAGCCGCGGCGCATGGGCGGTCGTCTTGGTCATCCCTCTCCTCATCCTGGCCCTCTCGCGCACGCACCGTCGCTACGAAGCCGAGAAGCAGGTGCTCGCCGAAGAGGTTGCAGTTGAGCGGGCCAGCCCCCAGGCACTGCGTCACAAGGAGATCGTGGTCCTCGTCGACAGCGTCGATCTCGCGACCACCCGCGCCCTCCAGCTGGCCCGGACGGTCGCTGCAGGCGCGCCAGTACGGGTGGTGCACTTCTCCATCGACGAAGAGCGGGCAGACCGTCTTCGGCGCGCCTGGAGCCGCCTCACACTCGGCTCGACCCCACTCGAGGTGGTGGAGTGCCGAGACCGGCGCCTCGAGCGAGCGGTGACCGAGCTCGCCGCGGACATGGCGAACGACGGGGACACTGAGGTTCTCCTCATCCTCCCCCGTCGTTCGACGCATGGCCCAGTAGGCCGGCTGCTGCACGACCGGACTGCCGACCGGATCGTGACCGCCGTCACCCCCCTCGAGCACGTGAGCGCGACGATCGCGCCGTTCGATGTCAGGCGGTTGCTCGTCGCGCGTTCACACGCCGCGCGCGCCTCGGCCGATACGGTGCTAGCTTGCGCGTCGATGGCGCAAGGGCCTGAGGCACCACGGCGCGAGCCTGCGTTCGATGCCGTCACAGGGAGCACGGCCATCCGCGACGTCGAACACCGAAAGCGCGTCCGCGTTGCCGGACGCGTGCGTTCGGTCAGTGTCCAACCCTGGTCCGGCGTACCGACCTTCGAGTGCATCCTGGTTGACGGCACGGGAGCGATCACCGTCGCGTTCCTGGGTCGGCGAGAGGTTGCCGGCGTGGAGCCGGGGACGAAGCTCGTGGTCGAGGGCGCCGTCGGATCGCACCGGGGCCGTCTCGCGATCCTGAACCCGCTCTGGGAGTTCCTCGAGCCGTCGGAGCACCGTCGATCGGTCGGTACCTCCTGAGCTCTCCCGACCGGCGTCCGCCGGCAGGAGGCGGAGCTGAGGTGCGGCCGGGAGCGCGTCTCCGGCCGGACCCCCCGGCGACGGCGTCAGCGGTGGAAGTGGGGCCTGGGCGGCCAGTGCGGCACCCACCTGGTCTGCCAAGGTCATCGCCACCTGAAGGCGTTGCGGAGAGGGTGCGATCGCGGTTCTCGAGCGCATGATGAAGTGACCGACCACCGACCCGAGGGCCCATACCGGCAGTGCGATCTCCGTTACGCCCTCCGCTGTTCCCGCCTCATTGCCCGACTCGAGCCTCCCGTAGCGGTCCACGATCGGAACCCCGTCGTCGAGCGGCTCTGCGCTGAACGCGCATGTCTCGACTCCGACGACGGCGAGCAGCTCTTCGGCGACGGTGCCGATGAACACGGCGAGCTCCTCGCCCTGGGCGAGGAGCGCGGCTGCATCTCGGACGCGCCCAAGGAACGCCGTCGCGGAGCTCTCGTTCCGCCGGCTCCTCACCATGCGCAGCGCGACCTCTCCGGTCAACAGGCCGACGACGACCAGGGAGACCGCGGTCAGGACGTCGGACTGCTTCGCGATCGAGAACCGGTCATAGGGCTCGGTGTCGACGAGGGTGAACATGATCGCCGCGCTCGCAGTGGCTCCAAGCACGGCGCCCCTCTTCGCGCTCGCTCCCGCCGCGGTCATGACGAGAACCAAGCCCATTGCCACGATCACCGTGCTGTGGCCGGAGCGGAAGGGGACCCAGAGGATCGACACCACTGCAGAGGCGGCTGCACCGGCCACGGCCGCAAGGGCTCCCTGCCATCGCTCATCGAGCGATGGCGCTGCAGACCGACGTCGACGACGTGAGGCCCCGGACATCCGGGCGCTCGAGAAGCGATCCACCGCCGACGAGTATACGAAGAGGGGATCGCTGCCCTCTTGCCGCCGCAGCTGGGAGCCATCAGGGTACGAGTGGTGTCGTAGCCTTGGGGAGAAGTGAGCGCGGCGACGAACAACAGCCTCGGCAGGCTCCGGTTCCACCGAGCGCTGGACCATCCCGAGCTCCTGTCCGACCGAGTCTTCGCCATGCTCCGGGAGCTGGGTGGAGCGCCCGAGGTCGGCGTGGCTGAGATCGACCCTTCGGACGCTGACACCCAAGCCTTCTGCGAGCGCTACCACGTGCCCCTCGGACAGAGCGCGAACTGCGTGATCGTCTCGGGGCGGAGAGAGGGGCTCACGCGGTTCGCCGCCTGCGTGGTCCTCGCGACGACCCGGGCGGACGTCAACGGCGTGGTACGTAGGCGGCTCGACGTGCGCAAGGCGTCGTTCGCGCCAGTCGAAGCGGCAACGGCTGCGACCGGGATGGAGTATGGCGGCATCACGCCGATCGGCCTGCCGGACGGATGGCCGATCCTGGTGGACGCGTCCGTCGCACTGCTTCAGGCCGTCGTGGTGGGAAGCGGGCTGAGGAAGTCGAAGCTGCTCACGTCAGGTGCGGTCATCCAGTCGCTTCCCGGCGCCGAAGTGGTCGAAAGCCTCGCTCGATGACTCGAAGCGCGCCTACAGGTCGGCGATCATTGTCGAGACAGCCGAGGGGCTGACGGCGTTCGGTCCACCGAGGACCGTCACCGAGCTGACCCGGTCGGAGGTATCGCTGTCAACCCCTGTGCGCCCCGCCGTCGTCAGGAACTGCGACAGCGACGCGCCAACCGTCGAGGCATTTGTGCACAGCAGCAGTGGCTCTGGCCCATGCGTGTGCTCGCGCCCGGCACCCGCCGCGACGAGCGCGCCGGCGAGGCCGTCGGTGAAGTAGTCGCCTCGGGCAACCGTCACGGCGCCGGTCCCCGACCATCCTGCGCCGAGGTGAGCGGCCGCGCTCGCCATCTCGAACCTCGCGAGCTCCACGGACGTTTCGGTCGAGCTCCCACCCGCGATGCGGAGCACCGGCAGCCCGAGCTTCTCGAGGGCGCGCACATCCGCATCCGACACGGCGAGCGGCCCACCCATCACGATGACCTGCCTGATCCCGAGGGCGCTTATCGCCGACGGGACCTGGGTCGACAACGATGTCGGCGTCGTGAGCAGGATAGGCAGGTGGTCCGCGTAGGAGAGGACGCTCGCGGACTCGGCGTCCTGGAACGAGGTCCCCGTCGCCACGATCGCCGTCGGCAACGCCGTCGCCGTTGCGGGCGGCGCCGATCCGTTCCCGGCGGTGTCGTTGTACTCCCCGCCCCCCCCTGTGGGGTTGGTCCCACCGTAGGCAGCTGCGACGTCCAGGGACCCGATTGCCCCCGCTGTCGGGAACTCCGCGACCCACTGTGCCGTGTCGTACTCCGACTCCCCGGCAATGCGCGTCACCTCGATGTGCACAGGGCCAGCGGATGTGAGCGGAGTCACCCCGCCGCAGTTGTAGGCGAGCATTGTCTCGAGCTCCTGGGACTCCGCACTGCTCACTGCAAGGGTTCCCCCGACGATGTAGACCTGAGTGATCCCCTCCATCCGGATGGCGTCAGCCGCCGCGGCGGACAGCTGCCCGGGGGGAGTCAACAGCTCCCCGGTTCCGAGCGAGCTGGCAAGGTACGCGCTGGTCAGTGCATCCGGGTAGCCCGAGTCCGTCGCGAGCACCACGGGACGGTCGCCGGGACGCCCTGGGCAGGATGTCATCTGGGCGTCGAACTGGTGCTCGAGCTCTGCTGCAGCCGTGGCATCGGGTGTCGCCCCGTAGATCCGCGTCACGGGTGTCGACGTGACCGTGAACGCCGTCGCAGAACCAACAGGGCTGGTGTCTCGGGCGCAGTCGGCGCTGGCACCGTGAGTCACAACCACAGTGACCGGACCTGCCGTTGTGGACGCATTGACGGCGAGACCCGAGACGGCGTACCCGCCTGAGACGCTGGACGCCTTGCTCACCTCGAACTCCGCGGCCGGGGCCGATGTACCCGTCTGATCCTCGTACGTGACGGCAGCTCCGGAGAAGCCGTTCCCCGATTCGACGCGAACGGAGGCATCTCCGCCGTCGTTGAACGACCCCGAGGAGAGGGTGAGACACACGTAGCCCGCCGGTATCGGTGTGGTTGCGGTACCTGAGATCTCCACGGGACTGATGGGTGCATCGAATGCGCCCTGCAGGAGCGAGATCGGCGGTGTGTCCGCCTTCACCACCATCTGCGTCCCGTTCTGGGGCTGCGGCGTGGCCGCTGTCGTGGGAGGCGGTGGCGCCGGTGTCGACGACGCTGACACCTGAACAGCGGCGTTCGAGGCGGTCGCGACGTCGACTTCGTGTGGGGCCACCGAGTACGACGCGGTCACGATCACGTCGCCCGTTCCCGTAGACGTGGCTGTCGACCCGACCGCGTACCGCACACCTCCAATCGAGAGGGTGACCTCCCCACCCCCAGAGGTGTCGAAGTAGCCGGAGTTGGTGAACGTGAGGTCGAGTTGGTCATCTTCCGTGGAGCCGCACGGAGCCCCATACGTGAGGGACGGCGAGACCGTCGGCTCGGATGACACTCCAGACGAGGAGCCGACCACCACGCTCGGGAGCCCGACGAAGTAGAGGTATCCCGACCCTTCGCAGTTGGCCCCGGACGGAGGGGCCACGGCGAGCGTGAGCACCGTGCCCGGGAGCCAGCCACTTCCGGCACCGATGTTGCCGGCCATCTCGACCGTCCAGTCTCCTGCGGCCGCAGCGCTTGTCCCGACCGTGACCTTCGGTTGACTGGTAGCGGTCAGCGTGATGCTCGGAGCCGACGGCGGTGTCTGGACGACGATGCCGTCGGTCGCCGAGGAGGGGGAAAAGGTCACGCCTCCGGACATCTGTGCTGAGACGACAATCTTCCCTGCCACGGCACTCGTTGTGAACTGAACCTGCTGCACCTGGATGGTCGCCGAGTTACCGGCGTCCTTTGCGCCGAGAACAACATCGAGCCTTGTGCCAGCCGCACCCCGTGTCTCCACAGCCACGTCGAATCCGGACACGGCGTAGTTGACCCATCTCACTAGCCCAGATCCTGTCGATGGTGCCGCCTGAAGCGCCAACGTAGTCCCCGCCGGGAACGTCACCCCCGCGCCCAGCGTGATCGTGAGTGATCCCGCGGAGACGCCTACTCCCGTCGACGGAACGGGCGGAGAACTTGTCGCCGAGATCGAGCCGGTCGAAGCTGTGCTCAACGCCGCCGCCTGTCCGGCGGATGCCAGCCCCGTGGCGAACTCTCCGACCGTGACGGTCACGATCGTCGTCAATGCAGCGGCCGCAAGAGCGCGGCTGAGCGCGCGAGTACACCTTCTCAACGGTCCATCCCCTTCCCGTCGGTGTGCCAACTTCGTCCATTGGCGCACCGTCGGAGCATCCCCCGGCTCCGGCACGGGCATCCCAATGGATGTTGCAAGGATATCGCATGCAAACTCTTTGACGCCAGTCCGGGACGAGCCGGTCCCCGGGCACCGTCGCCAACCGCGCTCCGGACGTGTGGCCCGCGCACCGTCCGCAGTGCGGGGTATCCCCTCATCGGCTGCCGGGGCACTACCGTCAGTGCGCGTGCCCACGCCAGGCGTTCGTGAAGGCTCAGACGGCTCCCCCACGCAGAGGCCCGAAGCGGACCGCGGACGATCTCCGGAAGTCGCGGGCATGCTCCTTGCCCCGGGCGCAGGCGGCTCCGCCGACAGCCTCGCGATCCTCGAGCTCGCTGCGGCGGTGCGTGACCTCGGGATCGCCGTCCGCAGGATGGACTTCCCGTACCGCCTCGCCGGCCGTCGGCGTCCGGACCCCGGCCCGGTGCTCGAGGCGGCCGTGTGCGATCAGGCGGCGGACTTCGCCGCGGAGCTCGGGGTCGGAACCCGCGAGATCGTGCTCGGAGGACGATCGATGGGAGGTCGGATCTGCTCGTTGGCCGTTGCGAAGGGACTACCCGCAGCGGGCCTGGCGCTGGTCAGCTACCCCCTCCATCCGCCCGGACGACCCGACCAGCTGCGCACGGCCCACTTCTCGGATCTCTTGGTGCCGTGCCTCTTCGTGTCCGGTACCCGCGACGCCTTCGGCACCCGTGGGGAGCTCGAAGCATCGAGCAACGAAGTGAGAGGACCGGTCAGCCGTGTCTGGGTGGAAGGTGGTGATCATGGCCTGCGTCGGCGGGAGCGGGACGCGGCCAGGGCGGTGGCGGGTTGGCTCGAGACGACCTTCCGGCTCCGCACGCAGCGCGGGACCCCCTCGCCCTGAGGCCCCCGCCTCGCCGTGAGGCCGCCCTCTCGCCGTCAGGCCCGCCTCGCCCTGAGGCCCCCCGTGCCCCGGTCTACGTGAGCTCCTCGACCACCCAGTCGACGAGCACCGCCAGCAGGCAAGCCGTCGCGCCCAGCAGTAGCCCCAATCTCGCTTCTTCGCCCATCATGGCCTCCCAGGGATGGAAAGGTGAGAAGACTCGAACTCCAAGTCCATACCACCCGGTGAACCTGCCAAACGCCCTCCCATCCGCCCGGAAGGCGCACCGTAGCTAGAGTGCTCGATCGATGGTGCCCTGCGCTCGGATCGCGTGGTTCGGATGAGCACCCGGAGCACTTCGGCACCGACAGACTCCGCCCACGCCCCCCAACCGGGGGTGAACTGGAGGGATCTCGTCAACATCGACAGCATCCGTGCTGCCGCCAAGTGCTTGGAGGCGGTGGGCGTCCGGACCCCACTGCAGCACAACGACCGGCTCTCCGAGCGCTACGGGGCCGACATCCACGTGAAGCGTGAGGACCTCCAAGCGGTGCGGTCCTACAAGATCCGCGGGGCGTACAACTTCATCGCCGGTATGGACCAGACGCAGGCGAAGAACGGCGTGGTGTGCGCAAGCGCGGGAAACCATGCCCAGGGTGTCGCATGGAGCTGCCGGCACCTCGGCGTCCGGGGAACGGTCTTCCTCCCGCGCCGGACGCCGAGGCAGAAGGTCGACCGGATCAGGACCATCGGCGGGACTGCGGTCGACGTGCGCTTCTCGGGCACGAACTTCGACGACGCGTCCGCCGCCGCCGCCGAGCACGCCCGTTCGACCGGCGCGACGATCGTCTCCGCGTTCGACCACCCGGCCACCGTGTCGGGACAGGGGACGGTCGCGCTCGAGATCCTCGACCAGCTCGGCAGGCCTCCCGACGTGATGCTGGTGCCCGTAGGCGGAGGCGGGCTCATCGCCGGAATCGCTGCATGCCTCGACGGGCTCGGCGCTCCCACCCGGCTCGTGGGGGTTCAGCCCGCCGGCGCGCCGTCAATGGTCCGCTCGCTCGCAGCCGGGCACCCCGTGAGCATCGACGTGCAGGACGACTTCGTCGACGGCGCGTCGGTCCGCACGCCGGGGGCGATTCCGGTGGCCGTCGTGAGCGAGCTCGTCAGCGACATCCTGTGCGTCCCGGAGGGTCACGTGTGCACGGCACTTCTCGAGCTCTACCAGGACGATGGCATCGTGGCCGAGCCTGCTGGCGCGCTGTCGGTCGCAGCCCTCGACGATGTCGCCGACCGCATCGTCGGGAAGACGGCCGTCTGCATCCTGAGCGGCGGCAACAACGACGTGTCGCGCTACGACGAGATCATCGAACGGAGCTTGGTCCACCGGGGCCTGAAGCACTACTTCATCGTGGAACTTCCCCAGCAGCCAGGCTCGCTGCGGCGCTTTCTCGACGAGTGCCTCGGTCCGCACGACGACATCACCCTGTTCGATGCCCTCCAGCGGACCCGACGGGAGTACGGAGCGGCCCTCGTCGGGATCGAGCTCGCCGACAAGGACGACCTGGTGCCCCTGATGGAGCGCATGGCGTCGTCCGGGCTGCAGATCGAGCGCTTGACCCCGGGGAGCCCGGCCTACCGGTACCTCATCTGAGGCGCGTGTCGACCCCCGGGCAGACGGGTACCCTCAGTACGTGCGACACCGTTCACGACTCTCGAACTTCCCCGCCCGGGTGGCCGCCGGCGCATTCATCCTGAACTCGGGACTCAACAAGCTGCAGGCGGAGAAGGAGGCGCACCAGCACGTGCACGGGCTTGCCTCCGGCGCGTACCCGTTCCTCGAGGCCATGCCGCCGGAGCAGTTCGGCAAGGCCCTTGGAGCAGCCGAGGTCACCCTCGGGGGGGCGCTCCTCCTCCCGGTCGTCGGGGACGGGCTCGCCGGGCTCGCCCTCACCTCCTTCGCCGGCGGCCTCATGGGGCTCTACCTGAGGACGCCCGGGATGCGACAGGAGGGCAGCGTGCGCCCGAGCCGGGAGGGCACCGCCCTCGCCAAGGACGTGTGGCTCGCCGGCATCGGCCTCACCTTGCTCGCCAGCTCGCTCGGTGGACGCCGGATCGCCCGCCTCGAGCGCAAGGTGAAGAAGCAACGCCAGGCGTCTGACCGGGCCCAGCGCAAGTAGCCGCGCTCACCCCTTGCGGCAAAGGAGGGCTCACCCCCGCAGCTGAGTCAGCGCGGCGTGGAGTCCGCGAGCTTGCGGTGGTCCCAGCTCACCGTCCGTTCGACCTCCAGGACGAAGGCGACGCGCTTGCGCAGCATCGTCTCCACCGCCTCGCGGGCCTCCTCGCGGAACGGCGCAACGTAGCGGTCGTAGACACTCGCGCCGACGCGGAAGACCTCCTCGGGGTCGCCGACCTGGACTGCCTTGCCCACCAGCTCCACCCCGCGGAGCTCGTGGTAGTGCTCGCCTGCCTCTACGAGGCACGTGATTCGAGGATCCCGGGCCAGGTTCCGGGCCTTCTGGGACTTCGCCTTGGTCTGGATGGCCAGCCTCCCGTCGAGGAAGCCGTACCACATGGCGACGGCGTGGATGGTGCCGTCCCAGTTCATCGTGCACATCGTCGCCGTGTGACGCTCTGCCAGGAAGGCGTCGATCTCCGCCTGGGACATCGCGATCTCACGGCGTCGCCCGGCCATCGCGCGCTCAGCGTACCGGCCCAAGAGTTCACCCCGGTGAAAGCTCCGTGTCCGCCCTGCTTCGCGCTGCGTTCACCTGCCCTCCCTACCGTTGGCGCCAATGGGTCGGCAGACCTTCGGCGGAGGCAGAGGCCGAGGCGGGAGCCCGGAGCCCACGCGCGGTCCGGCCGAACGCCGTCCCGTCGTCCTCGTCGTCGACGACGAGGAGGCGTACCGGGAGGGGCTCGCTGCGGGGCTGGCGCAGGAGGGATTCGCCGTGGAGCTCGCCTCCGACGGCCACGAAGCGCTCAGGATGTTCCAGCGCATCCGACCGGACCTCGTCCTGCTCGATCTCATGCTCCCGGACGAGTCGGGTGTGGAGCTCTGCCAGAAGCTGCGGGCGGCGGCACCGGTCCCGATCATCATGGTGACGGCGAGGGACGCTGAGGTCGACGTCGTGGTCGGTCTCGAGGTGGGGGCCGCCGACTACGTCGCCAAACCGTTCCGGCTCCGCGAGCTCGTCGCACGGATGCGTGCCGTCCTCCGACGCGGGGCACCGGTGCCGGCCTCTCCTGACGCGGCCCTTGTCCTGGGGGACGTCCGGCTGGACCCTGCACGGCGCGAGGTGACCGTGAGCGGGCGGAGGGTCGATCTGTCCCGAAAGGAGTTCGACCTCCTCGCGCTGCTCATGGCACAACCCGGCAGGGTCGTGAGCCGGGAGTGGTGCATCGACCGCCTCTGGTGGGACCGCGAGCTGGTGGACTCGAGAACCCTCGACACCCACGTGAAGCGGATCCGCCGGAAGATCGAGACGGACCCGGCCCATCCCCGTCACCTCGTGACGGTGCGCGGCGTCGGCTTCCGGTTCGAGCCGTGAGCGCGGGCACCCTCGCCGCAGCCCCCGAAGGCGTGCCCAGAGGTGCCCTACACCTGCTGGAGGTTGTCGAAGCGGGCATACTGCCCGAGGAAGACGAGGTGCGCCGATCCCGTCGGTCCGTTCCGGTGCTTGGCGACGATGATCTCGGCCAGTCCCCTGCGGTCGATCGGCGTCTCGGGGTCGTAGAGCTCCTCGCGGTAGATGAACAGCACGACATCTGCGTCCTGCTCGAGGGACCCGGACTCCCGCAGGTCGGACAGCATCGGCCGCTTGTCCTGGCGGGCCTCGAGGTTCCGGGAGAGCTGCGACAGCGCCACGACCGGGCACTCGAGCTCCCTCGCCAGGATCTTGAGGCCACGGCTGATCTCGGACACCTCGACCTGACGGTTCTCCGCCCTACCCCGGCCGGTCATCAGCTGGAGGTAGTCGACCACCACGAGCCCGAGATCCCCCTCGCTCTTCTTCAGGCGGCGTGCACGGGCCCTGATGTCCATCACGGTGAGGTGCGGGTTCTCGTCGATGAAGATCGTCGACTCGCTCAGACGGCTCACCGCGGCGCCAACCTTGCCCCACTCCCCGTCGTGCAGCCGGCCCGTGCGCATCCGCTGCGCGTCGACACGAGCCTCGGATGCCAGGAGCCGCTGCGTCAGCTCCAGATGCCCCATCTCGAGCGAGAAGAGCAGGGCGGGTCGGTGCAGCACCGTGCCGACGTGCGCCAGCATCCCGAGTGCGAAGCTCGTCTTCCCCATCGCCGGTCTCGCCCCGACGATCGTGAGGCTGGCGGGCTGGAGGCCGGCGAGGATGTCGTCGAGCTCGGTGTACCCGGTCGCGATCCCCGTGATCCGGCTGCTCCGCTGCGAGAGCTCCTCGATGCGATCGAGGCTCGGTCCGATGAGGTTCCGCAGGGACTCGACGGAGTCGGCGGTCCGGCGCTCGGAGAGGTCGAAGACCAGACGCTCCGCCTCGTCGATCGCGGCTGTCACGTCTTCGGGGAGCGCGAACCCGATCTCGGCGAGCTCGCCTGCGACCCCAATGAGACGACGGAGGAGCGCGTGCTCCTCGACGATGCGCGCGTAGTGCGCGGCGTTGGCGAGCGACGGCGTGTTCGCCTGGAGGGACACGAGGACGGTGGGGTCGCCGACCTGGTCGATGAGCCCTCGCCTCCGGAGCTCGTCGGCGACCGTGACCGCGTCCACGGGCTCGCCCGCCTCGAACAACGACAGGATCGCCGAGAAGATGTGCCCGTGCGCGGGCTTGTAGAAGTCCCCAGCGTTGCAGCGCTCGATGGCCGCGACGATGGCGTCGGCTGACAGGAGCATCGCCCCGAGCAGCGACTCTTCGGCGTCGAGGTCGTGGGGGGGGACGCGGGAGCGGTCCGAGACGGTGGCGAGCCCCGGCCCCGACCCGTCCGCGTAGCCCTCTCGGGCGTCGCGCGCGGCCACCCCTGGCCGGATTCGGCGCGGTCGGTCGTCGTCGAGGGCCTGGACCATGGTCTCCCTACCTTGGGCGAAGCGGGCTGGGGAGGGGAAGGCCTGAAAGTTGGGGATTTCTCCGGCTTCCTCCCTGGACAACCCTGTGAACGCGACTGTGGACAACCCAGGCGGGGTTGTGGACGGTGGAGCGACGGCGCGCGAGCACCCAGCTATGGTGCGCGACGGGTGTGACGCCGCCCTCGAGACGCTGTGCAGGCGCGAGCGGGAGGCGGACCGATCGGGGTCAGTCCGCGGCGACGACCTCCACCATCACCGCGGTGCCGATGTCGCCGTACAAGCGGACGGGAACCTCGTAGGTCCCGATCGCCTTGATCGGCTCCTCGAGGACGAAGGCGTGGCGGTCGACGTCGACGCCTCGTTGCTCACGCGCGGCCTCGGCGACCTCGGCCACCCCGACGGAGCCGAACAGTCTGCCGGTCGATCCCGCCCGTGCCGCGACCCGCAGGGTGACGCCGGCGAGCGCCTTCGCCTTGGCCTCCGCCGCCTCGCGGTCGTTGGCGTCGCGGAGGTCGCGGGCACGGCGCATCGATGCCGCCTGCGCCTGGATGCCCTTGGTCGCGCTCAGCCCGAGGCCCCCCGGGATGAGGAAGTTCCGGGCGTAGCCGTCGGCGACGTCGACGATGTCGCCCCTGCGGCCGACGCCTGCCACGTCACGACGCAGGAGGACCTTCATGTCGTACCTCCACCGTCGGCCCGGTCCGTCTCCGTTCCGGGACCCTCGTCCACTGCGTCGGCCGGGGAATCGCCTGTCGGGGTGCCCCCAATCGGGGTGTCCTCCGTCGCGGCGTCCCCTGTCAGCGCCCCGCCGTTCGCGCTCACGCCTCCCGAACGCTCACCGCCGGGCTCGGCCGCCGCGGTGCCACGCTCGCCGCGCTCCGCGCGCTCAGGGCGGTCCGCGCGCTCGGGCCGGTCAGGTCGGTCGGGGCGCCCTCCCCTCGCTCCGGGCCGCTCGGTGACGGTTCGCTGGGTGTAGGGCAGCAGGACGAGCTCGCGGGCGTTCTTGATCGCCTCGGCGACGTCCCGCTGGTGCTGGGCGCAGTTGCCGGTGACGCGCCGTGAACGGATCTTGCCGCGATCGCTCATGAACTTCCGGAGCAGGGGCACGTCCTTGTAGTCGACCCACTCGACCCCGTCGCGGCACAGCGCGCACGGCTTCTTCTTCACCCGGCGGTTCAGGTCCTTCGGGGCGCGCCGCGAGGTCCCACCTCGGTAGTTGCTCCGTGCCATCAGAACGGCTCCTCGTCGTAGCCGAACCCGGCGGCCTCCTCCTGCCGCGGGGGAGGCGCCGTCCGTCCAGCCCCGCGCGGCGAGTCAGAAGGTCCGCGCCGCTCGTTCTTCGTCACCTGGGCGGTCGCCCACCGCAGCGAGGGCCCCACCTCGTCCGCGACGACCTCCACCTTCGATCGGCGGTCGCCGTCGGGGGTCTCCCAGCTTCGCTGCTCGAGGCGCCCGCACACCACGACCCGAGCCCCGCGGGTGATGCTCTCGCTCACGTTCTCCGCCATCTCCCGCCAGCACACGACGTCGAAGAAGCTCGTCTGCTCCTCCCACTCCTGGGTCTGGCGGTTCTGCCAGCGCCGGTTGACCGCCAGCCCGAAGGTCGCCGTGGGCTGCCCGGTGTTCGTGAAGCGGAGCTCCGGGTCCCTCGTCACATTGCCCACCAGCGTCACGCTGTTGTCCGGCATGGTGCCTCCTCCTCGTTCCTGTCGACCTCGGCCCGTGCGGGGCGCTCGGCTCGCATGGGGCGGATCGAGGTCAACTGCCCGCCGTCCCGGCCTCGGCGACCCTCCCGCCGTCCTCCCGAGCGCCGCTGCCACCGTCTTGAGGGCTTCGCCCCACGCCTTCCCGGGAGCCGCGGGGGCCTCGTGCGCCGGGCCCGTCGTGCCCACGGCCGGGAAGCCCCCGGCCTCCCGGCCGCGTCGACGAGCCGCCGGCTGCGAGCCGAGCTGCGACCCTGTCGGGCACCCGGATCACCTTGAAGCGCAGGACCTCGTCCGCGAGCGAGAGGAACCGGTCGACCTCGGAGACGGTACGCGCCTCTCCGGAGAGCTCGACCAGGACGTAGTAGCCCTCGCGGCGGTGCTTGACCTCGTAGGCGAACGGGCGCCGACCCCACCGGTCGACGTGACCCGGGGTCCCGCCGTTGGACCGGATGGTCTCGAGGAGGCGGTCGACCACCGCCTGGATCGCCGGCGGCTCGGTGCCGGCGTCGAAGATCACCATGACTTCGTACGGCCGCATCCGCGGCTCACCTCCCTCCGGACCGGGTGCACCCGCACCCGGGCCCCGGTGGACCGGGGCAGGGCTCTATCTCTCTTCGGGGCCGGCGGTTCGGCCGACCCGGCGGCGGACATGGTACTCGACGGCCCGGGCCGTTCAGACCGGCGCGTCAGACCGGCGCGTCCCGGACCGGTGCCATCGCCGACGCCGCGGTTCCGATCCCCTGGTCCAGCTCCGCCGATCCGTGGTAGGTCTCCGCGTCCTTCGGGAAGTCCCCGGACCGGACGTCGGCAGCGAAGGCCGCCACCGCCGCCGCTGCGGCCTCGCCGAGCCTCGCGTACTGCCGCACGAACTTGGGAACCGGGCCCGCCCCGAGGCCGAGGAGGTCGTGGAAGACCAGGACCTGGCCGTCGCAGTGCGGGCCAGCCCCGATCCCGATCGTGGGGATGGGCAGCTCCTCGGTGACCCGTGCCGCGACGACGTCGGGGATGCCCTCGAGCACCAACGCGAAGCACCCCGCGTCGCACAAGGCGTGCGCGGCGTCGAGCAGCGAGCGGGCGCCGTCGGGGTCCCGCGCCTGCACACGGTAGCCCCCCATCGGCAGGACGGACTGCGGCGTGAGCCCGAGGTGGCCCATGACCGGGATCTCCGCCCGCACGAGCGCCTCGACGACCGGGAGCCGCGCGATCCCGCCTTCGAGCTTCACCGCGCCGGCGCCCGCGCGCACGAGCGCGGCGGCGTTCGAGACGGCGGCCTCCACCGAGAGGTGGTAGCTCATCCACGGCATGTCGGCGACGACCAGGGCGGCGGGTCGGGCCCGTGCGACGGCGGCGGTGTGGCGCACCATGTCGTCGACCGTCACGTGGAGGGTGTCGGGGTACCCGAGGACGTTGTTGGCGACCGAGTCCCCGACGAGGACCACGTCGACGCCTCCGGCGTCCACGATGCGCGCGCTGGGTTCGTCGTAGGCCGTCAACATCACGATGGGCTCTGCACCTGCGCGGCGCTTGCGAGCGGCGAGCGCCGGCACCGTGACGGGCCCACGCGGCTGGTCGGATCGGATGGCGGTAGGGCTGTTCGGCACATGCCCTCCTCGAAGTCGAGAACCTGATGGTGGAGTCCGCAGGTGCCGCCATCTGTGCGGCCCCGCTCGCCGAACCCTATACCCGACCGCCGGCGGGGTACTTGCGGACCAGGTGGTGCCACGCGCAGCCGGGGCACACCTCGACGTCGTAGCAGAGGACGGGGCGGGCGCGCCGTCGGAGGCGGTCGAGCTCGGTCGCCGAGCCCGGGCACCTCCCACCCGGCGGCAGCCCCGACCCGAAGACGTAGGTGACCTGCACCATCTGCTCGTCTCCGCAGATCGGGCAGTCGTCTCCGAGCGGGCGCCCGACGTTGCGCGCGGCCCTGAGAAGCTCAGGGTGCGCGTCGCAGACCTCGTCCGTGCCGATCCGCCCGCGGCGCACGTCTCGCACGACCGCGTCGCGCGCCAGGCGGTACTCCACCCGTGCCTCCGACGGCGGCTCCTCCGTACGCCGGGGTGCGCCTGGGCCGGGACGGAAGGTCACGCCGCGAGGCTACCGCCGGGCCGTGGGTGGACGGCCCGATCCTTGGGTGCGCCCTCACTCTGGCTGCGCCGCCCTCACTGCGACTGCGCCCTCACTGTGGCTGCGCCCTCGCTCCCGGCCGAGGCGCCGCAGCCCTCGCCCCGCGCCCCTAGGGCCGTTGGCGGCCACGGCCACACCGATCGGGAGCGCCGCTATATCGAGCCGATATAGTGGCGCCGTGCTCGACCTCGCGATCCTCGGCCTCCTCGAAGAGCGGGGCGCCCTGCACGGCTACGAGATCCGCCGGCAGCTGCGCGAGGGGCTCGGCCTGCTCGCCAACGTGTCCTTCGGGTCGCTCTACCCCGCCATCGCCCGCCTCGAGGCCGCCGGGGCCGTCGAGGCGATCGAGGCCCCGGCCTCGGCGGAGCCAGCGTTCGAGCCGGTCCCCCCGACCGGCTCGCTGAGCGGGGAGCTCGCGGTCCTGCGGGCCCGTCGGCGCTCGACCCGGCGCCCGCGGGGGCGGCGTTCCCGCAAGGTGTACCGCATCACCGAGGCGGGGCGGGAGCTCTTCACCGAGCTCCTGGCCGGCCCGTCCGCCGGAGACGACCCGCGGAGCTTCGGGCTCCGCCTCGCCTTCGCGGGGCACCTCCCCCGGCCTGCGCGCCTCACCCTGCTGCAGCGGCGCAGGACGCAGCTCGCCGAGCGCCTCGCAGAGCTCAGGTCCGCGGGAGCGGGCCGCACACTGGACCCGTACGCGCGCTCCGTCGTCGAGCACACGGCAGACGCCTTGGAGCACGACATCCGCTGGCTCGACCACCTGGTCGAAGCCGAGGAGCAGGCGTCGTCCGCAGCGAACCGCACGACCGAGCAGGTCGCCGGATGAACGGCAGCGACCGCCCGGGCGCAGCGCTAGAGGCGCGGGAGGACCGAATCGGGCAAGTCGGACAAGCCGGACAAGGAGGCACCAGAACGTGAGCAGCGTCAGAGTCGCGATCGCCGGCGTGGGCAACTGCGCCAGCTCGCTCGTCCAGGGCATCACCTACTACCGCGAGGCTGCGGAGGACGACCTCGTCCCCGGCCTCATGCACGTCGTCCTCGGCGGCTACCACATCCGCGATCTCGTGCCCGTCGCCGCCTTCGACGTCGACGCCGCCAAGGTCGGGGTCGACCTGGGCAAGGCCGTCTTCGCAGGGCAGAACAACACGATCCGGTTCGCGGACGTCGGCGACCTCGGCGTGGTGGTCCAGCGCGGGCCGACGCTCGACGGGCTCGGGCGCTACTACCGGGACGTGGTCGAGGAGTCGCCTGCAACCCCGGTCGACGTGGCAGCGGCGCTTCGCGACGCCCGCGCGGACGTCCTCGTCGCATACCTGCCCGTCGGATCCGAAGAGGCGCAGCGTTACTACGCGCAAGCCTGCCTGGACGCCAAGGTGGCCTTCGTGAACGCCATCCCGGTCTTCATCGCGTCGGACCCCGAGTGGGCGAGACGGTTCGCGAAGGCGGGGGTCCCGATCATCGGCGACGACATCAAGAGCCAGGTGGGCTCCACGATCGTCCACCGCGTCCTCACCCGCCTCTTCGAAGATCGCGGCCTGGCGCTCGACCGCACGTACCAGCTGAACGTCGGCGGCAACATGGACTTCCGTAACATGCTCGAGCGCGACCGGCTCGAGTCCAAGAAGGTGTCGAAGACCCAGGCGGTCACCAGCCAGATCGAGCACACCGTCCTCCCGGCGGAGAGCGTGCACATCGGGCCCTCTGACCACGTGCCGTGGCTGAGCGACCGGAAGTGGGCGTACATCCGAATGGAGGGGCGCAACTTCGGGGACGTGCCGCTGAACCTCGAGCTCAAGCTCGAAGTGTGGGACTCGCCGAACTCGGCCGGGGTCATCATCGACGCCCTGCGGTGCGCCAAGCTCGCGCTCGATCGTGGGATCGGGGGCCCGCTCGTCGGGCCCTCCGCCTACTTCATGAAGTCGCCGCCGGTGCAGTTCCACGACGACGACGCCCACGAGATGGTGGAGGCCTTCGCCGCCGGCGACCCGGGGCCGCGCTGGCCCGCGGACTGAGCGGCCGTTCCGCCCTCAGCCCTCTCTGGCGGCCCACCACTCGTCCAGGCGGCGGCCAGCCTCCTCCTCGCCGAGCGGGCCTTCTCGGAGGCGGAGGTCGAGGAGGAACTTCAGCGCCTCCCCCACGGCGCGTCCCGGCGGGATCCCGAGGCGCGCCATCACCTGTGTCCCGTTCAGGTCGGGCCGGATCGCATCGAGCTCCTCTTGCGCGCGCAGCTCGGCGATCCGCTCTTCGAGCTCGTCCATCCGCCGCGCGAGCGCCCGCGCCCGGGCGGCATTGCGGGTGGTGCAGTCCGAGCGGGTCAGCTCGTTCAGACGGGCGAGGAGCGGGCCGGCGTCGCGCACGTAGCGCCGGACCGCGTGGTCGCTCCATCCGAGCCGGTAGGTGTGGAAGCGGAGGTGCAGCCGCACGAGCTCAGTGACGACCTCGATGTCCTCACGGGAGTAGCGCAGCGCTTCCATGCGCTCCCGGGTCATGCGCGCGCCGACCTCGTCGTGGTGGTGGAACGTGACCCCGTCGGGTCCGAAGCGCCGCGTTGCCGGCTTGCCGACGTCGTGGAAGAGGGCGGCCAGGCGCAGCAGCCTGTCCGGTGACGTCTTGTCCACGACCGCGAGCGTGTGCGCGAGGACGTCCTTGTGCCGGTGCACCGGGTCCTGTTCGAGGCGCAGCGCAGGGAGCTCGGGCAGGAACTCGTCGGCGAGGCCGGTCTCCACCGCGAACCGCAGGGCGCGTGAGGGACCCGGCGCCTCGAGGACCATGATCTTGTCGAGCTCGTCGCGCACGCGCTCCGCCGAGACGATCGAGAGGCGGTGACGGCCCTTGCGCACCGCGTCGACGAGCGCCTCCTCGGGGACGAGGCCGTACGCCGCGGCGAACCGCGCGGCCCGCAGCATCCGCAGCGGGTCGTCGCCGAAGGAGACGTCCGGGTCGAGCGGGGTCCGGAGCCGGTGGGCTGCCAGGTCCGAGAGCCCGTCGAACGGGTCGACGAGGCGGAGCGCGGGGAGCTCGAGCGCCATCGCGTTCACGGTGAAGTCGCGCCGCGACAGGTCCGTCTCCACGTCGTCGCCGAAGGTGACCACGGGCTTGCGCGAGTCCGGGCGGTAGGCCTCCGCACGGTGCGTCGTGATCTCGAACGTCCTCCCCCCCGCGCGGAGCCCGATCGTCCCGAAGCGCTTCCCCTGGGTCCAGACGGCCTCCGCCCAGCCCCGGACGATGCGCTCGATCTCGTCGGGGCGTGCGTCCGTCGTGAGGTCGTAGTCGCTCGGGGGTGCCCCGCGCGTGCCGGCAGACACGGTCGGCCGCTCGACCAGCGCGTCGCGCACCGACCCACCGACGAGGTAGAGCCGGTGCCCTGCGCGCTGGAAGCGTTCGGCGAGTGTCGCGGTGGCGTCGACGAGCGGCCGGAAGCGCTCGGGGACCGTGGACTGCACCGGTCCACCGTACCGCCCCGCGCGCCCAGGGCCGCTGAGGAGCGCCGGCACTTCGGCTCCTCCGGTGCCGAGCGACCGCCGAGGGCGATGGGCACTAGCGTCGTGCGGTGTCGCCGAGCAGCCGTCCGGACCGTGGGCCCGGTCGCCGGACCGTCCAGCTCTGGGTGTCGCTGCTGGTGGCCTCCGCGTCGGTGCTCCTGGCGCAGTTCGTCGCCGCGGCGGGCGCGGGTGGCACCCTGAGGTCGTCCGACCACGCCCGGCGCGGCGCGCCCACGCTGGTGCTCGACGACCAGACCCAGTGGGTCGTCGCCCCGCCAGGCGGCTCCGCCGGGGCCGCCGCCTCAGCGCACTTCGACGTCGCCATCAGCGCCCGCGACGCGCCGGCGGGTGCGCTGGTCCAGGTCGCGCTGTACCCGCGGCTGCGCACCCGCTACGACTTCGAGCGGACCGTGCGCGACGGCCCGAGGGGGACACCGCTCGCGACGACGGCGCCGACGCCGCTCGGCGCCCTCGCGCCCGACCCCCACTCCGCCGGGCTCTCGCTCGCCCTGTCGATCGTGCAGGGAACGTCGAGCGGGAGCGGGTCCGAGCTCGGCTTGGCGTGCGCGGGCTCCACAGGGAGCTCGACAGGGGGCTCCACATGCACAGGCGTCTACCCGGTGGCCGTCGAGCTGGAGCAACCGGACGGTGCCGTGGTCAGCCACCTGACCACGTTCCTCACCTACGTCACCGGGAAGAGCGCGCACCCGCTCGAGCTCGCATGGGTCGTCCCCATCGCCGCCCCGCCCGCCGTCGCCCCGCACGCGACCAGCGCTGCCCGCGCCCTCCGGCCGCTACCGAGGACGCTGGCCTCGGCGCTCGAGACGCTGATCGCCCAGGTGCGCGCCGCGACCTCGGTGCCGCTCACCCTCGACGTGGCGCCCGAGACCCTCCAGAACCTCGCGGCGGCCGGCCCCGGCGGGCGGGAGGGCGTCGCCACGGTGGCCGCGATGTCTGCAGACCCGACAACCGACGAGGTGCTGGCACGCCCCTACGTGCCCATCGACCTCGGCGCCCTCGCGAGGGCGGGGGAGCCCACGGAGATCGACGCCCAGATGGCCGCCGGCACGACAGTGCTGCACCGACTGCGGGTGAGGACCGCCGTTCCCTCTCCGTGGGTGGAGACAGGCCCGCCGGGCGACGGCATCGCGCGCGGCCTGGCCCAGGTCCACGCCACACAGCTCGTCCTGCCCGGATCCGACCTCCAGCCGACACCGGCCATCACAGACAGCGGGACGTGGGTCTCGACGTTCTCGCTCCGGTTGGGCCACGGCGGTCCGGGCACATCGGTGGACGCTGCGGAGTCCGACACATGGCTCGACCGGCAGTTCACCGCCCTGCCCGGCGACCCGGCGCTCGCGGCCACCCAGCTCCTCGCCGACCTGGCGATGGTGCACTTCGAGCGCCCGGACACATTGACGGCGCGCGGCATGGTCGCGCTGCCGCCCGCCGGGTGGACGGCGCGTCCCGCCTTCGACCGGGTCCTGCTCGACGGCCTCGCCCAGGACCCCGTCGTCCAGCCCGTCACGCTCTCGCAGTTCTTCGCGACCGTCGGGGCCGCCGGGACACGGCAACTGGCGAAGGGCGGGCGTGACCCCGCCTTGTCGCGTGCCTTCGCCCGGGCCGTCTCCCGTGCACGGGTGCGCCTCAGCGAGTTCGACGACGCCGTCAGCGGGAGCCGTGCGCTGCACGTGGAGAGCGCGCTCGACCACCTGCTCCTCGCCTCGGAGTCCGACCTCCTCCCGCCAGCGACGCGGCGTGCGGGGGTCTCTTCCGTCGAACGCCTCCTCGGCGCGCAGCTCCACCTGGTGAGGTTCGCGGCGGGGCGGTCCTTCACCCTGACCGCGCGTACCGGCTGGATCCCAATCACGATCGACTCCACAGCGCCGTACACGGTGAACGGGAGGCTCACGTTCAGCGGCGACAAGTTCCTCTTCAGCGGCGGGGCGAGCCGCGCGGTCCGGCTGGACCACGCCACCAACCCCACCAGGATCCACGTCGAGGCGCGCAGCTCCGGCGAGCTTCCCTTGTACGTCTCCTTCACCTCGCCGGACGGGCGCCTCGTGATCGCCAGGGACATCGTCGAGGTGCGCTCCACCGCGACCTCGGCTCTCGGGATCGGGCTCAGCGCCGCCGCGCTGGCGGTCCTCCTCGCATGGTGGGCACGCACCTGGCTGGCCGGGCGGCGCCGCCGGCGCGTCGCCGCGACGGCGGGGAGCGCTGCGGGGCCGGCCACGCCGTGAGGACACTCCGAGGATTCCGGCAGCGCAGGGCCCGGCGGCCTGCGCACGCCGCGTCGGTGCCGCCCGGCGGGAGCCCGACCGCCCTCGGCGCCTCCGGCGGGCCCACTGCCGTCCCCACCCCGTCGGTGCCCGACCGGAACGCAGGTGGGGGCGCTTCGGGCGGACGGCTCCGCCGTGCCGCCTTCTGGATGGCGGCCGGGACCGCCGTGTCCCGCCTCACGGGGCTGCTTCGCATCATCGCCCTCGCGTACGCGCTGGGCATCTCACCCCTCTCCGACGCCTACAACCTCGCCAACACGACCCCCAACATGGTCTACGACATCGTGCTCGGCGGGATCCTCGCAGCGACGTTCATCCCCGTCTTCGTGGACCGCCTGACCACCCGCGACGAGCGGGAGGCCTGGCGGGCCATCTCCGCGGTCACGACCGTCGCCGTCGTGGTCCTGTTGGTCATGACCGTGGTCTTCTGGCTGCTCGCGCCCGAGGTCGTGAGCGCGTACACCGCCTTCGCGCACTCGGGGGCATCGGGCGCGGGCTCCCTCCCGCAGGAGAAGGCCGTGGCGTCCACCCTCCTGCGCTGGTTCGTCCCCCAGGTCGCGCTCTACGGGGTCATCTCCCTCATGGCGGCGCTCCTCAACACCCGGCGGCGCTTCGCCGCCCCGATGTGGGTGCCGATCGCCAACAACGTCGTGGTGATCCTCGTCCTGTTGTGGTTCCACGCCGTCGTGCCGAGGCTGCACTCGCTCGCGCAGGTCCGCGCGCACGATGCCGACCTGATCCTCCTCGGTCTCGGGACGACGCTCGGCGTCCTCGTCCAGGCGATCGCGCTCGTGCCGTCACTGCGCGGGATCGGGCTCGGCCGGCTCCGGTGGCGCTGGGAGCCGGGTCACGAAGCCGTCCGCACGGTCCTGCGGCTCGGCGGCTGGACGTTCGGCTTCGTCGTCGCGAACCAGCTCGCGCTCTACGTCGTGATGGCGCTCGCCGTCGGAGTCAGGGGCACAGGGGCAGGACCGCTGTCGTCGTACACCTACGCCTACACCTTCTTGCAGATGCCCTATGCCGTCGTTGCGGTCTCCATCATGAGCGCGGTCACCCCGGACCTCGCCGAACGCTGGTCGACCGGCGACGAGACCGGCTTCCGCCGGCGGCTCGTGGGTGGGTTGCGCGCGACGCTCGCCGTCATCCTCCCGTCGGCGATGGGGATGCTCATCCTCGCCCACCCGGCGGTCGCCATCCTGCTCGGGCACGGCCGGACCTCGGTCGCCGCCACCGAGACGACCGGGGCTGCGCTGGCGCTGTTCTCCGTCGGCCTCCCGGGCTTCTGCGCGTACCTGTACATCGTCCGCGTGCTCCAGGCGATGCAGCGGACCCGCGTCGCCTTCTACCTCTACCTCGTCGAGAACGGGCTCAACGTCGTCTTCGCGGTCGCCCTCGTCGGCCCCCTCGGGGTCCGGGGCCTCGCCCTCTCGCTGACGATCGCCTACACGGTCGCCGCCGTCTGCGGGGTGGTGATCCTCCGGCGCTGGCTCGGCGCCCTGGGCGGCCCGCGCGCGTGGGTCCCGCTGCGCCGTGCAGCGGGCGCGACCGCCGTCATGGGCGCGGTGGTGCTCGCCGTGTCGAACGTCTCGGGTGCCCAGCACGGGATGGCGCTGTTAGGGAGGGTCGTCGCCGCCGTCGTCGCAGGGGTCGCCGTCTACGGCGCGATCGCCCTCGTCCTCGGTGGCCGCAAGCGGCCCCTCGCGCTCCTGACGGGCGAGCCGACCGGACCGACGGGGGCTGACCCCACACCGTTCGACGGACGCGACGTCGGGGCGGGTGCAGGCCTCGGTGCCGCGTGGGGCGACATTCGGACGCCCGTGAACACCGGCACCTGGATCCGCATCGTCCCCCCGCCAGGTGCCGTCGCCCGCGGCGAGCGGCCGCCGAGCGCGCCCGTCGAGGCTCGGAGCGCCGCCGGCCTCGAGGCTCGCGGGAGCGCCGGTGTCGAGGCTCGCGGCCGCAGCCGCAGCGAGGTTCCGGGCAGAGACCGTGGCAGCGACCCCTCCGGCACGCCAGAGGAGGACGACGACCCGGGTGAACGCCGGTGGGTGGGTGGCACCGCCACGTCGTTGCGGCGCCGCCTCCTGCGCTAGGTTCCCCGCCACCGGGACCGCGAGCAGTCGCAGCCGGTCCCGAGAAGCCCCCCGGCGCGACGGGTGGCGGGCAACCGATCCAGGGGAGAGCCCATGGCAGCAGTCCGGATCGTGACCGACAGCGCGTGCGACCTCTCCGACGAGCTCGCCGCGCGCCACGGGATCGACGTGGTCCCGCTGACGATCCGCTTCGGAACAGAGGAGCTGCTCGACCGGCGGGACCTCACCCCGGCGGAGTTCTGGCGCCGCTGCCAGGGGTCGGGAGCGCTGCCGCAGACGGCGGCACCGCCGCCGGGCGCCTTCAGTGCCGCCTTCGAGCGGGCCGCCTCTGCCGGCGCGGACGGTGTCGTGTGCCTCACCCTTTCGTCGGGGGTGTCCGCCACCCACCAGGCTGCGCTCGCGGGCGCCGAGCCCTTCGACGGGCGGCTCCCCGTCGTCGTCGTCGACACCCGTTCCCTCACGATGGGTCAGGGGCTGATGTGCATCGCCGCCGCAGAGCTCGCGGCGTCCGGCGCCCCGGTCGAGGCCGTCGCACGGCTCGCACGCGACCTGGTCGGCAGGACCCGTGTCCTCGGAGTCGTCGACACCCTCGACCACCTCCAGCGCGGCGGTCGGATCGGCGGTGCCGCCGCCCTGGTCGGCTCGCTGCTGTCCATCAAGCCGGTCATCGAGGTGCGCGACGGTGTGGTGGAGCAGGAGTCCAGGCAGCGCACCCGGGCACGAGCGCTCGACTACCTCACCGCCAAGGTCCTCGGGGACGCGCCCGTCGAGCGGCTGGCGGTCGCCGACGGCGCCGCGCCCGACATCGACGAGGTCGTCCAGCGGCTCCGCTCGGTCGAGGCCGCACACGAGCTCGTCGTCTGCGATCTCGGCCCCGTGGTCGGCACGCACTCGGGCCCGGGCTCGCTCGGCGTCTGCTACCAGCTCCCGGGCTCCCGCGCAGGGCGGCCCGGTAGTCTCGACCCATGAGCGACCAGGCACCGGCCCCCCAGGGCCCGACGACCGACGGCGCGGCCCGAGATGCCGGGACCCCGGGGCACCTCCCACCGGCGGTCTCCGCGGCTGCGGCCGCCGCCGCGTCAGAGCTCCCGAAGAAGGCAGCCGACATGGTCCAGCTGCTGGTCGACACCATCCACGACAAGGCGGTCCGCCCGGCGGTCCTCGCCACGAGGGCGCTCGTCTTCGGGCTGCTCGTGGCCGCCCTCGGGACGGTGCTCGTGGTCGTCGGCTCGGTCGCGGTCCTCCGGATCTTCGACGTCTACGTCTTCGGGCACCGCGTGTGGCTCAGCTACGTGGTGCTCGGCGGTGCGCTGACGCTGGCCGGGCTCGCCGTGTGGAGCCGCCGAACCGCCAAGCCCTCGCCGTCGAGCCCCCGCTGAGGTCCCGGTGACCGAGCACGTGAAGGTGCTGATCGCGGGGTCCGGGCCTGCGGGCCTCACCGCGGCGCTCTACACGGCGCGCGCACAGCTCCGCCCGGTCGTCGTCGAGGGCGAGCCGTCCTCCACCAGCGACCAGCCGGGC
>Ga0209061_1000815_pt1 | contig 65822 bp, 58 predicted proteins | sample Coa_R1_10_FD_187157 | JGI IMG/M metagenome (GOLD analysis project Ga0209061, IMG submission 187157) | Surface soil microbial communities from Centralia Pennsylvania, which are recovering from an underground coalmine fire - Coalmine... | ecosystem: Environmental > Terrestrial > Soil >... | reverse complement strand
CCGTCCGCCCTGCGGGCGCTTGGGTCGCTTCGGGAGCAGAGGCCGAATCTTTTCCCACTGCGCGTCGGTCAGCAGCCGACCGTATCGTGGCATCGGCCCTCCCCCTGGCGCTGCGCTTCTTTCTTACCGCCATGGGGAGAAACCAACTATGGTGTCGTCAACACCTTGTACCCACTTTTGCAACTGCTTCTAGGCACCTCTCTGAAGCGGCTGCAAATTTGACTGGTAGGCTCCGGGAACGGTGCGGAAAGCCACGCTCAACCGGTTCCAAGTGTTGATCATGGCAATGGCGGCGGTCAAATTGACCAGTTCGACGGGCGAAAAGTGCTGTTTCACGCGTTCATAGACGTCGTCCGGTACATTCGTCTGGCTCACCAGCGTTACCGCCTCGGTCCATTCAAGGGCGGCGCGCTCTCGCTCGGTGTAAAGCGGGCTGTCACGCCAGGCGCTGATCAGGTACAGGCGCTGCTCGGTTTCGCCAAGCGCCCGCGCGTCCTTCGTGTGCATGTCCAGACAATAAGCGCAGCCATTGATCTGAGAGGCACGAAGGCGGACCAGCTCCAGCAACGGCCGTTCCAACCCGCAGGAATCGACGTATTTCTGAAGCGCCAAGAGATTCGGATAAAGCTGTGGCGTGACTGTGTATGGGTTCAAGCGTGCTTCCATGCGGCTTGTCCTCCTAATCGGTGTCGGTGATATATGCGGGAACCGGTCGGGACGCACTTTACCACTTACGCGAGATCTCGCGGAAATCTCGCCACCGATTCGCGATCTTTCTTCCAAGTCACAACAATTTCGGCGTACGCAATGCCGGCGCTCCCGCTGTTACAATCGGATGAGAAGGACGGCCCGAGGGTGCGCGCTTTGTTAACCTCCACAATCGCAGGAGGGGTCCGTGAATCTCGAACTGACCGAAGAACAGAAGCTGCTGCAAAGGAGCGTGCGCGAATTCGCGGAACACGAGGTGCGTCCGTTGGCGAAGGAGCTGGACGAAACCGGGCGTTTCCCGCGTGAAATTATCCGCAAGGCCGCGGGATTGGGACTTACGGCGGTCGCAATTCCCGAATCGGACGGCGGGGCGGGGATGGACCACGTCAGCTACAGCATTATGATCGAGGAAATTTCGCGGGCATGCGCATCCACGGGGGTGATTCTCTCAGTGCAAAATTCGCTGTACGCCGATTGCCTGCACCGCTTCGGCAGCGAAGAGCAAAAGCGGAAATTTCTGCAGCCGATGGCACGAGGCGAAGCGATTGGCTGCTATGCGCTGACGGAGCCGCAGGCGGGGTCCAACGCGGCAGCTCTGGCCACCAAAGCCATACGTAAAGGCGACCGGTACGTGGTGAACGGCACGAAAGCGTGGATCACCTGCGGGGGTGTGGCCGATGCGGCGATGGTGTACGTCAACACGCAACCGGAACAGGGCGAAAAGGGAATCACGGCACTGATGATCGAGCGGGGCACGCCGGGATTCGCCGTGGGGAAGGAAGAAAAGAAGCTCGGCATCCACGCCACGGCTTGCACCGAACTTGTGTTCACCAATTGCGAAGTTCCGGTTGCAAATCGAATCGGCAATGAAGGCGAAGGATATAAAATCGCGATGTCCACTCTCGATGGCGGCCGCGTGGGCATTGCGTCGCAGGCCATCGGTATTGCGCAGGGCGCGTATGAGGCCGCGCTAACCTATGCGCGAGAGCGACAGGCGTTCGGCCATCCCATCGCTGAGTTTCAGGCCATCCAATTCATGCTTGCCGACATGGCCACGGAAATTGAGGCGGCGCGGCTGCTGGCGCGGCGCGCGGCGTGGAAACAGGATACCGGCGCGCGATTTTCCATGGAGGCGTCGATTGCCAAGCTGTACGCCAGCGAAATGGCCACGCGCGTGGCGCACAAGGCCATCCAGATTCACGGCGGCAACGGCTACAGCCGAGAGTATCCCGTGGAACGCGCATACCGCGACGCGCGCATCACCGAAATTTACGAAGGGACCAGCGAAATTCAGCGGCTTGTAATCGCCTCCTGGGCTCTGCGGGGGCACCAGCCGTGAAATTCGCCGGCGCAAGCTTCCGGCATGCTTGAACTTGAATCCGCGCTCGAATTCGAGGCGGCGCGCGAGGAAGAGTTTTTCGCCGCGCTCCCTGCGCGCCCGGGCGTCTTCCTGCTGGAGATGAGCGATCCTGGCGCGCGTCCGTATCTCGCGCGAACCGCCGATCTTCGCCGCGCCGCGGAGCGGCTGCTTCGTTCGCCCGACGCCGCCTCGAAGCGCCTGAATTTGCGCGCCGTGGCCGCGCGAATGCGTTACCGCGCAAGCGGCTCGAAATTCGAGCAGACTTTGACGCTTTATTACAACGCGCGTCATCGGCTTCCCGATCGCTACCGCGAGTTGCTCCGTTTGCGGCGCCCGACGCTGCTGAAAGTCAATTTGCGGAACGAATATCCGCGGTGTTACGTCACGCGCGGGTTGCGCGCCGACGGAGCTTTCTACTTCGGTCCGTTCGCCTCGCGGCGCGCCGCGGACGGATTTGCCGAAGGCTTCCTCGATCTTTTCAAGATTCGCCGCTGCCAGATCAAGATTCGGCGCGACCCGAATTATCCGGGCTGCATTTATTCAGAGATGAAAATGTGCCTGGCCCCGTGCTTCGCCGGTTGCACGAAAGAGGAATACGGCGCTGAAGTAGGGCGAGTGCTCGAGACGCTCGAATCAACCGGCGCGTGGCTGAAAGACCAGCTCGAACGGGAAAGGGAAGCGGCCAGCGAAGCGTTGGATTTCGAGCAGGCTGCCGCCCTTCACAAGCGACTTGAAAAAGTTTCCGCAGCGCTGTGGGGTTTGCCGGAAATCGCGCGCCGGATCGAGAAAATTGACGCGGTGATTTTGCAGCGCGGAGCGGAAGAAAAAACGATTGCAGTGTTTCCGGTTCGCGCCGGGCTGCTGGCCGAACCGATTTTCCTGAATTTCGGCGATGAACAATCGAGTCAGCCGCGCTCCGTGGAAGCCTTTCTGCGCCATCAACTCGACCCGGACGCGGCCGATGCAAAGCTGACGCTGAAAAAAGCGGAGGCTTCCGCATCCGAAGGCGCGGCGAGCGAAAAGGCCGGCGCTAACTCCGAGGACACGAAGCCGGCCGATGCGCCGGCGCCGTCAGAACCGGTGGCAGCGCCCGGCGAGTGGCGCAGTCGCTTCGGATTACACTCCGCGCCGCCTGAGCTTTCGGACCACCTCTCGATGATTTCCCGCTGGTTCTATTCCAAGCCGCGCGAGGGCGAAATCTTCTTCCGTGAAAAGGACTGGCCCTATCGCCGGATACTGCGGGCCTGTAGCCGTTTGCTTGAGCCGGCGCCAGCGCAAGGCAAAACACCGCCCGCGCAACTGTGAGCGCACGAAAACACCAATGGCGTGATCGAATCCGTGCGGCTTGGCGCAGCATCGTACAATGACAATATGAGCGAGGGTGACACAAGCAATCCCGCGGTACTCGAAGACCGGTCCCGATTCCGGGACATGGTTCGCTCGCTCAAGCACCGCAATTTTCAGCTTTTCTTCAGCGGCCAGTTGATTTCGCTGGTCGGCACGTGGATGGACACAGCGGCGGAAGCGCTGCTGGTGTATCGGCTCACCGGGTCGTCACTCCTGCTCGGTACCGTGGCCTTCGCGGGACAGATTCCCATATCCCTTTTCGCACCGGCGGGCGGATTCGTTGCCGACCGCTTCGACCGCCGCAAAGTGGTGATCGGGACGCAGACGGCGTCGATGCTGCTGGCCGGAACGCTCGCGTTTCTAACGCTCACGCACCGGGTGACGGTTACGCAGGTAATTTTTCTGGCGGCGGCCATGGGCGTCGTGAACGCGTTCGACATTCCCACGCGCCAGGCGTTTCTGGTGGAAATGGTGGGTCGCGACGACCTGATGAACGCCATCGCGTTGAATTCGTCGATGTTTCAGGGGGCGCGCGTCATTGGTCCGGTTGTCGCCGGAGTGATCGTTTACAAAGTTGGCGAAGGCTGGTGCTTTTTCGGGAATTCGGTGAGCTATATCGCGGTGATCGTGGGGCTGCTGTTGATGAAAATCGCGCCGAATTCGACGCGGGAAGGCGCGCACACGCCGCCGCTGGAACATATACGCGAGGGTTTTCGTTACGCACGCGAAACCACGCCGATCCGCGCGCTGCTGCTGTTGATTGGTCTGGTGAGCCTGGTGGCCATGCCGTACTCAGTGCTGATGCCGGTGTTTGCCGAGAAAATTCTGCACGGAACGGCACGGACATACGGGGTGCTGATGGGCGCCGTCGGAGTGGGCGCATGCATAGGCGCGCTGACTCTGGCATCGCGGCGCGGAGTGAGCGGCCTGGGCCGGCTGGTGGCGATCGCCTGCGGAGGCTTTGGCGCGGGGCTGATCCTGTTCTCGTTTTCGCGTTGGTACTGGCTGTCGATTTGCTTGCTGATTCCCATGGGGTTTTCGATGATGACCCAAACGGCGTCGTCAAACACTCTGATACAGGTGATGGTGCCGGACCGCCTGCGCGGACGCATCATGTCCGTGTACTCAATGCTGTTTATGGGTATGGCGCCGCTCGGCGCGCTGCTCTTTGGCGCGCTTGCCGAGCGCATCGGCGCGCCGTACACGCTGGCGCTGGGAGGAGCGGTTACAATCATGGGAGCGGTCCTCTTCGCGTACAATCTGCCGAAGATTCGCATCAAAGCGCGGGAGCTGATCATCGCGCAAGGAATGGCTGGGGGCGAGCCGGCGCAGGAGATGACCACGCGCATCATCGAGTGAGGCGTGATCATCGCTCTGCCCCGTCGCGGAACGCCGCGTCTGCTATACTGCGCGCGGCCTTAAAGTCGAATTTGGGGACCGGATGTATTCCTATCAAAACGGCGGCGGGCAGCGATGGCGCGGCCGCGCCACTCCTCAGGGAACGCTGCGCTACGCGGCGCGCTTCCACGGCGTAGCCGCGCCCGGGCACTTTCGCGAGATTCCCGGCGGGCTGGTGATGTCGTCGGTGGGCATCGGCACGTACCTGGGCGAACCCGATGAAGCCACCGACCGGGGCTACACCGACTCGGTGATCGCCGCCGTCGAGGGTGGTTTCAACGTAGTCGACACGGCCATAAATTACCGCTTGCAGCGCAGCGAGCGCTCCATTGGCGAGGCGCTGAAACATCTGGCGCTCAAGGGCTACGCGCGGGACGAAATCGTCTTGTGCACCAAAGCCGGCTTTCTGACGCCCGATGGCGAGATGCCCGACGACGTTGACGAGTACTTCGCCAAGGAATATCTGGAGCGCGAAATTTTTCGCGCCGAGGAAATCGCCGCAGGCTGCCATTGCATGGCGCCGCGTTATTTGGAAGACCAGCTGAATCGCAGCCTCGCGAATCTCGGCGTTGAGGCGGTGGACATCTTCTATCTGCATAATCCCGAAACGCAGCTTGGTGAAGTCCCAGGCGATGAATTTCGCCGCAGACTTCGCGCCGCTTTCGAATTTTTCGAATCCGCGGTTACGTCGGGGAGAATTGGCGCGTACGGACTGGCGACCTGGAACGCCTTTCGCGAGAACATCCAGTCGCCGGGCTTTCTGTCTCTCGCGGAAGTGGAAGTCATTGCCCGGGAAGTCGCCGGAGCGAATCATCATTTCCGGTTCCTGCAACTGCCGATGAATCTGGCGATGCCCGAAGCGCTCTTGCGTCCTAACCAGACGGTTGACGGCAAAACTCTGGCAACTGTCCAGGCAGCTCGCCTGCTCGGAATCACGGTGGTTGCAAGCGCAGCGCTGCTGCAAGGACAGCTCACGCGCAATCTGCCGCTATACATGGCTCAGGCGCTGCGCGGCGAGACCGATGCGCAACGGGCACTCCAGTTTGCCCGTTCCGTTCCGGCAGTCACCACGGCGCTCGTGGGCATGAGCCACGTCGAACACGTCCGCGCCAATCTGCACATGCTCAAAATGGAACCCGCAGGGCGCGAAGAATTTCTGAAGCTCTTCGAGCAGAAAGCGCAGCACCTCTGAGCTCGCTTTTGGCGGCGCCCTGCCGTGAGGACGAAAGGCAGAAGCGAGCGGTTATCTGGCAAGATGCGCTTTCGTGGCCGCGTAACGCTCGGCAATCCAGGCTTCGATCGCTTCGCCCACCTTCGGCAGCACGCCCGCGAAAAAATGGTCGGCGCCATCGAAGATGATCAACCGCTTCGGCTCGGGCAAGCTGGCGTAAAGAGACTCGATTTTTTCATGCGCCCCGAACTGGTCGAGTCCGCCCTGAAGGATCAGCTTCGGTTTGGAGCACGTCCGCAAAAAAGACATATCCACGTTGTTGACGGGCAGCCCAAGCCCGATCAATTCCGCGACGCGCGCGTCGCCGCAGCCCACGCGCAGTCCCACCGAGGATCCGAAGCTGAAACCAGCCAGCAAAAGCGGCAGCCCTGGAAATTCCGCCGCCAAGTAATCGAGAGCCGCGCGAACATCGTCGCGTTCGCCGCGGCCCTGATCGTGCGTACCCTCGCTTTGTCCCACGCCGCGGAAATTGAACCGCAGCACCGGCGCGCCGCAGTTGTGGAGCGCCTTCGCCGCCTGATAAACCACTTTGTTGTGCATGGTGCCGCCGAAAAGCGGATGGGGATGGCAGACCAGCGCCGCGAAGGCGGGGTGCGTGTTGGAAGTCGTCCAAAGCAGCGCCTCCAGTCGCCCCGCGGGTCCGTTCAGAAAGAAGTTTCGGTGAAAGACGTCAGCCATCGAGTTGCAATTCGCGCGAGATGCGGGAGCGATCTCGATTTCTCAATCGACGTGCCGCAGCGATTGACGCGTCACCCTCGCTTTTCGCATCACAGTAAATTTGCTTTGCGTCCGAACCATTTTACGGCCACCGCGCTGAAAATTGCGGTGTGGCGGGCTGGATGGGCAGCCGGCAAAAGCTCCCGCTCGCCGGTTTCGACGCGCGCCACGCGCCCGGAGATTTCGCCGGCTTCCGCCCACTCGCCCCACGGAATCTTGGCCCGCACCGCATCGCCGATGCGAAAAATGCGCGAAGTCTCGAACTTCACGCCTGCGCGCGAAAAGTCGCGCGTCATGGTTTCCTCCGGCCAGGGCGCGCCGTCTAAGCGCACGAAAATCGGCAGGCACAGCGCGACGCGCTGTGATGCGCGCCTTTCCGTCACCAAAGGGAAGGCAGGTGCCCGATGCGGAGTCTCCAATTGCAATCCGACCCGGTAGGTTCCGTCACCCACGCGTTCGATGCGCACCACACGCGCCGCCGTTTCTGGCTCGATTGCATCGATTTCCGCGGAGTCGAACGGGAAGACCATCCACGCTCGCGACATCCCCGCATCCAAATCTTCCTTGGAGCGCAGCAGCACTCCCTCGCGCGAGACGTCAACCGTCTCCGTGACCTCCAGCCGCATCCCCAGCGGCCCCTGCCACCGCACGCGCGCCCGAAGCCGCAGAGGCGCGCGGGGATGCTTTCGTTGCTCGCATAGGACGTGAGCACGTTGCATGCACCAATCGTAGCGGCGATGCGACAGTGGGTCAAACTGAACGCTTTGCGTGGGGAAAACCTGGTGAAGCCCGCGTTCCGTTTCAATTCGGCAATCGCCGGATTCCAATCTCAAACACCTCTGCCTCGCATCGGCCTGACCGCACCGCGAATACCATTGCGCGCTACGATATCCAATGGTAGGTTGGGCGCAGTCGGAACGATTCGGCCGGGGCTGGAGGGCTGATGGATCCGAGTATCGAGCGCCGCGCGACGCGCCGCTTTAGCATGATGCTGCCGGTGAAAGTCCGCTTGCCCGAAAGCGGCGAGGGCGCAGAGCGCAGCGGCGAAACGCGCGACGTGAGCTATCGTGGGCTCTACTTTCTCACCGAAGCGAGCGTCAAGCCCGGCAGCGCCATTGAATTCGTGCTCACGCTTCCGCAGCAGATCACTCTGGCTGGCGACGTTCACATCCGTTGCTACGCACACGTCCTTCGCGTGGAGCCGCGCAACAGCCGCTGCGGCGTAGCGGCGCGCATCGACCGCTACGAATTTCTTCCTGCATCCGGCTAAACCGCCGGTTCGGCAAGTACGCGCGCTCCGTGATTTGACCGTGCGCCGCCACGCGCTTGCTCACACGCGTCACCTGGACGAAAAACCGCTTTTCTTCTTCGCGGTGGCGCAGCATTATGGATTCGGGGAATTGCGAATGCCGCGCCATACTTTGCTCATCGACGCCGACGACACTCTCTGGGAAAACAACATTTTCTTTGAGAAAACGATCGATGATTTCATCACCAATCTTGAGCACCTCGGCTACACGCGCGAATACATTCGGTACATTCTCAACGAAACGGAGCGCCGCAATATCCGCCAGCACGGCTACGGCGTCCGCAGCTTCGGCCGCTCACTCGAAGACACCTATCTCAAGCTCGCCGGCAACGCCGCACGCCGCGAATTGGTGAAGGAAATCGAGCAGATGGTGAAGGAATTGGAGCGCACTCCGCCGCAAATACTCGAAGGCGTGCCCGAGACGCTGGCCTATCTGGCAAATCACCATCGCCTGATTCTCGTCACCAAGGGCGAAGCCGCCGAACAGGCCGCCAAAGTCGAACGCTCCGGCTTGCAATCTTATTTTGACGCCATCGAAATCGTCGCGGAAAAATCCGCGGATACCTACGAGCGATTGATCGGCAACTTCAAAATCGTTAAATCACACGGCTGGATGGTCGGCAACAGCCCGAAAAGCGACATCAATCCCGCGCTGCAGTCCGGCTTGAACGCGGTCTTCATTCCGCATCCCAAAACCTGGCACATGGAACACGCCGAACTCGAAAGCGGCGCGGGACGCTTGCTGATCATCAACACGTTCCGCGAACTGCGCGCCCACTTTTAGCGTCTCCCGCCTTGCGGATTTTCCCCCGGATCGTTTGCAATCGGAGTCAACGTCAGGCGCGAGTCACTGCGCTGGGCTCGCGTAATTAAAGGGAATGTGCACCACCGCCTCGATATCCACCGGCACCCCCGCGCGCGTTCCGGGACGGAATTTCCACTGCGCCAGCGCCTTCTCCGCCTCGCGATCAAGCCGCGGATCAAGGCTGCGCATCACGCGGATGCTATCGACCGTTCCATTTTTTCGAATGATGGCGTAGAGCACTACCTCGCCCTGTACGTGCTCGCGGATCAAGTCGGGCGGATATTTCGGATCTACCTTGACCAACGGCTCGGGCCCCGAAAGCACGCCCATGCGATACAGCGGAGTATCGTCTCCGGTGTCAAGTTCCGCGAAATTCAAAATCCAGCTGCCGCTGGCGCTGGTCACGTTGGGCATGCTGATATTCATCGTGTACACCTGCCGTCCGGAAAACACCGATTCCGGCGGCAGTGAAGGGCTGATCTTGGCCACGTCGATTCGTGCTGGCGCGGACGGACGCAACGAACGCGCTTGGCTGCGCGAAAACGGCGTCAACCCCAACTCGCGCCGAAAATTGCCCGCATCGGGACCGCCGCGTCTGGTTCGTGCCATTGGTTCGCCGATGCGAATCGCAGCGGGGAGCCTGCCGCCGCCCTTCATGGCCGAATCGACCGCGGAAGCGTTTCCGGCCCCGCTCCCCGCCGCTTTCGACTTCCGTCCATTCGGCGACATGGCAATTCGCGCTGCCAGATTTCCCTCCGGCACCGTTACCTTTGGCGCGGCCAGCACGGGCGCGGCGGACAGCGCGATGATCTGACGCACATTTGGATCGCTTCCGTGGCTTTCGCTTATTTCCGGCGCCGGAGCCTGTGCCATCTTCCTCATCGCGCGCTTCGCTGCTACTTCGTTCGAGGAGCTCAGCGGCATTGCCAGTTTTTTCGGTGCTTGCGTCGCAATCAGATCGAGCTTCACGCGCTCTTGCGCCTCAGTGATCTGCGGCGCGGACGCGCTCTCGATCCAGCGGCGTACGATTTTCGGTGTTGCCTTCGAAGCCGGAATTTGCAGCTGTAATTGGGGCGGCGCGCTCGCCGCCCACTGCACCATATTCGGCAGCGCGGGCGCCAACTTCGGCGGCTCCAGCGGAGCTTTCGGCTGAATCAAAGTCTGGCGCGGATGCGTGGCACGCACCGGCACGGAAAGGATTGATTGCCGCGGATGATATGTTTCGGTGGCGGGCGCGGGCGCTGATTTTACCGCCAACGTCAACTTGCGCGATTGATGCAAAGATTTCAGCGCCGAGCTGGGCAGCAAGATTTTCGGCAGCTCCGCTGGCGGGGCGTACCACGTCACTTGAATGTTCGGGGTTTGCAGAGTGGGCTCGACGCTGGGCAAAAATCCCCAGATCGGCAGGATCAGCAGCCAAACCGCGAGGAGGTGCCACGCGCACGAGGCGAGAAACCCACGCAGCGGCAATCGGTGCTCGACGAAATCAACTCGCAGCGCTTCCGCGTCCGCGCCGCGAGCAGCTTTGCCCGGCCGCGGTCCGGTGAGAAAATCGCGCAGGCTGCCGCAGAATTCTTCGCCACGCGAGCCCCACTCCACACCCAGATTCACCGGCCGAGCGTGAGGGCGGCTTTCCACGTCGATAACGGTACCCGAACTTCGCTCCCGCGCGCGCTGAACTGCCTGCCGCATTGGCGCATTATACCCGAAGGCCGAAAGCCGCCGGTCTATGCGGCCAGAGCCAACCGATAAAAGCTAAGTGCGGCATCACCCTGTTCCAGTAATCGCGTGCGTTCCAGCCGGGTAAAATACTCCGGCAGGTCCACCTTGCGCGGGTGCTCCACGATCACAATGCCTTCCGGCGCAACGAGGCGCGAGGTGTCCAGGAATTCAATCGTCCGCGTATATTCGTCCGGCGCGTCATACGGCGGATCCAGAAACACGAAATCGGCGAGCAAGCGCCGGGCGGCCAGTTGTTCCAATCCTTTTCCGACCGTTGCCTCGATGACCTCCGCTTCGGCCCGCACGCCGAGCGCCGCCAGATTCGCGCGAATCAGCTGCGCCGATTTCGGGTGCGATTCCACGAAAATCACCTCACGCGCGCCGCGGCTGATCGCTTCAATCCCGATCGCGCCCGTTCCCGCGTACAGATCAAAAAACAGCGAATCCTTTACCGTCGGCCCAAGGACGTTGAAAAGCGTCTCGCGCAGCCGGTCGCTCGTCGGGCGAATCTTCAGCGCGCCCGGGCCTTTCAGCCGCCGGCTCCGAAATTGTCCCGCGATTACCCGCACCGCATCACCTTACTCATGGGTCCCGGCCTCCCTCTGGCAGGCATCATCCCACTGACGCCAGTTGATACCGCCGCTGCCACGATGGATTCACTTTCTCCAGCCGATCCGCCACTTCTTGCGCCTTCTCGGTGTTCTCCGCTAGTGCGAAGGCCTCGCGCCTCGCCAGCTCCAGAATTTCCTGGTCGCGCAGCGGATGCGCGAACGAAAAAGCTGCGTCGCCATGCTGGCGCGTGCCGAAAAATTCGCCCGGGCCTCGCTGCTTCAAATCGCGCTCGGCGATTTCGAATCCATTCGACGTCGCTACCATCGTTTCGATCCGTTCTCGAGCCTCTCCCTGGATCGTCCGCGGCGCCACGAGGATGCAGTGCGATTTTTCTGTGCCTCGCCCGATCCTTCCGCGAAGCTGGTGCAATTGCGCCAGTCCGAAACGATCCGCATGCTCGATTACCATCACGGTCGCGTTTGGCACGTCCACTCCGACTTCGATCACCGTCGTGGCCACAAGAATGTTCAGCTGGCCCGCGCGAAACTGTTCCATGACGCTTTCTTTTTCGTCGTTCTTCAGCCGCCCGTGCAACAATCCCACGCGCAGCTTGGGAAAAACGCTCTTCGCCAGCCGCTCGTATTCCGCCGTCGCCGCTTTCAATTCGTGCTTCGATTCCTCAACGACCGGATAGATCACGTACGCCTGCCGTCCGTGCCCCACTTCGCGCCGCAGGAATTCCCACACGCCCGCAAGCTGCGTGTCCGCCGCCCAGCGCGTTTCGATCGGCGTGCGGCCCGGCGGCAGCTCGTCGATCACCGAAATGTCCAAATCGCCATAGAGCGTTAGCGCGAGCGTCCGCGGTATCGGCGTTGCGGTCATCACCAGCACGTGCGGCGCGGTGCCCTTTTCGATCAGCCGCTTGCGCTGCAGCACGCCGAATCGGTGCTGTTCATCCACAATCACCAGTCCCAGCTTCTCGAACTTCACGCCTTCTTCAATCAGCGCATGAGTCCCCACCACGAGCTGCGCCTGCCCTGCCTGCGCGCGTAGCGCCGCCAGTTCGCGCTCCAGCTTCGCGCGCCCGCCGGTAATCAGTTCCACGCGGTATCCCGCCGGCGCAAAAACGCGCTTCGCCGAAAGGTAATGCTGCGCCGCCAAAATTTCTGTCGGAGCCATCAGCGCCACCTGGCAGCCGTTTTCGATCACAATGGCCGCGGCTTCCAGCGCCACGATTGTTTTGCCGCTGCCCACATCGCCTTCGAGCAGCCGGTGCATCGGAGACGGCCTTTCCAGGTCGGCAGCGATTTCCGCCAGCACCCGCTTCTGCGCTGCCGTCGGCTTGAACGGCAAGATGCGCTTCAGGGCCGCGCGTACTCGATCGTCTCGGACGCGCATGGCAATGCCCTGTCGATTGTGTTCGCGCTGCCGCCGCAACGCCAGCGCCACTTGATAATAGAAAAACTCCTCGAAAATGAGCCGCACTTGCGCGGGGCTGCGAAAGCTGTTGAGCAGCTCCAGACTTTCGTCCTTCGGCGGAAAATGCGCATACATCAGCGCTTCGCGCCGCGTGGGGAAGCGATATCGCTCGCGGATTTCCTCTGGCAGGGGATCGGGCAAGTTGCCGTCAAAATTTAGCAGCACGCCATAAACGATCCGCCGCAGCATGCGCGAACTCACGCCGCCCATGCCCTCGTACACCGGCACGATGCGTCCCATTTCCGTCGAATCCGCCGGCGCTTCGCCGCCGCCGCTCACGATTTCGATCTGCGGATTCACCATCTCGAGCCGTGCCGGACGGTACGGACCGACGTCCACCTTTCCGTGCAGCACAAGCCGCTGGCCGTCTTTGAGCTTGCCCTGTAAATATCCGCCGTGAAAAAAGCGCACTTGCAGCACTCCGGTTTTGTCGCGCACAGTGAGATGGAACACCGCCCCGCGCCCGCGGCGGAAACGAACCGTGCTGCCGCCTCCGCCCGTCACTTCCGCAAAAATCGTATTCACCTGTCCCGGCACGATTTCCGCGATGGGCGTGAACCGGATGCGATCCTCATAACGAAAGGGCAGATAGCTGAGCAGATCGCCCACGGTCGCGATGCCATGCTCCTCGAACACGGCTGCGCGCTGCGGCCCAACTCCGCGCAGGTACTTCACCGAGTCTGCAAGTGTGATGGTCAAATCAGTGTCGGCATTACCGTCATGTGGCCCCAGCCCGCTCAATCGATCCAGTACGAAGTGAGCGACCGTTGCCCATGACTACGGCCCATCAATTTTGTTCGTCACCCGCCGTTTACACTCGCCCATCGCTGCCTTAAGATGAGGATTGCCGTCCCTTCGGGCGCTCCCTAGTCGTCCGTGGTCACGCCCGCGGGTGCATCGGACCTTGGCGAAACAAAAGAAAATCCTCGGCGCGACTCCGCGGCGATGGCTCGAATATCTCATTGCCATCCTTTTCGGCAATGCCATCTACTACTTCTCGCTTTTCCCGCATTTGCCCGAGTCGCTCCAGCACCAGGGCTTCGAGGTTGATCCCGGCGTCCTGATCGATTTCCTCGTCTGCGTGGCTATGTACGGTCTGATTCGCCTTGGCTCCAGCTTGTAGCACGGTTAATTTTGGCGCGAAACCCTCGAAATTGAGTTGCTAACGCCGCCAGTTCGCTCGCGTCTAATCGCTTGTAAGCCGGATAGGATAGCAGACCGGCGCGCCACATGACCCGGCGGCGAACATGGCGCGAAACCTTCCGGCGGATTAAACTATGGGAATGAGCGTTGCACTCGAGGGAGATGCGCGCCAGGCAGCACTCGCCCGGGCTGACGAGGAGCAGGCGCTCGTCCGCAAAGCTCAGGCAGGCGATCGCCTGGCCTTCGACGAACTGGTTCGCCGCTACGATCGCGACGTTCTGCGCCTCGCCCTAAATCTTGTCCGCGATGCCGATGAAGCCCGCGACGTCTACCAGGAAAGCTTTCTGCGCTGCTATCGCAACCTGCAACGCTTTCGTTTCGAGTGCAGCTTTTACACCTGGCTCTATCGCATCGTGAGCAATGTCGCGCTCGATCATCTGCGCCGCCGCAGCACGCATCGCGAAGAGCAGGCCCCGGAATTGCCCGATGGCGATGGCCTCAGGCACGATTTTTTCGAACGCCAGGCGGAAGAGCGCGCCTCCGCTTCGCCCGAAAAGCAGCTTCTGGGCCAGGAGCTGGCTCGTCAAATCAGGGACGCCATGAAACAGCTTTCTCCCCGCGAACGTGCGGTTTTTGAGTTGAAGCACTATCACGGCCTGCGCCTTCGCGCCATCGGCGAGATGCTCGGCACGTCGGAGGAGACGGCCAAGAATTCTCTCTTCCGCGCCACCAAAAAATTGCGCGCGAAGCTGGATGCTGTTCGTTAGCCGGGGATATTTCTATGCGTGATGCGCGAAAACTCGGCAGAGTGGAGCGCGAGGCAAGCACGCCCTGTGAATCTTGGCAGCCGCTTCGCTCGCTTGCTGCTGCGGGCGGCGAACTGGGACCCGTCGAAGAATCGCGCCTCACCGCTCACCTTTCCGAATGCGCGGCGTGCTCCGCCGATTTCGTTCGCGAAAAGGAAACTCTGTCGGTGCTCGCCGCGCACCATGCCGAGCCCGACGCGGCCCTGCTCGCCAGTTGCCGCGCCGGACTGCAGGACGCGCTCGATCGCGAAGAAGACAAGGGCTGGATCGCGCGCTCGTTGGGCCTGTTACTCCCGTCCAGTTGGATTTCGCCGCGCCCTGCCTGGAGCGCCGCGATTCTTTTGCTGATCGGATTCTCCGTGGGGCTTTTTGCGCCGCGCCTGCTGCTGCGAGACGCCCCGGAGCATTTGCGGCACGAATCTCCGGCGCGTGCGGCTTTCCGCCCTCCGCTCTTGCTGGCACAATCCTCGCGCGACGATAAAAGCAGCCGGGGCAGTCAGGGTCTGCGCGCCGCGTCCGATTCATCCACGCCGGCACCCGGCTCGACCCTCCAGGCTCTCGATCTCCGCCACGCCACCGTCGCCAGCATCAACGTGCTCCCTGCCAGCGACGGCGTCGCGCCCGAGGTGCAGTTGCAGCTCGCTGCGCAGCAGTCCGACGCCGTGCGATCACAGCAGCCTTTCACTTTGCAGGGCACCGTTGATGACGGAGATGTCCGCGACGTCCTGCTCTATGTGCTGCGCCACGGCGAGCTTTTCGCGCCCGATATTCGTCTCGGCGCCGTCAGCGCGCTCTCTCCGCGCAGCCAGAATCCGGAAATCCATTCCGCGCTCGCCCATGCCATGCGGCAGGACGGAAGCGCTGCCGTCCGCCTCAAGGCTCTCCAGGCGCTTAATGGCCCCGGCCCGAACGATCTGGTCAGCCGTATGCTTCTTGACGCTATTTCGAGTGACCAGGACCGGGTCATTCGGGAGCAAGCCGTCGACACGCTTCGGGACCTCGTCGACAGCGGCCAGCTCCCACCCAGCGATTACATCGTGAGCGCGCTACGCCATCATGCCCGCAATGATCCGGACGCTTACATCCGCACGCAAAGCGCCGCGGTTGTTCGCGAACTCATCAGCCAGCAAAGCGGCACGCAGTAACTCACCGCTGCACGAGGCGACGCCTCATCGAATCGCGCGCAATCGGGTAAAAAATTCAGGTACTGGTACCACTTCCGCGTGCAGCCGGATTACTGCCCCAATCCATTAGCTGCTCTGTTTCTTCAACTTGCGCCTGGCCGATCGGCGAAGCTGAGTTGGAATGGCGCGTGCCCGGTGGAGCGCCGAAGCGCAAGCATAGTTTCGCCGCTGCTTCGTCAGGGGAGGCATCCTGGACGGCTCGCCGACGGCCATTGGAACGCCGAGAGGGCTTATGTCACCGGGCCAGGATGACATCATATGAACGATTATCGCGAAGAAGGCAACGAGCAACTTGACTCCGGCGCAAACACCAGCGAATCGCGGGCCAACATCTGGCCCGGCGTGGTCATCGTGGCGCTGATTTTGGTGGCTGGCTTGGCCATCGTCTACGCTCACACTCAGCGGTCCGAAATCAACGCCATGTCCGCTCGTACTGCGGCTCTGAACCAGAACGTTGCGCAACTGCAGGATCAGTTGCAATCGACTACCGCGAAGCTCAATGACGTGATCGCCCGGCAGCAAGCTGGCGAGGCTGCGGCGCAGGAGAAAGCCCAAGCGGCTGCGGAAGCCAAGGCGCGCGCCGCGGCTCGCCAAGGTCGCGCCTACGCGCGGCGCCACCATGTGCTCAGCGCGTCCGAGGAGCGCTACAATGCCCTGCGTTCGCGCTTGGACGCCCAGCAGAAGGAGATCGAGCAAACGAACCAATCCATCGCCAAGACCCGATCCGATCTGCAGGCCAGCCTCGATTCCACCGCCTCGGGCCTTAACGGGTCGATCGCCAAGAACCACGCCGAGCTGGTGGCTCTCGAAAAGCGCGGAGAACGCAGCTACTTCGAATTCGATCTCTACCGCAGCAAGGAATTCTTTCGCACCGGGCCGATTTCGCTCTCGCTGCGGCACGCCGATACCAAGCACAAGCGCTACAACATGGTGATGCTTGTTGACGATAACCGCCTCGAGAAGAAGAACGTCGATCTCTACGAGCCTGTCTGGATCAGCAGCTCGGGCGAGCAGCCGCTCGAGATCGTGGTCAACAAGATCACCAAAAATCACATTCACGGCTACATTTCCGCGCCGAAGTATTCGACTGCGGAACTGAATTCCGCCGGCGCAGCCTTGCAGCCCGTTTCCGCCACCACCTCCCCCGTGTCTGCGTCAAACGGGGATTCGTCTGGGAACGGGTCAGGCAGCGCCGACTCGGCTCCAGCGCCGCGGACCGTCAGCGGCGCGATTCATCCGTCCTCGTCCGCCACGCCGTCGCAAGCCACCGTCCAGCCGTAGCAGCCGCAATTACCGCTCGGTTTATCGCTCGCCCCACGCCCGTCTTTCGAGCGTGGGGCTTTGGCCAATGAAGCATCAAGGGCGGGCTTTCAGCGGACGAGAACTCGGACAGAGTGGCTATTCGCGGTCGATCTCGGCGTTGGCGCTGGGAGAGACGATGCGCATGAGCTTCTTGCCGTCAAGGTAGAGATCGACTTCGAGATCCGCAGTTTTTACTTGCAGCTCATCGAGTTTCTTGCCGCCACCGGCATCCTGGGGGCCGAGGGAATTGAGAGTGACACTGCCGGGAGTGAGCGCCTGCGGAATCAGCACCGGGAATGTTTGCTCGCCGCCGCCCCGCCAGTTGTAGAGCCGCGCCAGCACGCCAAACTGATCGTACAGATTGTTATCCAGGATGGCGATATTGGGAGAGCCGAAGGTGAATTGCTGGGTGTACGGCCGCTTGCCCAGCACGTGCAGATCGATCATGGCCACCGGCCCTTTGAACGTGATGGCCGCCGCAGCCTTCTGCGCGCCGGTGGTGGACCAGTCGTAGCGGATGGGAGTGCCGTCCGGATGCAGCAACAGGTTTCCGGTGACGCGCTCGTGGCCCGCCGACGTTTGGATTTCCGTCACGCCGTGCGCCACCCAATGATCGCCGTCGGGCGACAAATCGAATGTTTCTTCGCCGGCCTGCATACCGTTGACCATGATTTTGAATTTCCCGCGGTCGGGCGCGAAGACCGATGATCCCCCAGCAAACGCGAGCGCCGATGAAAGCATAATGCACGCGGCCATTGCCGCAATGGCGGCGCGGCGCGCAGCGCTGCGAACCAACGGCGGCACCCGGCTCATACCGTCACCTTACCGAAAACACCCAGCGACAGGATCTGTTCCGCGAGCCGCGCCGGCGGAACGCTCGAATCCACTCGATAATCGGCCATTTGATAGAAGGGAAGCCGTTCCTGATACAGCCTGCGAAAGCTTGCTTCGTCGCGGAAAAGCGGACGATCGGTGATTTGCGCGCAGCGGTTCAAAAGCTCCTCGATCGGGCAATCAAGCCAGATCAGAATCGCGCCACTTTCGCGCAGCAGCGCCAGATTTTGGGGCTGCGCGATCGTGCCGCCGCCGAGAGAAACGATGCGCGGCTTCTGGTCGACAATGGCTTCCGCGATCAGCCGCGCGAGCTGCTCGTGTTCCAGGCGGCGAAATTCCGGTTCGCCCTTTTTCGCGAAAATTTCGGGAATGGATTGGCCGGCGGTGTCCGTAATGCGCTTATCGAGATCGACGTTGATCCAGCCGAGCTGGCTCGAAAGCTGGCGCGCGGCGGTGGATTTGCCACTGCCCATGAATCCAGTCAGGCACACCAGTCGGCGCAAACGTGGTTCCGGTTTCATCGAAACGATAGCGCTCGCAGCGAAAACGCGCGTTTAGTCCCGCTTCACGATGTTGATTGTACCATCGAAGGAAGTCAGCTCGACCTTGGCGCGTCCGGTGTTGAACGTGCCGAAGAGGCTGTTTCCGTACTTCGAGTAAGGATCGGGATGCGCGGCGGGTATCAGCTTGGCCTCGTTATGGACCGCGCCCTTCAGCGACGTCGCGCTCAGGTCAAACGAATCCCGGGGCGAAAACCGGACTTCGATATTGCCGCTGTAATTCCGCAGCCGGTAAATTCCGTTGGGCAGAAACTCTCCATCGAAGAGGATGTTGCCGGTGGAGGTCTTCGCTCGGATGTGGTAGCTGCGCGTATCAAGAAACTGCAAGCTGCCGCTGATCGAGGAAACTTCCAGCCGCCCGGCGCAGCGGAGGCATTTGAAGGAACCGCCAACGGTGTTCACAGTCAAATAGCCGGCAGCGTCCTGCAAATCGACGCCTGCGCCGATCGTTTCGACGTTCATATCGCCGAGAACGCTATCGACGGTCACCATGCCCGAGTCGTCGTGGATTTGCAGTTCGGCGTCTTCCGGCACGTTAATCTCGTAATCGGCGTGAAGTTGCGCAGGCGAAACGGAATCCGAAACCTGGCGGGTTGTGATATCCACGCGATTGCCGGTTTTTTCGGCGTCCACCGCCACCTGACTGCTGGCGCGGTCAGCCACCACCATTACTTCCGATTTCGTCCACGCCTTGATGGTGATCTTCCCATTCGGATTATGAATGGTGATTACGGGCCGACTATCGACCTTGAAGCGCTGAATGACGCGGTCCGCGGAAGCGGGCGTAGCGGTGACGAGCAGCAGGCAAGGCAGCAGCAACCCGGAACATTTCCAGGCCGCCGAGAATGACTTCGACGAACTACTGCTCATTGACCCACCCCCCGGTCGGCCATCTGCGCCAAAAGATCGGCTTTCTGTTCGTACGCTTGGTACAGGTAATCGCGCGCTAGTTCGTTTTCGGGCTGTTCACGTACGCTTTTCTCACACAAGGCGATGTCATTGTCAACAATCGCGAGATTCTGATGCAGGGAAGCAGCTACGATGGGGCTGGCGCTGGCCAGATTGGATAGAACCACATGCTCGGCGGAATCGAGTTCGGCGTTGAGCGGCCGGATCGATCTTTGCGTCCGAGCCAGCCATTGCGAATCGTCGATTTGCTTGCCGCTCGGCCCAATGAACAGCACCGAGAGAGCGATCAGGATCGCGAGATACCCTCCCGCGAGCGCGGGGCGCAGGCCGCCGGAAAACCAGCCGGCAAACCATCTCGGCGGCTTGGAAACCTGAGATTGCGTCTGGGGCCGCGCGCGAACGGGAGCGGCCTGCCGCGACTCGCCGCGTATTAGGCCTTCTTCCTGCAGTTGGGCGCGTATCGCGTTCCACACTCTCGGAGACGGCTCTACGTCTTCGAGAGACCAGTCGCGCGCGGCATTCGCAATCGCTCCGAAGTCCTCGGCGATTCCGCGGCATTCCATGCATTCGCGCGCATGGACTCGCGCAGCGGCGGATCGTTCGCCGCGCAGCCATTCATCAAGCTGCTTCGCGAATTCGCTGCAATCCATCGTATTCATCGGGGTGCTCATGGCTCTCAATCCTCGCTGCTCGAACCGCCGCCGGCGGCCCGGCGTTCTTCCCGCGCTTTCTCGCGAACCGTCTCATGGAGTAAATCCCGCAGGCGCATGCGTGCTTTGTGCAATTGCGATTTCGAGTTGCCAATCGAACATCCCATGATTTCCGCGATTTCGTTGTGTTCGAATCCCTGCACGTCGTGTAGCATGAAAACCGCTTTATATCCCGGCGGCAACTGCTCCACCGCGCGCTGCAAGTTCACCCGGTCGAGCGAGCCGCTCAACCGCACATCCAAAGTCCCGAAGTCTCGCCGCGGTGTCCCGGACTCTTCGTCCGGGTCGGTCACCTGCTCGAGCGAAGTTTCCTTGCCTGACTTCTTGCGGAGCTTCATCAGCACCACGTTGACGGCCAGGCGATGCAACCACGTGGAAAACGCGGATTCGCCGCGGAACGTGGAGATCTTCCGGAAAAGCTGGAGGAACGCCTCTTGAGTCAGGTCTTCCGCTTCCGCCGTGTTTCCCACCATCCGGAGGCATAGAGAGTACACACGGCGGTTGTGCAGTTGGTACAACGCTTCGAACGCCGCCGCGTCTCCCTGCTGGGCCAGCCGGATCAATTCCGGCTCTGGTATGTCCCCAGTCTCCATTCGTCTCGCTCGGGTCACGCTACCCGCCGGGACGCATCCCTCAGTGCGATGCGTTGGTCTTTCCAAGAGTTGTACTTCCCCTTGTACCTGCACAGCCGCCTTGCCTCTTGCCTGCCGGGACCGCCGTCTAAGAGATGGAGTGCGCTAAGATGCAAGACAGTGCCAGAATGTCGTCCCATTTTCGTCTGAATCGACTCTTTCGTCCAGTAGGCCGTCGGGAATACTACCGTGGTGGCATTGCCGCAACGGCGGAGTACGCTCGTCGCAGGATGAGTTATGCCGTGGCGCTCGAAAGCCGCGGCTTGATCCGCAGGGGCTTGGCCGCTGGAACGGCGTCCAAGTCGCGCGCCAATCCGGGCAGTTCGTCCGCAGGCAGGGCCCGCAGGAAGGATTTCAGAATGACTTCGGTTTCCCGCAGACAAGTGTTGAAGTCGTAGTGAAGGTCATCGAGCGTGAGCCAGGAGGCAATCGGCTGCGTGTCCAAGCCTTTGGCAATATCGCCGGCTGCTTCGCGAAACTCATTCTCGATCTCACACAACATCTCTGAGAGAATGCGCAGCTTGCGGAAAAAACGCGGACGCCCACGAACCAGGAACCAGTGGAGGAGTCCGTTCCACGAAGCGGCGCTTTGCGCCATGTTGCCGCGGAAGAAACTCGCATTGAGCGGTTCGACGTAGGGAATTTCCGGCATGGATTTGCCGCGCAGTTGCAGCGCGGAGCAGCAGGCAACCAGCGAACGTGCGAGAGTTTCGAGCAGGTCGGCCGCAATCGCAACTTGCTGCCGTGCACAGACCAGCTCTCCTCGCGAGCGGAGCGAGAGCGCCTCATCGAGCGCCACGCTCATCATGGCATACGCGCATTCCCAACCGCCCACAACGGTATCGAAAAGTTCGCCCTTGTCGCGCGGAAGAACGGTTATCCAGTCGTCGGAGACGCTGCGCCGAACTGCCGCCGTGACGGGCCGCGAACGCCCGCCGGTCCCCTCGGATGCTGATATGAACCTGGCTTTTCGCCTAGGAAACACCACGTCACCCCAAGAGCTACGTGATTATAGCACCGTGTTTCAAACGGCCCTGGTTTTCTTGACGGTTTGCGAACCGCGTCGATATACTGACGTGCGGCTCGCCAAAAGCGTTTCCCGACGAAGAAAGGTTTGCCTTGGAATTTGAACCACTCGATCAGTATCTCCAACGCCGCAAAAAACTGACCGAAATCGAGAAGCTGGGTTTTTCGCTTTATCCGCACAAGTTCGATTGGACGCACACGCCGCGGCAAGTGGTGGAACAGTTTGGGGATGCCAGTGCCGAAGAACTGGCCGCGAAAAACGTCGAAGTGCGCGTGGCGGGACGCATCGTGGCGCTGCGCCCGCACGGAAAGGCGGGTTTCGCGCATCTGGCGGGTGATGGCGCGAAACTCCAAATCTACGTTCGCCTGGACACGGTCGGCGAGAAGACATTCAAGCTCTTTCAACTGCTCGACCTCGGCGACATTGCCGGCGTATCGGGACACCTTTTCCGGACGAAAACGAACGAGCTTACGGTCAAGGTCGAAAAGCTGCAGTTGCTGACCAAGGCGCTCCTGCCGCTTCCGGAAAAATGGCACGGCCTGGCGGACACCGAAATGCGCTACCGGCGTCGCTACCTGGATCTGATCGGGAACGAAAAGACACGGGAAATTTTCCTGCGGCGCGCGCGGATCGTTCGCGAAGTGCGGCGGTTTTTTGACGAGCGCGGCTACGTGGAAGTGGAAACGCCGATGATGCATCCGATTCTCGGCGGCGCCACGGCGCGGCCGTTCAAAACACATCACAATACGTTCAACATGGACCTGTACCTGCGGATCGCACCGGAGCTGTATTTGAAGCGGCTCGTGGTAGGCGGCCTGGACCGCGTGTACGAGATGAATCGGAATTTTCGCAACGAAGGCATCGACGCGATCCATCAGCCGGAATTCACGATGCTGGAGTTCTATCAGGCCTATAGTGATGGCCCGGCGCTCATGGATCTGACAGAAGAGCTGCTGCAAGAGATCGCGCAAAAAGTCGTTGGAAGCACAAAAGTCCCGTTTGGCGAGCACGAAATCGACTTCAGCCGATTTGAGCGGCTCTCGATGCGCGATGCCATTCGCAAGTTCTGGCCCGCCGAAGCCGGAGCGGCGCCCAGCCCCGAAAATCTCGCTGCGAACGATGGTCCGCGCAACATCGCGGAGCGTTACAACCGATTCGCGGGCGCCAAGGGTTTGGGCACGATCGAGTGCGATCGGGCATCCTCGAGTGGCGAGTTGGTCGGTGAGCTCTTCGAAGCTGTCGCGGAACCGCACCTCGTCCAACCCACGTTCATATACGATTTTCCGGTGGAAATCTCGCCGCTGGCGAAACGGCGTGAGGACGATCCTTCGTTAGCCGAGCGGTTTGAACTTTTTGTCGCCGGAATGGAAATTGCCAACGGATTTTCCGAGCTGAATGATCCGGACGATCAGGAGCGGCGCTTCCGCGAACAGGTGGAAAAGGGCGGGCACGAAGTTCCTAAGGAAGTGGATATCGATTACATCCGCGCACTGAGCCACGGGCTTCCGCCAACCGCCGGCGAAGGGATCGGCATCGACCGATTGGTGATGCTGCTGACGAACTCTCACGCGATTCGTGAAGTGATTCTATTCCCCCTCTTGCGCGCCGCGGATGAACCGCAGGCCGCGCAGCCCGATTCCGCCCGCAACCCGGCAACGGACAAACAACCCAAATGACGTTCGAATGGCTGGTGGCGAAGCGGTACTTGCGTTCGCCGAACCGGCCTGCGGTGCTGCGGCTGGTGACGTATCTCGCGAGCTTGGGCGTGGCGGCCGGCGTGATGACGCTGGTAATCGCGCTCTCGATGAACACCGGCTTTCGGGAAGCGATTCGCAACCGGCTGCTGAGCGTCACCGCTCATGTAAACCTGAAGGCCATCAATCCGGAAGGCATTCACGACTATCGCGCGCTGATGGCGCGGCTGGCGAACGCGCCGGGAGTGAAGTCAATCGTTCCGGCCGTGTACGAGACGGTGCTGCTTTCGATTGGCCCCCGCGCACGCGGCGTGGTGCTGAAGGGCGTCGATCCGGCGCTTGAGCGGCAAGTCGATGGCGCGCTGCGGCACCTAACGGCTGGATCTGCGAATTTCGCGTCGGATGCGGACGGGGTGCCCGCGCTGATCGTGGGCCGATTGCTCGCGGATGATCTGAATATTTCCGTGGGAGATTACGTGACGCTCACGAGCCCGCACGGCAGCCTGACGCCATTCGGCATGGTTCCGATGGCGCGCTCGCAGCGATTCCGCGTCACCGGAATTTTCGATTCCGGGTTTTACGACTACGATGCAAATTGGGTTTTCGTGACGCTTCATTCCGCGCAGGCGCTCGACGGAGTAGGCGACGTGGTGAACTTGTTGGAAGTGCGCGTGAACAACCTTGATGAGGCGCAGAAGGTGGCCAATGAACTGGTGAAGCGCGCCGGCCCGGGCTTCACGTCGACGACATGGATGCAGGAAAACCGGGCGCTCTTTCGCGCGCTGAGCCTGGAAAAGTTAGTGACGGCGCTTTTCATTGGATTGATCACCTTCGTCGCGGGACTGAATATCCTGGTGGTGCTGACGATGACGGTGAGCGATCGCGCGCGGGACATTGCGGTGCTAATGGCCGTCGGAGCGCGCCGCCGGCAAATTCGATGGATTTTCGTGCTGCAAGGGCTGGCGGTGAGCATCATCGGGACGTTCATCGGCCTGGCCGCAGGATACGGGATCGCGTGGACAGCCAACCGCTGGCAACTGATCCCACTGAATCCGGAAGTATATGCGATCCCGTACGTTCCATTTCATGTAAATGCCTTCGATGCGCTGTGGATCGCGGCGGCGGCACTGGCGATCAGTATCGCGGCAACCATTTTGCCGGCTCGATCGGCATCCCGAATCCTCCCGGTGGAAATCCTCCGCTTTGAGTGACGTCGCAAAGCACCTGCCGCGGCGCTTCCCGTGCTCAACCAGAATTAACTGTCCGTTACGGCAGGTTCGATCGGTGATTTGAGGGCGTTGCATCGGCGTTTCGATTCATTTCGCTGCGCGCGGCGTGGTAAAATATATTTGTTCGTCCGGTGCTTGACGTAATTTGGCAACAGGCGGAGACAAGAAAAGGGAAATCCGGGCGACAACTAGGAAAAACGTTGGATTTAGGGCTGTATTTGGCTAATTCAGGTTTCTGCAAGAGAAGGAGATACGCGGGACCAAGTTCGGCATCTAAAGTGTGTAAGGGATTTTGGAATGAACAGGCTGGCCAGTACGGTAATCGGCGTCGAGGAGGGACGGGCAAGCGCGCCTGAACCGGATGCGGCCATACTTCGTACGGAGGGCCTCCGCAAAGAGTTTTTCTCTGGCGAGCCGATCGTTCCGCTCGATGGCATCGATTTCGTGGCCGATCGCGGGGAGCTGATTGCGATCGTCGGTCCTTCGGGATCGGGGAAAAGCACTTTTCTCCACTTGCTCGGCGCGCTAGACACCCCAACGAGCGGTGCAGTATACTTCGCCGGAAATTCGCTTCTCTCACTCGCGGAATCGCAGCTGGCGGAGTACCGGAATCGCTCGGTGGGGTTCGTCTGGCAGCGGCACCATTTGCTGCCGGATTTCTCGGCTGCCGAGAACGTGGCGATTCCGCTGCTGGTGCAGGGCAAGGCGGCGAGCGAGGCGTTGCGAACGGCGGAACGGTGGTTGGGAGAAGTGGGGTTGGCCAGTCGCGCGGGACAGCGAGCCGGGGAGCTTTCGGGCGGTGAGCAGCAGCGCGTGGCAATTGCGCGGGCGCTGGTTAACGAACCCGTCTTGCTGCTGGCCGATGAACCAACCGGCGATTTGGACGAACGGAACGCGGGGGCAATCTTCGATCTGATCGAGCGGCTACACCGCTCGCACCGTCTCACCACGATACTTGCAACACATAATCTATCACTGGCGCGGCGAGCGGACCGTGTGCTCGCTTTACAGCACGGGAAGCTTGCGCCGGGCGCTGACGCGCTTGCGGACGAATGGATGGCCGTCCGCGGACCCGCGGACGCCGGGCCGGTCGCGTCAGGAGGGCTTGGGTGAACCGTGTTTGAACGCTACACAGAGAAAGCGCGGCGGGTGATTTTCTTCGCTCGGTACGAGGCCAGCCAGTACGGCAGCCCGTACATTGAGACGGAGCATTTGCTGCTGGGCTTGCTGCGCGAGGACAAGGCGCTGGCGAACCGTTTTCTGCGGACGCACGGGTCCATTGAGTCCATTCGCAAAGAGATCGAGTCGCGCATCACGGTGCGCGAACGGATTTCCACGTCTGTAGAAGTGCCCTTGAGTCAGGAATGCAAGCGCATTCTCAATTATTCGGCGGAAGAAGCGGAGCGTCTCGGCCATAAGCACGTGGGAACGGAACACTTGCTTCTCGGCGTTTTGCGAGAAGAAAAATCCTTTGGCGCCGAAATCCTGCAGGAACGAGGATTGCGGCTTTCCACCGTGCGCGAGGAGTTGGCGCGCAGTGCGGGAGAGAAGGTGCCTGTGAACCGGCCAAAAGAAGCATCCCTACTTGCCGAATTCAGCCGCGACTTGACGCAAGCGGCGATGGAGGGGCAGCTCGATCCGCTCGTTGGCCGCGACCGCGAGCTGGAGCGCGCGATCCAGATCCTATGCCGCCGGACGAAGAATAACCCTGTTTTGATCGGCGAGCCCGGCGTGGGCAAAACGGCCATTGTGGAAGGACTGGCGCAGCGCATTGCCGATGGCGACGTGCCGCCGTTCCTTGCCGATAAGCGCATCCTCTCTCTTGACCTTTCGCTGATCGTTGCGGGAACGAAATACCGCGGGCAGTTCGAAGAGCGTCTGAAAACCATCATGAAGGAATTGATGGAGAGCCAGAACGCGATTGTCTTTATCGACGAGCTGCACACGCTGGTCGGCGCGGGTTCGGCGGAGGGTTCGCTCGACGCCGCGAACATCCTGAAGCCGGCGCTGAGCCGAGGCGAAATTCAGTGCATCGGCGCGACCACGCCGGGCGAATACCGCAAGTCCGTGGAGAAGGATCGCTCTTTGGAGCGCCGCTTCCAGGCTGTCAAGGTTCCCGCTCCAGGCGAAGACGATGCGATCCGCGTGCTGCAAGGCGTGCGCGACCGCTACGAAAAATTTCACGCGGTTACATACACGGAAGAAGCCATCCGCTATGCCGTCTATCTGTCGAATCGCTATATTCCAGACCGCTTCCTGCCGGATAAGGCTATCGACCTGCTGGACGAGGCGGGCGCGCGCGTGAAGCTGCGCCAGGCGATGCTGCCCGATGAAGTTGCCGAAGTGCAGAAGCGCGTGAAGTTCATCACGCACCGGATGGAAACAGCCATCGCCAATCACGAGTTCGAAAAGGCGCGCTTCTATTCCGAGGAAGAGCGCAAGGAAAAAGAGCATTTACGCGCGCTGCGCGAGAAGCTAAAAATTGACGAGTCATCGACAGGCACCGTAACGCGCGAGGACATCGAAGAAGTCGTGGCGCGGTGGACGGGAATTGCCGTCACTTCCATCAAGGAAGACGAGCAACAGAAGCTGCTGCGCATCGAGGAAGAACTACATAAGCGCGTGATTAGCCAGGATCGCGCCATCACCGCGCTGGCGCGCGCCATTCGCCGCAGCCGCGCCGGGCTCAAGGCGCCGGGACGCCCGGTTGGGTGCTTCCTGTTCCTCGGCCCCACTGGCGTAGGAAAGACCGAAGTGGCACGGCGGCTGGCAGAATTCCTCTTCGGCAGCGAGAAGTCTTTGATCCGCTTCGATATGTCGGAATATATGGAAAAGCACTCCGTGTCGAAGCTCATCGGCGCGCCGCCGGGATACGTTGGCTACGAGGAAGGGGGGCAACTCACCGAGCGCGTGCGCCGGACGCCTTACTCCGTGATCCTGCTCGACGAGATCGAGAAGGCCCATCCGGACGTGTACAACATCCTGCTGCAAGTTTTTGAAGACGGACAATTGACAGACGGCCTGGGCAATACTGTAGACTTCCGCAACACCATTATCATCCTGACCTCGAATCTCGGCGCGAGGCAGCTGCAGAAGCAGTCTGGTCTGGGCTTTCAGCACTCCGATCAGTTGCTGGCGGCGAAGAGTCAGGACGACATGGTTATGGGCGAGGTCAAGCGAGCGTTTAACCCGGAGTTTCTGAACCGGTTGGACGAAGTGATCCTGTTCAATTCGCTCACAGACGGCGACCTGCTGCGCATTATTGACTTGCTGGTGGGCCAGATTAACGACACGCTGGTGCATCGGCAAGTGCAGATCGTGTTGACGCCCGAGGCGCGTCAGTGGATTCTCGAGAAAACCTGCACAGACCGAAACTACGGTGCGCGGCCACTCCGGCGCGCATTGCAGAAGTACGTCGAAGACCCGCTTTCGGAAGCTTTGATCCAGGGCGGGCTCCAGAGGCCTGCTTCGCTGGAAATTTATCTCTCGGGCGACGAGCTGGCATTCAGACCGGTGGCGGAAGCAACCCCGGTCGCCCACTAAGAATCCTACTCGCGCGAGCCGACCGATCGCGGCCGGCAGGGGAGCTCACCATTTTGGTCGGGGACTGCGGCCTTGACTAGAGCTACGGCCGCAACCAGATTCGTATTTCCGCGCGCACCCAGAATTGCGGTGGTCGTATGCCTGCTCTTTTTTGCGGTCTTGCGGCCCGTCGGCGCGCAGGACGCGCAGCAGGGCCAGAGCAGCCGGCAGTACATCATCACCAAGATATTTTTCGAGGGAAACCGCCGCATCCAGCGTGATACGCTGCTGGCGCGAATTTTTTCGCGGGTCGGCGACACCTACAGCGTCGATGCGCTCCAGCGGGACTTCCGCGCTCTCTGGAACACGCAGTTTTTCGAGGACATCACGCTGGAAGTGCAGACCGATCCTGATAATCCCAACGGTAAAATCGTCATCTTCCATGTGGTGGAGCGCCCCATTATCCGGCGCATCGAGTACAAGGGCGAAAAGTCCATCACCGAATCGGACATCCTCGACGCCTACAAAAAAGAGCATGTCGATCTAACGGTCGAAAGCCAGTTCGATCCGACGAAAATCAAGCGCGCCGAAGTGGTGATCAAGGAACTCCTCGCCGCGCACGGCCGCCAATTTGCCACGGTGAAGGCCACCTACGAGCGCATCCCTTCTACGAACGCGGTGAAGCTCGATTTCATCATCGATGAAGGTCCGAAGGTGAAAGTCGGGACGATCCGGTTCGTCGGCAACAAGGCGTTTTCCGACAAGAAACTGATCTGGGCGATGCACAACGACCGGCCGATCGCCATCCCGCTCGGGTTCACGTTCATCCCGATCATGAGCAAGACTTTCGATCAGGATAAGCTCAATGAGGACCTCGAAGTGGGAATTCGAGGCCTGTATCAGAATCACGGCTATTTCAAGGTCAACGTCAACACGACCGGGCTCAAAACCGTAAGCGTGAATAAGGCCGGTATTCCCGGGCCGTGGCCCCTGGTCGGAGCGAAGCACGGTAAAGCCACCAACATCACCATCACGATCGATGAAGGCGCGCAGTACCACATGGGCAAGCTGGTGTTTCGCAGCTCGGATCCGGACCAGGGCCTGATCTTTAAGCCGGCGTACCTGCAAGCCATCTTCCCGTTGAAAAAAGGCGACATCTTCGATGCCGACAAAATCCGCAAATCGCTCGACACCTACCGCAAGCTTTATGGGGAATACGGCTACATCGATTTCACGCCCGAGCCGCTCTTTGACGTGGACGACGCGAAAAAAATCGTCAATCTGACGCTGCAATTCGATCAGGAGAAGCAGTATTTCGTCCGCCGCATCACCTTTGAAGGAAACACCACGACGCGCGACAAGGTGATCCGGCGCGAACTGCTCTTGGATGAGGGACAAATATTCAACAATCGGTTGTGGGAGCTGAGTATTCTACGACTGAACCAGCTCGGCTATTTTGAGAAGATCAAGGCCTCCGATGCGGATCTGAAGCGCAACGTGAAGGCCGGAACCGTGGATATCAACCTCAAGCTTAAGGAAAAAGGCAAGCAATCGATCAGCTTTTCCGGCGGCGTGAGCGGATTGATGGGTTCCTTCGTTGGATTTTCCTACCAGACCAACAATTTCCTGGGCCTCGGCGAGACGCTCACTCTTTCGGCCGACATCGGCAATATTCAGGACGATGTGCAATTCGGCTTCACCGAGCCGTATCTTTTCGATCGCCCGATTTCCACCGGATTTACCGTTTTCTACAGCAAGTTCGACTACAACACCGCGCAACAGGAAGGTTTGCTTTTTGGCCAGCAGGTAGCGATCGACCCGGCGCTGCAGGAGAATTACAACACCGATTCGAAGGGCTTCACGATTTTCGCCAGTTACCCGCTGCGCAAATTATCGAAAGCCGGCTTCACGCGCGTTGGCTTGACGTACGGCTACTCCACAACCAATATCACGTCCTTTAGCCAGTCGGCGACGCTGCTTTTTGAACTGACAAAGTTCACGAGTTTGGCCGGGCCCACGGCCTTAAACGGCATCAACATGAGCACCCTTACCCCGACCATCACGTACAGCAGCGTCGATAGCCCCTACAACCCGACTCGCGGCAAGAGCATTTCCGAAGGATTGAGTTTCCAGGGCGGCCCGATCGGCGGCAACGTCAACACGGTCAGCAACAATTTCGAGTTTAAATACTTTCACCCGACCTATCACCACCGGAACGTCATCGCCTTCCATTTCATGAGCAACTTCATCACCGGCTATGGAGGCAAAGATGTTCCCCCGGAGAGCCGCTATTACCTCGGCGGCGAGCAGGATGTCCGCGGCTACGATTTCTACACGATTTCACCCTTCGTCTATATTCCATCGGCGACCACGGTGAACGTTTCCTTCACCAATCCGCAGCTTTTAAACCAGGGCCGGCCCGCAACGCAAACGGTTCCCATCAACGTGCTCGAATTCGTTCCCAGCCGGCCCGGCGGCGATTTGACTGGCGTCGCCAACATCGAGTACCGGATTCCGATTTATAAGGAGTATGCCGGTCTGACGTTTTTCAACGATATCGGAATGAGCGGGATTTTGCGGCAATCGCAATTGGCGCTTGACCCGGCGGCCATTGCGCCGTTGCAACAGCAATATCCGAATCCGGATTTCCCGTGTACCCCCGGCGCGCCCTGCGTACGCATTCCCTCGAACTTGCAGATCGCGGCCGGCACGAATTTCAGGCCTCATACCTCGGCGGGCATCGAGGTCGATTTCCAGTTGCCGATTATCCAGGCGCCGTTCCGCATCTATTACGCGTACAATTACCTGCGCCTTAATCGAACGGTCGCGCCGCCGCTCGGAGGCTATTACGTCCAGCCCGCCGTCCGGCAGCAGTTGGAACAGTTGGGAGTGTATAGCACGCAGATTCAGCCCCAGCTGCAACAGATCCTGCTGCAATCGCAGTCCACGCAGATTGTTCCGCCGGGCTTGTTTGAGGCGCCTTCGACGCTGCGTTTTGCGGTGAGCAGAACGTTCTGATGGAAGTTTACGCGAGGCGAGATCTGGGAGACCATCGGCGCACGGCGAAATGCAATTTCACATGCTCGAGAGGATGCGCATGAAAGCGTGGGTTCTAGGCGCGGCGATCATCTTTGCCGCCTGCGTTGTGGGTTGTGGCGGAAATTCGACGACGGTCGCGGTGACGGTGACAGGTCCAACAGGAACGAGCCCCATTAGCAGCACGGGCGGATATCCGGTGCCACCAGGTGGTTCTGTGCAATTGGCCGCTACTGTTTCGGGCATTACGGCGACGACCGTGTATTGGCAGATTTGCTTGAAACCAAGCCTGTCAACCACCCAGCCCACTGATTGCACCGCCGCATCGGGTCCTTCGCAATGTGTGCTTCCCAAAGTTTCAAGCCCGCTCACGGGTTACGGCACGATCACCCCTAATGGCCTATATACCGCGCCGAACACCATTCCCACCGCGAACACCGCTCTCATCGTCGCTACGAGCTGCGTAGACGCCACGGCCTTCGGCGAGTTCCAGTTCGTAATCAAGTCCCAATACACCGTAACAATCACGCCGACGACCGCGACGATCGCCACGGGGCAGAGTTTTCAATTCAACGCGACCGTCCAGGGTCCCACGAATTCTGGCGTCACATGGGCCGTTTGCACATCGACGACGGGTTCAAGCGGCCTCACGTGTGGCGGTCCGGGCATCGGAACGATCAGCGGCAGCGGTTTGTATACCGCTCCCGGAACGTTGCCGAGTGCGTCGGTAACGATTCAGGCTACGTCCGTCGCGGATCCAACGCAGACTGCCACTGCCGTTGTTAGCGTTGTTTCCGCCACTCCACCCACGATTTCGTCCATCAACCCGAACATTGCCGCGGCGGGCTCATATCAACAAGACATCTACGTCACGGGAACGAATTTTCTCAGCACCGAGGAAGTCTTCGTAGGGCCGTCGGGGCAGGCGGGCACGGCAGTGCCGACTACATTCCTTAGCAGAACCCTGCTTCGCGCCACAATTCCAGCGGCGCAGTTGGCTGCGGCAATCCCGCTTCAGGTGACGGTACAGACTCCCGATGGCAGTCTCACAGCGCCCGTGGCACAGACGCTTACGCTCTTCGCCACGCGGCCCGCCCTGATTTCCGAACTACCGGAAAGCGTCTCGCAGATTTCGCCAAGCGCCAGCATCGCCCTCACTGGAGGATTTTTCTCGAGCGCGTCGCAGAACGCCACCAGCGTCTTATTCAACGGCGCGCCGCCATCCGCGGTGACCTTGAACGGGAGCCGGCAGCTTACGGTTACGTTGCCGGGTTCAGCCCTGTCAACCGAAGGTCTATTCCCGATCCTGGTGCAGAACGCGGGCGTTGCTTCGGGCGAGGCGTCGATGGCTGGCATGAATTTGGCTGTCACGCCCACACCGGGATTTATTGCGAATGGTCCGGTTGCGTCGGTGGCCGTGGGAACGAATCCAACTGCCGTCGCGATCGATAAAGCAGACGGCATCGCCGTGGTGGCCAATACGGGAAGCAACAGCGTGTCGCTCGTCAGCCTGGCCACTAACGCGGTCGTCAACACAATCACGGTAGGGAACCGGCCTACGGGAGTTGCGGTGGATGATCAACTGCTCCATCCGGTTGCTCTGGTTGTGAACAGCGCCGATCAAACCGTCATGGCGATCGACCTGGCCAACGGCAGCACCACGCCGCCCCTATCCGTTTCCATCAGTTCTGGTCCCAATCCGGCGTTGCCTTTCGCGGTCGGCGTCAACTCGATGACGGCTCAGCCGGTTCCGGGCATTACGCCTGTGGTGCACCGCGCGCTGGTTGCGTACCAATCTTCGAGTCAGGCCACGGTGCTGGATGTTTCGGAAGATGCGACCGGCACGCCGTCGCTTTCTGTAGTGCAGACCATCGGCAGTTCGCCCGTGCTGCCGTACAGCACGGGACCCAATCCAGCCATCGCGATTGATCCGCGGCTCAACTGGGCCATCGTGACGCCGGGCGGTTCTGGCACCATCGGCATCGTTGACCTGGGCCGCGATCCGGTCGCGGGCGTTGACGTTGGCCGGGCGCCGCAGGTCGTTGCCAGCCTCTCGAAATCCATCACCGTGCAGGGCATCGGTATCAATCCCGAAACGCACGATATTTTTCTGAGCGATCCATCCCTGAGCGCCGGCCGGCTGACGGTTTTCAGCGCGCTGAATAATACCTCCCTCACCGTCAACTGCACTGCGAATTCCGTCGGATGTCCCGCGGGGCCCTTTAACGCGGCGAATTACGGCTCGGCAGCGGTGAATCCGCTGGACGATGTCGGGGTGGCTGTCGAGCAAGGCAATGCCGTGGTCGTCGATTTGGGGGCGGGAACCGTACTCCGCCAAGTTACGGGCGTGGGAGGCTCTTCTTCGCCCGGGGCCGTCGCGGTCGACCCCATTCTGAACGAAGCGGTGGTAGCCAATTCCGCGCAGAACACCGTCTCGATTCTTTCGCTCGGTAGCGCCATCAATCCGATGCAGATCGTCGAGATGAGTCCCTCGACTGTATTCACTTCATCCTCGCCCGTGACCGTTACCGTCACAGGAAGTTTCGCCACAGGTTCTACTGTCCGGCTCGATCAACAGCCGCTCGCGACGACACCTGTCGCCGCGACCTGCAACGGCACGATTTGCCGGCAGCTTACGGCTGTGATCCCCGCCACCATGCTCGGCTCCGCGCGGCGCTTTACCGTGGACGTGCAAGCGCCGTCCTTAACGGTTTCGAATATCGAGGATTTCACCGTGGTGCAGACGATTCCCGTGGGCAATGCGCCGGTCGGAGTAGCCATCGACCCGAATCGCGATCTCGCCGTCGTTACGAATTCCGGCGACGGAACGGCTTCTCTAATCTCACTAGCGAATCCAGGTCCGGAAGCGCCGAACTCACTCGGTCCCGTCGGCCAGTTATCTTACTCGCCCGTTCAGGTGGGTTCTTCGCCCTATGGAGTTGCCACGGCGTCAAGGCTCGGCCTTGCGATCGTGGCGAACAACGGCAGCAACAACGTGACGGCGATCGACGAGACAGGCGCGAATACTCCTTCGACCATTAGTCTTTGCGGAACGACTTGCGTCGGGCCGGATGGCGTGGCTATCAATCCCGATACGAACACCGCCGTCGTCACCAACACGAACCCCGGCACGACTCAATCCGCGGGCAGCGTCAGCACGGTCACGCTTTCTCCTCTTGCAGCTTCTTCCAGCGGCACCGTGAGCGTCGATCCGAATCCCGTCGCGGCCGCCGTCGATCCCTATCTCAATTACGCTGCCGTCGCCACCGCTTCACAAGCGAGCAGCGTGGACATCATCGACCTCGCGGCTCAGCGAAAGGTCGCGGGAATCACCGGCGTCCTGCAAAATCCCAGCGGGATGGTATTCGATCCGGTTAACAACGTGTTTTTGGCGGCCGATAGCCTGCAGAACACCATTTCGATCATCGATCCCGGCACTTTCCTGCAAACGCAGGTGGCCGTCGGCATCGCGCCCACTTCGCTCGATTACAACTCTCAGACCAGCACGCTCGTCACGCTGAACGGTCCGAGCCGCACCATGTCCATCATGGCTTACGTCTGCCCCCCAAGCTCCGGCGCGCCTTCATGCACCGGGATGCAAGTCCGTTCCGTGCTTGCGCTGGGAGGCTCGCAGAATTCCGCCACCGTGCTGGGGCCGAATGCAGTGGCCATCGATCCGAAATTCAACCTGGCCGCGGTCGTCGATCCCGATAATAACCGCCTGTTGCTCGTTCCCCTGCCGCGATGATCGCCAAAGGGGACAAACCTTCCGGGACGGTCGCGGCATCGATACCTTTGCGACTGCGGATTCGGCCGCCGCGCGAATCCGATTGACCATGTTCTCGATCCGCCGCTATAATCCCGCATTTCACGCCGGGAGTTCTCGGCGAACCGTTTTGCGTGCTGGGTTAATCCATGTGGACTTCGCGCTCCGGCAGAGCGCGCGGGTGGGAAGTTTCGCGGCAATTCTCCGCAAGATTTGAATAAGGAGTCAGAATGAAGATCCGATTGATGGTTCCGGTTGTAGCTGCGCTGCTCATGGTGCCCGGCGCGTGGGCGCAGGCGGGAGACACGGCCACGGCCAGCACGCCCAACAAGGTGGGCATCATCAACATCCAAGCGGCTATCTCCAACACCGCCGAAGGCAAGCAGGCCACCGCCGAGTTGCAATCGCAGTTTGCTCCGCGCAATGCCGAGCTGCAGCAGATTCAAAAGCAGATTCAGGATATCCAGAGCCGGCTGCAGACCGGACAAACGACTCTCAGTCAGGCGGAAATGGAGCGGCTCACGGAAGAAGGGCAGCGCGATCAGCGCACGCTGCAGCGCAAGCAGCAGGACCTGCAGGCGGACGAAAACGACGCCAGCCAGGACGCCATCACCCGCATTGGCCGCAAGATGATGACCATCCTGGACAAGTACGCCAAGGAGCATGGCTATTCGGTGATCCTGGATACTTCATCGCAGCAGTCGCCGGTAATCTATGCGTCGAATCAGGTGGACCTGACCGAACAAATCATTCATCTGTACGACGCGGCGTATCCGGTCTCGACAAGCTCGTCCTCGAAGGCGCCTGCCGCCGCCCCCGCCGCCGCGCATCACGCGCCGGCCCACAAATAGCGCTCGCTCTTGGCGGGGCGCCGCGCGGACGATGCTTGGTCCGCGGCGGCGCCTTCGGCTATCATACTTCCGCAACTCGCAGGCTCATCGTTTCGTAAACAATTCTCGCGAGCGACCGAGGAGGATTCGCATGGCAATTTCCGTGGGAGCACCCGCGCCGGATTTTTCGCTCAAGGACCAGAACCAGAAGGAAGTAAAGCTCTCGGACTTCAAGGGCAAGAAGAATGTCGTACTCGTCTTCTATCCCCTCGATTGGAGCCCGGTCTGCACCAACGAGCACAGCTGCTTCGTCAACGACATGAAGCGATTCGAACAGCTCGACGCGCAGGTGCTCGGCGTCAGCGTTGACAGCGTCTGGTCTCACAAGGCTTTCGCAGAAAAAATGCATATCAATTATCCGCTGCTCGCCGATTTCCATCCGCGCGGGTCCGTGGCGGATAAATTCGGCGTCTACCTTGCCGACAAGGGCATTACCGGCCGCGCCATCGCCATCGTTGACCGCCAGGGCAAGATCGCTTGGTTCAAGAACTACGACATTCCCACCGTGCCGGATGTCAAGGAAGTTGCCGACGCTCTCGCGAAGCTTTAATAGGCGTGCCCGGTTGATCCTACTGATTCGGGATCGAAAGCCCGGAGGTTACGCTGGCTCACGGCCGTGCGAGCGCCTTCGCTGTGCCGGCGTCTCCGCCGTGCGTCGTTCCGCCGCGCGACGGGGAGGTGGCGAATGTGCGGATGTAGTCCACCAGTTCCCACCGACCTTTCTGGTCAATTTTGTCCTTGAACGCCGGCATCGGCAGACGCCCGTACGTGACCTGCCAGTAAAGCTCGCCGTCGCTTTCGCCGCGCATCTTCTTGGCGTCGGTAAAATCCCCGGGCGCCACGGATAGCGATGGCGCTTTTTCGCCGTGGCCATCGCCATCGGCTCCGTGGCAGCGCTGGCAGTGCTGCTCGTAGAGCTGTTTGCCTTGTGCGAGAGCCTCCGCGGTTGCCGGTACCGGATTCTTCAATTTGCGCGCCCGGGCGAGCACGCTCCATTGTTCCACTGCGTATCCGAGCCCCATGAAAAGTATCACGAGCCCGGCCAGCAGGGCCGCGATTGCCGCCGGTTGAACTTTTTTCTCCCGGGAATCCATTCGCCGCGCCGCGTTTCCTCCGCCTCATCGCCAGTGCGATCTGAAATTTTCCCACACGCATTCGGCATTTCCGAACGCAAACTCGCAGGTCGGAGCAAGCTGTACGCGACCATTCACCTCGTCCCGTGGATCACGCGTATCGCGGAAATCACCACCAGCACCAGCATGATCACCACGTACACGCGCATGCCCCAGAGCAGAACGCGCACGCCGGCCGAAAGTTCTCGCCGCCCGAAACGCGTCCGCTGTTTCGCGGCCACGATTTGATCCGCTTCCAACACGGACAGCACCGCGCGCGGATCCTCCAGATCCGGAGTTTCTGCGGCCGCTCCCTCCTCCGTGTCTTCCGGTCTTGCGTCCGCTGGATTCACCTCCGTCCTCCTCATTTCAATATCGATCGCCCCGCATGGGTTGCTCTCAGAATTTAAGCCAATGCGGAAATACCGTTGCCACGCCGAATCCCACGCCCGCAACAATCAGCAACACGGTGACGCCGATTGCTCCCACATTCTGCCCGAACGTATTCACCTCGTCACCCATCACCTCGCGATCGTTCACCAGCAGCACCAGAAACGCCAGCGCCGGGGGCATCGCCAGCACCGCCACCACGTTGACGATCAGCACAATGAATTCCAGCGGCGCGCGCGGGATCAGAACCAGTCCGGCCGCCGCGGCCGCCGATCCCAGCAGGGTTGAATAGAACGGCCACGCGTCGCGAATCGGCCGGTTCAGGCTGTGTCCCGTCCGCAGCACTTCGCCGAATGCGTAGGCCGAGGAAGTCGAAATCGCGATCGCCGCCACAATCCCCGCCTCGAAAATTCCCAACGCGAAAAGCGACGCGCCCGCGCGTCCGATCCACGGTTCGAGCGCTTCGGCGAACTGCGCCGCCTGAAACTGCGAGGCGTCGATTCCGTGGTGCAACAGAGGTGCCGTGGCAAGGATCGTCGCAATGGCGAAAAGAGTCGCCAGCAAGGCCCCGAGAAGCGTGTCGACCCGGCCCGCGGCGATATCGCGAGGCTGCATGCCCTTGTCAACCACCGCGCTCTGCTGAAAAAAAATCATCCACGGCGTCACGGTCGCGCCGATGTCCGCCAGCATCAGCATAAGAATGTCGAACCCGTTGCCGTGGGGCAGCGGCGTCCATGTGATGAGGGCGTGGCCCACCTCGCGCCAATTCGGATGGGCCAGCAGCGCTGCCGGTACGAACAGCCCGTTGAAAATCGCCAGCCCCAGCGTGATTCGCTCCCACGTCCAATACCGTCCGGTCGTCATCGCCGCGAACACGAGCAGCAGTGCGGCGCCCACCGCAACCGCCGGGCGAATTCCGAAGAATCCCAGGCCCGCGCGAATACCGATGAATTCCGTCACCAGCGTCAGAAAATTTCCCAGTACTAGGTCCCCCAGCGAAAAAAATCCCCAGAATTTGCCGAAGCGGTCAAAAATCAGTTCGGCGTGCCCCCGGTGTGTGACGGCGCCCAGCCGCACCGTCATTTCCTGCACCACCAATCCCATCGCGAACGTCAGCACCACGAAAGGAATGAAAAATCCGATACCGAATCGCGCCCCGGTAGCCGAATACGAAAGCATGCTCGGCGCGTCATTCTCTCCGAGAAACACCAGCACGCCCGGCCCGACCAAAAGCCACAGCACCCGGAGTTTGCCCGCCGCTCTCGAACGGCGCTCGATGCGCCGCGCGCGGTTCACCTTCCACCGGTCTCGCGCGCGGTCGGCGTCCTCGTGCGTAAGCAGCGCCGCCAGGTCCTGGGCCAGCGGCGAATCGGCTGCCGCCTCCGTAGTCGGCCTCGCGGAGCTGCTGGACGGGTTGATTGGCCGCTGCTTCATATTAACCACGCTAAACTTCTCATCTAAACTACGCTTAATGATTCACACGGTCAATCCGCGTGCGGACTCGCGTTGCAGGGAAAGCATCCCGGCCGGGTGCATCCTCTGCTATAGTGAAGGGCCTATTCCGCTGGAAAGGATCTTCCGAGATGGCGATTCCCGAACCGCCCAAGCCGCCGCAGCAGCAGGTGCAGATCAAGGCCGATGAGAAGGAGTTGCTCGGCCAATACTCCAATCTTGCCGTGGTTCACCACAACGCCGAGGAATTTACGCTGAATTTTATCTATATGTTTCCCACGGTCCCGCAAGGGAAGCTGGTGGCCAGCCTGATTCTGAATCCCCGCCACGCCAAGCGCCTGCTCCGGGCGCTCCAGGAGAATATCGCGCGCTACGAAGCGCAGTTTGGCGCGTTGCCCGAAGAGCCCGGCTCCGGATCGGCGCCCAGCGTCGGTTTCGTGCAATAGCGCAAACCCGTGTCGCGCGGCGCGCGGGGCCGATTCATTCCTGTGATTCAATCGCCCGGATTAGTTGGTCGTGCCGCCGGAGACGACCCAGTTCCCCACGGGCTCCAGGAATTCCAATCCCACGGCAAACCCTGCGCCCGGCACCGATTGGCAATACGCCACCCGGGCCGTGGAGCGGAACGATCCCGGCAGCGTGGCAATGATCAGCTTATCGTTTGCCTTCCATCGTTGCACGCTCCATACGCGCGCGCCGCGCGCGCTGACGTTTTCCGTAAAGGTTGTCTCTGGATCCCGGTCGGCGGGATGTCCGCTGATTTGCACTCCTACTTCCATCGGTATCCGCGTCTCCCGTCGCGCAAACGTGAATGTCTTTGGGTCCCCCGTCCCAAGCCCCATCTGCGTCCCCCATTCTCGGAATTACCTAAAGGCATGCCGCTACGTGCCTAAGGCGTAGCTTTTTTTGGCCCATTCCTTTCATTTGATACAGTGCCGTGTCTGCCGCGCTCAGCAATTGCTCGATCGTTGTCCCATCCATCGGATACACCGCTTGCCCCATGCTGATTGTCAGCTTTGGTTCTTCTCCGTCGTTCTGCAGGAGCTCGCAGATGCGCATCGCCGCCTGTTCGGCTTCTCGCTCGCCCGATTCAGGCAGGACGAGCGCGAATTCGTCGCCTCCGTATCGCGCTGGAGTATCAATGGCGCGGCACGTTCCGCTCAACACGTCTCCGACCCGCTTGATCGCGCGGCTCCCCACCAGGTGCCCGTATTTGTCGTTGATCTTCTTGAGTCCGTCCAGGTCGAAGAGCAGCACGGCGAAGCTGCGTCCGGTGCGCCGCGACCGCTCGATCTCGCTCTCGAGCACTTCGATCATGTGCCGGTGATTTGCCAATCCCGTCAGCGAGTCTGACGCGGCCAGCCGGCTCACCTGATCGAACAGTTGCGCGTTATCCAGCAGCGTCCCGCCCAGTACGACTACATAGCTCATCACCAGGAGCACGTGGCCCGCCGTATAGCACGCGTCCAGCTTGTGCTGTGATTGGCTCATGGTGACGTGACAGATCACATTCAGCCCCGCCGCCACAAAAAGCGACCGGTCAAGCCACGTATTCGCTTTCTTCAGCCGCCGGCCATATCCGATCGCGGCCGCCACATAAATGGCCGCAGGCAGCAAGTCCAAGGGCCGCGGTATCCACGCGTGCGGCTCAATCCTCGGTATCCGCGGCAGCATGAAATAGAACGCGCTCGTTAGATACGCCACCGCTCCGACGATCATCGTGGCGGCCGCGATCTCCTTGCCCGGCTCGCGCGAGACTGGAATCCTCTTTTCCACCACGAGCGCTACCAGCAGCACCACTCCCAGCAGCGTTCGTCCCGCGAACCATCCCAGCGAGAGTTCGTTTCCATGCGTCGCGGCCTGCAAGCTGTGATAGGCCGTCATGCCCATCGCTGCTTCGATCAGCCCCGTCAGCACGAATCCGAATGCGAGGATCAGCGAAATGCGGTCGTGCGTTCCGCGGAAGCGCATCATCGCGTTCGCCGCGAAAGTGAACGCGACCAGGCTGCCCGCCATATCGATATACGTCCCTAACAGCGGATCGGCCGAATACGATGAATCCCGCAGCGCCCACAGAAACGCGCCATAGACGAGGACACCGATTGATGTAGCGATGACGATGCGATACGGAATATGTCGCGAACCCTGGCCCGAAGAAGCCACTCTGCCCCCAGAGGTTACACCCACCCCACAGTTCGTCAGCAATTAATAAGCCGAAAGGGCGCAGCCTGTTCCAGGCGGGTAACCGCTTGTGTGATAAAGAGATAAAGCTAACGGAGCGTGCGGTACCGAGTTTCATTTTGGGACTCAGTACCGTCAGAGCAGTGTAGAAATGTTACAGGCCGATTCGCTCGTTACCTAGAGGATCAGGCCTTGGTCGGCGCGGTCGGCACAGGCGGCAGCTCATAGGCTTCAATTTTGCTTTGGAAGCCGTGCTTGCGGTGCGCGCCGTCGCAAAACGGCTTCGTCTCGGAGTGTCCGCAGCGGCACAACGCGATTCTCGTACGTCCGTTCAGCCCGAATGGTTTGCCGTTCTGATCGACAATTTCGAAATCGCCTTCCACCTTGATCGAGCCGTCGCTGCGGACCTCAATACGCGTTGTTGCCATTCGATCCTCCGTATGCGTTTCGATTGGTTCCAGCCGCTCATTGTAGCCGATCGGCGGCCCTGACCTTCAGTATTTCGGTACGGTCGGATCGACTTCATCCGACCACGCCAGGATTCCGCCTTTTAAGTTCCAGATCTTGCGGAATCCCGCTTTACGCAGGAAATCCACCGCGTCAGCGGACCGCTTTCCGCTGCGGCAGTGCGCCACGATTTCCCGCGAGCTGTCGAGTTCATGCACGCGCCGGGAAAGCTCGCCCAGCGGGATCAGATGCCCGTTGAGGTTGCAGATCTGGTATTCGTGCGGCTCGCGCACGTCCAGGACGAAAAGATCATCTCCGCGATCGAGCCGCTCTTTCAGCTCGCGCGGAGTCATTTCAGGAATATCGGTCACGGTGATGGGAGCCTCCTCGCCTCGAATGCCGCAAAATTCGGCGTAGTCGATCAGTTTCGTGATGGTGCGATGCTCGCCGCACACTGGGCATTCCGGATTTTTCCGCAGCTTCAGCTCGCGGAACTTCATTCCCAGCGCGTCAAAGAGCAGCAGCCGCCCAACCAGCGGCTCGCCCTTTCCGATAATAAGTTTCAGCGTTTCGCACGCCTGGATCGTCCCGACGATCCCGGGCAGCACGCCCAACACGCCGCCCTCGGCGCACGACGGCACCAATCCCGGCGGAGGCGGTTCCGGATACAAGCACCGGTAGCAGGGACCGCCCGGATATCCAAACACCGTCACCTGCCCTTCAAAACGGAAAATCGAGCCGTACACATTCGGTTTGCCGAGCAGGACGCACGCGTCGTTCACCAGATAGCGGGTCGGAAAATTGTCCGTCCCATCGACAATGATGTCGTAGTCCTTCAGTATATCCAGCGCGTTTTCGCTGGTCAGATGCGCCTCGAACGTGTCGATCTGAATTTCCGGGTTCAGATTGCGCAGGCGGTCCGCCGCCGCGGTGATTTTCGGCCGTCCCACATCGCTCGTCCCAAACAGCACCTGCCGCTGCAGGTTGGTGAAATCGACGGCGTCGAAATCGATCAATCCGATGCGCCCTACTCCGGCCGCGGCCAGGTACAGCCCCAGCGGAGCGCCCAATCCTCCCGTGCCGATGCACATCACTTTGGCCTGCTTCAGCTTCAACTGGCCGTCCATGCCCACCTCGGGCATGATCAGGTGCCGGCTGTAGCGCAGCACTTCTTCATTGCTAAGCGACGCGGCCCCTTGGGCCGCATGGCTCGCCGTCAGAGTTTTCGTTTTCGTTGGCATGGCAAATCTCCGTCCGTCAAGGCCTCGACTTTATGAAGCGCCGCCCGCAATCGACGGCACGATGCTGATGGTATCGCCCTCGCGTACTTGCGTCTGGTCCTTCTGCAAGTAGCGAATGTCTTCGTCATTTACGTACACGTTCACGAAGCTCCGCAGTTTGCCTTCTTCCGTGAAAAGATGCCTCTTCAAATCCCCGAACCGGCTCGTCAATCCCAAAAGCGCCTCGCCGACCGTCGCCGCCTGCACGTCCACGCTCTCCTGCTTGCCCGCGTACGCCCGCAGGGGCGTGGGAATGATTACCTTCACCGCCATTTTCCCTTCCTCCTAATCCATGTTGCGCTGCATGCTTGGGCGCGAAGCAGAACGCTCCTGCTTCGCGATCCGAATACCCTAAAAATGTCTGTCGGTCTAAAACGATGTGGGTCGCGGGCGTCAGCCGCGACAGCTTCGCGGAGGCAGGGGACAGGCTTTGGGCGCGGAGGCTTCTGGCAAACCAATGTGCCGCTTCATGCTCATTTAGACGCCTGCCTGTTCCTTTACCGTTTCAATGGTTTCGGGATCGTACGCCTCGCGGTCATCGTGCAGCCGCCACGACGTCATTTCGCTCGGCACGCCCTTCTGGACGCTGACGATCACATAACTGTACCACGGCCAGGCGTGATTGCGGTCGTATTCGCTGGGACGCGCCGGCGCATCCGGGTGCGAATGATACCACCCAATCAGCTCCAGCCGCTTCTCGCGCGCCGTCTTTTCCGCCAGCCGAACGTCGTCCGGCGTCACCTCGAAGCGGTTCCTCGGAGAATCATCTCTCCGGTTCGCCAGCGGCAGCAAATCGACAACTTCGCGTTCGCCCTCGCCATCCCGCCCCAGCATCGCGCCGCAGCACTCATGCGGGTACGTCTCTACTCCGTGCGCGCGAATTCGCCGCGCAATTTCTTCTCCCATTCGCAGGGGCGCGCTCATTCCTCTTCGCTCCAGAACCTCTCGCTCAAGTATTTTTCGCCCGCATCCGGAAAGATGCAAACGATCAGCGCGCGCTCATCCTTCGGCACGCGCCGCGCCACCTCCATGCTGGCGCACAGCGCCGCGCCCGCGCTCACGCCGACCAAAATCCCCTCCTCGCGCGCCAGCCGCCGCGCCATTTCCTGCGCGTTCTCCGTGCGGATGGCCAAATCCTCGTCCGCCAGGCTCTTGTCATAAATCGGCGGGACAATCGCCGTCTCCATATGCTTCAATCCCTCGAGCCCGTGAAACGGCGAATCCGGCTGAAAGCTGATGCACCGGATTTTCGGATTCAGCTCCTTCAGCCGCCGCGTTGTCCCAACAAAGGTCCCCGAAGTACCCAGCCCGGCCACAAAGTGCGTGATCTGCCCGTGCGTCTGCTGAAAGATTTCCGGCGCCGTGGTCATGTAATGCGCCGAAGGATTCGCCGGATTGCCATACTGATCGGGATAAAAGTATTTCTCCGGCTCCGCCTGATAAATCTCCCGCACGCGCCGGATCGCGCCATCGGTGCCCTCGTCTCCCGGCGTGAAAACAATCTCCACTCCATACGCCTTCAAGATCTGCTTCCGCTCCGGCGATGCGCTCGTCGGCAGGCACAATTTCACTTTGTATCCCAGTGCCGCTCCGATCATCGCGTAGGCGATGCCGGTATTTCCGCTGGTCGCGTCCAGGATCACCTTGCCCGGCCTGAGCTTCCCCTGCTTTTCGCCGTCGCGGATCATCGAATACGCGGCGCGGTCTTTCACGGATCCGCCCGGGTTCATCCACTCGGCCTTGGCGCAGATCGTGACGTTCGGCATTTCCGCCGGGATGCGCCTCAGTTGCAGCAGTGGCGTATTTCCGATGCTTTCCAGGATGCTCTGTCCCGCCGCGCTCGCTTTCGATACGGCAGCCGTTGTGGGCGTCATAGATGGTTTTCCCGTGGGTGCCACGCGCCTGCTACGCCTTTCCAGATCCTAGCCCGGTCCCCTTACCGCACGCCGCCGCTCCCAAGCCCTGGTTCCAACACATTTAGCGGCCTCAGGATGCGCCGCGCGTGCCGCCAATTGCCCTGATTTTATCAGATTCCCTGGGAACGGCATCCGCTAGACTTGGTCCAAAGATTCGGATGACCCGAGCGCGCCCCCGGCTCCAGATTTTTCTTTACAGCGCTCGCCCGTGCCCCTATCCTGATTTCCTATGTGGTACGTCAACAAGCTTTTCGAGCAGCCGCAGATCGAATCCTTATCGTCCAAGGGCTTCCTGGTCCGCAGCTCTGGCGGCGTCGTCCGCATCGAGAAGTACAATTGCGGCGCGGAATTGCGCAAGCTCCCCAACGGCAAGTTTCAGATGACGGTCATCCCGTCCATTATGTTCCAGGGCCAGTTCACCCACCTCTGGGACGCCGGCTACCAGAAGTTCCTGCTCACCCACGAGGGCAAGAAGGTCCCCATTCGCGTCACCCAACTTAACAATCTGCGGCAGTTTGAGGACGAGCTGCGCACGGCCCTCGGCGTGCCCACCTACTACAATCTGGCCATCGGCTCTACCTGCCAGTATAGCGTCTACGACCGCGTCAAGGGCCGGCCAGGCGACGTCCCCGACGAAACCGTCGGTGCCCTCCCTGAGTCCAGCCACTAGCTCAACCGCCCTTTTCATATCGCCTCCCCCGCCTTGCGCACGCTCCAGAAGAGCGGAATATAGCAATACAGGGGACGCTTTGTTTTTTATCAGTTACACGCATTTCCGCTTGATGGGGCGAATCGGGTAGTCCTGCCGAATCGAAGGATGAGATGCGCCGCGTTTTTCGAGATTTGGACATAGCGTCCCGGACCTAAGCGCGCGATAGAACCGCGTGAAATCCATGACCCGGGGTTTGCTCGGTATGCGAAGCAGCGCGCGCAATGAGCCGACGGAGCAGGAAGAATTTTTGGTCTTTTGGTCGTGACGCGATGTTCCGCCCTTACTGATGCGCGACTGTTTGTTTTCTGCAATTTGCATGTGTCAAAGGTCGATTGAGCGTTCCGCCCTTGCGCGTGCGCAGCATAGCAAGCAGAGACGAGAAGCTCGGAACAGGAAAGGTGGGAGACATAGAGGCAGTGAAGGTACGATGATGTTTCATACGCCAGTGCATCGTGATCGCCTCCTTCGCGGCGCTTTCGGGACACACAGGCCGCCGTGCTGCCGGTAGCCGTTCCCAAAATGGTCCTGCCTGCCCCGGCTGCTTTGAAGCAGGCACAAAAAACGACTTATGTTAGCACACAAGTAAATACCATGCAATAGGAAAAATTTACGCGGTCCAAGTTGCCAGCCCGGTACTCGTCTGGGGAAGCGCCTCCCGCAGAGATTGATGCCAGCGTCCAGGAGTGTCCAGCCTGCCGCAGCGCCCCGAGGCACTGATTCAACCAGCGAAATAGCAGAGTGTAAGAAGAAGGATGAAGCTAGAATGCGTAGCGTTTTAGCCGTGGCACGGCGCAGTTTGCAGCATCGAGCGTACAGGCTCCAGGACATTGACACTTGGTTTTGAGGCGCATAGCATGGCCCTCATAATGCCGTGTCCGCTCGGTGGGGGTGGAGGCAGCGAGGGCGGCGGCGCTTTGGGAGGTCATGATGTCGAGCGTTTATCTTGAGGAGCTTTCCGCGGTAGGAGCAGTGCGCTTTCCGGATATTCCGCTCTACCAGGGATTCGGAGCGCCGCTGCGGCTGGAATCCGACCTCCGCGATTGCGAAATCAGCTACGGCGAAGTGCCGAAGGATCTGAACGGCACGCTTTACCGCTGCGGCCCCGATCGCCAGTATCCGCCGCTGCTCGGCGACGATATCTTCATTGACGGCGAAGGCATGGTCAACATGTTCCGGTTTGAAAATGGCCATGTGGATTACAAAAATCGCTACGTCCGCACCGCGCGCTTCAAGCTGCAGGAAAAGCATCGTCGGGGGCTTTTTGGACGATACCGCAACCGCTACACGCACCATCCGCTGGCGAGCGACTGCAATCCGGGAACGGCCAACACGAACGTCGTCTGGCACGCGGGCAAGCTGCTGGCGCTCAAGGAAGACGATCTGCCCTACGAGCTCGATCCCGATACGCTGGAAACGCGCGGCCGCTATGACTACGACGGCGGCATTCGATCGGTTTGGCTATCGGCTCATCCGCATCTCGATCAGGTGACAAACGAATTGCTCACGTTCGCCTATCAGGCCAAAGGCGACGGCACTACCGATGTTGTCTACTACGTGATCGGGCCGGATGGCAAGGTGAAGCACGAGGTGTGGTTCAACGCGCCGTGGCCGGGAATGGTGCACGACTTCGCGATTTCGAATGATTACGTGATTTTCCCGTTCTTCCCGCTCCTGACCGACGTGGAGCTTCTGAAAAAAGGCGGGCCTTTTTACACCTGGCATGGCGACAAGGAAACGGTAGTCGCCGTGGTGCCGCGCTATGGCACCGCCGATCAGATTCGCTGGTTCCGCGGGCCGACGAGCTTTGCCGGACACATGATGAGCGGCTCGACGGAGGGATCGAAGGTCAGCGTCGATGTCTGCCTCTCGCGCGGCAATTCCTTCGCATTTTTTAAGAACGCCGACGGCTCACCCATGAATCCCGCGGAGGGCGCGCCGCACCTCACGCGGCTCACGTTCGACCTTGCGGGCAATACCGCAGAGTATAAGACCACGCAGTTGCAGGACGTGCTGTGCGAAATGCCGCGCACCGACGACCGTTATCAGGGCGCGGGGCATTATCGCCACGGCTACGTGATCTGCCGCGATCCCAACAGCACCATGGCCGGCAGCGGGCTCGGCTCGCTCGGCCACTTCGACCTAAAAACCGGAAACGCGCACATCTGGAATCCGGGGCCGGATTCGGGAGTGCAGGAGCCGTGCTTCGCGCCGCGGCGCCCGGATTCGCCGGACGGCGATGGCTACCTGCTGGTGCTGGTGAATCGCGTGGCGGAAAATCGCAGCGATTTGGCCATTCTCGACGCGCAAAACGTGGAGGCCGGGCCGGTGGCGATCGTAAAGCTGCCAGTGCGCGTGCGCATGACCTTCCATGGCATGTGGGTGCCACAAGAGGCGCTCGAAAACAAGCGCTTCCATGCCGTGCGCCGCAGTTAGACCCAGGCGGCGGAGGAGAATCGCGGAATGGCCGACGTGGTGGCCCTGGTGGATGATTTGTTTTTCCAATCGAAGCTACTCGAAACCGCCAGGCAGGTTGGCGTGGAATTGCGCGCGTGCTCGACGGTCGACGCGCTGGCGGCGGAAATTTCCGGCGGCGCGCCAAGGCTTGTGGTCGTCGATCTGAATGCGCGCGATCATCCGATTGAAGCCGTGCGCCGCGTGCGGTCAATCGGCCGCGAAATTCCCCTGGTGGCGTATCTTTCGCACGTGCAAACCGATTTAGCCGAAAGCGCCCGCGCGGCGGGCTGCCGCGACGTGATGGCTCGCTCGAAATTCACCCGCGATCTCGCAACGATTCTTGCGCGCGCGAAATCTTGAAAATGGCGATTAACAAGCGACGAATGGTTTCCGGCGGCGCCGCGGCGCTGCTGTTGCTGATATGGGCCGCGCCGGCGCTGGCGCAGGAGGACCAGCCATCGCCGCCGAGCGCGGCGCTGGTGGATGCGCTTTCCGCGGCGTGCCGTGGCGACGCCAACGAATTCGCCAAGAACTTGACGCAAGCGAATTCCGCCGCGTTTTTAGCGTTGCCGGCGAACGAGCGCATGGCATTCCTTAATCGTTTGGCGATGGGCGACGGACCCGGTCACGCCCTGCTTTCCACGAGTGATGCGAATCAGCCGGTGGTGCGCTGCACCACCGCGGGCGGGACGGCGGAATTTCGCTTTGGCGCGCCGCGCACGCACGAAAATCTTTCGTTTATTCCGGTGACCGTGGTGAACGGGCAAGGCACGACGTTTGGAATGGTGCGCGAAAACGGCGGCTGGCGGCTCTTGTCGCTCGGGCTGGTGCTGCTCGATATCCCGCAGCTTTCGAAGCAATGGGCGGAAGATGCGCTGATGGAGAGAGAAGCGGCGGCGATCGCGAATCTTCATACCCTCGCCGAGGCGGTGGATAAATATCGCGGCGCGTACGGCAAGCTGCCGGATTCGCTGGCGGAGCTGGGACCCGCGCCGCAGAATGAAATTTCGCCGGAGCAGGCTTCCCTGATCGATGAGCAACTCGCGTCCGGCAGCGATGAGGGCTATCAGTTCCGCTATCGGATTGTCGCCGCAGCGCAGGGCAGCGGCGCTATGGCGTTTGAAATTTCGGCTGTGCCACAGGAATACGGGAAAACCGGCCGGCGATCGTTTCTGCTCGACGCGGATGGAAAAATCCATGGAGCCGATCGACACGGTGAAATTGCCACGATTGACGATCCGGTAATTCCAACTTCATCCTGAATCCGCGGCGCGGCGGGACTTCCTAGATCTCGATGAGGGCCGCAACTCCTTCGTTGCGACGTCTTCGCAGCAAAACTTTAGAACGCAGATGGACGAGGAGAACGCTCTAAAACTCTAGTCATGCCTCATGCGATTGAAGATTACGCATTGATCGGCAATTGCGAAACCGCGGCGCTTGTCGCACGCGACGGCTCGATTGACTGGATGTGCTTGCCGCGATTCGATTCCGATGCATGCTTCGCGGCCTTGCTCGGAACCGCTGACAACGGGCGCTGGCTGATCGGACCGACGGCGCGCGCGCGCAGCAAACGGCAGTACCGTCCGGACACTTTGATCCTGGAGACGGAATTCATAACCGCTACGGGCACGGCGCTGCTGATCGATTTCATGCCGCTGAACACTTCCAAACCGAAGCTCATCCGGATCGTGCAGGGCGTGAGCGGCAGGGTTCACATGCGGACCGAACTGGTGATCCGGTTCGATTACGGCCGCACGGTGCCGTGGGTGACGAGGCGGAATGATGCGTTGGTCGCGATCGCCGGCCCGCATTTGCTAGCGCTGAGGACGCCGGTGCGTTTGGAGGGCAAAGGTTTGCGCACCGTGGCCGAGTTCACGATCTCCAAGGGCAAGCAGATCGAATTCGTGATGGAGTACGGCAGTTCGTCAGAACCGCCACCGGGCGGGATCGAAGCACGGAAAGCACTCAAGGCGACCCACGACGCGTGGGAAACGTGGACAGCAAAATTGAGATATAACGGGCCTCGGGCGGCCGCGCTGAAGCGTTCGCTGATCACCGTGAAAGCCCTGACGTACGCGCCTACCGGCGGGATTGTCGCCGCGCCGACGACTTCCCTGCCGGAACAGCTCGGCGGACCGCTGAACTGGGACTATCGCTATTGCTGGGTGCGGGATGCGACGTTCACGCTCCTGGCGCTGATTCACGCGGGCTATCACAAAGAAGCCGAGCAGTGGAAGGAATGGCTTAAGCGCGCCGTGGCCGGCAGCTTCGACCAATTGCAGACGCTGTACGGGGTGGCCGGAGAACGCAGACTGCTCGAATGGGAGGCAGAATGGCTTCCCGGCTACGAAGGGTCCGCCCCGGTCCGCATCGGCAACGCGGCCAGCGAGCAACTACAGCTCGACGTTTTCGGCGAACTGGCGGACTGCTTGCATCAGGCGCGCGGCGCGCGAGTGAGGAATCACGACCGCGAGGGCTTCGACCTTCAACTTGAGCTTCTGAAGCATCTGGAAAAAATCTGGCGCCAGCCCGACAACGGCATCTGGGAAATTCGCGGAGAAAAGCAGCACTACACCCATTCCAAGATGATGGCATGGGTGGCCTTCGACCGGACGATCAAGAGCTCGGAAGAATTCAAATTGGGCGGACCGGTGGGGCACTGGAAACGAGTGCGCCAGCGGATTCACCGCGACGTTTGCCGCCGCGGATTCAACAAGAAAGTGGGCGCCTTCGTGCAGACGTATGGCTCGGAGCGGCTCGATGCGAGTTTGCTGATGATGCCGCTGGTGGGGTTCCTGCCGGCAACCGATCCGCGCGTGCAAAGCACCGTTCGGCAGATCGAAAAGCATCTGATGCGCGAGGGATTGGTGCTGCGGTATCGGGTGCCGCGCACCAAAGCAGGGTCAGCCGGAGAAGGCGCGTTTTTGCCATGCAGCTTTTGGCTGGCCGACAACTACGAACTCATGGGCCGGCACAAGGACGCGGAAGAGCTGCTCGATCGTCTCCTGGGTTTGTGCAACGACGTCGGTTTGCTATCGGAAGAATATGATTTCGAAAAGCAGCGGCAGTTGGGAAATTTTCCGCAGGCGTTCACTCATCTCGCGCTGATCAACACGATCCTCAATCTGTACGCGAAAGCAGGCGGGCCGGCGCACCGCCGCTCCGACAAGCACCTGGGGGAAACTTCCAGGGAATTGAAACGACAAGTGGCCGCCCTGCGCGCCAGCTAGCGGGAATTGTCGAGCACGGCGGCAAAGAAGCCGTCCGTGCCATGGACCGCAGGCGACGCGCGGAAGAAGCCTCCGGCATCGAAAAGCGAACTGGATTCCATTCCCGGGGCTAAATGTGGCGCGAGCAACCGCGCGGATTCAGCGGCCGGCACGAGACGGAATTCCCCGGATCGCAAGGCCTCCGCTACGACGGACTCATTTTCCTCTGGCTCCATTGAGCATGTGGAATAAACGAGCCGGCCGCCGGGCGCCAGTTGGGCGAGCGCGTTGCGAAGCAGCTTTACCTGCAAAAAGTGAAATTCTTCCAGTTGCTCCGGACGCAAGCGCCAGCGGATTTCCGGATGGCGCGCCAGTGTTCCGGTGCCCGAACACGGCGCGTCCACTAATATGCGATCGAACTGAGCGGAAAAGGGCAAGGGCTGCGAGGCGTCGAGCGCGACGAGTTGAACGCGGGGAGAACCCGTGCGAAACATCTCTGTTGCCTGGCCCGGCGTGATTTCTTCCTGAAATTGGCGCGTTGCAATTCGCAGACGCTGTAGGTGTTCGCGCATGGAGCGAAGGCGGTGCTCGTGCAACTCTCCGGCAATTACGAGCCCACGCGGCGTGGCGGCGCGGGCCAGCGCGGCCGTTTTCCCTCCCGGGGCGGAGCAAACGTCGAGTACGCGGTCGCCGGGACGAACGCCCAGCAACCGGGGTACGGCTTGGGAAGCTTCGTCTTGAATCGAAATATCGCCACGCTGGAACGCCCGGGTGCGCGCCAGGCTGCCGCCGCTCGCGGCAAATGCGTTTTCAAGCAAACGCCCGCGCTCGATCCGCAGGCCGCCCGATTCCAATTCCTCAACGATGCTCTCTCGATGAGCTGGATCGCCTAGCGCGAATGTCATGCGCGGCGCGCGATTGTTCGCTTCGAGCAGCGCAGCCGTGGCCGGCTCGCCGAACCTTGCGAGCCAGCGCTCGACCAGCCACGTGGGATGCGAAAGCAGAACGCCGAGGCGCTCGGCAACCGGCAGATCGTGTGGCACAAGCTTCTCAAGCGGGCCTTTGGCGTCCCTCGCGGCGCGGCGAAGCACGGCATTGACCAGCGCGGCCGCGGAGGATTGGCGGGCGCGCTTCACCAGTTCAACCGATTCGTTCACCGCCGCGCGCGCCGGAATTTTTTCCAGAAAGCGCAGTTGATAAAGTCCGATGCGCAGCGCGAGCGCAACGGGAAGATCGAGCTTCGCGAGGGGCTTTTTCAGCTGGCGCTCCAGCAGAAAATCGAGCGACCGCCGCCAGCGAAGCACGCCGAGCGTCAGTTCCGTGGCTAGGGCCGCGTCGGCGGGCTTTACTTCCGGCGTGAGCGCCGCATGAAGCAGTTCGCTCGCATACGCGGATTCAGACTCCACGCGCAGCAGCGCATCAAACGCGATTTTCCTCGCGACGCTAACGGACATGGCGGATCATCGGGAAAGACGCTTGTTCGAACAGCGACCGCGCCGCGCATCCCGCAAATTTGCGCGTGCCTTCATTCGCCGAAGCGATCGGCGGACGTAAGCTGCGCGCCATTGGCAAAATCCCCGGCCGGAACCCGCTTGCGGCCTTCGAGCTGGACAAACGTGAGAACCAGAGCGCCGACGCCGCAGGAAACGAAAACCGCCGATTTCCGCGTATGGATTGTCCCGGGCGGAGATGGTGGCAGCGACGAATGGGCGTGCCCCGGATGGAGCGAACCCGTTGCGTTCGCGAAATCGTCGGTTGAAAGCGGACGCCCCCACAGGCGGCAGGTTTTCCCGCGGAAGGTGGTGAACGCGCCGGGCCATGGATCAAGCCCGCGGATCTGATTGTAAATTTGCCGCGCGGAAAGCTGCCAATCGATGCGCCCATCTTCCTTTCGCAGCGGCGGCGCATAGGTAGCTTCTGAATTGTCCTGCGGAATCGGAGTGATTTGGCCCTTGTCGAGCTTGCGCAATGTGTCGGCCACCAATGGAGCGCCGGCTTCAGCAAGACGGGCGGCGAGCTCGGGAGCGGTTTCGTCGGCGCCGATTTCCGTTTCATAGCGGAGCAGCATCGGACCGGTGTCCAGCCCCGCGTCGATCTGCATGGTGGTAACGCCGGTTCGAGTTTCGCCCTTGATGATTGCCCAATTGATCGGCGCGGCACCGCGATGTTTCGGCAGGAGCGATGCGTGCAAATTGATCCAGCCGAGCCGCGGAAGGTCGATCAACCGCTGAGGGATGATCTGGCCATAGGCGATGATGACGACGGCATCGGGAGCGAGGCGGCGAACATATTCGAATGCATCGCTGGATTTGATCTCCTCCGGTTGATACACGTCCAGGCCGAGATCGAGCGCCGCGGATTTTACCGCTGGCATGGCGATTTCCTGTCCGCGGCCGCGCGGGCGATCCGGCTGCGTGACGACGCCGAGAATCCGGAAATCGGTCCGCGCGTTCAGATGCCGCAGCGAAGGAACGGCGAATGCGGGAGTGCCGCAAAAGACGATGCGCAGCGGCACTGTCCGCCTACCATTCGCCGGCTTTTTTCAGCTTGCGGATTTTTCGCTTGATCAGGTCGCGCTTCAGAAGGCTCAGATGATTGATGAACAAGATACCGTCGAGGTGGTCGATTTCGTGGCAAAAAGCGCGGGCGAGCAAACCTTCGCCGCGCATCTCGAATTCCTCGCCGGTGACGTTTTGCGCTCGAATGGTGACAAACGCGGGCCGCAGCACGCGGCCGCGGAAGCCGGGAATCGAAAGGCAGCCTTCTTCCTCATGCTGTTCGCCTTCAGCGTGGATGATTTGCGGATTGGCGCAGACGAGCCTGGCTTCGGGATTCTTTCCGTTGGTGACGTCGATGACCGTGACGCGCAGGCTGACGCCGATCTGCGGCGCCGCCAATCCGACGCCTTGCGCGGCGTACATCGATTCGAACATGTCGTCGGTAAGCTTGCGGAATTCGTCGTCAAATTTTTCCACCGGCTTGGTGGGAGTTTCGAGGACCGGGTCGCCGTATTTGACAATGGGATGAATCATGTTGGCCATCTATTTTGCAAGCGGAACTAGAAATTGTCCAACTGGCGCATGTAGCCGTCGTAGTTGCGCCGGACTTCCTCGAGCGAATCGCCGCCGAACTTCTCGAGGAACGCTCCCGCAAGCGTGAGCGCGATCATGGCTTCGCCGGCCACGCCTCCGGCCGGAACGACGCAGATATCGGAGCGTTCGTAAGCGGCTTTCACGGCCTCTTTCGTATTGAGATCGGCGGTGAGCAGCGCACGACGGAGCGTGGAGATCGGTTTCAGGTAGCCGCGCACGACGATGTCTTGCCCGTTGGTAATGCCGCCTTCGATGCCGCCGGCGCGATTCGAGGAGCGATCAAAACGCCTCCTGGCGGGGTCGTAGCGAATCTCGTCTTGAACCTCGGAACCGTAGCTGGTGGCGCTTGCGACGCCGGAGCCGATTTCGACGGCCTTCACGGCCTGCATCGACATGATCGCGCGCGCAATTTTGCCATCGAGCTTCTCGTCCCACTGAACGTGCGTGCCGAGCCCGGGCGGCACGCCGCGAGCGACGACTTCGAAAATCCCGCCTACGGAATCGCCGGCGCGCAGGGCATGATCGACTTCGGCCTTCATCCGGCCTTCGACGTCGGAATCGACGCAGCGCAGCGGCGATTCGAGGTTCTCGCAGACAGACGCGATTTCGTCCCAAGATGTCTCGCGTTCGAGGCGGACGTGGCCGACGGCAATGGTATGGCTGAGGATCGAAATGCCAAATTCGCGGAGCAGCAGCTTTGCAAGCGCTCCGGCGGCGACGCGCGCGGCGGTTTCGCGCGCCGAGGCACGTTCGAGAATGTACCGGGCATCGTGGAAATTGAACTTCAGCGCGCCCGCAAGATCGGCGTGGCCCGGTCGCGGCGCGGTCAGGCGGCGCCGCGCCTCTTCCCCGCCTTCGATCTGTTCTACGGGAAGCGCGCGCTCCCAATTCTTCCAGTCGCGATTTTCGATGCGCAGGGCGATCGGAGCGCCAATCGTCTTCCCGTGCCGCACCCCGGCGAGGAATTCAGCCTGATCCTTCTCGATGCGCTGCCGGCCGCCGCGTCCATAACCGAGCTGGCGGCGGTGCAATTCGCGGCCAATGAACTCCTGATCGACCGGGACACCCGCCGGAAGCCCTGAAATCCAGGCAATCAGGGCTTGGCCATGAGATTCTCCGGCGGTGACGAATCGAAGCATGTGATCAGCGCGCCCGGCGGGCAGGCGCGAATCGAGAATTGTACCGGACGTACGCACGAGCGTAAAGGCCCGGTCATTTCGCGGCGTGCGGCTCGGTGTCAATACGCGCGAACGCGCCGGATGTTCGCTTGACGCCCCGCACACCGAACGATACGCTTCCATGAATATCGGCGGTTCGCCGCTAGCGACGCAGGAGACGATGCCGGAGAACAATCAAGCTTCCTCCGCCGTGTATTTTCTCGAGGAACCCCTTAAGCGGCTCGTCTTCGCGCTGCAGGATTATTCCCTGCTGGCCTTCCAATCCGTCCTCAACGTCGTAACTCCGCCTGCCTACTGGGGCGACACGATCGAGCAGATGGACTCGATTGGGGTTGGTTCCCTGTGGATCGTAGCGCTCACGGCGCTCTTCATCGGAGCCGTGCTCGTGCTGCAAACGGGCGCCGAATTCGAGCGCTTCGGCGAAAAGGCATTCACCGGAACCGCTGTCTCGTTGGCGCTGGTGCGGGAATTGGGCCCGGTGATCACGGCCTTGTTGGTGGCGGGGCGGAACGCGTCGGGAATCGCGTCGGAACTGGGATCGATGGTGGTCACCGAACAGGTGGACGCCATGCGAGCGCTGGGCACCAATCCCTTGCGCAAGCTGGTGACGCCGCGCGTGGTCGCCATGGTCTTGACGCTGCCTCTTCTGGTGGCGGTGGCTGATTTCGTGGGGCTGATTGGCGCGTTTGCCTACGCGTATTACGCGCTGGGCATGGGTTACGTGCAATTCTGGACGCGCGCGGTGGACGCGCTGGAATTCGGCGACCTCGTTCAGGGATTCTTCAAGCCGCTGGTTTTTGGCTTCATCATTTCGACGGTTGCGTGCCAGAAAGGGCTGCGCGTGCGCGGCGGCACGCAGGGCGTCGGCAAAGCGACGACCTCCGCGGTGGTCATTTCGTCGGTATTGATTCTGGTGCTCGATTTCTTTCTGGGCCGCGTGTTCCTGCACATTTTCCAACGGTAGGCGCCACCCCGCGGCAATCCGCCTGCCTAACGCGCTCTCGCTTGGATTTGCCGCCGGCGGCAAACCTCGCTGGAATCGCCGCTTTTTGTATCTATAATCCCACTATGGCGGACTTGTCTCGCCCGATATCACCTGCTCACATAGAAAACCCCGTTCCGGTCGAACCGCTGATCGCCTTCTCCGACGTTCACATCGGATTTGACGAAGGCGACGTGCTGCGGGGAATCAGCTTCGAGGTATGGCCCGGCGAGACCAAAGTGTTGCTGGGCGAAACCGGGACCGGCAAAACCCTAATCATGAAGCTCGGAGCCGGTTTGCTGCGGGCGGATTCCGGACGTATCTGGGTGATGGGGCATGAGCTCGGCGAAATGTCGGAAGCCGAGTTGCTGGATTTTCGGCGGCACCTCGGGTTTGTGTTCCAGGAGGGCGCGCTTTTCGATTCAATCACGGTGGCTGAAAACGTCGGCTTCCGGCTGCGCGAGGAAAATCTTTCCGACGCGGAGATCGAATCGCGCGTGCGCGAGGTGCTTCAATTCGTCGAGCTCGAATCCGCCTACGACATGTTTCCGGGCGATCTTTCCGGCGGAATGCGCCGGCGCGTTTCGATCGCGCGGGCGCTGGCCGATCGTCCGCCGATGGTGTTTTACGATTCGCCAACGGCCGGCCTGGATCCGGTCACCTCGCAAACGATCATCAATCTGATCATGCGCGGGCGCGACCTGCAAAACGTCACTTCGCTGATTGCAACCCACCGCGTGCAGGACGCCTTTGGCCTTGCGAATTACCGGTTCGATAAAAGTTCCGGCCGCGTGGTGCACGCGAACGGAGCCGGGCCGCTCGCCGCGGAGCCGCCGCGGACGACCAACGCGCAGGGTCCAAAGCCAACCAACGTCCTGGTCCTGCGCGACGGTCAAATCTATTTCGAGGGAGCCGCCGCAGAGCTCCTGCAAACGTCCGACGAATACTTGAAACAATTCCTGTCTTCCGCAAAATAGCGCGCGGAAGCAACCGCCGAGGAGGAAACGAATGGCACAGCGAAAACAACTGACATGGTCGGAGTTGAAGGTGGGAATTTTCGTGCTCGCCGGGCTGCTGATCGTGGCGGTGGCGATTCTCTACGTCACCGGCGCCGGATTCTTCGGCCCCAAGTATCAGCTCATCACCTATGTGCCCGAGGCGGGAAATTTGCAGGAAGGCGCGCCGGTTTCCTTGGACGGAGTGGAGGTCGGCAATATCGCGGCCATTCGGCTAACGCCCCATCCGCAGAATCGCATGCATGGAGTGACCATCCTGATGCGCGTGTCGAAAAAATACCAGCCGGATATCCGCACCGATTCACGCGCCAGCCTGGTTACCCAAGGTCTCCTGGGCGACCGGTACGTGAACATCACGCGCGGCCTGACCGGCGCGGTGATCCCCGATAACGGGGTCGTTCCAGCCGAAGAAGTGCCGGATATCAAGCAAGTGGTGCAACGGGGCGCCGACCTAATGCAAAGCCTCGGCGCACTTACCGACGACGTTCGCGGCGTGGTCGATAAAATTCAGCACGGTAACGGCACGCTCGGACGGCTAATGAACGATCCCTCCCTCTACAACCATCTGAACGACACCGCGACGAAGCTCGACGCGGTTGCCACGTCCATTCAACAGGGCCAGGGCACGCTGGGAAAGCTTGCTACCTCCGACGAGCTCTACAACAAGGTGAATACGGCCGCGGGCCATCTCGAAACCGTGACCGCCGCGCTGAGCAGCCGGAAAGGCACGCTCGGCAAATTGATCTACGATCCGACAGCGTACAACAACCTCAACGCCATGGCGCGGAACGGAAACGCCTTGCTCGGAGATATTCGCGACGGAAAAGGCACACTCGGCAAATTGGCCACCGACGACCAACTGTACACGAATTTGCGCGATGCCTCCGCGAACGTCCGCGATGTGACCGGGAAGATGAACGCCGGCCAGGGAACGATGGGGAAATTTTTCACCGATCCGCAGCTCTACGACAACATGACCGGACTGACCGGCGACATGCGTGTGCTGATGAACGACTTCCGCAAAAATCCGAAAAAATTCCTGCGCATCAAGCTCGGGATTTTCTAGCGCGACCGCCCGCCAACAAATCGATCGCGCGGGGCTACTGGCTAGCATGACTGCGTAGCCCGGCGCGACCCTTGCCGTTGCAAACCCGAATACGCTGACGCAAAGCATGCCATGCGGCGGCTAATCGGGTTGTGGTTCGGTCAAGACCAATTCGACTTCGGTTTCCGGGGACTCGCGTTGCGAACGCGCCATAAAACCCGCGGCCCGCTTCGGTCCGCGCGGGGCCAGAAGCCAGGCGATCTGCTTCATTTCGTAAAGAGATTCGCGAGTCTTATCCAGATAGCCAGAACACTCGCGGACTCGAAATGGAACCCGATGCACCGGCTCGTGCGCCGCGCAGAGGACGAGCTCTTCGCTTTCGCGAAAGCCCCGCGCGATGTGCGCGTATGCGCACGTGTCGCAGAGCGAGGGACCGTGCATCGGGGCGCCGTTCTTCCCATGTGTCCGCATAAGCGGATGCTCCTTTCTCCCAGCGCGGAATCGGCGTTTGGACTCGCTCAGGTTCGCGAGGATCAACAGCCGGCGCCGGCAAAATTGAAATCGGTTTCGGCTTATTTCGGCCGGACTATTCGAATCGAACGGCGGTGCTTAGCGCGCGGGATGCGATGCTGGACTGAAAAAGATCCGGCCACAATCCCGGCGCGGGGTTGGCAACGCCTGCCTGACCAACGGATTGTGATGTTTCTGATCCATGCCGAATATTCTCCAGTACCACGCAGTGTAAGCGCTTGATCGTCCGCTCGCAACCGGCACGCATCCAAACGTCGCAATTTCGCGGCGAACGGGGAAATCTTTCGGCTGAAGTGAAGCTGGAAAGATTTAATCGGGTGGCCGGTAAGAACCGGTGCGCTCGGTTCCCAGGGCGGGAAAACGAACTAATCCTCCTCGCGCGGCGAAAGCGCGAGCGCCAGTTCGCGCACGCGGCGCAAGTCGAGCTTGCCGGTTCCAAGATGTGGCAGCTCTTCGACCGCGAAGAACTGGCTGGGGCGAGGCGTCCAGAGATTCGGCAGGCCCGATTGCGGGAGCTGATCCAGCACGGATTTCAATTCCTCGACTGTTAGCAGGTGCAGCACCACGAGCCGCTCGCCTTTCTTTCCGTCCGGCACGCTGGTCACCACAAGTTTCTGCTCGGTTGCTCCGGCAAGCTCGTGCAGGCGCTCTTCCACTTTGATGAGCGGCACCATTTCACCGCCGATCTTGCTGAAGCGGCTGAGACGATCGGTGATGGTGAGAAAACCGTCTTCGTCCTCGGCGGCGATATCGCCCGTGTTGTACCACCCGTCCCGCAGCACCTTCTCGGTTTCTTCCGGTTTGCCCAGGTAACCTTGCATCACGTTCGGACCTTTCACAAGCAGAAGCCCCGAAACGCCAAGCGGTACCGGCTGGCGCGTTTCCGGATCGACGATCTTCACCGACACGCCGGGCAACGGGCGACCGATACGCCCGCGCTTCGCTCCCACTTGCCGGAAACCCGGCGCGCGGAAATCGCGCGTATTCACGGCCACAACCGGCGAGCATTCCGTCGCGCCGTATCCTTCGAGCGGACGGATGCCGAAGCGGTCCTCGAACGCAACCGCTAGCGGCTCGGGCAGTTTCTCCGCGCCGGCAATCACGAATCGCAAGCTGCCAAAATCCTCCGGAGAGCAACGGCGCAAATAGGCCTGCAAGAACGTTGGCGTGGCCATCAGGAAAGTCACGCGATAATCGCGCACCAACTCTCCGACTGCGGCGAAATCGAGCGGACTCGGATGGTACACGACGCTCACTCCAAGCAAGGCCGGCAGCCACACCGTGATCGTGAAGCCGAAGGAGTGAAAAAATGGCAGCACGCCAAGCAGGCAATCGTCCCGGCCGAGCATGAACGTTTGCCCGACCTGGTCGATATTCGACGCGATGTTGAAATGCGAGAGCATCACGCCTTTGGGCTTTCCGGTGCTGCCGCTGGAAAAGATTACGGCCGCCAGATCGTCCGTCGACTTGCGCCGACCGCCCAAGCGGCGCTCGATCAAACCGCCGGGCATGAACCACAGCGCCAGCGCGGCGAATCGCTCGCCGATCTTCGGCGAGGCCGCGGCTTCTTCGAGCAGAATGGCCTTGCCCGGAACGCGCAGCGGAATTTTGTCGAGCAGAGGTTTGGTAGTGATCACCGTTTCGATCTGGCATTGCGCGGCCGATGACGCGAGCAATTCGTCCGGCGCGGTGTAATTCAAATTCACCGGAACCTTTCCGGCCAGCATCGCCGCGAAGTTCACCAGGGCGCCGGGAACGGACGGGGGCAGCATGATGCCGACCATCTCTTGTCCTTCCCAAACGCTACGCAGCCGTCGCGCCAAAAAAATCGCGCTCAGCAGCGCCCCCGACCATTTCATGCGCGCGCGGCGCTTATCGGCCATCGCGAACCGGAAGGGATGGCGGTGCGCCGTCTGAATCAGCGAGCGGTGCAGCGTTCGCATGCGCGTCTTGCGGGTGGCGTAAGCGTCTGCTTGCAACTGCTCCACGGCCTTGCGTACTTCGAACGTGCTCGATGTCGGCGGCATCGGCCGGCCAAAACTCACCGTCACCGGATAGGGAATCGAGCGCGGCCATTTCCAAACGAATTTCCCGCCTTCGAAACTGAAAATGCTGCCCCACACGCCGTCGAGGCTCACCGGCACAATGGGCGCATCAACGCCCTTCATGATGCGCTCCATGCCGCGCCGGAAGGGCAGAAGCTGCCCGATGCGCGTGATCTGCCCCTCGGCGAAAATGCAAACCACTTCGCCCTTTTTGATCGCCTCGCTCGCTTCACGCAGCGATTGCAGCATCTCGCGCGGCCGCTGCTCGGAAGAAATGGGAATCGCGCGGATCATCTTCGCGAACGGCTTCACATACGGCAGATCGTAGATGCCCTTGAACATCAGAAAGCGGATCGAGCGGTCCGTCGAAGCAATCAGCAGCAGCGCGTCCACGAACGACGCGTGATTGCAAACGAACAGCGCGCCGCCGCTTTCCGGAATGTTGTCGCGCCCCTCAACGCGAATGCGATAGACGGTGTGTGTGGCTAGCCAAAGCACGAACCGCAGCATCGAGTCCGGCAGGAGGTAGATCGAATATGCCGTGGTCACCAGCGTCAGGATCGCGCCATCCAGAAAGATTCCCCGAGCGCTCTGGCGTAGCACGGCGGAGAACAGGTAATAGGCGCCCGCGGCAATGAAAATTCCGACGAACGAGAGCAGATTCGCGGCGGCAATCACGCCGCCCTTCTGTTCCGGCCTCGGACGATGCTGAATGAGCGCGCCAAGCGGCACCGCAAACAGCCCCCCGAAAAATCCGAGCAGCGCCAGGTGGATGGCGGAAGTCGAAAGCGTCAAAGTCGGAAGGTAGAGGACGGCGCCGAAGACCGTCATGCCCACCGCTCCGAGCGGAATCAGCCCGTATTCGATCTTCCCGCCGGAAAGGTATCCCGCAGCCGCGCTGCCAAGGCCGATTCCAATCCCAACCGCCGCTTGCAAATAGGCCGTATGCGTGTCATCGACATGCAAGACGTCGTGGCCATAGATGACGATCACGAGCTGCAAGAGGCCCGCGAGGAAGTACAGATACGTGTTTCCGACTACCGCCCACGCCAGCACCCGATCGGCGCGAATGGTTTTAATCTGATCGCCCAGGTCCCCCATCGGATTCCACTGAAAAGTCCGGTGCGGATCGGCGGGGGCTACCCGCGAAATTCCCAGGCTGGCGATCAGGCCCACGCACGTGAACGCGAGCAAAAGGCCGCCGGCAATGGCTTCTCGGCCGTGGTACCGGTCACCGAGCAAGCCAGCCGCCATCATCGCGGCGACGCTGGCCAAGAAGGTCCCGAGCTCGATGATTCCATTGCCCCACGAAAGTTCGCGTTCGGGCAAAAGTTCGGGCAGCAGTCCGTATTTCGATGGACCGAACAGCGCGGCTTCCGCGCTGATCAGAAAGACGCCCGAACATTCCAGCGCCAGGTTATGGATGGCAAGGCCGAAGATAAAAAAAACCATGATGACGATTTCCAAAAGCTTCGTGCCGATCGTCACCGCGCGCTTGCTATAGCGGTCGGCCAGATAACCGCCCGCCATCGAGAACAAAATGAACGGAACGGCGAAAAGCGCTCCGATCACCAGCACGAAGAAATCGCGGCGATGCCTGGGAAAATTCATCGCCACGATCATGTAAATAACAAGGAACTTCAGTGCGTTGTCGTTGAACGCGGTCTGGAACTGCGTGATGATCAGACTCCAGAAGCCGCGCCGCCAGTTCGGCGGAAGAGGCGCGCGCGAATCCGACTGCGCCGGCGCACAGTTCGCGGCAACCGCGGAAGCTTCGGAGTCTGGCATACCGGGAATGTACAACTCGGCCTGTCTCTGAATCCAGTTTATCGCAACAGCGGATTGCCTGAGCGGACCTCGCCGGAAAGGAAAATCAGGACGCGCTGAGCCCGGCCGGACGCGCCATTTTGTGGCGCTATACCGCCGTTATCGTGCGCTTTGCAGCACGATTCTTTCGCCTTGCGTTTGCTCGATAAGTTCCGTTCGGAGCGGAATCCGGGCGCGGATTTAGCGCGCGGCTGAGGCGGCCGGAAGCGGCGCTTCGCGCTTGGGATATTTCGAGGAAATGTAGTCGTCCACCAGCGCGCGAAACGCCGCCGAAAGCTCATCGTACGTGCCTTCGAGCGTGGTGAACTTTTGCCCGTCGATGTACACCGGGCAGCGCGGCGATTCGCCGGTGCCGGGCAGGCTGATGCCGATGTTTGCGGCTCGCGATTCACCCGGGCCATTGACGATGCAGCCCATCACCGCCACTTTCATGTTCTCCACGCCTTCGTACTGCCGCTTCCATTCCGGCATCGAATCGCGAATGTAGCTCTGAATGCTTTCGGCGAGTTCCTGGAACGTGGTGCTCGTCGTGCGTCCGCAGCCGGGGCAGGCCGTCACGCTCGGCGCAAATGAGCGCAGCCCGAGCGCCTGCAGCAGTTCGCACGCCGCGTACACTTCCTCGCGGCGGTCGCCGCCCGGCCTCGGCGTAAGCGACACGCGAATCGTGTCGCCGATGCCTTCGCTCAGCAGAATCCCCATCGAAGCCGCCGACCAGATCAGTCCCTTGGCGCCCATCCCGGCTTCGGTCAGGCCGAGATGCAAAGGCTGGTCGGTCTTGTTCGCCAGGTCGCGGTAGATATCAAGCAGGTCGTTCGGGCGGGACACCTTGCAGGAAATGATGATTTGGTCCTTGCGCAAACCGCATTCAAGCGCTAGCGTGGTCGATTCGATTGCTGAGAGCACCATACATTCGTTCAAGATTTCCTCGGACGATTTTCCCAGCTCCCGGTCCGTATTCTCCTGCATCTTGCGCATCACAAGTTCCTGGTTCAGCGAACCGCCATTCACGCCGATGCGCACCGGCTTGCCGTTGTCGCGCGCCACGTTGCAGATGGTCGAAAACTGCTCGTCGCGCCGCTTGCCGTGGCCTACATTGCCGGGATTGATTCGGTATTTGTCGAGCGCTTTGGCGCAATCGGGATACTTGGTGAGAAGCACGTGGCCGTTGTAGTGAAAGTCGCCGATCAGAGGAGCATCGCAGCCAGCATCAAGCATGCGCTGCTTGATTTCGGGCACGGCCGCAGCCGCTTCGGGCACGTTCACCGTCACGCGCACCATCTCCGAGCCCGCCTGCGCCAGCTCGATGCATTGCCGCGCGGTTCCTGCCGCGTCCGCGGTGTCGGTGTTGGTCATGGACTGCACCACGATGGGCGCGCCGCCGCCGACCAGCACCTTGCCAACTCGTACACCAACCGTATTATGGCGTTTACGTTGCATGGAGATTTTATTGTAGCGAATCTGTCCGGCAGGAGCTAGCCGAACGAACCGGTGGCAGCGCACACAAAATCGCGCTTCTTCCGCGCAAACCAGGAGCGCTTCAGTATCCCGCGCGCGGATTGGCGCTTTGCGCTTTCCCCGGGCGCGGCGGCGGAACGACCGTGGCCATTTTGCGAATCATGGCCAGAACAAGGCGCTTGTCGTCGTCGGAAAGAGTCGTCGAATAGCGCTTGATCTCCGCAAGGAAGCGGATCTCCTCATCGGAGAGCTCGCCGAGGATTTTGCGCGTTTCACGGTCCTGCGGCGTATCGGTGCCCGGGAAAAAATCGGCCAGGCTGATTTCCATCGCCTCCGCAATTTTCGCCAGCGTCTCGAGCGAAGGAACGGTGTGGCCGTTCTCAACGCGCGAAAGATAACAGCGCAAAAGGCCGGTGCGCCGTTCGATATCTCCCTGCGAAAGGCCGCGGTCGCTGCGATAGGACCGGATCACTTCCCCAATATTTACCTTTGGCTTTTCTTTTGGCATCGTTATCTCTTGGACAACACCCCGGTATCCTACGAATCGCCCATGCCCGACGCAAGAGAAATTTAGCCCACTGTTTCTGAACGGCACACTGGGCCTCCGTGCGGCGCCAACGGCAACGTCACGGACGACTTTCTGCACAGCTACGCGTGGGACGCCAATGGCCGCCCCGTGCGTATCGACACGGTCGGCGTCACCTACGACGCTTTGGGGCGCATGGTGGAGCAGAACCGGGGTGGGTCATATACCGAAATTGTCTATGCGCCTTCGGGCGCGAAGCTGGCGCTGATGACCGGGTTATCCACTTTGCAGAAGGGCTACGTGCCGCTCACCGGCGGCGCGATGGCGGTGTACAATTCGTCCGGGCTGGCCTACTATCGGCACTCTGATTGGATCGGCAGTTCGCGCCTGGCGTCCACGCCGGGGCGGGCGATTTACTTCGATGGGGCCTACGCGCCGTTTGGCGAGGGCTACGCGGAGACGGGCACGGTGGATTTGTCGTTCACGGGCATGAATCAGGACACGGTGAATAACTTGTACGACTTCCCGGACCGCGAGTACAGCATTCAGGGCCGCTGGCCCTCGCCCGACCCGGCGGGCATTACTTCCGTTGACCCGCGCAACCCGCAAAGCTGGAACCGCCACGCCTACGTCCTGAACAACCCACTCGGATTCATGGATCCCACGGGAGAATGCGCCGTGGCCAACAACCAAAATCAAGACCACAATCAGAATAATAGTCAACAGCAGTCACAGCCAACGGCGCAGCAAGTGAAGTGCTCAAGAGCAACGCTGGTTGTACAGGGTCTGGGGGCAAGTGCCGCTATTAATGCGCTCGGGGCAGTTCTTACAGCTGAGGCGCCCCCAGTTGGTGCGATATTCGGAGTCATTGGCGGCGCAGAGGCCGTAGGCGCCGGTGTTATGGCTGTTTACGCCGCATATGTGTGTTACCAGCAGTGAGAGGAAAGTCCATGCGTTCGTCTAGAAGCAGTTGGGCTCTGTTGACATCCTCGGAAAAAGGTAGCGATGCCTCAGGCGGTACAAATTGAAACTCAGGCCGAGCAGCAGAGCTTGGCGCACTTGCATAGACAGGCTTCGCCCAGGGGCGCGCGCCGAGAGCT
>Ga0209061_1000814_pt1 | contig 65948 bp, 26 predicted proteins | sample Coa_R1_10_FD_187157 | JGI IMG/M metagenome (GOLD analysis project Ga0209061, IMG submission 187157) | Surface soil microbial communities from Centralia Pennsylvania, which are recovering from an underground coalmine fire - Coalmine... | ecosystem: Environmental > Terrestrial > Soil >... | reverse complement strand
CACCGATCCGCTCGGCGAGCGCGATGGCGTACCCTGAACCTCAGCCTGAGCCTGATGGTCGCCGACCACGAGCCGCGCGCGCGAGTCGCCCGCAGGCCAACATCGGCGCCCCTGCCGGTCGGCCCCCACGATCCGCGCGCGCGCAGTCGCCCTCCAGCCAGCCGCGCCGCCTCACAGCCTGACCGTCTGCGCTTCGACGGCTCCCGCCCGCCACGCTTCGCGCACGGCAGATGCGACCGCCAGGTCCTGGATCGCCAGCCCGGTGGAGTCAAACAGGGTGACCGCTTCGGGGCCTGGGCGCCCCGGGATCTCTCCCGCCAGCACCGCGCCCAGCTCGCCCACCTGCGCGCGGCTGACTGCGCCGGCCGCCACCGCGCCCGCGAGCTCGCCGCCGTGGGACGCCTGCTCCCACTCGTCGCAGAACAGGGCGCACGCGCCGACCGCGGCGATCGTCGCCTCGGCCTTGCCGGGGCCGTCGGCGCCAAGCATGTTCAGGTGCATGCCCGCGCGCAGGTCCCCGGAGTCGATCACCACCTCCGACCCCGGCGTGACGCAGCAGACGATGTCGCACCGGGTCGCGTCCTCGCGCCCGCCGGCCCGCCAGCCGAGCTCCGCGGCGAGCGCCGCGGCCGCATCGTGCCGGGGGTCGAAGCAGATCCCGGGGCCGTAGCCGGCGGCCTTCAGGCAGCGGGCCGTCCAGGCGCCGTGCAGTCCACAGCCGACGATCCCGACGCTTCTGGCGTCGTCGCGGGCCAGGGCCCGGGTCGCGACCGCTGCGACCGCGCCCGTGCGCAGCGCGGTCACCGCGCGCGCGTCCAGCAGCATCAGCGGCTCGCCCGTGTGCGCGTCAGACAGGCAGATGATCCCCATGACCGTCGGCAGTCCGCGGGCCGGGTTGGCGGGGAATGAGGTGATCCACTTCAGAAGCGCAAGCTCGCCGCCGAGCGCGGGCATTGCGCGAAAGTCGCCGTGGGGCGCGCTCTGCAGGTAGACCTTGGACGGCATCGACCACTCGCCCGCGTGAAAGCGCAGGAAGCCGTCACGGACGCGCTCGATCGCCTCCGCGGGCGAGACCGCGGCCAGGACCGCATCGTGGTCGACGACCGGCAGCTCCATCGCGCTGCCGCCAAGATAGCCTCGTGGGGCCGTGTACCTCAGCGCCAGCGGCCATCTGATCGCGTCTCTCCCAGCGTCGGCGACCGACGGCCGGCCGTGAACGGTCCCCAAAGGCCGTCCGTCCCCGTGACGCCCGCATCCGCCGAGGAGGCTGCCGCGGTGGTCGCCGCGCTGGAGCAGTTCCGCCGCGCGACCGCGCCGCCGCCGGCGCCCGCGCCTGATCAGCGCCTCAGCGCCTGGAGCGCTGAGGCGCTGCGCGAGGGCGTCGACCGCTGGCCCCTCGCGCCGGGGCCGTGGCTCTGGAGCCGCTAATACATTCGTCCAAACGTGACAATTCAGCTAAAGGCGCTGGCGCTCCCCCTTCAGGTGCAGTAGGCTCACCGCCGTCATCCAACTGGCTCGGGCAGGAGGCTCGGGTCGCGGCGGCAGTCGAGCGGGAGTCCGGCGGGCGCCGCAAGGGTCACGTTTGAGGACACTCCTTCAAAGTCGAGCTCCGGCCTATGCGGGGCACAACGGTTCCGGGACGCTCGGCGCACCGGGGCTGAGCCATCTCGGAACCCGGCGCCAGCGCTATGCGGCAGCCGTCGTGGGCCTTGTGGCGCTCGCGACCCCTTACGCGGGCGCCGCCGTGCAGACGGTGCAGCGCGGCCTCGATGGCTACGCGCCCGCGCCGGCGCTCCCGGCTCTCACGCTGCCGGCGGTGCAGTTCCCCCGCCTCTCCCCGCCGGCGCTCGTGCGCCCCCGCCCGCTGCCCAGGGCTCTCGCCCCAGGCCGCACGGTCGGGGCGGCGCCCCAGACGGTCGCCACCCGCCGCGTCGTGCGCGTGGTGCGGCGGATCGTCGTGGTACGTCGCAGGCTCCCGGTGGTCACAAACTCGTACACGCTCGTGCCGACGTCGCCGAAGCGCGGCGCGCGCGGTCGCCTCACGCCCGCGCAACGCCAGGCCCAGGAGCTGTCCAGGGCGCCGGTGGTGTCCAATCCGGGCCCACCAGCTCCCGTGCTGCCGGCGACGCCGGCGGCCCCGCCGGTGCCCGCCCCGCCGGCGCCCACGGTGCTCGCCACGCCGGCCCCGTCGCCGTCGCCGGCGGCCACCGTCGAGCACACCGCGGTCCTGACGTCAGCCTCAACCTCAAGCACAGGCTCAGGGTCGGGCGCCTCCGGCGCCTCCACCGCCACGGTCGCGCCCGGCGCCGCGGCCTCGGATGCCGCGGGCTCCGCCGGCGCCGCCGATGCCTCGGGCGCCAGCGGCAACGCCTCCACGACCGGCACCTCGGGTACCACCGACGCCTCGGGCAGCTCCGACCCCTTGGGTACGACCGACGCCTCGGGTACCTCCGGCACTTCGGGCGCCAACGGCTCGGACACCTCCGACTCGTCGGGCACCACCGCCACCTCGGGTGCGGCCGCCGTCTCAGGCGCCGCCGACGCCTCGGGCACGGCCGCCGTCTCAGGCGCCGCCGACGCCTCGGGCACGGATGCCGCGCCGGCCTCCCCGGGGTCCCCCTCTGCCGCCGCGGCCGATCCGGCCGCGGCCACGCCAGGCTCGGCCCCAGCCACGGGCGGCTCGTCCTCGGCCGACGCGGTGCCGACCGGCGGCGGCCAGCCCGGCGGCCCGCAGTCGCCCGGCGGCGCGGCGGGGGCCGGCGGGTCGCAGTCGCCCGGCGGCTCACAGGCGGCCGCCGACAGCGCCCAGACCGGGCTCTCCGGCGGACAGGCGGCGCCCGGCGGGCAGTCCGCCTCCGGCTCGCAGCAGAGCGAGATCTCCTCGCCGGCGACCGGCCAGACGACCTCCACCACCCAGCTTGTGGCCGTCTCGCAGGTCCAGCAGACGAGCACCGCGGGCGAGCAGGCGGTGCTGGTCCCCACCGAGACCGTGCTGTCGCAGCCGGCCGGCACGCCGGTCACCTCGTCGGTGGTCGTCGGCTCAAGCGAGACCACGGCGCCCCAGGTCGCCGGGGAGGTCGCCGAGCCCCAGTCGACCGCGGCCGTGCTCGGCGGCTCGCAGGGCGCCGGCGCGCCGACGATCTCAGGCTCCTCGCAGACCCAGGCCGGCAGCGCGGCGGCGCTCGGCGCCCCGGCGGCCCCGACCGGCCAGAGCGACCCCACCGCGGGAGGCTCGTCGGCGGTCGGAGGCGCGGGCGCCGGCGGTGGGCAGGGTGGCCAGCCGGCGCTAGCGCCGGCTGCGGGCGCCGCTGCGAGCGCCGACTCAACCGCGCCCATTCAGGCCGCTGCGCAGAGCGCGGCGTCGACCGATGCCGGCGGCGCGAGCGCGCGCGGGCCCCCGGCCACCTACGGACCCGTGCTGATCGACGCCGCGACGGGCGGGTCGATCCAGGCCGGCGCGGCGACGCTGACCTTCGCCCCCGGGAGCCTCCCCGCGGACGCGTACGTGTCGGTCACCGCCGAGCGGGCCACCGGCCTTCAGGGCCTCACCGCGGACTCCCTCGCCTACGACCTGCAGGCGGTCGACGTAAAGACCGGGGCGCTGATCGAGCACTTCAACAGCCCGCCGGTCCTCACGATCGCAGGCGCCGCGCCGGGCCAGATCTACTACCTGAGCCCGACCGCGGGCCCGCAGCCGATCGCCTCGACGATCGACGCGGCTGCCGGCACGGTCACGGCGGATCTGCCCCACTTCTCCACCTACGTGGTGGCCTCCCCCGGCAGCGACCCGCAGACGATCGACGTCTCGACGCCGTGCGCGAGCGCGCCGCCCCTCGGCTCGGCATGCCAGATCGAGGTCAACTTCCAGAGCGCGACGGTCACGATCGACACGGTGGTCGCGGTGATCCCGATCAACAGCGGCATCACGAGCCTGACGATCGACGGCGGCAGCGAGAACGACGCGCTCACGGTCGACTTCGGCGCCGGCGGCCCCACCGTGCCGGTGTTCTTCTACGGTGGCGGCGGGTCGGACACGGTCAACGTGATCGGCACCAACGGCGGCGACCAGATCCACATCTACGACGCCGGGACCAGCAGCTCGGGCCAGGCCCAGACGGCGATCCACTCCGACAACGGCACCTTCCCCGACGTCACGTTCACCAACGCGGGGATCGCCGCCATCCAGGTCGATCCCGGCACGGGCGACGCGTCGCTCGCCGTCGACCCGCTCGCGAGCGGCTTCGCCCCCTCGATCACCGTCGACTCGTCCGACACGCTGACGCTTGAGAGCATCAGCGCCCCGGGCGGCCTTGACGTCAACGCGACCAACCTGATCACCGCGGGGCCGGCGATCGGCAACGACACCCAGGCGCCGGTCGCCGACTGGACGCCCAACCAGGCCTACACGGACGTGGCCGCCGCCTCGACGACCGGCAGCGGCACCGGCATGACGGTCGACATCTCGGTCGACTCAAGCGGCGTCCCGGTCGCGACGCTCGCGAGCTTCGGCCAGGGCTACCAGGTCGGCGACGTGGTCGTCTTCGACGCGCCCAACGGCGTGGGGACGCCCGTGCGGGTGCGGGTCACGCACACACCGGAGCTCGACCAGGCCAACGTGCCCGTCAACTTCGTGCCCTGGACCAACACGACCGGAGCGCCGCTCGTCTACAGCGGCCAGACGCCCGTCGCGACCAGCGTGTCGGGCTGCGTCGTCTCGTCGAGCACCCCCAGCTGCACGAGCCCCGGCACCGGCATGACGGCCACCATCACCGTCGACCCGTGGGGCCATCCGACGGTCGCGATCGACAACCCCGGCAGCGGCTACCGGCTCGGCGACGAGATGTACTTCGACCCGCCTGACGGCGTCGGGACGCCGGTGGCGGTCCAGCTGCAGCCCGTGCTGGTCCAGGCCCAGGCGCCCCAGGGGTTTGAGCCCTGGACGCCGAACCAGACCTACAGCGACGTCCAGCAGTCGACGACCTCCGGCGCGGGCACCGGCATGACCGCGCAGATCGTCGTGGACGCCAACGGGAACCCGACCCTCAGCCTCGGCACGGTGCAGGGCTCCGGCTACGCCGTCGGCGACACGGTGACGTTCGACCCGCCCGACGGGATCGGCGACCCGATCACCGCCACGATCACCGCCGCCCAGCTCGTTCAGCTGGTCAACGTCGACTGGCTGCCCAACCAGAGCTGGACCGGTGTCTCGCCGACGTCCACGCCGGGCGTGAGCACCGGCTCGGGCACCGGGCTGACGGTCGACATCTCCACGGCCAGCGACGGGGTCCCGGTGCTGGCGCTGGTGGACCCCGGCAGCGGCTATCAGGCCGGCGACACGCTGGTGTTCGACTCGCTCGCGGCGGTCGGCGTGCCCGGCGACCACGGCAACACCGCCGACCCGCTCATCGCCACCTACACGTTCGTCGGCGCCATCCAGCAGCTGGCCGGCGCGCCGTGGACGCCCAGCCAGACCTACGACGGCGTGGGCGCCGCCTCGACGAGCGGATCGGGCACCGGCATGACGGTCGACATCACCACCGACTCAAGCGGCGATCCGACCGCGACGCTGCTGGACGCCGGCACCGGCTACGCGCTCGGCGACACCGTCACCTTCGACGATCCCGCCGGGTTCGGCGCGCCGCTTACGATCACCGTCACCGACGCGCAGTCCTCGGCGCTGACCGCGCCGGTCATCTCCACGCGCGCGATCGCGCCCGGCGGCAGCCCGCAGAGCTCCCCGTCGATCGGCAACTCGGGCGCGATCAGCCTGACCGCCCCGGAGATCGCGCTCGGCGAGGGCACCGAGCTTTTGGCCGGCGTGATCCAGTCGGGCGGCTCAAGCTACACCGCCGGCGACGTGACGCTCAACGCCGTCGGGGCGCTCGCCTACAACTTCAGCCTCGCCGACCTGCTGCCGTGGCAGGTCCATCATGCCAGCGCCACCGCGCTGCTTGACGGCACGACGATCGAGGGCGCCACCGTCGACATCACGGCCAGCTCCACCACGACGAGCTTCGCCGGCTACGACGTGTTCAGCGCCGGCTGGGAGAGCGTGATCGCGGGCCAGAACGTCGGCAACGAGTCAAATCCCACCGGCACGACGCTCACCTTCACCGACGGGCCAAATGGCAACGGCTCGACGATCACGCGCGACAGCGGAGACTGGATCGCCGACCACTTCCAGGTGGGCCAGCAGATCGCGATCATCGGCACCCAGTACAACGACGCGACCGACTACACGATCGCCGGCGTGACCCCGACGCAGATCACGCTCGCGGCCAACGAGAGCCTCGTCAACGAGGTCGACGACGGGACCGCCGTCGTCAAGCAGGTGCTGTCGTCGATCCTCCCGGGCAGCACGCCGGTGATGACGACCAACCCGGACGGCAGCTACAACACCACCGGTGCCAGCTCCCAGCAGCAGTCAAGCGGCTTCAGCGCCTCGACGATCGGCCTGGGCCTGACGCAGCTGCTGGCCAACGGAAGCCTGCTGGAGGACATCCTTGTGCCGCCGCTCAACGCCTTCTTCGGCGTCACCTCCGTGGCCGACAGCACGATCCAGACGCTCGGCGTCACCCAGATCGCCGCCACCGGGGACGTCTCGATCGAGGCCTCGGCCACCTCCAGCGCGATCGCCAAGACGCCAGGGCCCTTCGATGCGTTCGACCTCGGCGGTACGTACGCGTCGTCCACCGGCACCGCCACCGTGCACATCGGCGGCCAAACCCAGATCTCGGCCGGCGGCGCGCTCACGCTCCTGGCGCAGGTCTCAAACACGATGAACTCGATCGTGTCGGTGGAGTCCGGGGTCCTCGCGCCCGGGCTGACCGCCCTGGGCAACGGCGCCGCCGGCGCCGGCGCCGGCCTGGCGGGCCTGGAGCTCCCCGCCCAGCTCGCGATCAAGATCCCCGGGCCGGCGATCTCGGTCTCCTACGGCAGCGCCGCATCGACCTCGAGCGTCCTGGTCGACGCGGGCGCGAGCATCACCGCCGGCGGCGACGTGTCGATCTCCTCCTCTAACACCAACGACTTCGAGGTGGAGGCCGACAGCAGCTCGGTCGCGCCCGGAACGCTTGACCCGCAGCAGGCGATCGATGGCGCGCCGGACCTCAACGCCGCCGCGAGCAAGAGCGGCACCAACCAGGGCCAGGGGATCGGCGTGGCGATCGGCCAGTACAGCTCGACGGCCACCACGCAGGTAAACGGCGACCTGACCGCCGGCGGCTCCGCGAGCGTCACCGCCCTGTCCAACGACAGCACCGACAACACGATCGCCGAGACCGTGATCCGCAACACAGCGGTGTGGGAGAAGGGCAAGGTCAACCTCAACGCCTTCCGCTCCAAGGCGGGCCAGTTCGGCCTGGCCGCCGGTGTCACCTACGTCACCTCCACAAACGACGCCGAGTCCCACATCGGCCAGGCCTCCGCCGTCAGCGTGCACGGCAACCTGACGGTCAGCTCGGACTCCGAGGACCCGATCCGCGCCGCGGCGATCGGAGCCGGCCTGCAGGAGACCCAGATCGCGATCGGCGGCGCGGTCTCGATCGCCAACGAGACCAACACCTCAAACGCCTCGGTGGACAGCACCGCCGGCGTCAACGTCGGCGGCGACCTCTCCGTTCAGGGCCAGTCGAACATCCCGCTGGCGGTGCTGCCCATACAGCAGTACCAGCAGCTCGTGCAGTTCATCACCAACGAGACGGCGCCCGGCTCGGCCCTGTTCACCTCCGGCGACTTCATCGACGCTCCCAGCCTGGTCTCGGACCTGACCTCGCCCACGCCGGACCCGCTGTCCCAGTACCTGTTCAGCCAGTTCACGCAGGCGCAGCGAAACCTGCTCGCCGAGTCAGAGGCCCAGGCGCCGCACCTGACGCTGACCGAGTCGGCGAGCCGCTTCTACCAGCAGGCCGGCGACCAGATCGACTACTCGCTGGTGGTCGCAAACGACGGCAACGTCCCGCTCACGGGCGTGACGATCTCAGACCCGTCGCTCGGTCCGCTCAGCTGCGGTCAGGCAGGGCAGCCGCAGGCGCTCGACGCGGGGCAGACGATGACCTGCACCGGCTCGCACACCGTCACCGCCGCGGATGTGACCGCCGGCAGCTTCACCGACCAGGCGACCGCGACGGGCGCCACCGCCGCAGGCCAGCAGGTCAGCGCGGACTCGTCGCTGACCGTGCCGCTGGCCACGCCGGATGCCTCAAGCGCGCTCGGCGTCGACTACACCCCGGTCTCCGAGCTGACGCTCACCAAGAACGCCGGCGTGGAGTCGTTCGCCAACGTCGGCGACGTGATCGACTACACGCTGACGGCGCTGGACGCCGGCACCACCACGCTGACCGGCGTGACGATCTCAGACCCGTCGCTGAGCAACTTCAGCTGCGGCTCATCGACCCCCGCGACGCTGGTGCCCGGGCAGACGCTCGTCTGCACCGGCCAGTACACCGTCACACAGGCCGACGTCAACGCGGGCGAGCTGATCCATGCCGCCACGGCCAGCGCCACGACGCCGTCCAACGCGACCGTCGGCGCCACCGCCGACGGCTTCCTCCCGGTCGCGATCCCGACCGTGGCCGAGCTTCAGAGCACGCTCGCGAACGCGATCGACGCCGTGATCGGCAACGGCTCGATGCTCTACCAGCCGTCGCTGTTTGAGGGCGTCACCTTCTCGCCGGCGACCGACGCCTACCTGGCCAAGTTCGACGCGATCACGCTCAACGCCACCAACCTGGCCACCGGCGACGAGGTCCGCTACGACGTCGGCGCCGGCGGGGCGCCGATCCCGCAGCTGACCAGCGGCGGCACCTACTACGTGATCAAGATCGACAACGGCGCGATCCGCCTGGCCTCAAGCCTCGCCGGCGCCCAGGCGGGCGACGCGCTGCACCTTGGCACCGGCGCCAGCGGCGCCCAGAGCCTCACCGAGCTCGACGGCGCAAACTTGCAGGCATTCGACGCCTCGCAGGTCACGATCGTCGGCGGCGACGAGCTGCGCTTCGCCGCCCCCGACGGATTGGTCAACGGCGAGACCGTGATCTACGACGCCGGGGGCGGCACCCCCATCGGGGGGCTTGCGACCGGGACCGTCTACACGGTCACCGTGCTTGACCCGAGCACGATCATCCTGATCGCATCGGGCCAGACGCTCCCCGTGGCGCTGAGCGGCCCGGGCAGCGGGACCCAGAGCTTCACCCAGATCGCGCAGTTCTCCGCCTCCGACGTTCAGACCACGCCGCCCACGGGAGGCGACCTTGTGCAGTTCAACCGCGACGTGCTCCAGGACTACTACGGACCGTCGCTGATCAACCCGTCCGGAGACGAGCTGGGCCTGAGCTTCTCCGGCTTCTTCAACACGCTCGGAGCGGTCGTCGGGCAGGTGCTGGGCGGCGACATCAACGGCCAGCAGGCCGACCTGCTGCAGCAGTACCTGGCGCGCGAGGAGCTCGCGCTCGGCATCCTCGGCGACCCCACCACCTACCTGTCGGCCGAGCTGGGCGCGCCCCAGAACATCACCACCACCTACGTCGGCGCCGCTTCGACCGCGGGCAGCCACGACGAGGGCACGCAGAACCCCAACAGCAAGCTCGCGGTCTCCGGCACGGTCGACCTGCTCACGATCACCAACGCCTCCAAGGCGTGGATCGGCGCCGGCGCCCAGATCGACCAGACGGCCGCCGACGCCCCGCCGACCGAGGACATGTCGGCCGCCAACGTGTTCTACCCGGCGACCCTCGCCGGGGAGCTGGCGGCCCAGAACGGGAAGGCATCCGATCCCTCAGACCCGGTGTCGTTCTACCTCTGGAGCCTGCTCACGCCCGCCCAGCAGAGCATCCTGACAAGCCCCGCCTCCACCGCGGCCGAGATCGTCGACACGCTCGTGACGGCGCTCAACGAGGCGATCGACCAGGGCCAGCCGCTGACCAGCCTCGTCGACTTCTCCAACATCAAGCTCTCGGCCGCCACGCAGGCGCTTGCGTCGGTCTCCAGCCCGACCGCCGACCAGCTCAAGACGCTCAACCACCTGCTGCTGATCGACGCCTACCCGCAGCTGCTCGGCGACCAGTCGGTGCACGTCTCCTCCGAGGCGTCGATCTACGCGATCAACGCCGGCGGGATCACCGCGCTGCCGTTCGGGATCTTCGGCGCGATCGCGTCGCTGTACGGTGGCACGTCGGGCACCCTCGGCGGCGCCAACCAGCACTCCACCTCGGCCGGGGTCGGCGCGACCGTGGTCGATCTCGAGCTGAGCAACTCCTCGGACGCCTACATCGCCGACGGCGCGGCGGTCAGCTCCGCCACCGACATCGGCGTGGACTCCAGCACGACCGGCTTCATCGTCGACTTCGCCTTCCAGGGCGCCGAGGCGCACTCGTTCGGGATCGAGGGCGGGGCCGCCTACTCGGACTTCTCAAACCACAGCTACGCCTACATCGCCGCCTCGGCGACGATCAGCGCCGGACGCGATCTGAGCGTCACCTCCGAGTACTCGCTGATCGCGGTCACGATGACGCGCGCGCAGATCGTCTCCGGGTCGCTGGGCGTCGGCGCGTCGCTTGGGTGGAACGTGTTCTCCAACGACACCGAGGCGTTCATCGCCACCCCGCCCGGGGACACGGCCGCGCCGCCCGCGGGCACGATCACCGCCGGCGGCGACGCGACCGTGCAGGCGACCACCGACGAGATCGTCGCCAGCTTCACGAGCGCCGGCGCGACGGTCACCGGCGGAAGCCACGAGCAACCCGAGGGCACGAGCGGCGAGACCCAGGCCGATCAGAACAGCGGCGACGGGTCGGGCCTTGAGTCCGGCGACCTGGGCGGCGGCTCCTCCTCGGACTCGGGCGCGTTCTCAAGCGTCGATCAGACCGGCAACGGAAACGACGTCACGGGCGGCACCTCGATCGCCGGCCAGCTGACCGACGAGTCGGGCGGCAGCCCACAGGCCCCCAGCGGCGGCGAGGGAGCCGACGCCGAGGAGGTCCAAAAGGAGGGCGGGATCGGGATCTCCGGCGCGGTCACGATCAACGACCTGCACAACGACAGGACGCTGGCGTTCGTCGCCGACGGCGTCACGCTCAGCGCCGGCGGCACGCTGGCGCTGGCCGCCAAGGCGACGCTGCTGCAGATCACGATCTCCGGCGTCAGCGCCAACGCAACCGCCAACCCCAAGCAGCAGTCCTCCGGTGACGGCTCGGCGCTGGCGGGCGCCTTCGCATGGGATCAGCTTGGCGCCTCCGGCCCCACCTGCACCAGCGGCGGCGCGGACCCGGGCTGCACCGAGCGCCAGGTCGAGGCCTACGCCGACGCCGTCACGCTGCACGCCGGCGACGTGTCGGTCACCGCCACCAACGGCTTTGAGCCGTTCACCTTCGCGCTGGGCGGCGCGATCGCCGGGTCCAGCGGCAACGTCGCGCTGATCGGCTCGGTCGCGCTGGACCAGCTGGACGCCTACACGCTCGCGGGCCTGCTGGACGGCACATCGCTGACGCCAAGCGGCGCGATCGTCCCCGACACCCTGACGATCACCTCCACCGGGACGCTGCTCTTGGTCTCAGACGCCGGCGGCGCCGCATACACCGGCGCATACGGGATCGGCGCGGGCGCCGACGTGGGGATCATCCACGACACGGTGTTGGCCGAGCTCGGCTCCGCGGACGACATCCAGGCCACCGGCAACATCAAGCTGGTCGCCTCCGGGACCGAGACGGTGGTCGCGGCCGCCGCGCAGCTGGCGATCGCGCGCAAGAACATGGGCCTCGTCGGGGCCGCCGCGGTGCTGTTCCTGGACCCGACCGTGCAGGCGTCGATCGGCTCCGGCGCGACCGTCACCACCGACGCCAACCTGCTGATCGACGCCACCGACTCCAGCAGGCTGATCGCGATCGGCGGGATCGGCGCGTTTGGCAAGAACCTCGGCCTGGGCGCCAGCGCCGGCTACGGGCAGATCGACGCCACCGTGCACTCGAGCATCGGCTCCGGCGCGACCGTCGTCGCGCTCGGCCAGGGCGCGCAGATCTCAAACGCGAGCGCCACCGTCACCGGCAACGGGCTGCTGGTCAACGCGGACCTTGAGCAGTCGCTGTACGTGTTCGGCGCCGGCGGCGTGGGCTCCGAGCGCACCGCGTTCGCCGGGTCGGGCTCGGCGAGCGTGCTCAACAACGATGTCCAGGCCTACATCGCGCCGGGCGCCACCGTCAACCGCGGCGTCACCGGCGCCGCGCCCGACCAGGCAGTGCAGCTGCGCGCAAACGCCGGCATCAGCGTGCTGAGCGTCGCCGGTGCGATCGCGGTCGCGATCGCACCGGGCCCGTCGACCCCGACCGAGGGCGAGGGGGAGACGCAGACCGCCCCATCCACGGCGACCAACGCGACGACCGTGGGCGTCGCGGCCGCCGTGGTGCTGATCACCAACCGCGTGCACTCCTACGCCGGCTACTTCGACGACGGCACGACGGCGACCGCCCTGCCCACCGATCCCACGCCGACGACCGTCGATGCCGCCGACGGGATCTCGCTGAGCTCCTCGGCCAACGCCTCGATCCTGAGCTTCTCGATCGGCGGCGCGATCTCGGGCGCCGGCGGCGGCTCCGGCGGCCGCGGCATCGGTCTCGCCGGCGCGGGCTCCGGCGACACGATCACCAACTCCGTGGAGTCCTACCTGCGCGGCGCGGTGAGCGCCGACGCCGGGTCGGGCCCGCTGACGCTGTCAGCCACCGACGCCTCCAGCGTGACCGCCAACGCCGGCGGGGTCGGGGTCGGCGTGATCCTGGGCAGCGACGGCTCGACGACCGGCGTCTCGCTCGGGGTCGCGCTCGCCTACAACTCGATCGCCAACACCGTGCTGGCGTTCATCGAGGACTCGGGCGCAAGCGCGGCGTCGGCCGAGCTTCAGGCGACCGAGGCCGCGCACATCTGGGCGCTGACGATCGGCGGCTCGGTGGCGGTCTCCTCGGGCAGCGGCGGGGGCTCCACCAGCGTCGCGCTCGCCGGCGCCGACTCCGAGAACACGGTCACGAACACCGTCAAGGCCTACGTCCTTGACAGCAGCGCGAGCGGCGGGGCCGCCAACGGCCTTGCGACCGCCAACGGCGCGATCCAGCTGACCGCCTCCGACGGCTCCTCCATCCAGGCCAACGGCGGCGGGCTCGGGATCGCGGTCGCCGATTCGACCGGCGGCACCGGCGTGGGCGTGACGCTCGGCGAGTCGATCGCGCTCAACACGATCACCGACACGGTCCTGGCGACGATCGACGGCTCGACCGTCGGCGCCACCGGCGGCGGCGTGGCGCTCAGCGCCACCGGCAAGGCGAGCACCGAGGCGGTGACGATCGGCGGCGCGCTCGCCGTCGGCGCCAGCAGCCAGAGCGCCGGCGCGGGCGCCGGAGCGGGCGCGGGCTCGGGCAACACCGTCACCGACGACATCGAGTCCCAGATCCAGAACGGGTCGGACGTGTCGAGCACCGGCAAAGGCGACGTGACCCTGTCCGCGGGCGACAGCGCCACGATCGCCGCCTACGCGGGCGGCCTGGCGGTGGGCGTCGCGGGTGCCACGGGCGGATCCGCCGGGGCGGCGTCGATCGGCGTGGCGGCGGCGACCAACACGGTCAAGAGCACCGTCAAGGCGTTCATCGCCGGCTCGCAGGTCACCTCCGCGGGCGCCGTGACGCTGGCCGCCTCGGAGGACGCGACGATCGTCACCCTCACGATCGGCGGCGCGGTGACCGTGTCGGGCTCAAGCTCGAACTCGGGCGCGTTCGCCGGCGCCGGCGCGGGCTCCTCCAACGCGATCACCGACGACGTCGAGGCCTACATCGACGGCGCGAGCCCAACCGGCGTCCAGGCTCAGGACGGGCCGGTGACGCTCGGCGCCACCGACGCCTCCCAGATCACCGCCAACGGCGGGGGCGCGGGCGTCGCGGTCGCCGGCGCCTCCAGCAACGCGGCGGGCGTGACGGTCGGCATCTCCGCGTCGCAAAACACGATCGACAACACGATCGAGGCCTGGATCTCCGGCTCCGAGGTCTCCGCACAGGGGCCCGCCACCGTCAGCCACGAGGTCGACCTGAGCGCGATCGAGGCCGCGACGGTCAGCTCGCTGACGATCGGCGGCGCCGTCGGCGTGGGCGGCGGCGGCGGGACCGGGGTGGGCGTCGGCGCCGCCGGCGCCGGCTCGGGCAACTCGCTCACCAACCACGTGGAGGCGTTCATCGACTCGGCCAGCACCGTCTCCACCCAGCAGACCGGCGGCGGCACGGTGACCCTGGCGGCGCCGCCGGCCCAGAGCACGGCGTGCGGCTCGACCTCTGCCCGCGGCCCTCCGGGGCTCGACGGAGACGTCAACCTCAGCGCCACCGATTGCGCAACGGTCGTCGCCAACGCGGGCGGCCTGGGGATCGCGGTCGGAGGCGGCGGCTCCAACGGGGTGGGCGCGTCGCTCGGCGTCGCCGCGGCGGTCAACTCGATCACCGACACCACCGAGTCGTACATCGACAGCTCGGGCGTCAGCGCCGCGGGCAACGTCACCCTCTCGGCCCTTCAGGCGGCCACCATCAGGACCATCACGATCGGCGGCGCGGTCGCCGCCGGCGGCGGCGGCGGCACCGGCGTCGCGGGCGCCGCGGCCGGGTCGGGCTCTTCGAACACGATCGACGACACCGTCGAGGCCTATGCGAACAACGCGGCGCAGCTTGCCGCCCTCGACGGCCAGCTGACGCTCGGTGCCCTCTCAAACGCGCAGGTCAGCACCGACGCGGGCGGACTGGCGCTCGCCGGTGCGGGCGGCGGCAACGGCGGCGGCGCCGGCGCTGTCGGGATCTCGGTGGCCACCAACTCGATCACCGACACGATCAAGGCCTACGTCGCCGGCTCGGCCGGCGTGCAGAGCGCCGCCGGCCTGGGACTGTCGGCGAGCGACACCTCGACCATCTCGGTGCTCGCGATCGGCGGCGCGATCGCGGGCTCGGGCGGCGGGACCGGTGGCGCCGCCCTGGCGATCGGCGTCTCGGCGGCCGAGAACACCGTCAACGACACGATCGACGCGTACGTGACCGGCGTCGACACGCACCTGCAGCCGCTCGGCGGCGCGGTGTCGATCGCCGCCAGCCAGAGCGCGACGATCGCCGCCACCGTGGTGGCCGCGTCGGTCTCGGTCTCGGGAGGGGGCACCGCGGGGGTGGCGGTCTCCGGGGGCGGCGCCCAGGCCTCGAACGTGATCCTCGGCCAGACCGAGGCCTACGTCGACGACAGCGTGCTTTGGGCTTCGGCGGCGATGACCCTGAGCGCGAGCGACAGCTCCGACATATCCGCGACCGTCGCGGCCGTGTCGGCGTCGGGCTCCGGTGGCGGCACGGGCGGCGTCGCGGCGGCGATCGGCGCCTCGCTGGCCGAGAACCTGATCGGCGAGCGCACCGACGGCTCGGTTCCGCGCGACGAGGTGCTCGCCTACGTCTCCCAGTCCTCGGTCAACGCCGGCGGCACGCTCTCGCTGCAGGCGACCTCAGGCCAGACGATCTCCGCCACGGTGGCGGCCGGATCGGCGGCGATCAGCGGCGGGGGCACCGCCGGGGTGGGACTGGCGGGCTCGGGCGTGCAGACGACCAACACGACGGCGGTCGACGTCAGCGCCTACATCGACGGTGACAGCACCACGAGCTTCACCACCGCCGGGCTGTCCGCGGGCGCGATCTCCCTGACGGCGACCGACAGCTCTCAGATCTCCGTGAACGCCGGCGCGGCCTCGATCGCCGCCTCGCTGGGCGGGACCGCCGGCGTGGCGCTGTCGATCGGGCTGGCGCTCGCCGACAACCGGATCCTGGACCAGGTGAACGCCTACATCGCCGACATCGCCAACTCGGCCGGCGCGTCCAACACGCGCGCCACGATCATGATCCAGGCCCAGGAGGCCGCGTCCATCTCCGCCACGGCTGCCGCCGCCTCGCTCGCGGCCGGGCTCGGCGGCACCGCCGGGGTCTCGGTCTCCGGCGCCGGGGCGCTGGCGAGCAACGTGATCCTCACCGGCGCCCGGGCATACGTGCTCGGCTCGGACCTGATCGCCGGCGGCGGGGTGTCGCTTGAGGCGACCAGCAGCGCGGCGATCGCCGCCACGATCGCCGCCGCGTCGGCGTCCGTCGGCGGCGGCGGGGCCGCGGGCGTCGGAGCGTCGCTGGGGGTGGCGCTGGCGCAGAACCTGATCGGCTCCGATCCGACCCAGCTCAGCCCCGACTACACCTCCGAGCAGACCGTCCCGGGCGGCCTGGCCGACGGCCAGACGGTGCAGATCGCCTCCGGCGTCGACGCCGGCCAAGTGTACGAGTACGTGGGCGCGCCGCTTTACGGACCCGTGGACCTCTCCACCCAGGACTACGCCGACACCTCCAGCTGGCAGCAGGTCCAGCCGCCCTCTGACCCCGCGCAGGTGCTCGCCTACATCCAGGGCTCGATCGTCAGCTCGGGCGGCCAGCTGTCGCTCAGCGCGTCGAGCAGCGGATCGGTGCAGGCGACCGTGGCCGCCGGCTCGGTCGCGATCGCCGGCGGCGGCGGCGCCGGCATCGGCGGGGCCGGCGCGGGCGCCCAGGCGGTCAACTCGATCGCCCAGACCATCGGCGCCTACATCCAGGGCGCCAGCCCCGCGGGGATCTCCGCCACCTCGGTGTCGCTGAGCGCGGCCGACTCGTCGGCGATCGGCTCGCTCACCGGCGCGGCGTCGGTCGCGGGAGGCTTCGGGGGCACGGCCGGGGTGGCGCTGTCGATCGGCGTTGCCCTGGCCTCCAACACGGTCGATGACGCCGTCTCCGCCTACATCTCCGGCGCCGCGCCCGTCGTCGCCGACCCGGGCGGCGTGTCGCTGAGCGCCACCGAGGCGGGCCGGCCGGTGCTCGACCCAGCCACCAACGACCAGCTCGACCTCGCCCGCTACGGGGTCAGCGGCGCGCAGCTCGACGCGCTCGCCACCCAGACCGGCAGCTCCACCCAGCTCAGCGGCGACCTCGCCGCGCTGAGCGCGGCGCTGCAGGGCGCCGGCGTGATCTCCTCCTCGCAGCCGCCGCAGCTGACCGTCCAGGGGATCGACGGCTCCGGCTCGGGCGTGACGCCGGCGGTGCCCGGCAGCGCCTGGGAGATCGTCGTCTCAGGCGGGCCCACGTACCTGGTCCAGGGCTCCGGCGGGGGGCTGCTCGTGTCCATGGCCACGATCGAGGCGACCGCGGCCGCCGCGTCGCTCTCGGCGGCGGTGGCGGGCACGGCCGGCGTGTCGGTCGCCGGGGCGGGCGCCGAGGCGACCAACGTGATCCTCGGCTCGGTCAAGTCCTACATCGAGGCCTCGACCGTCGACAGCGTCGGCGGGGTGTCGCTGAGCGCCGCCGACGGCTCGCAGATCACGGCCACGATCGCCGCCGTCGCGGCCTCGGTGGGTGGGGGCGGCGTCGCGGGCGTCGGCGTGTCGCTCGGCGCCTCCGTCGCTGAGAACTACATCGGCCAGACCGCGAGCGCGACCAGCCAGCCGCTTGAGGTGCAGTCCTACGTGAGCGGCTCGACCATCGACACCGGCGGCGCGCTGGCGCTGACGGCCACCGACTCCGCCGCGGTCGACGCCACCGTCGTCGCCGGCTCGGTCGCCGTCACCGGCGGGGGCGCGGCGGGCGTGGGCGTGGCCGGGGCCGGGTCCACCGCGCTCAACGCGATCGCCGCCGACGTGCAGGCGCTCGTGGAGGGCGGGGCGGTCGTGCACGCCCAGTCGGCGTCGCTGGACGCGGCCGACTCCTCGACGGTCTCCGTGCTGGCCGGCTCCGCCTCGCTGGCGGCCTCGTTCGGGACCGCCGGCGTGTCGGTCGCGATCGGCGTCGGCACGGCGCACAACACGATCTCAAACCAGATCACGGCCGCCGTCAGCGGCGCCGGCACGGTGCTCGACACGACCGCGGGCCTCTCGAGCTCGGACGGCCCGTCGGCGCTGGTCCCCGGCGAGCTGGTCACGCTCGGCGCCGACTGGCCGGCGGCCGCCTTCACGGCCGTCGGCGGCCGCCAGCTTCAGACCGTCTCGCCCGGGCAGATCGTGGCCGTGGGCTCCGCGTACCTGACTCCCACGTACAACAGCGCCGACGCCGGCGACCAGACGCTCAAGGTCGGCCAGACCGTGCTGGCCCCCGACGGCAACGTGTACGCCTGGGAGGGAGCGGCCGGGGCCTCGGTCGACCTGACGACCGCCGACTACACCGGCCCCGACTGGGTGCAGATCGGCGGCACGGCGGGCGCCGCCTACGTGTTCGAAGGCACCGCCGCGCAGGGCCAGGGGATCGATCTCGGAGCCCAGGACTACGCGAGCTCCCCGCTGTGGTCGGCGATCGGCGGCAGCGCCGGGGCCACGTACGTCTACACGGGCCCGGCGCAGACGCTTGACCTGACCACCGCCAACTACGCCGACGCCGGCCTGTGGACGCCGGTGACGCTCGGAGGCGTTGCGCTCGACGCGAGCGAGCAGGCGACGATCAGCGCCACGGCGACCGCCGCCAGCGCCGCGATCGGCGGCGGGCTCGTCGGCGTGGCGATCTCCGGCGGCGGCGCTGACGCGCGCAACGTGATCCTCACAGCCACCGACGCCTACGTGCTGGGCGCCGACGTGGCAAGCGGCGCGGGCGTGTCCGTCTCGGCCACCGGCGGCGGGACGATCACCGCCACGATCGCCGCCCTGTCGGCCGCGCTGGGCGGCGGCGCGGTCGGCGTCGCGGCCGCGATCGGCTCGGCCACGGCCGAGAACCTGATCGGCTACACGCCCGGCGCGCTGCCCGCCGACGTGCCGAGCCGTACGCCCAACCAGGTGGAGGCTTACATCTCCGGCGCGGGCGTCTCCGGCGCGACCACGGTCGGCGTCGACGCCACCTCGAGCGCGACGATCACCGCCACCGTCGCGTCCGCGTCGGCCGCCCTCGCCGGCGGCGGCGTCGCCGTCGCGGCCGCCGGGGCCGGCACCGGCGTCGCCAACGACATCGCGACGCTCGTCTACGCCTACGTCGGCGCCAGCGGCACCACGACCACCGTCCACGCCGGCTCGGACGTGAGCCTCCAGGCCAAGGACACCTCCACGATCACCTCCAGCGGCTACGCCGCCGCGATCGCCGCCGCGTTCGGGGTCTACGGCGGCGCCGGCTCGATCGGGGTCGCGCTCGGGACCGCCGACGTCTCCAACGACGTCGAGGCCTACGTCGCCGACGCGAGCATCACCACCACCGGCGCCGGCTCGCTGTCGGTCAAGGCGACGGAGGCCGCGAACGTGAGCTCGAGCTCCTCGGCCGCGGCGGTGTCGGCCAACTTCAGCCTCGGCCTCACGCTCTCCGGCGGCGGCGCGAGCGACACCGCCACCGTCGACCCGACCATCAAGGCCTACGTCTCGAGCGCGACGCTGACGCTCGGCGGCGGACTGACCGTGAGCGCGACCGACAGCTCGTCGGCCACCGCGGAGGTGGTCACCACCTCGGCCTCGATCGGCGTGCTGTCGTTCGCCGCCGCCGGCTCGACCTCCACCGCCACCACCTCGCCGACGGTGTCCGCGACCGTCGACGGCTCGACCATCACCGCCGGCGGCAACATCGGCATCACCGCCTCGGAGAGCGGCTACGCGGACGCGCCGGCGCAGGGCAACTCCTTCTCCACCGGGGTCAGCGCGGCCGGCTCGACCGCGACCGCGACCACCGCGCCGACCGTCGAGGCCCACATCGCCGGAGGCAGCACGACCAGCACGGGCGGCGGGATCTCGGTCACCGCCCTGTACGACTCCAACCCCGACGGCTCCAGCGCCGCCACCGCCGCCAACCCGCTCGGCGCCAGCGCCGACGCGCAGGCCTCCTCCGGCGGGCTGATCGCCGGCAGCGGCGCGACCGCGACCGCCACCGACGGCGCCACGGTCCAAAGCTGGGTCGGCTCTTCGTCGCTGCCCGCCTCCGGCACGACGACGCTGTCGAGCGCGGGCGCCCTGACCGTCTCGGCCTACTCCAACGTCGACCCCAGCGCCACCACCACGGGCCTCGCCGGCGGGCTGGTGGGCGTCGGCTCGACCAGCTCCACCGCCACCGCCGACGGCCTCACCGGCGCCGAGCTGATCGGCGATGTGACCGGCTCGGGCAGCGTCGCGATCACCTCCGGCGCCGTCGTCTCGCCGAGCGCCAAGGCGGACGCGCTGTCCGGCGGGATCCTCGCCGGGGACGGCGCCACGGCGACCGCCACCGTCTCGGGCGACGCGTCCGGGGACCCGGTGTCGCACGCCGAGCTGTCGGGCCCGATCGACTCGGCGGGAGCGGTGACGGTGACCGCCGACTACACGCCCGCCGCCTCCTCGACGGCCTCCGGCGGCGCGTTCGGGGCGGTCTCGGTCGGGGCCTCGGTGGCGAGCACGCAGGTCGGCGGCGACGTCACCGCGACGCTGGACGACGGCTCAGACGTGGTCGCCGGCTCGCTGTCGGTCCTGGCGGCGCGCGAGCTGCCGGCCGGCGGGGCCGACAGCGCGGCGGCGAGCGCGGACGCGAGCTCCGGCTCGATCCTGATCGGCGTCGACGCGACCGTCGCCACCGCGGCAGCCACGGGCGACGTGACCGCGACCATCGCAGACCAGGTGACGCTCCCCAACGGCGACGTGGGCGTCAGCGCGCAGGACGCGAGCCTCCAGGACGCCAGCTCCTCCGGCGAGGCCTTCGGTGTGGTGGGAGTCGGGGCGAGCACCGCCTCGGCCACCTCGGACATCGCCACGACGGCCAACCTCGGCTATGACCCGCAGATGTCCGACCCGCGGCTTGGCTCGCTGGCGGTGCAGTCCCAGGCGACCGACACCAACCTGGCAACCACGACCGCCGGGTCCGGCGGCGTGGTCGCGGGCAACGCGTCGACCGCTACCACCGACGACCGCGGGTCGGCCACCACCAACCTGATCGCCCCTCCCAGCGGCAGCCCGGCCGAGGAGCTGGTCGCCGGCGGGGTCACGATCGACGCCTCGCACACCAGCCGCTACTTCGCCTCGGCCGACTCCACCAACGCGGCCGTCGTCGGCGCCAGCGGCGCCAGCGCCACCGCCACCAGCGAAGCCAACGCGCAGACCAACGTCCCGGGGATCACGATCATCTCCGCGGGCCCGCTGTCGATCACCGCCGAGGACAACTTCTTCCAGGCCCAGACCGGGACGGCCGTCTCCGCCGGGGGCGGCGGCGGGATCACCGCCACCGCGGCGCTGTCGAGCACCAGCTTCACCGGCAGCGGCGACGTGGTCGTCGGCGACGGCTTCAACTTCTCGGTGGACAGCGTGCCCCTGTCGTCGCTGTCTGGCACCGGCGTCGACAGCCTCACGATCGCCGCCTCCACCACCGTCCAGGCCGCCGACCAGGTGACGCTGTCCACCGGCGGCGCGATCCAGGGGGCGGGAGTCCAGTCCAGCTTCACCGCGCAGATGAGCAACTCGGTCACGCTCGGCGACAACGGCACGCTGTACAGCACCGGCAACCTGGGGGTCGGCACCTGGGAGAGCGCGTATGACTCAGAGAGCGCCGACGTGACCACGTGGGGCGTGGCGGCGGTCGGCGTGGCCAACGCGAGCTCGAGCCTGAACGGCACCCAGAGCGTGACCGTCGGAGCCGGCGACCAGCTGACGGCGATCGGCAACGTGGCGCTCACCGCCGGAGACGACCCCAACGGCTTCAACCACACCCAGCTCAACGCGGACGCCTCCGCACAGGGCTACGTGCGCGGGCTGGTCGCGGTCCCGACCACCGACGCGACCTCCAACGTCGTGGAGACCTCCACGCTGGACGTGCAGGGCGCGTCGAGCGGTCAGGGCGGGCGGGCGGCGTTCGAGCACGCGGGCGAGAACGTGACGCTCGAGGCCTCGATCGGCGAGCTCTCATCAAATGCCGACGGCACCGGCCACGGCTATGAGGTCGGCTTCATCCCGGTCACCGAGCACGGCACCCACTCAAACGCCCCTCAGGGCACCGGCACGGTGACGATGGACGGCACCGCGGTCGCCGGCTACTTCAACCAGCTCTCGCTGACGATCCCCAACTGCGCCAACGACTCAAGCGCCAGCGCCGGCGACCCGGCCAAGTACTGCTCGACGATCCCCACCGACCCAAGCTCGGCCTACCCGGCGCTGATCCAGTACGTGGGGCCAAACGCCACGTTCACCAACCCGGACGGGACGACCACCACCGGCTTCATCGCGGGCCAGTACGCCGAGGGGTCCTATCCCGCCAGCCTGATCTCGCAGATCGACGCCGCCAGCTCCACGACCGGCGTGGGCGCGATGCTCTTCTCCTCGCTGTTTGCCTCCGGCGGGGACGTGCTGATCGACGCAACCTCGCTGAGCGGCGCCGGCTCGGCGACCGCGCAGGGCGCCCCGAGCATCACGATCGACAACCTCAGCCCCGACTACCTCGTGCTGGGCGGCGTGCTGATCCCCAACCTCCCGGGCGGCAACGTCCTGTTCACCGGCGCGGTCCAGTCCTGGTCCGGCGCGCACGAGGTCGACGCCGGCGGCGTCGGCTCGATCTCCGTCGACTCCTCCTACAGCTGCGCCGACTACGTCGGCTCTGTGTGCGTCGGCAACTCCGACTACGGCCCCGCGATCCTGGTGGCGGGCAACGTCGAGAACGACGGCGGCGTGATCAGCATCGCCGACGCCTCCGGCTCGTTCTTCCAGAACGGGTCGGTCAACGGCCAGCAGGTCAACGTCAATGTGCCCAACGGCGCGGCGGTGATCAGCCTCCCGTCCACCGACCCGCAGATCGCCGGCTCGCCCAACCCGTTCTCCGAGTGGGAGAACTACATGATCTGGCCGGGCGGTGACCCGGGCGCCGGCACCGTCTGCGACCAGAGCGGATGCCATCAGACCAACGCCGGCAGCCAGCCCAACGCCGACCAGGCGCTCGTGTGGGCGATCAACGCGCAGTACTCGGGCTCCAACGGGACCGACTCCGGGCTCAACCTGGCGATCTACAACTGGGGGCCCAACGGCACCTCCAACCCCAACGACCCCTACGGCTACCCCTACAGCGTCATCTACTACGGCAACTGCTTCCCGTATGAGGGCGGCGACTGCAGCAGCACCACCGCCTCGAGCCTGAGCCCGATCGGTGAGACGACCACCGTCTCGGACAACTCCAACAACATCTCAAACCCGCAGTCCTACGTGCCCGAGATCCCGTCGACGGGCCAGCACAGCGGCGCGCTCGCGTCAGGCCAGGCGACCGGGTACGCCCTGGGCGAGGCGATCGCCAGCTACCCCCAGTCGATCTCCGACAACGGCAGCTCGGCGATCTTCGGAAACAGGGTCACGATCCAGGGTCAGTGGATCAACCTGGACACCCGCCTCACGGCCGGGCAGCCCACCTCCTGGTCGCTTGAGCTGCCCAGCTCGCTTGACTTCTACATCTCGGTGGACAACTTCCTGTACTCGCTCGGGCTCGGGACGACGTTCGCCCTGCCGCTCGACGCGCTCGCCGGCACGGCGCAGATCACCGCCAGCTACGACGCCGCCTCCCAGCAGATCACCGTCAACAACGTCGGCGCCGCCTCCGGCGGGGCGTTCGTCTCGCTCAGCGGCGGGATCGTCAACACCAACACGATCGGCTCGATCGACGTCAACGGCGGGTACGGCTCGGTCCAGATCGACAACCAGACCGGCTACACGCTGGTGGTCAACCGGATCTTCACCGGCTCTGCCAACGGCAACGGCAACGTGACTAACCAGGTCGACATCCAGGACACGCTCGCCAACGGCGGCGCCGGCCTGCAGACGCTGTACGTCGAATCGCCCGGCGGGCCGGTCGCCCAGTACACCGGGCCGATCGCGGACGACATCGGCTGTCTCACCGGCCAGGAGACCAAGAACCAGAACGGCACCCCCTGCGGGCAGGTGACCAGCGGGGCGCCATCCGCGGTGAGCGGCTGCGCGACCGCCGTCTGCTATCAGCCCGCCAGCGGCTGGCGCTGGGACTGGGAGCTCCAGGCCTCCCTCTCGCGCACCGTGACCCAGGTGTCGAGCTTCGGCTTCACCGCGTCTGACTGGGGCTGGACGAGCGAGGCGGCGCCCAACGAGCCCTGGTCCTACTACTCGCAGCAGGGGGTCGACGAGGGCACGACGCCGACCGGCTGGCTGTCTAAGGACAACACGCCCGGGGACCCGGCCTTCACCCAGAGCATCACCGGGTCGGCCGACCCGTTCGGTCCGGCCTACGGCAACGGCGGCGCGGTCGGCGGCGTCGGCTATCTCGGCTGCTCGGACCAGAGCTCGTCCAGCGTCGAGTACAACAACCAGTGCCACTACGGCTTCCGCGAGAACGACTGCACCGCTTCAGACGGGACGCAGCGCGCCTGCTGGGACTACTTCTACCCGGGCGCCGCGACGCTGACCATGCGCATGTCGGTCCGGGCCGACAACCCGATCGGCGTCGACTTCTCCGGCAGCTCGGCGGGCTCGATCGTGATCGCCTCCGACGCGCCGGTGGTGATCGGCGATCAGATCATCAACCCGGAGGGCTCCCTGACGATCGACGCCCAAGGGTCGATCAGCGCGTTGTCCGGCGGCTCGATCGAGTCAGGCGGCGTGACCCTGTCGACCGGCGGCAGCGGCGCGATCGGCTCGATCTCCTCGCCGCTGCCGATCACGATCACAAACGACGGCGAGCTGTCGGCCGCGGCGGGCTCCGGTGGCGTGTGGCTTGCGCTCGCGGGCGACACCACGCTCGGCGCCGTCAGCGCGCAGGACGCCGGCGGCGGGGCCTACGGGGACGTCGAGCTACTCGTGTCAAGCGGCTCGCTGACGCCGGCCGCGGGCGTGGCCGTCAACGTCACCGGCGCCAACATCACGATCCAGGCCAGCGGCGAGGTGGGAAGCCAGGCGGCGCCGCTGACGATCGCCGCAAACAGCTCGACGCTGCCCAACGGCGCGCCCGCCAACGGGATCGTCAACGTGGTCGCCGGCGGCACCGTGGGGCTGGTGCAGACCGGCGGCGATCTGCTCGTCGGCCGGACCGTCTGCGGCGCGCAGCTGTGCGAGAGCGCCCAGCAGGCCGACCAGAGCGCCTGCGACACCGCCGTCGTCTCGGGGCAGTGCTTCGGGATCGTCTCCACCGCTGACGCGAGCGTGTTCGTCGAGGCGCTCGGCGGCTCGATCGTCGACGCGGCCGGTCAGACCGCCGTCTCGGCGCTGTCTGACTCGCAGCTGAACGCGCTGTGGACGCAGCTGGGCCTGCTGGCCCCCAGCGACCCGCAGGCCGCCCAGGATGCGCAGATCAGCGCGTTCGCGGCCGAGGTGGCCCGCTACTACCAGCAGTACTGGCGGCTTGTGCTCAACGGCTCGGTCAGCGCCGACGGCACCCAGTATGCGCTGGACGCCGGCTCCGTTGCGCTGATCGAGCCGCTGGCGGCCGCGGCGCTGGGCGGCCAGACGCCCTCGGCCGCGCAGGTCCAGGACTACGCGCAGTACCTCTGGACGCAGACGATCGACTTCTTCGCCAACGTGCCCACGCCGGCGGACCCGGAGTTCGGCACGCCGCTGCTGCCCGCGCCGCTGCAGTACACGACCACCGACGCGTCGGGCAACCCCACGGTGGTCAACCTCGGCCCGATCTTCGGCGCCGACTGGCAGTCCAGCGGTCCGTTCACCGGCACGGCGCCGACTGCGGGCTTCTCGTTCTCGGCCACCACCGCGCCCAACTACGCCGCCGACGTCGGGGCGCTCGTGCAGAACCAGTACTGGACCCCCGACGAGCTGCGCTACGCGGTCGCCGCGGCCGCGCTGGGCGCCCCCACGGTCGGCACCGTCGCCACGCCCGACATCTCCGGCGGCGCGGTCACGCTGGTGGCAGGCGGCGACATCGGACGCCAGATCGCGCCGACGCCGATCTCGATCGCCGAGCTTTCCGCGGGCCTGATCTGCTCTCAGAGCCTGACCACCGGCTGCGTGACCTCCGACCAGCTGGCGGCGCTTGCGCTCGGCACAGCCCCCGGCGATGTGACCGTCAGCGGGACCGTCAACGGCGCCGCGTTCACCGGCCTGCCGCTGGCGTCCGTGCCGGCCGGCGCGACGCTGACCGACCTGCTGGTGGCGCAGACCGCGCCCCTGTTCGTGGCGGCCCTGGGGAGCTTCAACGCCTCCGCGGACGGCATGGCGCTCGTGCAGAGCACGCTGCCGACGCTGTCGGTCGACACGGTCAGCGCGACCGACGTCAACCTCTCCTCGCCCGGATCGATCCTCGGCGCCGCCGCGGGCGCCCAGGTCGACGCGACCGGCACGCTCCTGCTGACGGCGGTGGGCAGCATCGCCCAGTCGATCGACGCCGGCACGGGCGCGATCACGCCGCTTGCGATCGACGCCGGCACGCTCGCCTCCGCGCGCGCCGGCGGGCAGCTCGGCCTGGACCAGACGGCCGGCGACCTGGTGCTCGACACCGGCTCGGTGTTCGCCGGCGGCACCGCGCTGCTTGAGTCGACCAGCGGCTCGATCCTGCAGCAGCTCGCCGGCTGTGACCCCAGCCAGGGCGCCTGCGACGCGCTGCAGGCGAGCGTGATCGACCTGCAGGCGCCCGCGGGCCAGATCGGCTCGGCGACCGTGCCCCTCGGCCTCAGGCTCGACTCGGGAGCGCTGACCGCCACCGCCCCCAACGGAATCTACGTCCACCTGGACGGCTCCTCGACGATCGACTCGCTGAGCGCGATCGCCGGGCCGGTGACCGCGATCGTGACCGCCAACGACTCAAGCGCCGGCGATCTGGCGCTTGAGAAGATCACCTCCGGCGGCCTGGTATCGCTGTTCGTCGACGGGCTCTTGACGTCGCTGCCGGACACGCTGCAAAGCGACGACTCGGGCTGCGAGACGCCGCCGGCAGCCGGCGCCGTGACCCCGTGCGCCAGCTCGGCGGTCGACGCGCCGCAGGCCGTGATCAAGGCCGGCGCGGGGATCGGCAGCTCCGGCTCGCCGCTTCCGACGCACGTCGCGCAGCTTGAGGTCAACTCGTTCGCCGACATGTGGATCCTCAACTACGGCGACCTGCTCGTGGTGCCGATCGACCCCGCCTTCACCGGCCTGACGGCGAAGGGCACGCTGCATCTGGCCGTGGGCTCGAACCTGACCGTCAGCGCGCCGGTCAACGCAGCCGCGCAGGCGTTCGTGGCGGACGGGTCGGTCACGATCGAGGCGCCCGTCGACATCACCGGGGAGACCGAGATCGTCGCCGGCAGCAACATCGCGTTTGAGCCCGGCGGGGCGATCAGCGCCGGCGGCGACGCGTTGCTGTGCGCCGGCTGCTCGGACAGCGGCACCTTCCCCAACGACACGATCGACCCGACCGCCTCGCCTCCGGGCTCGATCCTCAACCTCGACAGCCCCGGCGCGGTCAACCTGACCGCCGCCCAGATCGAGATGACCGCCGACGGCGGCTCGATCGGCGCCACCGGCGCCGACCCCGCGCTCGGTGGGCCCGTGACGATCGACCAGGCCGCGTCCGGCGAGCTGACCGCCACCGCCGCCACCGGGATCTACATCGAGCAGAGCGGCGGGCCGCTGCTCATCGCCAGCGCCTCGAGCGCCACCGGGGACGTCCAGCTGACGGTCCTGAGCACCGGCGCGGCCAACGAGGACCTCGCGCTCAACCAGCCGACGAGCGCCGTCAGCGCCCCGCAGGGGTCGGTCACGCTCACCGCCGCCGACGGCCTGTCGGTCTCGCCCGGCGCGGGCGTGAGCGCGGGCGATGCGATCACGCTCGCCGCGGGCCAGGCGGGCGCCGCCGCCACGCTGGCCCTGCTGGGCTCCTTCTCCGCGCCGCTGATCGAGGTCGCCGGCGGCAACGGCGGCGACGCGATCGAGTACGAGCCGGTGTCGGTGACCGGCTACACGCAGATCACCGGCGGCGCCGGCAACGACACGATCACGCTGCTCCTGCCCTCGATCGACGTCGCGCATCTCACCGACTCGGCGCTCGGCTCGGGTCCGGCCTCGCTGGTCAACGGGACCGCCGCGCAGGGGACCGGTCGCACGGTCGACGGGGTGGCGCTGCCGCTGCGCGACATGGTGGACGTCAACGGCGGCGGCGGCGACAACACCTACGACATCATCATGTCGGGGGTCACCGCCGCCGCTCCGCAGGGAACCAGCTACGTCGTCAACGTCGACTCCACCGGGCCCGCGGCCGACAACACGCTCAACATCGAGCTGCCGCAGACGCAGAGCAACGAGCTGCTCGTGCGCTCCGGATTTGTGGCGCTGCTGCATCCCGTCGCGGGCGCCGGCGCCGCGGGGCCCTACACGCCCTACTACGAGCGCGTCAACTACGGCGCCTCGGTCGCGCTCGACCTGTACGGGGGCCAGGCCGGCGACAGCTACGTGTTCATCGACAACGGCGCGGACACGACCGTGCACGCCGGCAACGGCAACGACACGTTCCAGTTCGGCGGCCTGTTCGGCTCCCCGCAGACCGCTGCCGCCGGCAACGTCGCCCTCGGCGACGACGTGTCCACCGTGCAGACGGCCGCCGGCTACCTCAGCCCGGGGATCAGCGCTCCGACCACCGTCTACGGCGGCGACGGGTCCGACACGTGGGCGCTGTACTCCTGGTCGGCGCCGCTTGACCTGATCGCCGGCACGGGCGACAACGCGTTCCAGGCGCGCGCGTTCGCGCTCGCCGGGGCCACGCCGGCCGACCGGATCGACGCGGCGCTGCAGATCGCCGGCAACGGCGGCCACGACAGCCTGCTGGCCGTCGGCACCTCGCTGGACGAGCAGTTCGCCGTGACCTCCACCCAGGTTCTCGGCGCCGGCCTGAACATCGCCTACAGCGGGCTGGACTGGGTGAAGCTCGACGGCGGCGGGGGCAACGACACCTTCACCGTGCTCGGCACCGCGCCGGGCGCGATCACCCAGCTGGACGGGGGGATCTCCGGCTCTGACACCTTCCAGGTGGCCGGCGACGCGCTCGCCCCGATCATCGCCCAGACCGCCGCCGGCGACCCGGTGCTGACCACGCCGGCCGCCGGACCGCATCAGACCGGCGTGCTCGCCGGCGAGCTTGTGATCGACGGCGGCGCCGTGCCGGCCCCCGCGCTGGCGGCGGGCGTGCGGCTGCCCACCGAGCTCGACGCGCAGCTGCCGGCGACCGGCGCCCAGCAGGGCGATCCCAACCGGGTCGCGACGCTCGACGTGTTCGACGACCTGGCGGCGACGGGTCAGACCGGCACCCTGGGGCAGGTCTCCGGCGGGCAGTACGCGGCGCTCGGCGCGCTGCTTGCGGGCGCGCCGGCCGCGTCCGAGCCGATCGGGGCCTTCGGCGCGATCGGCGGGCTGTCGATGAGCGGGCCCGGGTCGCTCTCGCTCGGCGCGTCGGTCTCGCCCTCCGCGCTGACGCTCGACGGCGGGATCGTGTTCGGCTCGGTCGACATCGTCGACGTGATGCTCGGGCCGGGCAACGACAGGTTCACGGTCAGCGCGACGACGCCCCAGACCGTGACCGTCATCCAGGGTGGCGGCGGCAGCAACGATCTGGTGGCCACCGGCGGCGGCGGGCCCACCTCGCCGCTGGTCCTGCTTGCATCGACCAGCCAGGACGGGTCCTTCTACAGCTCCACCGCGACCGAGCTCAACGGCTGGGCGCGCCAGTTCGCCTACTCGCCGACCTCCGCCAGCGTGCTGGACACTTCCGGCGACCCCAACTCCGTGATCCTCTACGGCGGCCGTGGCAACGCCACGATCATCGGGGGCGGCGGCGGCGACCAGATCGCCGGCGGGTCCGGGTCCGACGTGATCTACGCCGGGTCGGGCAACGACATCATCCATGCCAACGACGGCTTCAACCTCGACCTCTCGCACACGCTGGCCCAGGACCTGGAGCTGGGGACCGGGCTGTCGGTCGCCAACGACCCGTCGCTGACCGACAACCCGCAGACCGGCGATCCGCTGGCATCGGGGTCCGATCTGATCTACGGCGGGTCCGGTAACGACATCGTGCTGATGGGGCACGGCGTCGTCGTGCAGGACTCAAACCCCCTGACCGGCACCGCCTACGTCAGCTCGGCCTACACCACCGATCCTCAGGACGCGGGCTCAAGCTCGTTCTTGGGCGCGGTGGGCGGGAGCGCGGTCGTGCTCGCGGGCTCCGGGGACCAGACGATCGACGCAGGGCACACGTCGCGCGCCAACGTGGTGATCAAGAACGGCTACGTCGACTTCAGGGTCGACGACGGCTGGATCTCGCAGCTGTCGGCGGTCGGCTCCACCGATCCCGGCGCCACCGGCCGCGACCGGATCACGCTGGGCGACGGCAACGACATCGTGATCGCCGGCCCGGGCAACGATCAGATCACCGGCGGCAACGGCGACAAGATCGTCCTCGGCGACGACGGGACGATCAAATGGTCCGGCGGCGTGCTGGCGTCGATCGTCTCCACCGACCCGGGCGTGTCGTCGCTGAGCTCCGCGGCGGGCAACCTGATCACGCTCGGCGACGGCAACGACATCGTCTTCGGCGGGTCCGGCTACAACACGATCACGCTGGGCTCCGGCGCGGACATCGTCGCGGGAGCGGACGCGCAGCTGCTGTTCAACGGCCAGGGCGACCCGCAGTCGCTCACAAGCCTTTACCCAACCTACGGCGGCGCCGACCAGATCACCGTCACCGGCAGCGGCGGCGTGATCATCGGCGGCCCCGGGCAGAGCACCGTTTCCGCGCCCGCCGCAGATGCGGTGCTGACCGGGACCGGCTCGGCGTCGTATGTGGGGGCCACGCCGGCGGCGGCCGGCCAGCCGGCGTGCCCGGCGCACTGGGCGATCGTCCAGGGCCCCGGCAGCTCCCCCGGCTGCCCGGCCGCCTCGGGCCCGCAGAGCCCCGCACCCGGCTCGTCGCCGGGCGGCTCCTCGGGGTCGTCCTCGGGCGGCGGGTCGTCCTCGGGCGGCGGGTCGTCCTCGGGGTCCGGGCACCACCGGCCCTCCCGCGGGCACCACAGGCCGACCCGGCGCCACCACAGGCACTCGCACCGGCGCCACCGGCGGCCCCGGGGACGCCGCGGCGGATCCCGGGGGCGCGTCGTGCGGACCAGGGGGCGCGTTGTGCGGACCAGGGCGCGCGTTGTGCGCTCCAGGGGGCGCGTTGTGCGCTCCAGGGCGCGCGTTGTGCGGTCCAGGGCGCGCGTTGTGCGGTCCAGGGCGCGCGTTGTGCGGTCCAGGGCGCGCGTTGTGCGCTCCGCGGCGCGCGTTGTGCGGTCCGTGCGCCGCCAGGGGCCGGGCCGGGGGCAGCGCGGATCGGCCCGGGGGCGCCGCGGGCTGTCCCGGGGGCAGTCCGGGCGGGCCCGGCGCCAGCGGGAGCCTCGGGAAGGTGTCGGGCACGATCCGACGGCGGATTCAGGCAGGAAGTCGGCGCGGCCGGCTGAGTTGAGCAAACCATCGACAGGCGGGCGCGCGCTGCTCGCCGCCACGGAGGCTGTATGAAGATCAATCGCATCGTTCGGGTCCTCGCGCTCGGCGTGCTGCTGGTCGGGGCCAGCGCGCTGTCGGGACTGTCGTTCTCATCGGCGAAGACGCCCGCCCGCTCGGCAAGGGCCCCGGTTGCGGCGCGGGGCGCCGCCGCAGGCGACACGGGCCGGCCGCTGATCAAGTGCATCAGGTTCGACGTCGACGACATGCGGGTCTGCGGCCTGCGCGGACAGCGGGGCGCGCGCGGCCCGCGCGGGCTCCGCGGCTTTCGCGGCTTCACGGGGGCGCAGGGCCCGGCTGGTCCCGCCGGTCCGCAGGGCCCGCAGGGCCCGCAGGGCATCCCCGGCTCGCCGAATCCGACCGTGATCGTGGAGGGCAACGTGCAGACCTACTCGTACTCGGGCACCGGCCCCTCGCCGATAGGGCACGTGATCCCGCCGTCGGTCGCGGTCTGCCAGGCCGGGTCAAACCAGCCATACGTCTACGGCGGCGGCGCGGTGATCAACCCCAGCGACACGAACGGCGCCGACATAGTCACGCTGCAGTCGAGCTTCCCGGGCAACTACAACGGCTCGAGCGTCACGCCGGTGACCTCGACCGCGCCCGGCAACGCCTACGAGGCCCAGGCGGTCGTGACCAACCTCGCCAGCGGCGACAGCGTCACGGTCCAGGCCTACGCCATCTGCGGGCCTTAGGGGGCCGACGGGGGCGCAAGCGCGGACGGCCGCCACGGGCCGGCGGCCGTCCGCGGCGGACGCGCTAACCTCGCCCCATGTGGCAGAGGGTTCGCCGCCACGGCTTGGCGGCGACGGCGGTGGGGGCACTGGCGGTGGCGCTTGCGCTCGGCGTGCGGGCGGCCGACGCGACGCCCGCGCCCGGGACGATCTCGTGGTCGGGCCCGATCGCGGCCGACGAGGCCGGCTCCGGGCCGGCCCTGACGGCGCTCGCGTGCGCCTCGCCGACCGCCTGCGCCGGCCTGACCGCCTCCGGTGGGGAGGTCACCTTCGATCCCGCGGCGCCGATAGCCTCGGTCCCGATCGCGATCGACCCGTCGCTGCCCACCGCGGCGGCGTGCGCGTCGGCGTTCGAGTGCGTGGCGGTCGACGCCGGCGGCGGCGAGGTGAGCTTCGATCCCGCCGCCCCCGCAGGCGCGACCCGCACCGTGATCGACCCTGGCCAGCTGCTGACCTCGGTCGCCTGCCCGGCCGCCGCCAGCTGCGTGGCGGTCGACGCCGGCGGCGGCGAGGTGACGTTTGACCCGGAGTCGGCCGCCGGCGCGAGGGTCGTCGCGATCGACCCCGTCTCGCCGACGACCGGCAGCCCGCCCCAGCCGCTGACCTCCGTGGCCTGCTTCGCGGCGCCGAGCGCCTCGGCCCCCGACTGCGTGGCGGTTGACACCGCGGGCAACGAGGTCACCTTCAACAGCGAGGATGGGAGCGTCGCCAACTCGGGCGGCATCAGCTATTCCACCAGCCGGGGGCTGACAGCGGTGACCTGCGACTCGGCCACCCAGTGCGTGGCGTTCGACGGCCTCGGGCAGCAGGCCGACTTCGTCCCCCAGGGGGGTTCGATCTCGACCAGCGAGCTTGACGCCGGCAGGACGATCGTCGCCGCCGTGTGCACCGCCTCGGACAGCTGCACGGCCGTGGACACGGCCGGCGACGAGCTGACCTTCGCACCCGAATCGAGGACCTCGCCCGTCCCCATCGACCCCGGTCGGGCGGTGGGCGCCCTCGCCTGCCCGCAGGCGTCCCTGTGCGTGGTGGTCGACTCTGCCGGGCGGACGGTCAGCTTCGACCCGGCCACCGGCGCGGCCTCGGCGTCGGTGCTGGTCGACGCGGTCGGCTCCTACACGGCCGTCTCCTGCCCGCTTGCGACGCAGTGCACCGCCGCCGATCGCGCCGGCGAGGAGGTCACGTTTGACCCGGGCACCGGCGCCGAATCGGCGACGGGCGCCGTCGATAGCGGCGGCGGCACCGTGTACGGCATCGCCTGCCCCTCGGCGAGCCTGTGCGCGCTGGTCGACCAGGGCGGCAACGAGGTCTCGTTCGATCCCCTGGCGCCGTCCGGCGCGTCGGCGCGCCAGCTCGTGCGCGGCCATCCGCTGCTCGCCGTCGCCTGCCCGTCGAGCGCCCAGTGCACCGCGGTCGACGACGACCGCGACGAGATCACCTTCGACCCCGCCGATCCATCGGCGGCCACCTATGCGCTGCTGCCGACGCCGGCGCAGACGGAGCTGACGGGCGTCTCGTGCCCCTCCACCGTCCAGTGCACCGTGGTTGACGGCGTCGGCGAGGAGGTCACCTTCGACCCGCAGGCGCCCGGCCGGCCGTCTGCGGTGCCGGTGCTCGACGAGGCGGCGGTGGCGGTCGACTGTCCGCAGGTGAGCGAGTGCGTGGCGATCGGCGCCGGCGGGCGGCGGGCGACGTTTGACCCGCGGGCGCCCGGATCGCTGACCGAGGCGAGGATCGACTCAAGCCAGCCGCTGGCGCTCGCCTGCATGACCGCCACCTGGTGCGCGGAGCTTGACCTCGCCGGGCGCGCGGTGCAGTTTGACCCCAACGGTCCGGCGGCGTCGGTGGCGCTTGCGCTGCCGGCCACCGGCACACCGACCGGGCTTGCCTGCGCGGGCGCGCTGGTGTGCGCGGCGGTCGACACCAGCGGCCATGCCTTCACGGGCAGCATCGGCCCGCTGCCCGCCCCGCCGCTCACAGCGGGTCGACTGAGGATCCTCGGGCGGGCGGCCGAGGGCGTCCGGCTGTCGGCATCTCAGGGCGGCTGGACGGCGGCGGCGACCGGCTACATCTTCCAGTGGCAGCGGTGCACGCGGGACCGCTGCGCTGCGATCGCCGGCGCCGTGCAGCGCACCTACCTGCCGGTGGCGGCGGACGTCGGCCACGAACTGCGGCTGCTGGAGTGGGCGTCTGACCCGGGCGGCGTCGGCGGACCGCTGGTCTCGGCGCGGACGCCCGCGGTCAGGACCAGGCCGCAGCCGCCCACGCTCGCGCGGCCGCGGCTGACCCTGCTGCGCTCAGGCCGAGCCCGCCTGTCGGTGACGATCGCGGCCGCGCGCTACGGTCCGAGCCTCCGGCTGCTGGAGGTTCGCCCGCCCTCGGGCGTGGCGCTGAGCCTGCGAGGCCCGCGCGCGGGGAATCGGCGAAGCGAACCGGCCGGGCTGGCGCTCAGCTGGCGCGGCCGCCCCCTCGCGTTCACCGCTCGCGTCAGCGGCGGCCGCCTGCAGATCGCGCTTGCCCACGCCGCTGCGGGCGTGGTCCTGTCGCTCGGCTGGCCGGCGCTGTCCGTGCGGGGGGAGCTTGCGCGGCGCCTGCGCGCCGCCGCGCGGGCGCCGGTCAGGCTGGCGCTGACGGTGGCGGTGAGGCGTGCGCACGCCCCGCCGCTGATCGCCACATCGCGCTGGGAGCAGCGGTGATGGCCGCGGCCCGCCGGTGGTGGCGGCGACGGCCCCGGCCTGCCGGTGGCGGCAACGACGGCCGGCTCAGCACTGGCGACGGCGGCGACGGCCGGCTCAGCGCCGGCAGCGGCGGCGACGGCCGGCTCAGCGCCGGTGGTGGCGGCGGCGGCCGGGGGCTGGCGGTGCGCTACGCTCGTGCGGTCTTGGTCTTGCTCCGGACGCTGACGGCGGGGGCGCTTGCGCTGCTTGGCGCGCTCTCGGTAGCCACCGGCGCGGGGGCGGCCGACGCCTGGCTGCCGCACCCGGCTGGCGCGCAGTGGCAGTACCGCTGGACCGACTCGGTCTACAACCCCTCGGGGACGGTCGAGAACGTGGTCGTCCAGCAGCAGCAGGGCGCGGCGTTCTCGCTTGCCTGGGCCGACCCAGCCGACTCGCCGCCCGCGGCCGGCGCGACCTCGCTGGTCTGCCCGCCCGGCTCCGACATCGGCGAGATGTCGTTTCAGGACAGCAACGCGGGCCTGATCAACACCAACTGGAACAGCTGTCCGCCGCCGCCGCAGGAGCCGATCCTGTGCCCCACCACCACCTGTGCCAACAGCCTCTCCAGCGTGCTCTACGACGTCATCTGGGGCAGCCGCGCGCCGGTGCTCTCCGAGCCGCTGCTGCAGGGGGTCACCTGGACCTCGACCGGTGGGGCGGCAAACGACGTCACGAGCGTCTCCCAGTACTTAGGGATGGAGCTGGTGAAGGTGCCTGCGTTCCCCGACGGGGTCCTCGCCGCGGTCGTTCGCACCCAGGTCGTCCAGGCCGGCGCGCTCGGCGACCCCTACGGCAGCGGGATCCGGACGGTGTGGTGGGTGAGGGGCGTGGGCCCCGTGCGCGTCGTGTTCGACCACAGCGGCGGCAGCTCAGCCCCGGTGACCGATGGCGAGCTTCTGTCGACCAACCTCAGGCCGGCGCCCAACCTGCCAGACCAGAACTGGTTCCCGCTCGAGCTCGGCCTGCGGGGCACCTACAGCTGGACCAACAGCCGCTGGATGCGAACGCCCGAGATCGAGCGCATGACCGTCGCGGCGGTCGTCAACCGCTCGGCGCGAATCACGGTCAGAAGCGTCTCGGGCCCGATGCGCGTGGTGGGCCAGTACGGGTTCACCGCCCGGCTGGACGGGATCACCAACCTCTGGGGGTCAAGCTCCGCCGCATCGCTGGTCCGCTTTCCGCCGCTGGCGCACGGCCGCCACTTCTTCACGCCCCTGGACCTGCTGGTCTACGGCTTCAACCCGGTCCTGCCCGCCTACGCCCAGGCCGGCGATCGCTGGGGGTCCGGCAACCCGACCGACCTGCGCGTGTACGGCGTGCGCGGCTACACGCGGATCGTGGGCGTGCGCTCGGTGCGGGTGCCGGCCGGCCGCTTCAGGGCGCTTGAGCTGCGCAGCGTGCTGACCCAGGCGGGCTCTCGCTTCGGCAGCGGTGTGCGGACGGTGTGGCTGGCGCCGGGACGCGGTCTGGTCAAGCTCGTCTTCCGCCACCGTGACGGCAGCGTCTCGGTCGTGCAGCTGATCCGCTGATCGCAACGGCGGTGCGCGCGGCCGCTTGCAGACGGGACGTTGTGCGCACCAGCGCCCGCGGCCGGGCGGCCGGGGCGCGGGCGGCCACCGAGCGGCGTCGCGGCGCCCGCCGCAAGGGCCGGTGAGCCCGCTGCTCGCCGGGGTGCGCTCGCACCGGCTCGCGCTGGCCGGATGCCTGCTTGTGGCGGCCGGCGCGGCGCTTGGAGGCTGCGGCGGTCAGAGCGGCTCGGACGCCGCGCGCTCCGCGGCAGGCGCCGACATTCGCTACCTGAAAGGCGTGGATGCCGTCGAGGCGGCCCTGGCGCTGCCGCTGGGCTCCGTGACCCGTGTCACGAAGCAGCTCGGGGCCCGCGGAGCGCGACCGGAGCTCGCTGAGCAGCGCGCCCTGCAAGCCGCGCTGGCGCAGATCCAGGCGCTCCAGGTGCGGCTTGCCAGGTTGCGCGCGCCCGCGGCGGCCGCCCACCTGCGGAACGCGCTGCTTGCGCTGGTCGGCGGCGAGGCCGACCTGACCCGCCAGACCGAGATGCTGGTCGCGTTCCTGCCGGCCTACGGCGCGGTTCTTTCCGCACTCGCCCCGGCGACCTCCCGGTTGGCGCGCGTGCTCGCTGCAAACCGCGCAACCACGGCCGCCGCCGTCAGGGCGCTCTACGCGCGCAAGGCGCGCGCGCTGCTGGCCTTCAGGGCGACGATCGCCGGCGTGCTCGCCGCGCTGGCGCGGCTGCGGCCGCCCCCCGTGTCGCTCGCCGGCTGGCGCGCGCAGATCGGCTCGCTGCGCGGGATGGCGGGCGCGGCGCGGGCGCTGGCCGCGGCGCTGCGCTCAGGGGCGGCGCGGAAGATCCCCTCGCTCGTGCGCCAGCTGGATGCCGCCGCGATCGCCGGCCGCACGCTCGCGGTGCAGCGCGCCCAACGGGCGGCGATCCGCGCCTACGACGCGCGCCTGGTGGCGCTCCAGCAGCTCTCGGCCGCCGCGCAGCAGGCGCGGGACCAGCTCGCCGCCAAGCTTGGCTGAAGCCCTGGCGGCCCCAGGCGTTCGCATCCGGCTTGGCTGAGAGCCTGGCCGTGGCGGTCCCGGGCGTTCGCATCCGGCTTGGCTGAGAGCCTGGCCGTGGCGGTCCCGGGCGTTCGCATCCGGCCTGGCTGAGAGCCTGGCCGTGGCGGTCCCGGGCGTTCGCATCCGGCTTGGCTGAGAGCCTGGCCGTGGCGGCCGCAGGCGTTGGGGCTCTGAGACGCGGGGCGGCTCCCGGATCGCGTTCAGTTGCGGGGGTTCCGACCGCGGCCCAGTAAATAGACATATCCGGATCGAGATTTGATAGTTTGTCGGGGCCGGTCACGGCAGCCCGCGAACCGCGACCCGGAAAGGACCCTCAGATGGAGCCAGCATCGATCCAGGCACAGACCGAGCGCCGCAGCCCGGCGGGATCGCCCCATGACCGCGCGGCGACCGAGAGCGAGCCCCGGGCCCGCACGGGATCGCTGGACAACCCCGAGGTGATCGAGAACGTCCCCGGGCACGTGATCCCGATCCTGGAACGCGAGTTCGACGACTTCGACACCGAGTCCACGCGCTTCCTCGCCGGCCAGCTGGACGAGGAGGAGTTCATCCGCTTTCGCCTCAAGCAGGGCGTCTACGGCCAGCGCCAGCCCAACGTGCAGATGGTGCGCGTCAAGCTGCCGCTCGGCGGCGTCACGCCGGACCAGCTTGAGGCGTTCGCGGCCGGCATCGAGCGCTGGGTGCCGCTGCGCAAGGGGCACATCACCACCCGCCAGAACATCCAGATGCACCACGTCCCGCTGGCGGACGCGGCCAAGCTGATCCGCGAGCTCGGCCGCGCCGGGCTCTCCTCCCGGGAGGGGTGCGGCAACACGATGCGCAACGTGACCGGGGACCCGCGCGCCGGTGTGCTCGTGGGCGAGGAGTTCGACATCACGCCCTACGCCGGCGCGTACGTCCGCTACTTCGTGCGCCACCCCACCACCCAGGCGATGCCGCGCAAGTTCAAGACGGCGTTTGCCTCCACCGCGGCCGACAACACGATCGCCCAGATCCACGACCTGGCGTTCCTGCCGCGCGTCCGCGACGGGGTGCGCGGCGCCGCCGTGCTGGTGGGCGGCGGCACCTCGATCATGCCGCGCCTGGCGCAGACGCTGTACGAGTTCGTGACGCTCGACGACGGCGAGTACCTGAAGGTCGCCGAGGCGGTCGTCCGGATCTTCGACCGGACCGACTGGCTGCGCCCAAACCGGGCCCGGGCGCGCATCAAGGTCCTGATCGACCGCGTCGGGATCGACGCCTTCCGGGAGATGGTCGACGAGGAGCTGCGCGGCGACTGGGTTTCGCAGCGAGACTTCTCGCTTGAGCGCCTGCTGTACCTGGATGCCGCCGACGAACAGGCCACCGCGCCGCCGTTGCGAGACTCCTACGCAAGCCCCAACGGCGACGCCCGAGCGTTCGACCGCTTCGTTGCCTCCAATGTCGCACCCCAGCGCCAGAGCGGGTTCTGCACCGTCGAGGTCGTCGTGCGCCGCGGCGACCTCACCGTCGAGCAGCTGCGCGGGCTTGCCGCGATCATGCGCGCCCACTGCGGCGGCCATGCGCGCACAACCGTGCACCAGAACATCGTCCTGCGCTGGGTGCGCGAGCAGGCCGTCTACGAGGTCTGGCGCGAGCTCTGCGCGCTGGGGCTCGGCGACGCCGGGGCCCAGGAGATCGCCGACGTGGTCAGCTGCCCGGGCACGGACTCCTGCAAGCTGGGGATCACCAGCTCGATGGGCCTCAACCAGGCCGTGCACGAGCGGCTTTTGCAGATGGGCATCGACGATCCGCTCACGCGCCGCATCCACATCAAGATGAGCGGCTGCCCCAACGGCTGCGGCCAGCACCACATCGCCGACATCGGGTTCTACGGCGCCTCGATCAAAGTCGGCGAGCACACGATCCCCGCCTACATCCCGCACGTGGGCGGCGCATATGAGTCTGGCGAGGTCCGCTATGGTCAGCGGCTGAAGGCCCGCCTGCCGGCCAAGCGGGTGCCAGAGGCGGTCGCCCGCTGGGTAGGCTTCTACCAGTCCGAGCGTCTTGAAGGCGAGGCGTTCGGGGCGTTCGTGGACCGGGTGGGCGCGGCCGAGTTCGAGGCCCGCGTGCAGGATCTGACGATGCCGATCGAGTTCAGCCTCGAGAACATGAGCCACTTCATCGACTGGAACCGAAGCTCGCCGTTTCGCGTGATCCGCGGGGAGGGCGAATGCGCGGTCTGACCGGCGCCGGCGGGGCCGGCGGGCGGCTCGGCGCGACCGGCGCGACCGGCGCCGACCGAGCCGGCGGGCGCCGCGCTGCGACCGGGGCCGACGGCGGGCGGCTCGCTGCGACCGGTGCGACCGGCGCCGATGCGGCCGGCCCGCGCGGCGCGATGATCGAGGCCGCCGAGCTTGAGTCCGCGAGCGCGATCGACGTGCTCGCCTGGGCGCTTGCGCGCTTTCACCCCCGCCTGGTGCTCGCCTGCTCCTTCCAAAAGGAGGAGTCGGTCCTGTTTCACATGCTCTCAGAGCTCGCGGGCGGCGGCGTGGCCGCGGAGACGCCGCCGCGCGCGTTCACGATCGACACTGGCGTCCTGTTCCCGGAGACGCTCGAGACCTGGCGGCGGTTCGAGGAGCGATTCCCGGTGGCGATCGAGGTCTACGACGCCTCAAGCCCCGGCGAGCCCTGGAGCGCGCAGCGCTGCTGCGGCGAGGCCAAGGTGGCGGCGCTTGAGGCCGCGCTGGACGGAGTGGATGCGTGGATCACCGGGATCCGCCGCGAGCAGGCCCCGACGCGCGCCGGCGCGCGCAAGGTGGACCGTGACGAGCGACGCGGCATCGTCAAGATCAATCCGCTCGCCGACTGGAGCGAACGGGATGTCTGGCGCTACGTGATGGAGCACGAGCTCCCCTACAACCCGCTGCACGATCGCGGCTACGCCTCGATCGGCTGCGCGCCGTGCACGGCGCCCGGGGAGGGGCGCGAGGGCCGCTGGGCGGGTCAGGACAAGACCGAGTGCGGGCTGCATGTCTAGCCGCAGGCCGTTTGATCGGCGGGTGGCGCTTGAGCATGAGCCGACGGGCGCCGGGGGCGCCCAGCTGCCGTGACCGGCGCGGCCCAGCACTACGAGCTGACCCACCTGGAGACGCTCGAGGCGGAGTCGGTTCACATCTTTCGTGAGGTGGCGGCCGAGTTTGAGCGTCCGGTGCTGCTGTTTAGCGGTGGCAAGGATTCGGTGGTGCTGTTGCGCTTGGCCGAGAAGGCGTTTCGCCCGGCGCGGTTTCCGTTTCCGATCATGCATGTGGATACGGGGCATAACTTCCCGGAGGTGGTCGCGTTTCGCGATCGGGTCGTCGAGCGGCTGGGTGAGCGGCTGATCGTGGCCTCGGTGCAGGATTCGATCGATGCGGGGCGGGTGGTGGAGGAGACGGGGCCGCGTGCGTCGCGCAACCGCTTGCAGACCACGACGCTGCTTGACGCGATCGCCGAGCATGGGTTTGACGCGGCGTTTGGCGGTGCGCGTCGTGATGAGGAGCGCGCCAGGGCCAAGGAGCGGGTGTTCTCGTTTCGGGATGACTTTGGCCAGTGGGATCCCAAGTCTCAGCGGCCGGAGCTGTGGGCGCTTTACAACGGGCGGATCCGTCGCGGCGAGCATGTGCGCGTGTTCCCGATCTCAAACTGGACCGAGCTTGATGTCTGGCAGTACATCGAAAGCGAGGGGCTTGAGCTGCCGTCGATCTACTTTGCGCACGAGCGGGAGGTGTTCGAGCGTGACGGGATGCTGTATGCGACCAGCCCGTTTGTGAGGCTGATGGAGGGCGAGGTCCCGTTTCGCGAGTGGGTTCGCTACCGGACGGTGGGGGACATGACCTGCACCGGCGCGGTGCGCTCGCGCGCGCGGACGCTTGGCGAGGTGGTCGCCGAGATCGCGGCCACCGACGTGACCGAGCGCGGCCAGACGCGGGCCGATGACCGCGTCAGCGAGGCGGCGATGGAGGACCGCAAGCGTGAGGGCTATTTCTGAGCTTGAGCCCGACACCCACAGGGCGGGCTCGGCCGTGCACCGTCGGGGCCCGGCTGTCGCCGCCCCCTCGGCCGCGGGCGCGCTCGAAGCTCGCGCGCGCCGCTCGGAGCTGTTGCGGATCGCGACCGCGGGCTCGGTCGACGACGGCAAGAGCACGCTGATCGGGCGGCTGCTGCACGACTCCAAGGCGATCCTCGCCGACCAGATGGAGCACGTCGCGCGCGTCTCCGAGCGCCGCGGCGACGGATATCTGAACCTCGCGCTGCTGACAGACGGCCTGCGCGCCGAGCGCGAGCAGGGGATCACGATCGATGTCGCCTACCGCTACTTCGCCACCCCGCGGCGCAGGTTCATCATCGCCGACACCCCCGGCCACGAGCAGTACACGCGCAACATGGTGACCGGCGCCTCGACCGCCGACGTCGCCGTGATCCTGGTCGATGTGCGCTCCGGCGTGGTCAAGCAGACACGCAGGCACGCCTTCCTGGCATCGCTTTTGGGGATCCGCCACCTGGTGGTGTGCGTCAACAAGATGGACCTCGTGTCCTTCCGCCAGGGTCCGTTCGATCTCGTCGAGCGCGACTTCCGGGAGTTCTCCGCGCGCCTGGACACGACCGACGTGACGTTCATACCGATCTGCGCACTGGAGGGCGACAACGTCGTCGAGCGCTCGCGCGCCATGCCGTGGTACGAGGGCCCCGCCCTGCTGTACCACCTGGAGCACGTCCACGTCGCATCCGACCGCAACCTGATCGACTGCCGCATGCCGGTGCAGTGGGTGATCCGCGCCGGACAGGGGTCCTCAAAGCCGGGCTACCGGGGCTACGCCGGCCAGATCGCCGCCGGGGTGCTGCGGCCCGGCGACCCGGTGCTCGTGCTCCCCTCCGGCGCGGAGTCCCGGATCGAGGCGATCGACACGGCGGACGGGCCGCTGGCTGAGGCCTTCGCCCCGATGTCGGTCACGCTGCGCCTTGCGCACGACGTCGACGTTTCGCGTGGAGACATGATCTGCCGACCGCACAACAGACCGACCGTCGGCCGCGAGCTGGAGGCGGTCGTCTGCTGGATGGGCGAGCGACCGCTGGCCGAGCGGGCGCAGGTGCTGGTCAAGCACACCACGCGGACCGTGCGCGCCTGCGTGCAGCGAGTGCGCTACCGGATCGACGTCGACACGCTGCGCCGCGATGAGGACGCGAGGCTGCTCTCGCTCAACGACATCGGCCGGGTTCGCCTGCTCACGAGCGCGCCGCTCATCTTCGACGAGTACCGCCGCAACCGGACCACCGGCAGCCTCATCCTGATCGACGAGGCCACCAACCAGACGGTGGCCGCGGCGATGATCATCGAGCCGCACATCCCCCCGGCCACCACCGCTCGCGACATCACATGGCACGACGGACGCCTCACCCGCGACGCGCGCTGGTCGATGATCCGACATCGCGGCGCAACCATCTGGCTCACCGGGCTGTCGGCGGCGGGCAAGTCGACGATCGCCTCGGCGCTGGAGGCCCGGATCGCCGGCATGGGCCAGCCCGCGTACCTGCTGGACGGCGACAACCTCCGCCATGGGCTCAACAGCGATCTCGGCTTCAGCGCCGAGGACCGGGCCGAGAACGTTCGTCGCGTGGCGGAGGTTGCCCGCCTGTTCGCCGACGCCGGCACGATCGCGATCGTCGCGCTGATCAGCCCGTTTCGCGCCGATCGACTGCTGGCGCGAAGCATCCACGAGCGAGCCGGCGTCCCGTTCCTCGAGGTCTACGTCAACACGACGCTTGGCGAATGCGAGCGCAGGGATCCCAAGGGACTCTACGCTCGCGCCCGCCGGGGCCTGATTCCCGACTTCACGGGGATCGCGTCGCCCTACGAGCCCCCGACCAGTCCCGATGTGGAGCTGCTCACCGAGCGTTGCGGCGTCGAGCAGCTCGTCGAGCAGCTCGTGGGCGAGATGCGCGCCCGTGGCGTGCTGGAGCGCGCGCCCCGCGCCGGCAACGGACGCGGCTGAGCCGGCGTGCGGACGCGCGCCTCCGGGCGGTGGTCCGAGCGCAGGCGGCACCGTGCAGGCGGGCTCGGCGAGAGGCCTTGCCCCGGGAGCGCCGCCCGCCGGGCCCCCGCGAGCGCCGCCCGCCGGACCCCCGCGAGCGCCGCCCGCCAGATCCCCGGGAGCGCCGCCCGCCAGATCCCCGGGAGCGCCGGGCGGCGGCGGAGCGCAGCGCCTCGGCCATCCTTCCCAGCGCAAGCGATGTCACGGGACTGCCGACCGGCGCCAGCAGGCCGATGGCGAAGTCCGAGAAGATGATCGAGGAGCCTCCGAAGCTTGAGAGCAGGTTGAGCCGAACGTAGCGGGCGGTCACAGGCGCCGGGAGCAGGTACTTGTAGGAGCTGCCCTCGGAGTCCGGGTTGGTGGTGGCCAGCACCGTTGTGAAGCTGGACCCGTCGCTTGACACCTGTATCTGCACGCCCCTGGGGTTGCGGGCGTCAAACTGAGCGAAGATGTCCAGCACGAAAAGGTCGATCGGCTCGGCGGCGCCCAGGTCGAACGTCACCGAGCCCGTCGGCTGTGTGGACTCGGCCGACCACCAGTAGGTGTCGTCGCGACCGTCGCTGGCGGCTTGCGGATCCAGGTAGGGTTCGCGCTCGGCCGAGGAGGCGATCACGCGTGCCGGGTAGCGCAGGTAGCTCATCGTCGCCGGCGGCACCCCTGCCGCTCCCACCTGGGCGCCGAAGGCATCGGGCAGCGCCACTCCCGGAGCCATGCCCGAGGGATCGAAGCCAAGGTCGCCGTCCAGCGGGTTGATGAACGACGGTGAGAACATCTGACCGTCGCGCTCCCAGCCGAGAGTCGACTGGAGCTCTCCGAGCGTCTGGAGCGTCGACGGGTGGGGCACGCTCCAGTCGGTGTAGTAGACCGGCGCAGCACCTGAGTAGGCGTCGCCGTCCACGATCACGTTCGGCCCGCGCACGGCCGGGAAATCGTGGAGGTGAACATCGCCCGGATCGGCGAGCACGTTGTCCTCGATGTCGATGTAGTCTGCATCTGGGGAGTTCATCGCCAGCCCGAAGTCCGCGTGCGTGTTGGCATATGCGGTGTTGTGCCAGAACCGGTTCCACTGCGGCGAGGCAAGCGACCAGAGCGACAGCGCGTTTGCGTCGTCGACGTGCTTTGCGTCAAACGCCCACACGTTGTCGTATGCGACGTTGTTGGCGACATAGTCGCCGATCGTGGACTCGAGCGTGAGTCCGGCCCAGTTGAGATACAGGCGATTGGACACGAACGAGTTGTCAAGGCCGTACCAGTCCCGGATGCCCTCCTTGCGCACCAGGTAGACCTCGTTGTCCTGCACCGTCATCGAGCTGGCCATCAGCAGCCAGATCCCCATCGACTCGCCGCCGGGTCCGATGTCATAGATGTGGTTGCCCGACACCGTGATGTTGTGCACGAGGCCCGGCAGGGAGTTGTTGCCCAGGGCGATTCCGTAGCTGTATGCGCTGTCGGAGTGCACCGCGTGGATCGTGTCGTTTGCGATCGTGTCGTCGTAGGTGTCGAATCCGGCGATGCCCACGGCGCGCTGTGTGCCGGTCGCCGCGACATTCTGTACCTCGAACCCCTCGACGGTCACGTGGTTGACCCCGTCGACCAGGTCGATTCCGACGCTTCGCACGCCGCCTCCATCGATGATCGGCTGACCGGCGCCGTTGGCGGTGAGCGTGACGCCGTCGTCGCGCGCGGTGAGCGTGACCGTCTCCCGGTAGACGGCCGGCGCCACCTCGATCGCCGCGCCCTCCGGCACCGCCGACACCGCGCGACTGATCGTGCACCAGGGGGTCGCCGGACTCTGGGCCTGCGCCGGAGTGTAGGCGTCGCTGCACTGCCCGCCCAGGGAGGCGCCATCGACGTAGAACGTCATGCCGGGCGTGGCGGCGCGCGCGCCGGCGGCGCACCCGAGTGCCAGCACCGTCGCGACGACCGCGCTCGCGCGCAGGCGCACCCGTGGCACGCTCGCGCGCAGGCGCACGCGCGGCACGCTCGGGCGCGGGCGCACGCGTGGCACGCTCGCGCGCAGGCGGGCGCCGGCGAGCGCCAGGCGGGAGCGAGCGCGCCCGCCGGCTGGCGCCGCGGCGACCGGGGGGCCGGTCCGCGGGTTCGGTGGGCGGCGAGCTTTTGAGTTTGTGAGGTCGGGAGCGCGCATGGCAGCGGGGCCGACCGGCACGAGGCCGCGCGAGCCCTCGGACGCCCACCCCCCGTCTGCGGAACCCTCGCGGTGCGCCGACCGCCTGCGTCTGATCGTCGGCGGCCCCGGACCCCTGCTGCAGGAGGATCGCGGTTGCCTCGAACAGCCGTCCGCGACCGCGGCGGGCACGCGGCGGCGCGTGCTGTCAGAATCCGGCGGGCGGCCTGGAGCGCGCCGTGCCAGCGGGATCGAGCGCCGGAGAGGGGATCGGACGAGGGTGTGCGGGATCTGCGGGATGCTGGGTTTTGGGGAGCGCTTCGACGTCTCTGAGCGGACGGTCGTGCGCATGCGCGACACGCTCGTGCACCGCGGCCCCGACGACGCGGGGGCGTTCGCCGATGAGCGCGCGCGGATCGCCCTCGGCCACCGCCGCCTGTCGATCGTCGATCTGAGCGCCGCCGGCCACCAGCCGATGGCCAACGAGGATGAGACCGTTTGGATCTCCTACAACGGAGAGGTCTACAACCACGGTGCGCTGCGCGCCGAGCTGGAGCGGCGCGGCCACCGGTTCAGGTCGCGAACCGACACCGAGGCGGTGCTTCACCTCTACGAGGACGAGGGGCCGGACTGCGTGACGCGGCTTGAGGGCATGTTCGCGCTGGCGATCTGGGACGCGCGCCGGCGGGAGCTGTTTTTGGCGCGCGACCGGCTCGGCGTCAAGCCCCTCTACTACGCGCTGTGCGGATCGGGCCTGGTGTTCGCCTCCGAGATCAGGGCGCTGCTCGAGCACCCGGGCGTCCCCCGCGACCTCGACGAGGCCGCGTTCATCGACTACCTCACGTTTGGGTTCGCACCCGGGACGGCCACCATGTACCGCGGAGTCTGCAGGCTCGCCCCGGCCGAGTGGATGCTGGTGCGCCACGACGGATCGGTGACGCGGTCGGTGTACTGGAGTCCGTTCTCCGAGCCGGTCGCGGCGGAGGTGCGTCAGATGTCGGAGGAGGCGCTCGTCACGAGGCTTCGGGATCTCCTGCGCGAGTCGATCCGCAAGCGCATGATGTCCGACGTGCCGTTCGGCGTGTTCCTGTCCGGCGGGCTTGACTCATCGGCCAACGTGGCGCTGATGTCCGAGCTGACCGATCGGCCGGTCCGTACGTTCGCCACCGCCCCGCGGGACCACAAGCGCTATGACGAGCTGCACTGGGCGCGCGCGGTGGCGCAGCGGTTCGCCACCGAGCACCACGAGGTGCTGGTCGCCGTCGATGACATGCTCGAGCTTTTGCCGCGGCTCGCCGAGCACCAGGACGAGCCGTGCGCTGACCCGACGGCGGTACCCCAGCACTTCATAACCAGCCTCGCGCGCGAGACCGGGACCATCGTCGTCCAGTGCGGAGAGGGGTCGGACGAGATCCTCCACGGCTACTCCGGCTACGCCACCCATCGGCGCTATGTCGTCCCGTTCCAGCGGCTGCCGCCGAGCGTACGCGAGCCGCTGGGCCGCCTGGCGGTGCAAGCCACCCGGCGCCTGGGGCGCGGGATCCGCCAGGGCGAGGCGCTCTACGACGCGGGCCGCAGCTCGCAGCCGTACTGGGGCGGCGGGCTGTGCTTCCGTGGCCCGGTCAAGGCGCGGCTGCTGTCGCGCGACGAAGCCCAGGACCGGTCCCACCGGGTCGTCGAGCGTCTCTGGAGCGAAGCCGACAGGCTCGGCGGCTCGCCGGACCTGCTTCAGAAGATGACCTACCTGGAGCTCAAGCAGCGCCTGCCGGAGATGCTGCTCGCCCGTCTTGACCGCATCACGATGGCGGACTCGGTGGAGGGACGCGAACCGTTCCTCGACCACAGGCTGGTCGAGTTCGCGCTCGCGCTGCCGCCCAGCATGAAGCACCGGTCAGGGGTCGGAAAGTACGCACTGCGCCGCGCGATGGCCGGCCTCCTGCCCGAGGCGGTCCTCTCGCGGCCCAAGCAGGGCTTCGGCACTCCGATGGCGGAGTGGCTGCGCGGGAGCTTCGGCGCACACGCACAGGCGCAGATCGGACGCTCGTCGCTGCTCGATCGGGGACTTCTGGATCGGTCGGCGATCGACCAGCTGTTCGCCGCCCATCGCGCCGGGCGCGGCGACTGGCACAAGCACCTGTGGACGCTGTACACGGCGTGCGTATGGCATGACCGCTGGATCGCGCGCCGGGCAGGGTGAGAGGGCGGGCGCCGCCGGCACACAGACGGCCACGGCCAGAGGACGGCCGCTCCCCGGCGCGGCAGACCGCCTGGACCAGAGGACGGCCCGCCCCCGGCGCGGCAGGCGGCCACGGCCAGAGGCCGGCCGGCCCCCGGCGCGGCAGACGGCCGGGGCGAGCGGGACCGCGTCAGCCCCTGAGCGCCGCGTCCAGGAACTTGCTGGCGCGCGGCACCCGCACCAGGGTCATGCGCAGCACCTGAAGGTGCGACCATGGGAACGCGGCGAGGATCTGCTGCGGGGTCAGGCCCCCGAAGATCGCATGCCTGCCCCAGTAGAGCCGGCCGCCGCCGTACTGCGTGGGGTCCTCCGCGAACAGGCTGATCGCGGGGGCGCCATCGCGCACGATGAGGCCGTAGCGCTGCGCCGCGACGGCGATCATGCGGGTCAGAGGCGGCATTGGCAGGGCGTCGAGATCAAGCGTCGGGTCCAGGCGCAGGTGGGCTCCCTCCGGGATCGCCGAGGGCGGCCCGGTCCCGTCGCCTCGCTGGGCCGGCCAGGCCACGACGCCGGCGCGCGGGCGCGGCACGTCGAGCGCCAGCGCGTGGTCGATGGCTCCGGCGCGGATCTGCGCGAGCGTGATCACGCCGGCTGCGACCGGGAAGCTGGTGGCGGTGGCGCCCCAGTTGGCCTGCGCGCCCGGCCAGGACGCGGCGGTGTAGTAGCCGGGGCTGCGCGATACGTCGTCCATCGCCCCGCCCCATGCGGCGTGCCAGCCGTCGGCCTCAAGTCGCGCGTGGAAGAGCTCCCAGAGCCGGTCGGTGGCGGGCTGCCAGATCGTCATCTGCGCGTCGCGTCCGCGGGCCGGGCGGGCACCCGGCGGGATCGGCACGCTGCGCAGCGCGCGCGCCAGCGAGCGGCGCCAGGGGAGGGCGGGATCGTCGAGTGAGACGTCGACGGTCGGCTCATCCGCGGGCACGATGTAGATCGGCGTACTTGCCGTGCTGGTCGCAAGCCACGGCCCAACTCCGGCCCGCTCCTCGGCCCGCACCTCCGCCAGCAGCCCAGAGACCAGCTGGGCGGACTCCGGGTCGATCGGCGCGTCGGCCGGCAGCGGAGCGTTCCAGATGCTGGAGGGCGAGAACAGCATGGGCTCGGAGACCGGGACCGATACGGCGCCGGGATGCCTCCGGCGCGACGGCCCGCCGTAAAGCAGGACCCAGGCGAGCAGTCCGGCGGCGAGCAGTCCGGCGGCCGCCGCCGCAGGCGTCAGAATGCGCGCGCGGCGCCCAGGCCCGGCTGGCTGCGCTCGCCTGGAGCTGTGTGCGCGCGCGCTCACCCGCAGCTCGGCGGCGGCTGCAGATCGGTGACGGGGCAGACGGGCAGGATCACGGGTGGCCGGGGCGGCTGGTTGAAGTTGAAATCGCGAGTCAGGTCGCCGAGGATCGGGGCGTTCTCGCGCACGTCGGGCCGGGGATCCGGCCTGCCGTCGGTGGCGGGATCGAGCCGCTGGCCGCCGAGGAAGTCATCCTCGATGAACTTCAGGTACGCGTCGTGGCTGAGGATCTGGTGGTCGATGTAACCCTGCCGCGCGTAGGGGCTGATCACCAGGCCCGGCACGCGCAGGCCGTAACCGTCGGCGTCGACGGTCGGCGGAACGACGTGGTCGTAGAAGCCGCCCCAATCGTCCCAGGAGAGGAAGATCGCGGTGCTGTCCCAGTCGGGGCTGCGCATGATCGCGTTGATCAGGCCCGTCACGTACGTCTGGCCGCGGCTGACCAGCGCGGTGGGGTGCTCTGAGCAGCAGGCGCTCGGCGCGATCCACACGACGGACGGGAGCGTCCCGTCGGCGGCGGCCGTGTAGAAGTTCGCCAGCGGCTGGATGTCTGACAGCTGGTTGTCCTGGTGGACATCGGTGAAGTGCGGCAGCGGGTTCCAGATGTCGGGCGTGGCGGCATCCTGGCGAACGCCCGGACAGACGACCGCCTGGTCGTTCTCGCAGTCGGGCTCGTTACCGGGGGCGACATAGTAGGCCCAGCTGACCCCCGCCCGGGCAAGCAGGTAGGTGATGTCGGTCCACGCATACAGGGGGGTCTGATCGGTCGGGGCCAGCGACTGCACCGGGTTTGGCCCCGCCGGCGCGTTGGTGCACGAGAAGGGGTTGTACGGGTCCGTGCAACGGGCCGACCACGCCGACACCAGGTAGGTGTGCGAGGGAAGGCTCCAGGAGCTCACCGACTCGAACATGTGGTCCTGCAGCACGAAGTCTCGCGCGTAGGTCCAGTAGTTGGGTATGTCGGCGCCGTCGTGGTAGCCCATCACGTCGTCGCACGCCGTCTGGTGGGACTGGTTGCAGGGCTGGCAGCGGGCTCCGTCGGTGGAGCACTGGTTGCAGACCGGGTTGGTGCCGATGCAGACCGAGCCGTGCTCGGCCTGGCCCACGAAGCCGTCCATGCGTCCGCCGTCGATGTCGGCGAGCGCGTTGAGATGGCCGTGAGGACCGCCGAAGTTCTTGTCCATCACATCGTGGAACGGCGCGGCGCAGGTGCCTGGCGCGTCGGGATCCGGGATGCACGTCCCCGGTGGGATTCCGTCCGCGCCCGGGTAGGTGCCGAAGTAGCTGTCAAATGAGCGGTTCTCCTGCATGATGATGACCACGTGCCGGATCTTGTGGATACCCGCCTGGGGCCCGACGGACAGGATCTCCGGGGTCGAGTATGCGCGGGCGTTTCGCGCGCTGCCGGGGAACTCGACGCGCAGCTCGTAGGAGCCGATCGTGAACCTGTGCTCGTAGGCGAAGCGCGAGCCGCGCCCGAGCGTCAGGCGCGCGAGGGTGCGCCACCCCCGGCGAATGAGCTGCTGCACATAAACGGGTCCGCGGGGCTGGCGCGGGAGGACGCGCCCGCTCAGGCGCACGCGGGTCGCCGTCAGCGGCGCGCTGGGCGACAGGGAGAGCTCGACCAGCGCGGACACGCCATGCGCGACCGTGCGACTGCGAAGGCCGCCGGCCGCGACGAACATCCGCGCGTCGGTCGTCTCCAGCCGCGGCGCAAGCTCGAACAGGTAGTGGCCGAACCGGTTGGTGCGCGTCCTGGCGATCGCGTGAAAGCGCCGCTCGCCTGCCGACTGCTGCCACAGGGTGGCCAGGACGCCCGCCCGCCGGCGCGCCACGTAAACGCCGGCGACGGTCACCCCCTCTCCGAAGGCCGAGGGGCTCGGCCGGGCGTGGATCGTGACAAACCGGGCCGCTCGCGCGCTCGCGCCGCGCGAGGCGGAGATCAGAGCCGCTGTGCTGGCGACCATGATGATCGCCAGCGCCGTGAGGATCGTCGTTGTGCGCCGCATCGCCGAGGTGGCCAGCGGACCGGTCCACCGCGCGTGCTCCCCGGTCCGAGCCCGTCAGTGTAGACGGCCGCCGGCGCGCGCGGCCACCTCAGGTCGCCGCGCGCCAATAGCCTTGCGGGGATGCGCATCGGCTACCTGGCGACCCACTACCCGGCCGTTTCGCACACCTTCATCCAGCGCGAGGTCGCGGCGCTTCGCCGGATCGGCGTCGAGGTGGAGACCTTCTCGATTCACCGCGCATCCGCCGGCGAGCTGCTGTCAGCCGAGGATCGCGCCGAGGCGCGGCGCACCTGCACGGTGCTGCCAACGCTCGGCGGGCGCCTGGCGATCGCGCACCTCAGCGCCCTGTTGCGAGGCCCTCGGCGCTACGTCGCGACGCTGGCGTTCGCGCTGCGGCGGGCGAACCCCGGAGTTCGCGGCCGGCTGTGGGGCCTGTTCTACTTCGCCGAGGCGATCGTCGTGTGGCGGGCGGCGGCGCGCCGTCGCGTGCGCCACCTCCACGCCATCTTCGCCGACGGCGCGAGCGACGTGGCCCTGATCGCCGCCCGCTACGCCGGGGATGGGTGGAGCTTCAGCCTTGCGATCCACGGCCCGGTGGAGTTCTACGACGTGGTCCGCAACCACCTGGCCGAGAAGATCGCCGCGGCCCGCTTCACGGTCGCGATCAGCGATTTCGGTCGAAGCCAGCTGATGACGCTTGCAGATGAACGCAGGTGGGGGGACATCCACGTGGTCCGATGCGGGCTTGATCCCGGGTCGTTCGTGCCCGTGAAAGGTGGCCTGGAGCCGGGTGCCAGGGGCGCGGCGCCGGCGAGCGGTCCGCCCGGCGAGACGCGCGCACCCGGCGAGGCGCACATCCTCTGCGTCGGTCGCCTGGTTCACCTCAAGGGGCAGTCCCTGCTGATCGAGGCGTGCGCGCGACTGATCGAGCGCGGCGAGCCGGTGCGGCTGACGCTGGTGGGCGACGGGCCCACGCGCGCCCGCCTCGAGGACCTCTCCCGGCGGCTGGGGATCGCGCAACGCGTCGTGCTCGCCGGCGCGGTGGGACAGGACCGGATCCGCGACTTCTACGCGTCGGCGGACATCTTCTGCCTGCCGTCGCTCGCCGAGGGGCTGCCGGTCGTGCTGATGGAGGCCATGGCCCTCCGAGTGCCGGTCGTCACCACCCGGATCATGGGGATACCGGAGCTCGTCGAGGACGAGCAGACCGGGCTCCTGGTGGCACCCGGACGCGTGGACGAGCTCACGAGCGCGCTCTCCCGGCTTGCGCACGACCCCGACCTGCGCCGATCGCTCGCCGACCGCGCCGCCGCCCGCGTCCGGGCCGAGCACGACGTCAACGCGTCAGCCCGTCGGCTGCAGGTGATCCTCGCCGGCTCTCTGCGAGCGTGAGGCCGTCCCGTCGCCGGCGAGCGCCGCGCTGACAGCCGCGAGGTAGCCGGCCGCGCTTGAATCCGGGCTGCGGTCCGCGGTGGCCGCGTATGCGGCGCGCCCCAGCCGTGCTCGCAGCGCGGGATCTCGCGCCAGACGCGCGATCGCGGCCGCGAGCGCCTCCTCGTCGGCGGGCTCGACGACCAGGCCGCTGTGCCCGTCGCGCACCAGGTCCTCGGTCGCGCCGCCGTGCGGCGAGGCGATCAGCGGCAGTCCCGCCGCGCCGGCCTCCAGCAGCACGAGCCCGTACGGATCCTCGAGGGTGGGGAACGCGAACGCGTCCGCGCGCTCGTATACCTCCGGCAGCCGCGACTGTTCGACGAACCCCAGCCACCGCACGTCGAGGCCCAGCGATGCGGCCAGCTCGCGCAGCGCCGGCTCCTCAGGCCCCTGACCGGCGACCGTCAGGCGCACATCCGCGCCGGCGGCGGTCGCGCGCGCGCAGGCCCGCAGCAGCTGCGCCACGCCCTTGCGCGGTATCAGCCGCCCGACGCAGAGCAGCCGCAGCCGCTGCCCCTCGTAGGTGCGAGCTGCCCCGATCCCCCGCAGCCTGGAGAGCTCGGCCGCGTGGGGCGCAAGGAAGATCCGCTCGGGCGCGAAGCCCAGCTGGGCAAAGCGCGCCGCGGCCGGACGGCTGTTGGCCACAGCGCCCCACGCCATGCGGCGCATCAGCGCACGCGCCAGGTCGTGCGCGCGGCCGAGCCCCGCCTCCGAGCGCGCGGTGCCATCGCTGTGGATCAGCAGCGGGACGCCGCGCATGTGCGCGCAGACCGCCGCGTACATCGACGGGAACGAGAAGCCGCCGCTGATGATCGCCTGCGGCCTGGCGGCGAGCAGCACGCGCAGCGTGCGCGGGCTGAGGTAGAAGTCGGTCGCGTCCGGCGAGCGCCGCCGGATCGTCAGGCCGCCGATCACCGTGTGCGCGAACGGCACCTCGATCTGCCACGGCATCCCGCGCGTGCCGGTGCGCGAGCAGAACGCCACGCTCAGCTCGCAGCGGCGCGCCAGCGCAGCGAGCACGGCGACCATGTACGGGGTGACGATGTCCGTCACGAACGCCACCCTGACGCCAGCGCGCCCGGACGCCGGCGGATCGTGCGCCACGGCCCCCTCCCGCTCTCGCGCGCCGGACGCCGGCGGGTTGCGCGCACCGGCCCCGGCGCGTCCGCTCGCCCCATCCTCGGGCCCGCGCGAGGGGCGGGCGCCTGGCTCAGCGGTCCCGGTCATCGGTGCTCGGGGCACGCTGCGCGCGCGCGAGGACCAGCCCCCGGTCGGGTGGCTGCGTGCGCGGCGGGGTGAACGGCGCCGACGCGGACGGCTGCTGCCGCGCGGCCGCGAGGCGGGCGCGAAGTCGCCGCGCGCGCTCGCGGTCACGGCCTGACAGCCCGCCGACGGCCGCGAGCAGCGCCAGATAGACCACGGTGCCCAAGACCAGAGCGGCGAGCAGGCCGCCGTAGCCGTGCAGGCCGCGCAGCGTCATCCGGGCGGCGGCGAACGCGCCGGCGTAGGCGGCCACCTGCCCGGCGACCTGTCGCGGCGACCACCACCTCGCAACGAGCCCGATGAGCTCCCGCTGAACGACCAGCAACTGGCAGGCGAGCTGGGCGGCGGCCCCCAGCGCCATCCCGACGCCCGCACCGGTGATCCCGTAGCGCTCGGTCAGCACGACCACGGCGGGCAGCGTCACGACCAGCCGAACGGCCGCGCTGGCCGTTAATCGCAGCGCCCGGTCAGAGGCGATCAGCGCCTGGGACACCAGGAACACCATCGTCGTGAACGCGGGCACCAGCAGCAGGAACGCGAGCGCGGTCGCGGCCGGAACAAACCGAGGCCCGAACACCGCCATGATGCCTTTCGCGGCGCCGCCGCCCACCGCGGCGAACAGCAGCAGGAACGCGCTGCCGTAGCGCAGCGAGTCGATCACCGCGCGGTCGAAGCCGGCTTGGTCCCCGGTCTGCCGACGCTCCACCAGGGTGGGGAACAGCAGCTCGCTCAGCCGCAGCCGGGCCTCAAGGAAGCGCTGTCCCAGCGACCAGGCACGGCTGTAGGCGCCCACGGTCGCGACCGGCGCGACCGATCCCAGCACCCAGGTGGCGCTCTGGTCGCACACCCCCCACAGGAGCCCCGCCGGCGTCAGCCTGAGCCCGAACCTGAGCATCTCCGGCAGAGCCCGCAGGCCCGCCCGCGCCTCCGCCCTGGGGACGCGGAGCACGAGCCAGCGGCGCACCTCCACCAGGCGGTGGACGCAGGGAAGCGCCCAGGACAGGATCATCGTCGCCACCAGAGACCAGACCGAGCCCGACACCAGCCGGCCGGCGAAGATCAGCGCCAGGTACAGCAGCGCCTGATGCAGCCTGAGCACGAACAGCCTGCGCCCGTCGCGGAAGGCGATGAACACCGAGTCGAGGTTCATGCAGGTGTTGGTGAAGACCGTGTAGCCGGCGAGGTTGACGAGCGCCGGGGCCACCAGGCCCGGGTGGTGGATGGGGCCGTGAAACAGCAGGTAGACGGCACCCGCGCCCAGCAGCGCGATCGCCAGCGTGAGCCCGGAGGAGAAGGCGAACACGGCGTAGAACAGCGCCGTGGCGTAGGTGTGGCGCGGCGGCAGCAGCGCGATCGCGCGCTGCAGCGCCGGCTGCTCGCGAACCGTCGACAGCAGGGCGGCCGCCGCGACCGGTGCGTATACGAGGGCGAACTGGCCGACGACCACAACCCCGTACAGACGGGCGATGAACACGCTGGTGAACAGGGTCGCCACGGTGGTCGTCAGGAAGCTCGCGGCCCCGAAGCTCAGCCCGGCCGACAGTGATCCGCGAGCGGGCGGCGCTGCGCTGCGGGGCTTGGCGCGCACGGGCGCGATCGCTCGCCGGGGCCTCGGGAGCCGCATCACATTCGCGCGGGGGCCGCCCGCCCGGGGAGGGCGTTGCGGCTCTGCGGCGTCACGGGCACCGTCTGCGCCTGCTCCTTGAGCTCGTAGCGGCCGGCGAGCACCACTCCCGCCCACAGCCACAGCGCAAGGTTGGGGAACTCCGACGGCGGGATCGAGTTCGCCACCACGGCGAACATGATCGCCACGGCGATCAATCCGACCCTCCACATCTCCAGATCCGGCGGCCCGCGCGTACCCAGTGCGCTGCCGACCCCCAGCAGCACAGCCGCGAGCCACAGCGCCAGCCCGATGACACCCAGCTCCACGGCGTATCCGAGCAGGAAGTTGTGCACGACGAAGGTCGTCGCCGTGAGTGGGTAGTTCTGGCTCTGCTGGAAGTAGAGCCTTGAGTCGGACTGGAACGTCTGCCAGCCGAAGCCCGTCAGCGGCCGTGCCTCGATCATGTTCAGGCCGGCACGCGCAAGGTTCTCCCGGTCCCAGATCGGGTTGACCTCGGTCGCTCGCGCGCTGACCGAGTGGCTGAAGCTCGGGATAAGGGCCAGCGAGGCGGACACGACCAGCGCGCCAAGCGCGATCGCCGGCAGCAGGTGGCGCCGCAGCCGGCGCGTCAGGGCCATCGCGGCGAGGATTCCGCACCCGGCGCCCAGCCACACCGAGCGCTCGAGCGACATGAACGCCCCGCCGACGCACAGCAGCGCGACGACGACGGCGAGCGCGCGCGCCCGCAAGCCGGTCCATGTGCTGTGCGCGACCACGCACGCGATCGCGCACGTCGCCAGCGCAAAGCCGTTGGCGACCGCATCGACGAACGGCCCGCGGCCCCGCCCATAGTGATAGCCGACGTGCGGGTTGAGGATGTAGCGGGGGAAGACGAGCGCGTTCAGGTGCACCGTCTCGAACACCGTCGTGAGCCCGAGGTAGAGGCCCATCGCCACGAGCGCCGCGAGCAGCATCGCGCGGTGGCGCGCGGTCCGAAACGCGAGCGGAGCGGTCGTGAACACCAGGAACGGGATCACGCCGTAGCTGTCGATCAGCTTGAACAGCGGGTCCTTGGAGAACAGCGTGTGCGCAAAGTACGCCGAGACGGCCGCGTAGCCGACGGCGAGCAGCATCGCCAGATGCGCGGCCATCCAGCGCAGCTGCGGACGCCGCCTCAGGTGCGGGGCACGCAGCAGCACCTGCACGATGCCGAACGTGAGCAGTATCCGGTCGGGGTCGACGCCCGAGGGGAAGTGCAGGTACTGCCAGTTCCCTGAGAACGGGCTGAGCAGGAAGCCGGCCGTCAGCGTGTAGGCCGGGTCAACCTGCCAGAGCAGGTAAACGCCGGCCAGCAGCGAGGGCGCCCCGACGCAGATCAGCAGCACCCGCAAGCCGAAGTGCAACCCCACCGCGAGCATGAGCGCGGCGATCAGCCCCAGCAGGAGACCGGTCGCGGCGATGCGCGTTGCGCCCAGTCGCGCGGGCGGCCGCCGCGCGCCCGCCGGCCCGCGTCCGCGCTGCAGGTGCGCTCCGGCTGCCGCCCCGTGTCCGGACGGCACCCGTGCGCCCGCCGCCCCGCCCTTGTCGACCACCCTTGAGCCTCCGCTCACGATCCACCGGTCCGCCGCGCCGCCATCTGAGTCGATGGCGCGGCTGGCACTCTAGCGCCAACGGACCCGACCGGGGCCGGCTGGCCGCCGGGGTGCAGAGCGCAGCCGCGACCGTCGCTTGCCCAAACGCCGCCGATCGGCGATACTCTCGCTTCCCGCCCGCGGATGAAAGGGGTGCGGGTGCGCAGGAACCGGGCAGCGTGACCTGAGAGGGCGGTGATGGCCGATACCAAGTCTCAAGGAGCACCGAGCGTGCATGCCGCGGCGGTGGCGGCGGAGTTTCGTCCGCTCCCGCGCATCGGACCGCTTGAGTCCGCGCGCCGGCACTGGCTGCTCGCGCTGCTGCCACTGATCGTGATCGTGCCGGTGGTCGCCGTGGTTGCGGCGAGCCGGCGGCCCACCTACTCGGCGGAGGCCCGGCTGATGGTGGGCAGGCTCAACCTCTCAGAGCCCGGCGCGATCCAGGGCTACGCGCAGGCCGCGCAGGACCTGGCGGCCACCTACCCGCTGGTGATCGACGCCGACGGGGTGATCGACCCGCTGGCGCGCACGTTCCACATGACACGCCAGCAAGTCATCTCGAGCATCTCCGCCTCAGAGGTGCCGAGCAGCGCGATCGTCCGGGTTGACGCGACGGCCCACTCGGCACGGCTGGCGGTGAGCCTCGCCAACGCGGCGAGCGGCGCGCTGGTCGCGTACCTGTCGGCGCAGAACCGGGACGACCCCGACGTCGCTCGGCTGTATGAGCGCATGCAGGCCGCCGAGCTCGCCTATCAGAAGGCGAAGGCCGCGCTGCCGACGACGACGAGGACCACCACCGCCCCGCGGCCTCCCACGCCGGCGCAGCAGAGAGCGCTCGCCAACGCCGCGCTTGCGCAGGCCGTGCTGCAGGCCGCGATTCGCAACTACCAGTCAACCTCGCAGATCGCGACGGTCTCCTCTCTGCTCGAGCCCGTCGTCTCCGCCCATCAGGCGACCAGCGACCGGACCTCCAAGCTGGTGCTCGCCACGGGCATCGCGCTTTTGGTCGCGCTCGTGCTGGGCATCGCGGCCGCAACGCTTCAAGCCAACAGCGTCGTGCGCCGCGCGCTGGTGCTGCCGGCCTGGGAGCCGGAGGAGTAGCGTGGGGGTGCGCCTGGGGCGTCGCCGCCCCAGCGTCTCGAAGCTTGCCCGCCGGCGAGACGCCGGCCGGCTGGTCGCCGCTCTGCGCTATCGCGACGCGATCGTCGACAGTCGCGACCGTCTGTTCGATCTTGGGGCGCCGGTGCGCCGCGACGCGGCGCTTGCGTTGGCGCGGATGCAAGGCTCCGACGGCGTCGACGTGGTCGCCGCCCTCCTTCAGGCGCTGCACGACCCGTTCGAGGAGGTGCGCGCGGCGGCCGCATCCAGCCTCGGAGACAGAGCGGACCCCCGGGCCCTGCCCGCCCTGGTCCGGGCGGCGCTGAGCTGGCGCGAGGGCGAGGCGGCGGCCGCAGCGGCCCTCTCGGCGGTCAGGCTGGCGGAGAGGGCCGAAAGCCTTGAGCCCGTGATGACCGTCCTGCTGGATCTGCCGCGGCTGCCATCGTGCGCGCGCGGGCTGGTGTCGCAAATCGCCGACGCGGCCCCCGGGGCGGCCGTCCACGCTGGCGCGCAGGCCGCGGTGCGCGCGCTCGGAGACCAACCGCTGGCCCGTCCGGCGTCGGGCGAGGTGGACGGTCGCGGTCGCTCGGAACGAGCCGTCCGGCTGCTCTGGTGGCTGGGCGAGGCCAGCGTCGAGCCGCTGCGAGCGCATCTGCGCACTCACGCCGCAGGGCGGGCGGGCGCGGCCCGAGCACTGGGCGCCATCGGGGACCGGCGGGCCGCACGCGAGCTCGCCGCCTGCCTGCAGGACCCGGATGCCGAGCTGCGCGCGGCCGCGGCCAGCGCGATCGGGCGCCTGGCCGACCCGTCACTGGCGGCTGAGCTGACACCGCTGACCTCTGACGACGACCCCTCGGTGCGCGCCGCGGCGCTTGGCGCGCTGCGACGGCTCTGGCAGCCGACGAGCGCACCCGCCCACCCCCGTGTCACCCATGCCGTCGCCGAGCTCGAGCAGCTGCGGGCACGGTGGCCGAGCGGCTAGCCCCCGAAATCGGCGCCAGCGCCGGGCGTCTGCGAGATCTGCTTGTCGAGAGCCGCCGGAGGGCGAGGATCGCCCGCCGCCGTGCGATCCCTTCACGGCGCGCCCTGCCGACGTTCCTGATCATCGGGGCGCAGAAGGGCGGCACGACGTCGCTGCACGAGTACCTGGCCGAGCACCCCGGCGTGGGCGCCGCGGAGATCAAGGAGGTGCACTACTTCACGCTGCACTCGCAGCGGCCGCTTGACTGGTACCGAGCCCATTTTCCCCGCGAGGGCCGTCATCTGCACGTGTTCGAGAGCACCCCGTACTACCTGTTTCACCCATGCTGTCCGGCGCGCATCCGCGCGGCGCTGCCCGACGTGAGGCTGATCGCGCTGCTGCGCGACCCGGTCTCTCGCGCCCATTCCCACCACCAGCACGAGCGCGCGCTCGGGTTCGAGTCGCTTGAGTTCGCCGAGGCGCTGGCGCGCGAGCCCGAGCGCCTGGCGGGCGAGGAGGAACGCCTGCTCAACGAGCCCGGCTACCGGTCCTACGCCCACCAGCACTACTCCTATCTCGCGCGGGGCCGCTACGACCGCCAGCTCGAACGCTGGCTCGAGCACTTCCCGCGCGAGCAGATGCTGATCCTCGCCTCAGAGGAGCTGTTCTCCGACCCGCGCACGACGGTCCACCGGGTCCAGGCCTGGTTGGGGCTTGACCCCCACACCCCGGCCCGGCTGACGGCCCGCGGGGCGCGCGCCTACCCCCCGCTGGACGACGGGCTCCGGGCACAGCTTAAGGACGTGTTTCGCGACAGCTCAGCCCGGGCGGCGCACCTGGCCGAGGTCGACTTCCCCTGGGCGTGACCGCCGCTGCTGCGCCCGCGTGGCAGGCGGCCCCAGGAGCGCACGCCACGTGCTGGCGCGGCTTGAGTTGATCGGCATTCGCGCCTTGACGAGCTCGCGCAGCAGCGAGGCGGCGGTCCTGCGCGCGTCGTCGAACAGATGGTCGGCGGAGTGGCCACAGGCCCTGAGCTGCGCGCAGAGCGCATCGAGGTCGTAGCCCATGGCGGCCAGGCGGTCGCGGCCAAGCCACCTCAGGTACCGCGCGCACCAGGTGCGGCGCAACGGGTTGCAGACCGCGTCGCGCCAGCGATCCACCGAGCCGGCGCTCAGCGACCTGTAGCGCGCCGAGCCGATCGGATCGCCGAGGCGGCCTCTCAGCCTCACCCGGTGAAAGCCTGACAGCACCTCCGGCCGCCACGGCAGCTCCAGGTGCTCAAACAGCCGCTGCCAGGGCCGCTCATCGCCGGCCACCAGGTCCTCGTAGCGCACGACTATGGACCGGTCGGCATGGCGTTCGCAGGCCGGCGCCAGATCCGCAAAGCTGCGAAACAGGGTCATGTGGTAGCGCGAGACCTCCCAGCGCCCGGCGTCCAGAAGCTCCACGGATGAGGCGAGCACGCTCAGCGGGTTCCTGAACAGGAACACGAACAGGCCCTCGGGGAAGGTGCGAAACAGCTCATCGACGATCAGGTGGTACATGGGCGTCTTGTCGACGAAGTGCGTCGCGGGCGGGGGCGTCAGCTTTGCGTAGAGCTCGAGCGCCATCGCGCGCACGGCCGCGCGGTAGTCGTCGGCCCGCTCGGGCAGCTCCTCGATCAGGTCCGCCAGCGCGATGCTCACAAGCCGCTCGCGCCCGGATGGCGCGGGCAGGCCGTCGACAAGGGGAGCCAAAAGCGGCAGCAGCAGCCACGGCTCGGAGGCGGTGGACACCGATGGGTGGCTGGCAAGCACCCTCTGCAACAGCGTCGAGCCGGAGCGCGGCGCTGAGAGGATGAAGATCGGCCGGACGGTCACGCTCGGCGACGCCGGACGACGGTCAGGGTCGGCGGCGCCGGCCGCCACGCGGGTGGTGCGCCTGCAGGAGGGGCTCGGTCACCGTCACCCGGTAGGTGGCAGAGCGCCGGGGGGCGAGCACGCCGACGCGAATCGCGATCCGGCCGCGGGCTCGCTCGGCGGCCAAAAGCAGCCTCGCCAGCGGTCGCGCGACGGCCAGCAGGACCGTCCTTGTCGCGCCCCCGGCAAGCGCCACGCGCCGGCGGCCGAGCGCCAGGTGGCGCGCGTGGCGGCCTGCGCCGATGAGCGCCGTGGCGCTGACGGTCGCAAGCGAAGGGTGCACGCAGGCGAGCGAGACCCGCAGCTGCGCCGGCGGCGCAAGCCGCACGGCGGGCTCCGAGACCAGGCAGCCTGCGGGCGCCAGGCTCAGCCGGAGACTCGCGTGGCTGGCGGCGTGCGCGGTGTCACCGGCATAGGAGGCGAGGATCTCGCCGCGCCGAGGCGGATAGTCCGCCGCGGCGAGCGTCACCGAGCACCGGGCGCTCGCTGCTCCCGAGGCCCGGAGCGGGCACGAGGCGACGGCGAACCCGAGGCCGGCCGTGCGGGTGGCGAGCGAGACGGTGCCCGTCGGAGGCGTGGCGGAGCCGCCGCCGACGTCGCTGACGGTCACCGTGCAGCTTGCGGGCATCGCGACCATGACCGGTCGGGGCGAGCAGGCGACCCGGGTCCTGGTCGGCCGGGCCGAGACGCTGATCGTCGACCGCAGCACCTGACTTGCGCCGCCGATGTCGGTGACGGTCGTCTGGACCTGGAACGTGCCCGCCCGCGCGAACGTGTGGGTGCCGCTAACCGAGTAGCCGCCCCCCGCGGCGGTGACCGTGCCGGACGAGCGGGAGCCGTCGCCCCAGTCGATCGTGGCAGCGTAGTCGGTGGGGACGCCACCCGGGTCCTGGTCGGTGAAGCCGGCGACCTGGCCGGCGAACTGGACGCCCGCGGTCGCCTGGGCGCCCGCGCCCGGGGAGGCGGGCTCGGCCAGGACCACGTCGTCGAGCGCGACCAGGTTCGCGCCGTCCGGCGGCGCGTTGGGAGGGCCGGGCGTCGCGGAGGCGCCGTCGTAGTCGAAGACCGGCGCGGTTCCCAGATCGACGACCACGCTGGTGACCACCGCCGAGCCGAACAGCATGCCGGCGAAGGACGCCTGGCCGGGCCCCGCGGGCGGCGCATCGACATGGCCGATGAGGGTGCTGCCATCGTAGAAGTCAAGCCCGGAGCCGGGCTCTGAGACATCCAGGAAGATCGCGCCCAGCCCGCGCGTGGCCTCATAGACGGGCGAGGCCGCCATCCCCGTTGGGGAGATCACCGCGATTCGCAGCGATTGCCCGTCGAAGGGCGCCATCAGGTTAGGTCCCGAGAACGGGGCAAACAGCCCTGCGGCCCCGGGGTCCACGGCTGTGAAGCCGTCGTCTGAGACGGCCACGGGCCGCGACAGCTCAAGGCCATAAGGTTGGGTGGTCCAGGGCGCAATCGAGACCACGTGGCCGGGGCTTATCACGCGACTGCCCGGGGTCGAGCCGTCCATCGCCACCGAGTCCCAGTCCAGGTGCCGGTAGCCCGCGCCGGCGCCGCCGGGGTAGGTGCCGTTGTCGGCGCCACCGATCGCCGCCGTGAAGGCGCTCATCGCGCCCGCCGCCGCGGCGCCGGCTCCGGAAAACGAGACGGAGCCCCCAGTCGGGGCGGTCAGCGCAGCGTCGGTGACGCTCACGGTCTCCTGGGCCGAGCGCACCGTTCCGGAGGCCTCGTCATCGACGGTCACAGTGGCCGTGTAGACGCCCTCCTCGGCATAGGTGTGCGTTGCCGTGACATCCCAGAGGCCGTTGAGGTCGTTGGCCGCAGTTCCGGGGCTCGTGCTGCCGTCCCCCCAGGCGACGGTGATCGCAAACGCGGATGCCGGGTCCCCGTCGGTGTCCAAGAACTGGGCCACGGCGCCGCTGTAGGTCTGCCCCTCCACCGCAGCCGGGCTCGCCGGGATGACCGAGATCGTGTCTGCGCGCGCCCGCGCGGCGAACCCCAGAGCGCCGATGGCGACGGCCATGAACACCGCCGCGCCACCGGGCCAAAACCCTGCCCCGCGCGGCCTCGTCCCGGTCCCCACGGCGCGAGCATACCGCAGCGCATAGCCGGCCCACGACGGCGTCCGAGGCGCGAGCGTCCCGGGCCGCACGCGCCGGAGCGGCACGGCGCGCAGCGGTCCGGACGGGTGGGGCTGCGCGCGCCGGAGCGGCCCGGCGCGCAGCGGTCCGGACGGGTGGGGCTGCGCGCGCCGGAGCGGCCCGGCGGGCAGCGGTCCGGACGGGTGGGGAGACCGGGGCCGCCGCGCCGATCACGCCGGGTTCGTCTCGGCGACCGGCTCGGTGCGGCGCTCGAGCGCGATCGCCGCGTCCGCGAGGCCCAGCGCCACGTGCCCATCGCACCAGCGCAGGTAGCGGACCGAGCTTCGCACGCCGCCCCGATAGCGCCTGTGGACCGCGTGCCCCCCTCTGATGCCGTGCGTGAGCACGCGGCCGCACACCAGGTCCAGGAACTCGCGCTCCACCAGCCCCCGCCGGTGCAAGGCCGCCAGTGCGCTCAGCCCCGTGCCCGCCGAATGACCGTCCTCGGGATGGGCGCGATCCGCCCAGAGCCGGCTCTCCCCCCTTTGGCCGAAGAACCGCCGGTAGAAGACGGCGCCGCGCACCACGGCCTCGTCGACCTCCGGATCCAGGCCCCGCAATGCGTCCAGGCACAGAAGCACGTAGCCGGTGTGGAAGGAGTCCGACCAGCCGAGCGAGGCGCCCTCCCCATATGGCCACGACCCATCTTCACGCTGAGCCCCAAGCGCACGGCGCACAGCGGCACGGACCTCTGCCGCCGCCTCCTCGCCAAGCGCGTGCCACACGGCGCGCGCACCCAGAAGACTGGCATTGTGGATGTTCGCGCGCGAGCGGCCGTGGTAGGCGAAGTGGCCGTCGCCGGTCCAGTGCTCGCCCACCAGCCGGCGCGCGGCGGCGCGGGCGCGCTCGCCGAGATCAGCGCGCCCGGCAACCCGCTCGCCCTCGAGCAGCGCCTCGATCGCGAACGCGGTCGGCACGATCGACGGCTCGAACGCGGGGTAGCGCCCCCAGCGCAGCTGGGTCTCAAACGGGTAGCCCCAGGCGGCGGGCCCGGCGCTCGTGTCCGCGGCCAGCGTCTGCAGAGCGTCGAGCGCCAGCTCGAGCGGCCGCGGTCGGCCGGTGTGCCGGTGGACCCGCAGGCCGGCAAGCGCGAACAGCGCCGCGCCCTTGGCGAGGAGCGGGTGCCGGCGCCTGTAGATCCGGCGGATGTCAACCGGCGAGCGCGCGTGCAGCTGGAGGATCACCATTCTGCGCAGGGCTCCGCCCGTCATGATTCGCGGCCAACGCACCCACAACCCGTCGTAAGGGTCGGCCCCGCGCCATCCGGCTGCGGCCGCGCCCTCGATGAGTGCAACCGCGGTCTCGATCGGCTCCCGGCCCCGCCCCACGCCGGCAACGATAGCCCCATCGAGCGGCCTCAAGCCGCCGCCCGACCCCCAGTTGCGGTAGCGTTGTCCGGGTGGGGGCGCGGACCGGGTGGCCGACTGCAGCGTTTCGCAGGCTGGGCCGGAGCACGCCGTGACGGCTCCGTCGCGGATCATGTACGCGCTCGGCGCGCGTCCCAACTTCGTGAAGATGGCCCCGGTAATCGCGGCCCTCAGACGCAGGCTGCCGGGCTGCCGGCATGTGCTGGTTCACACGGGCCAGCACTATGACCGAATGATGGCCGAGGTTTTCATCGAGGAGCTCGGGCTGCCAGAGCCTGACCACATGCTCGGCGTGGGATCCGGCTCCCATGCGCTCCAGACCGCGAGGGTGATGGAGCGGATCGAGCCGGTGATCGAATGTGAGCGTCCGGACCTCGTGATCGTCCCCGGCGACGTCAACTCGACGCTCGCGGTCACCCTGGTGGCGGTCAAGCTCGGCGTCAGGCTTGCGCACCTGGAGGCCGGGCTTCGCAGCTTCGACCGCACCATGCCCGAGGAGATCAACCGGATCGTGGCCGACGAGTTCAGCGACCACCTGCTCGTCCACTGCCAGGAGGCGATCGACAACCTCTCGCGCGAGGGCATCGAGCCCGAGCGCGTGCACTTCGTCGGCAACACCATGATCGACACGCTCGTGGCCATGGAGCCTCGCTTCCGAGCGGCCGGCACCGCCCGCCGGCTGGGACTGAAGCCCGGCGGCTTCTTGCTCGTCACGCTTCACCGCCCCGCCCTGGTGGACGGGCCGCTGCTGGCGGTCGCGCTGGACCGCCTCGAGGCGGTGGCGCGGGAGCTCCCTGTGGTCCTGCCCGCGCACCCCAGAACCCGGCGCCTGATGGCCGGCAGGCGCCCCACGCCCAACCTGCACGTGCTGGAGCCGATCGGCTATCTGGATTTCCTGTCGCTGCAGGCCGATGCCGCGGCGGTGCTGACCGACTCAGGGGGGGTGCAGGAGGAGACGACGTTCCTGGGGGTTCCGTGCTTCACCCTGCGCGACAACACCGAGCGGCCGGTCACGGTGAGGCTCGGCACCAACACGCTGCTCGGCCTTGACCCCCGCAGGATTGACGACATCCTCCCGGCGCTCGCACGAGGCTGCGCGGCGCGCCCGGCCGCACCCCCGCCGGGCTGGGACGGCAAAGCAGCCGAGCGGGTCGCCGATGTGCTCTGCGGCGGACCGGCGGCCGGTCACGGCGGAGCGGCTTCAGGCAACGGCGGACCAGCGGTCGGCCGCGGCGGACCGGCGGTCGGTCGCCGCTGCGCGCCCGCCCCCCCCATGGCCAAACCCTCACCGGCCGAACGCCGGCCGGTCAGGCCGAAGTTCCCGGTAGGCGGGTAGGGGATTGGCCCGTGGTCATTGGGGTTGCGCTTGTTGGGGGGTGGATGGGTGGTGACTACGGGTCGAGCGGGG
>Ga0209061_1000813_pt1 | contig 65988 bp, 58 predicted proteins | sample Coa_R1_10_FD_187157 | JGI IMG/M metagenome (GOLD analysis project Ga0209061, IMG submission 187157) | Surface soil microbial communities from Centralia Pennsylvania, which are recovering from an underground coalmine fire - Coalmine... | ecosystem: Environmental > Terrestrial > Soil >... | reverse complement strand
TCCAACTCCTCACCGCCTGGCGGGGCACGCTCTAGCAGTAGAGCTCGAAGCTCGGGAGCACGCAGTGCTCACCGCCAGGTGGCTCGGAGACCAGCCTCCCACCGGAGGCCGTTCCGCTCCCATTAGGAGGGCCCGCGGCCCGGGGGCCAGGCGAGCCCTCAGCCGGCCGAGCTCGAGCCGGTGCTCGGCGGGCGGACGGCCTCGGCGGGCCCGGCGTCGGCCGCGAGGCCGGCGAGGAGGGCGGCGAGCTCGTCGGGGAGACCCGGCCCGGCCCGCAGGGGGACCACGAGCTGGCCGGGCTCCTCCTTGTACACGGCGCGCGGCGCGAGGCGCGCGAGGCGCACGCGCGCCGAGGCGCGCAGCCGCAGCGGCCCGAGCCGGGCGACGACCTCGCCCGGCCGCCCCGGTCCGGGCGAGCCCGGGCGCACCGGCACCGCGGTGATCTCCCGCACGCCCGTGCGCACGCACCAGGCGCGCAGCCGTCCGACCGACAGCAGCGCCGCCGCCGGCGCCGGCAGCGGGCCGAAGCGGTCGAGCCACTCCGAGGCGATGTCGTCGACCTCGGCGGGGTCGGTGACGGCGGCGAGGCGGCGGTAGGCTTCGAGGCGCAGGTCCTCGCGCTCGACGTAGCCGGTCGGCAGGTGGGCGTCGACGGGGAGGTCGAGCTTGATCTCGGCGGGCTCGGGCACCTCCTCGCCCTTCAGCTCGGCGACCGCCTCCGCCACCATGCGCACGTACAGGTCGTAGCCGACCGCCGCGATGTGGCCGGACTGGTCCCTGCCGAGCAGGTTGCCCGCGCCGCGTATCTCGAGGTCGCGCATCGCGATCTTGAAGCCCGAGCCGAGCTCGGTGTGCTCGCCGATCGTGCGCAGCCGCTCGTAGGCCTGCTCGGAGAGCGTGCGGTCGCGGGGGTGGAACAGGTACGCGTAGGCACGCTGGCCGGCGCGCCCGACGCGCCCGCGCAGCTGGTGGAGCTGGCCGAGGCCGAGGAGGTCGGCGCGGTCGACGACGAGGGTGTTCACGGCGGGCATGTCGATGCCCGACTCGATGATCGTCGTGCACACGAGCACGTCGTAGCGCCCCGCCGCGAAGTCGAGGACGACCTGCTCGAGGCTGCCCTCGTCCAGCTGGCCGTGGGCGACGGCGAGGCGCGCCTCGGGCACGAGCTCCCGCAGGCGCGCCGCCACCCGCTCGATGTCGTGCACCCGGTTGTGGACGTAGAAGACCTGGCCCTCGCGCAGCAGCTCCCGGCGGATCGCCTCGGAGATGGCGCGCTCGTCGAGCTCGCCGACGTAGGTGAGGATGGGCTGGCGCCGGGCGGGCGGGGTGTCGATCACCGAGAGGTCGCGGATCCCCGTGAGGCCCATCTCGAGGGTGCGCGGGATCGGGCTCGCGGTGAGGGTGAGGACGTCGAGGCCGACCTTCAGCCGCTTCATCGCCTCCTTGTGGGCGACGCCGAAGCGCTGCTCCTCGTCCACGACGAGCAGGCCGAGGTCGGCGAAGGAGACGTCGTCGGCGAGCAGGCGGTGCGTCCCGATGACGACGTCCACCGAGCCGTCGGCCAGGCCGGCGAGCACGGCGCGCGTCTCGGCGGGGGTGAGGAAGCGCGACAGCACCTCGACGCGCACCGGGAACGGGGCGTAGCGCTCGGCGAAGGTCTGGTAGTGCTGCTGGGCGAGGATCGTCGTCGGGACGAGCACCGCGGCCTGCTTGCCGTCCTGCACCGCCTTGAACACGGCCCGGACCGCGACCTCGGTCTTGCCGAAGCCGACGTCGCCGCACACGAGCCGGTCCATCGGGGTGGGCCGCTCCATGTCCGCCTTCACCTCGGCGATGGCCCGCAGCTGGTCGGGGGTCTCGGGGTAGGGGAAGGCGGCCTCGAGCTCGGCCTGCCAGGGGGTGTCGGGCGAGAAGGCGTGGCCGCGCGCGGCGAGCCGCCGCCGGTAGAGGACGACGAGCTCCTGGGCCACCTCGCGCACCGCCTTGCGCACCCGGGCCCGCTGCCGCTGCCAGTCGCTCCCGTTCAGGCGGCTGAGCGTCGGCTGCTCCCCGCCGGAGTAGGGGGTGATGGCGTCGATCTGGTCGGAGGGCACGTAGAGCCGGTCGCCGCCCCGGTACTCGAGGAGGAGGTAGTCGCGCGCCGCGCCCCCGATCGAGCGCGTCACCATCCCGCCGTAGCGGGCCACCCCGTGCACGTGGTGGACGACGTAGCAGCCGGGCGCGAGGTCGTCGAAGAACCCCTCCACCGGACGGGTGGCGGCCCGCGGCGCGCGGTGGGGACGGCGGCGGCCCGTCACGTCGGCCTCGGCGAGCAGGGCGACGCCGGCCTCCTCGAGGACGACGCCCCGCTCGAGCGACGCGACGACCACGTGCACGCCGGGGGCGACGAGGCGCGTCGCCGCCCGGTCGTCGAGGCCCCAGAGGCGGTCCACCTCGACGCCCTCCTCCTCGAGGACGGCCGCGAGGCGCTCGGCGCTGCCGGGCCCCTCCGCGCACACCGCCACGGCGGTCCCGGCGCGCGCGAGCTCGCCGGCGCGCCGCGCGAGCGCCGCCGCGTCCCCCCGCGCCGGCGGCCAGCCGGCGGCGCGCACCGAGGGGACGCCGGGTCCCTCCGCCACGGCGGGCAGCGAGGCGACGCGCGCCGGGCAGGCGGCGAGGAGGCGGTCGAAGCCGGCGTGCAGGCGCACCGGGTCGCCCACGCCGTCGCCCCAGGTGGCGGCGAGGGAGGCGGCGAGCGCCTCCTCCTCGGCGAGCAGCTCGCTCGCCCGGTCGCGAAGGCGGCGCGGCTCGACGAGCACGACGAGGTCCGGCGCGCCGAGCAGGTCGGTCACGAGCCGCTCCTCCTCGACGAGCCAGGGCAGGAACGACTCCATGCCGTCGAAGAGCTCGCCCTCGGCGAGGCGGGCGAAGCGGTCGCGGGCGAAGCCGCCGCCCGCGGCGAGGGCGGCGGCGCGCCGGCGCATCGCCGCGTCGGGAACGAGCTCGCGGCAGCCGAAGATCGCCACCTCCTCGAGGCTGCGCACCGAGCGCTGGTCGGCGACGTCGAACTCCGTCAGGCGCTCCACCTCGTCGCCGAAGCAGTCGACCCGCACGCCCGCCTCGCCCGTGGACGGGAAGACGTCGAGGATGCCGCCGCGAAGCGCCACCTCGCCGCGGTGCTCGACCTGGTACTCGCGTCGGTAGCCGGCGGCGACGAGGCGCTCGAGCAGCGCCTCGGGGTCGCAGTGGGCACCTCGCCGCACGACGACCGGCGCCGCGCGCTCGGGGGTCGTCGCGAGGCGCTGGAGCAGCGCCCGCACCGGCGCGACGACGATCCCCCGGCGGCCGTCGCCGGCCAGGCGCCACAGCGCCTCGAGGCGACGCCCCATCGTCTCGACGCTCGGCGAGACGCGCTCGAAGGGGAGCGTCTCCCACGCCGGGAGCTCGGCGACCTCGTCGTCGCCGCAGAAGGCGCCGAGGTCCCGAGCCAGGCGTTGCGCTTCGGCACCCGTCGCCGTGGCGACGAGGAGGGTGCGCCCACGGCGCGCGAGGGCCGCGAGCAGCGGGGCACGTGCCGCCTCCGGCACCGCCACGAGGGCGTCGGTGCCGCCGGCCAGCTCGTCGACGACCGGCAGGGCCCCGAGGCGGCCGACGAGGGGGGCGAGGGGCGCGCTCACCGCCCGTTCAGCGCGTTCATCGCCGGCTCCACCCCCTTCGCGGCGATGAGCTCCACGGCGTCCGCGGCGAGCTCGCGCGCCACGGCGAGCGCCTCGGCCTCGGCGCGCCCCGGCCGACGCAGGACGTACTCGGCGCCGGGCATGCGCCCCGGCGGCTTGGAGATGCCGATGCGGACGCGCACGAACTCGAGCGAGCGCAGGTGCGCCTCGATCGAGCGCAGCCCGTTGTGCCCGGCCGTGCCGCCGCCGCGCTTCACCCGCAGCGCGCCCGTCGGCAGGTCGAGGTCGTCGTGGACGACGACGAGGTGCTCGAGGTCGGCGAGGTGGTGGCGCCGGACGAGGGCGGCGACGGCGACCCCCGACTCGTTCATGTACGTCTCGGGCACGGCGAGGACGAGGACCTCCTCGTCGCGCCGGACGAGCGCGACGCGCGCGTGCGTGGAGCGCTCGCGCCGCAGGCGCGCGCCGAGGCGCGCCGCGAGCGCCTCGACCGCCTCGGCGCCCACGTTGTGGCGGGTCCCGGCGTACTCCGGGCCGGGGTTGCCGAGCCCGACGACGAGCAGGTCGACGGGCCGGGCGGACGGCGCGCCGGTGCCGGCGCGCAGCAGGGGGCGCCTCAGCTCGTACCGCCCTCCGCCTCGGCCGCCTCCCCGGCGCCAGCGGCCGCCAGCCGGCCGGCGTGCGCCACGGCGACGAGGGTGGCGGGGTCCGCCTCGAGGCGCACGCCCGCGGGCAGCGCGAGGCTCGCGAGGTCGAGCGTGTCGCCGGGCGCCATCGCCGAGACGTCGACCTCGAAGGCGGCCGGGATGTCGGCCGGCTTCGCCTTGATCGGCACCGCCAGCAGGAGGTGCTCGACGGTCCCCCCGGCGCGCTGGACCGCGACCGCCTCGCCGGTGAGCACGAGGGGAACCTCGGCGCTGACGAGCTCGTCGCGCGCGACGACGTGGAAGTCGACGTGGGTGACCGTGTGGCGCACCGGATGGTGCTGGATCTCGCGGGCCATCGCCAGGTGGGACGTCCCGCCGACCTGCAGGTTGAACACGGCGTTCGCCCCCGCCTCCGTCGACAGCGCGGCGCGCAGCGCCCGCGCGTCGACGCTCACGGCGAGGGGGGCGAGCCCGCGCCCGTAGACGACGGCAGGCACGCGTCCGGCGGCCCGCAGCCGCCGGCACGCCGCGCTGCCGCGCTCGGTGCGGACCTCGGTGACCAGGGCGATCTCAGCCATCGTGGCGGGCTCCTCGTCGCGCTCTCCTGCGGCGCGCGACCCGGTTCCGGGCGCGCGAGAGCCGGTTCGTCCGGCTCGACCCAGTGTAGGGCGGCGGCGCCACCGGCTCGCGAGGCCGGCGGCGGCTCACGAGAGGTTCTGGCCGCCGAAGATCTCCGAGACCGAGGTGCCCTCGAACACGGCGTCGATCGCGTCGGCGATGATCCGGGCGACCGAGAGGACCTCGATCTTGTCGATGCGCCGCTCCTCGGGAAGGGGCAGCGTGTTCGTCACCACGACCCGCGCGAGGGGGGACGCCTTCAGCCGGTCGAGCGCCGAGCCGGACAGGACCGGGTGCGTCGCCATGGCGATCACCTCGCGCGCGCCCTCGGCGACGAGGCGCTCGGCGGCGGCGCAGACGGTCCCGGCGGTGTCGATCATGTCGTCGATGACGACGCAGCGCCGCCCCTCGACGTTGCCGATCACCTCGAGCGCCTCCACGGCGCCCGCCGCGCCCGGCGGCCGGCGCTTGTGGACGAAGGCGAGGTCGCAGCCGAGGCGCTGGGAGAAGCGCTCGGCGACCTTCACCCGGCCGGCGTCGGGCGAGACGACCGTGAGGTCCCTCGGGTCGAACTGGCGGAGGTACTCGACGAGGACCGGCATCGCCGTCAGGTGGTCGACGGGGAAGTCGAAGAAGCCCTGGATCTGGCCGGAGTGCAGGTCCACGCTCACGACCCGGTCGGCGCCGGCGACGGTGATGAGGTCGGCGAGGAGCTTCGCGGTGATCGGCTCGCGCCCGGTTGCCTTGCGGTCCTGGCGGGAGTAGCCGTAGTAGGGGCAGACGGCCGTGATGCGCCGGGCCGACGCGCGCTTCGCGGCGTCGATCATGATGAGCATCTCCATCACCGAGTCGTTCACGGGCCTGGCGTGCGTCTGGACGATGAAGACGTCGGCGCCGCGGATCGAGGCGTCGTAGCGGCAGTGGATCTGCCCGTCGGCGAACTCCCGCAGGTTGGCCTCGCCGAGGGAGACGCCGAGGCAGCGGGCGATCTCCTCGGCGAGCTCGCGGTGGGCGCGCCCGGTGAACAGCTCGAGCCGTTGCCTCGCCACTAGCTCCATCGACGCTCCTCTCGCTCCTCGGCTCGGTCGGACGCGCCCTCGATCGGCGTGCCGGGGCCGACCACACGGCCCGCAAGGACGCGGGTGCCGGGCTCGAGGTGCACGAAGGGGCCGACGCGTGCCCCCTCGCCGATCACGGCCTGCCGGGCGACGACGTGCTCGAGGCGCGCGCCCGCCCCGACCTCGCAGTCGACGAGGTGGCAGCCCACCCCGACGACGGCGCCCTCGCCGACCACCGTGCGCCCCTCGAGCACGGCGCCGGGGAGCACGGTGACGTCGGCGGCCAGCTCCACCGTCGTGTCGAGGTAGGTGGCCTCGGGATCGACCATCGTCACGCCACGGCGCATCCAGCGCTCGTTGATCCGGGCGCGCACCTCCGCCTCGGCCGCCGCGAGCTGGGCACGGTCGTTCACCCCCGCCGCTTCGATCGGGTCCGGTGCGACCTGGGTGACGACGGGGTAGCCGGCGTCGTGGAGGACGGCGATCGTGTCGGTGAGGTAGTACTCCCCCTTCGCGTTGTCCGGGGAGAGCCGGCGCAGCGCCGGCGCCAGGACCGCGTGCTTGAAGCAGTAGATGGAGGTGGCCACCTCGTCGATGGCCCGCTCGTCCTCCGAGGCGTCCACCTCCTCGACGATGCGGGCGACCCGCCCGTCCTTCGTGCGCACGATGCGCCCATAGCCCGTCGGGTCCTCGAGACGGGCCGTGAGCAAGGTCGCGGCGGCGTCGCAGGAGCGGTGCGCCCGGACGAGGGCGGCGAGGGTGGCCGGCCGCACGAGCGGGGCGTCCCCGGGCAGCACGACGAGGTCGCCGGCGGCGAGGTCGGCGCCCTCGGGGAAGGCGGTGAGCGCCACCGCCGCCGCGTCGCCGGTGCCGCGCGGCTCGGTCTGGTCGACGAACTCGAGCGCGAGGTGCGCCGGCGCCTCGGCGCCGATCACCTTCGTCACCTCGACGGCGCGCGCCCCGACGACGACGACGACCCGCTCGACCGAGAGCTCGGCGAGGGCGTCGAGGACGTGGAGGACCATCGGCCGCCCGCAGAGCCGGTGCAGCGGCTTGGGCAGGCTCGAGCGCATGCGCGTCCCCTCGCCGGCGGCGAGCACGATGGCCGAGAGCGGTCGGTTCGGCACCGGCCCATTCTCGCCGACGAGGCCGCGGTGTGCAGGCCCGCCGTGGCCGCCTCCCCGAGCGGGCGCCTAGCGTCTTCGTCCGTGGGCGAGCGACCCGGCGGCGAGGTGGCAGGCGGCCTGCGCGCGCTGCTCGAGCGGCCCTTCGAGGAGCTCGGCCTCCCGGCGCTCGAGGAGTACGTGGCGATCGCCTGCCTCTCGCCCGCCTTCGACCCCGCCTTCGCCGAGCACGGCGAGCTGCGGCGCGCCGCCGAGCTCCTCGCCGGCTTCGTGCGCCGGCACGGTCCCGCGGGAGCGGCCGTCGAGGTGCTCGAGCTCCCCGGGCGCAGCCCCCTCCTCTTCGCGCACCTCCCCGCGACGCGCGCGGGCGCCGCCACCCTCGTCTACGGGCACCTCGACAAGCAGCCCGCCCTCGGCCCCTGGCGGGACGGCCTCGCCCCGTTCGCCGCGACGCGCGAGGGCGACCGCCTCTACGGGCGCGGCGTCGCCGACGACGGCTACGCCGCGATCGCCGCCACCCTCGCGCTGCGCGCGCTCGAGGAGGCCGGGCTGCGGCGCGGCCCGGTCGTCCTCCTCGTCGAGGGGAGCGAGGAGAGCGGCAGCCCCGACCTCGCCGCCTACCTCGACGCCCTCGCGCCTCGCATCGGCTCGCCGGGCCTCGTCGTCTGCCTCGACTCCGGTGCCGCCACCTACGACCGGCTCTGGGTGACGACGTCGCTGCGCGGCCTCGTCAACGCGACGCTCACCGTGCGGGTCCTCGAGCAGGGCGTGCACAGCGGACTCGCGGGCGGCGTCGTCCCCTCCTCGTTCCGCCTCGCGCGCCACCTCCTCGAGCGCGTCGAGGACGGCGCCACGGGCGAGGTCCGCCTCGCGCCGTGCCGGGTGACGCCGCCCGAGCACCGCCGGGCCGAGATCGCCGCGCTCGCCGCCGAGCTCGGCGAGGACGCGGCGGGCAGCTTCCCGACCGTCCCGGGCCTCGAGCTCGCCGGCGCCAGCCCGGCCGAGCGGCTCGAACGCCTCGCCTGGCACCCCGCGCTCGAGGTGACCGGCGCCGAGGGGCTGCCCGGTCGGCTCGAGGCGGGCAACGTGCTGCGGCCCCTCACGGCGCTGCGCCTGTCGCTGCGCCTCCCGCCCACCTGCGACGCGTCCCGTGCCGCCGAGGCGCTCGGCGCGGCGCTCACGGCCGACCCGCCGGCCGGCGCCGCCGTCACCCTCGAGGTCGAGGAGGTGGCCGAGGGCTTCGACGCCCCCCCGACCGCCCCGTGGCTCGCCGCGGCGCTCGACGCAGCGAGCCGGGCGGCCTTCGGCGCCCCGCCCGGTGCCCTCGGACTCGGCGGGACGATCCCGTTCCTGCCCGCCCTCGCCCGGCGCTTCCCCGACGCCCAGCTGCTCGCGACGGGTGTCCTCGGACCGGGGTCCGGCGCCCACGGACCGGACGAGTTCCTCCACGTGCCGACGGCCGTGTCGCTCACCGCCGTCCTCGCGGCCCTGCTCGCCGCGGCGCCCTAGCCAGGCGGGCGCGCCCTCCTCAGCTCGCCAGCACGACGGCGCGCCAGCCGAGGTCGGGGAAGCCCGCCGCCGACGCGAGCGCGGCGGACGGCGCGTTGTCCGGCCGGTGCAGGTAGAGCGCGACGGCGCCCTCGGCGTAGACGCGGCGCGCCGCCTGCGCGACGAGGCGGCGCCCGAGGCCTCGGTTGCGGTGCGCCGGCTCGGTGGCGACGGCAAGCTCCTGGCCGAGGGCGTCGTGGCGCTTGCGGCCGACGCCGGCGGCGTAGCGCCCGGCGGCGTCGAAGGCCACGAGCACCTCGCCGTTGAACGGGCGCAGCCACGCCGGGACGCGCGCGTCGTCGGGCGCCAGCCACGCGCCGGCGTCCGGTAGGTCGACGAGCTCGCGACAGGCGCGGAACACCCCGAGCGCAGCGCGCCGCTCCGGTACGCCGAGGAGCGCCGGGAGCCGCTCGACGAGGCCCTCGAGCCCGAGGCGGCGCGCGGCGGCGGCGACCTCGCCGACGCTGCCCGGCGGCACCGAGACGACCGCCCCGGCCGGCGTGGCCACGCCGACCGCCGGCCGCACGGCCCCGTCCCAGCCGGGCCGCTCGCGCAGCGGCGAGCCGACGACCTCGAGCGGACGAGACGGGGGCCACGCGCCGAGGAAGTGGCGCAGGTGCGCGCGAAGGCGGCTCTCGAGCGCTGCCGCAGCGGTCGCCTCTGCCATGCCCCACCCTCGCTCGGCGGTGGGTGAGCCTACCGGCCGCCGACTACCGTCGGCCGCATGCGAGGGCCGGACGACGCCGTGGCGCGCGCGGCGCGCCTCGCCGAGGAGGAGCTCTTCCCCCGCGCCCTCGAGACCGACGCCGCCCCGCTGCTGCCGAGGGCGCGCCTCGACGCGCTCGCTGCCGCCGGCCTCTACGGCGTCGCCGGCCCGCGCGAGCTCGGCGGGGCCCCGGACCTCGCGACGTTCTGCCGCGTCCTCGAGGCGCTCGCGTCCGGCTGCCTCACGACGGCGTTCGTGTTCGCGCAGCACCACAACGCCGTGCGGACCCTCGCCGGCGCGCCGGCCGACCTGCCGGCCCGACGGCTCCTCGAACCGCTGTGCCGCGGGGACGTGCGCGCCGGCGTCGCCTACTCCGCGCTGCGCCGGCCCGGCCCGCCGCTGCTCAGCGCCCGGCCGGTCGGCGCGAGCTTCGTCCTCGACGGGCGCGCCCCGTGGGTCTCGGGCTTCGGGCTCGTCGACGTCGTGCACGTGGCGGCGCTCACCGACGACGGGCGCGTCGTGTGGGGCCTCGTCGACGCGGCCGAGGGCCCGACGCTCGTCGCGCGGCCGCTCCCGCTCCTCGCGCTCGGGGCGAGCGGGACGGTCGAGCTCGCCTTCGCCGGCCACCGCCTGGCGGCCGAGCGCGTCACCCTCGTCGAGCCCCTCGAGGCCTGGCGCCGGCGCGACGCGCTCGGGCTGCGACCGAACGGCTCGCTCGCGCTCGGCGTCGCACGCCGGGCCGCCGCCCTCGGCGGCCTCGGCGCCCTCGCCGCCGAGGTCGAGGCCTGCCGCGAGCGGCTCGACGCCTCCTCGCCCGCCGAGCTGCCCGAGGCGCGCGCCTGGGCGGCCGAGCTCGCCGCGCGGGCGGCGTCGTCCCTGCTCGCCGCCGAGGGGGCCCGGGGCGCCCTCGCCTCGTCGCACGCGGCGCGCCTCGGGCGCGAGGCGCTCGTCCTCCTCGCCTTCGGCCAGACCCCGGCGATCCGGGAGGCGCTGCGCCACCGGCTCGCGCGCCGGGCGCCGACCTGACGCACGGCCGGGTTCGGCCGCGGCGCCCCTATGCTTGCTCGTGCGCAGCCCGAGACCTCGGGTCGACACCGTTCCCGACGAACCCCAGCCCGCGCGCGGCGGGCCGAGCCGGAGGAGACCGTGCAGGCAACGACGACGGCGAGCGCGCCCGCGACGACGGCGCACGGGCACCGCCACCTCGGCCTCGCCCTCGCCCTCATCAGCACCGTCCAGCTCATGGTGGTGCTCGACGCCACGATCGTGAACATCGCCCTGCCCTCGATGCAGCGGGACCTGCACTTCTCGGCCACCGGCCTCGAGTGGGTGGTGAACGGCTACGCCCTCGCCTTCGGCGGCCTCCTCCTCCTCGGCGGGCGCACCGGCGACCTCTACGGGAAGCGGCGCATGTTCATGGCCGGGGTCGCGCTCTTCACCGCCGCCTCGCTGACCGGCGGCTTCGCCACGACCCAGGTCTGGCTCATCGCGGCGCGCATGGTCCAGGGCGTCGGCGGCGCCATCGCGTCGCCGACGGCGCTCTCGCTCGTCACGAGCACCTTCCCCGAGGGGCGCAGCCGCGACCGCGCGATGGGCGTCTACGCCGCCATGTCGAGCGCCGGCGCCTCGATCGGCCTGCTCCTCGGCGGCATCCTCACCGACCTCGCCAGCTGGCGCTGGGTGCTCTTCGTCAACGTCCCCATCGGCGCCCTCGTCGTCATCGCCGCGCCGCTCGTCCTCGGCGAGACCGAGGGCCGGCAGGGCCGCCTCGACCTGCCCGGGGCCGTCTCGGTGACCGCCGGGATGTCCTTCCTCGTCTACGGGCTCTCGCACGCCGCCTCGGCGTCGTGGTCGACGCCGCTCACGGTCGGCTCGCTCGCCGGAGCGGCCGTCCTGCTCGCAGCCTTCCTCGCCATCGAGGCGCGCTCGACGCACGCCCTCATGCCGCTGCGCGTCTTCGCCAACCGGAACCGCTCCGGCGCCTACGGGATGATGCTCATCATCGGCGCCGGGCTGTTCGCGATGTTCTTCTACCTGACGCTGTTCGTCCAGGACATCCTCGGCTTCTCGCCGCTCAAGGCGGGCCTCGTCTCGCTGCCGATCTCCCTCACGATCGCCGCCTGCGCCGGGCTGAGCTCGCGCGTCGTCGGGCGCATCGGCGCCCGCCCCCTCCTGGCCGCCGGGCCGCTCGTCAGCGCGGCCGGCCTCGCGTGGATCTCCCGGGTGACCCCGGCGAGCACCTTCACCGGCGACGTGCTCGGGCCCGAGCTGCTCATCGCCATCGGGATGGGCCTCACCTTCGTGCCGCTCACGCTCACCGCGGTCGCCGGCGCCAGGCCGGGCGAGACCGGCCTCGTCTCGGCCCTGCTCAACACGGGCCAGCAGCTCGGGGGCTCCCTCGGGCTCGCCGTGCTCGTCACGATCGCCACCGCGGTGACCCGTCCCCGGCTCCTCGCGGCTCGCAGCCGGGCCGCGACCGCCGCGGCGCTGACCGCCGGCTACTCGCGCGCCTTCCTCGTCGCCGGAGCGTTCCTCCTCGCCGGTAGCGTCATCGCCCTCGTCGTCGTGCGAGCCGGGCGCCCGCCGGCTCCGGCCACCCTGGGCCGTGCTCAGCGCGAGCTCGGGCTCGAGCGCGGCGGCTCGCGTCCAGAGGTAGCGACGGATCCGTAGGCGATGACGGAGAGGAAGCGCACCGGCAGCTCGCACAGCTCGGCGGGGCCGTGCGCGACCTCGCCGTCGAACTGCAGGGCGTCGCCGGGCTCGAGGTGGTAGACGGCGCCGGCGTAGGAGTAGTCGACGACGCCCTCGAGCACGTAGAGGAGCTCGGTGCCCGGGTGCTGGTAGAGGGGGAAGACCTCGCGGCGGCTCGTGAGCGTGACGAGCATCGGCTCCATCCGCTTGGCGGGCCCCCGCATCGAGCCGAGCAGCTGGTAGCGGTGGCCGGAGGCCGTCCCCGGCCGCACGAGCTCCGGGCCGGTGCCCGCCCGGGTGAACAGGGCGTCGCGCTCCTCGTCGAGCCCCTGGAACAGCGAGGTGACGGGCACCTCGAGCGCGGCCGCCAGGCGGGCGAGCGTCTGCAGGTTCGCCGCCCCCTGGGCGTTCTCGACCTTCGAGACGACCGCCTTGGAGAGCCCGGCTCGCCGGGCGAGGCCCGCGAGCGACAGCCCCCGGTCCATGCGCCGCTCGCGCGTGCGCGCCCCGATGACGGCGGCGAGGCGCGCGACGTCGGCCTCGACGCGGTGCGCGCCGGGCGGCGTGCCGGCCGGCGCTTCGTCGGCCACGTCCTCAGGCGCCGCTCGGCACCTCGCCCGCCGGCACCCGCTCGCGGGGTGCCGGCGGGGTGGCCGACGGCTCGCGCACCGGCACCTGGCGCGTCGGGCGGGAGCGAACGAGGGGCACCCGTATCGACAGCACGCCGGCCTCGAGGCTCGCCTCGAGCCGGTCGACGTCGCAGGCGTCGCCGAGCAGCAGCCTCCGCCGGGCCGAGCCGTGCGGACGCCCGCTGATCAGCGGGTCGATGCGCGCCCCCTCGGCGAGGACCCGCTCGGCCTCGACGACGAGCACGTGCGACTCGAGGCGCACGCGCAGGCGGTCGCGGGGCACGCCGGGGACGTCGAACTCGAGGTGGAGCGCACCCCGGGCGAGGTAGGCGTCGTAGGCGAGCGGCGGCCGGCGAGCGGGCGAGACGCCGTCCGCCTCGTCGGCGAGCGGCTGGACGTAGCAGGGGACGTCGGGTTCGAACATCGGCACCACCTCGCGGCGTCTCGTTCACGATTCTAGAGCAGCAGCTGTGAATCGTGAACGAGCCGGGTGCCCGATCAGGGGCCTCGGCGCGCCGCCTGGTCGCTCGCCGGTGGCTGCCGCTGCAGCTTGCGCACGTAGAGCTGCTCGTCGGCACGCCGCAGCGCCGCCTGGAGGCCCTCGCCCGGCTCGAGCTCGGTGACGCCGGCCGTGAAGCGGATCGGGTGCCCCGCGCGCAGGCGAGCGAGGAGGCGCTCGGCGCCGGCCAGGGGAGCCCGGGCGACGAACGCGAACTCGTCGCCGCCGAGCCGGCCGAGGACCGCGTCGGCCCCGAGCACCGCCAGCCACGCCCGCGCCGCCTCGGCGAGCAGGCGGTCCCCCGCCTCGTGGCCCTCCACGTCGTTCACGAGCTTGAAGTCGTCGAGGTCGATCACCGCGAGCACGAGCGGCCGCTCGAGGCGGTCGGCGATCGCCTGCTCGAGCTCGGCGACGCGCTGGAAGCCGCGCCGGTTGAGCACGCCGGTGAGGACGTCGGTGTCCGCCTGGCGGCGCAGCCGGCCGACGGCGCGCTCGAGGACGAGGCCGGTCATCACGATCGTGCCGGCGACGACGGCCCAGACCACCCCCCAGCGCGCCAGCCCGTTCGCCGCGAGGCCGGCCGCGCAGCCGGCGCTGATGAGGGCGAGCTCGGCGAGCACGGCGAGGCGCGGGAGGAAGGAGGCGGCGTAGACGGCCATCGAGACGAAGGGGAAGGTGGTGAGCACCTTGCCCTGGGGGGTCCGCGCGGTCGCGACGAAGACGCTGTTGAGCACGACGCCGCACGCGAGGACGCCAGCCCAGGTCGCCGGGCCGGTGCGCCCCCCGGCGAGCCAGAGCACGGCCGCCGTCGCGGCGCACAGGAGGCCGACCGCGAGGTAGAGGTCGACCACCTCGAGGCGGGAGGTCGGCACGGCGAAGGAGCCGAGGCAGGCCACCGCGGCGAGCAGCTCGAGGAGGACGAGGACGCGCACCTCGACGCCCCCGCGCGGCGCGAGGGCGGCGAGGCGGCCGTAGGCGGCGGGCCGGCGAGGTTCCACGGCGGGCACGGGCCAATTCCAGCCCACGGCGGCCTCGCCCGCCAGGATCGCGGCTCAGGCCGGCCGCACGGGGCTGCCCCGGCGCGCCGCCAGGCCGGCGAGCACCTCGAGCACGACGCGGTGGGCGTTGTTCAGCGTGACCTCGCCGTGGTCGTAGGGCGGGGCGACCTCGACGACGTCGAGCGCGACGAGCGGCGCCTCGATCGCGAGGCGCCGGACGGCGCGCAGCAGCTCGACCGGGGAGAGGCCACCGGGCTCGGGCGTCCCGGTGCCGGGGGCGAAGCCGGGGTCGAGCACGTCGATGTCGACCGACAGGTAGACGGCGTCGCAGCCGGCCGTCGCCTGCGCGAGCGCGTCGTCGAGGACCGCGTCGAGGCCGCGCTCGACGACCTCCTGCATGCGGTGGTAGTGCATGCCCTGGGCGCGCATCCACGCGAACGTGGCGGCGTCCGGCCAGTACCCGCGCAGGCCGACCTGGACGAAGTTCGAGCCGGCGACCGCCCCCGACTCGATGAGCCGGCGCATCGGGGTGCCGTGGCTCGCGAGGTTCCCGTCGATGGAGTCGGCGGTGTCGGCGTGGGCGTCGAAGTGGACGACGCCGATCGTCCCGAAGCCGTGGGCGGCCGACACGGCGGTCGCCGACGGCCAGGTGATCGAGTGGTCCCCGCCGAGGACGACGGGGAAGATCCCCCGCTCGGCGACCTCCGCCACGCGCGCGCGGATGGCGGCGTGCGAGGGCTCGACGAGCCCGTGGGGGCAGGCGGCGTCGCCGTAGTCGACGACGTCGAGCGCCTCGAACAGCTCGATCCCGAGGTCGAGGTGGAAGCTGCCCGGGTGGTAGGCGAGGGCGCGCAGCGCCCGGGGCGCGAAGCGGGCGCCGGGGCGGTGCGTCGTCGACCCGTCCCAGGGGGCGCCGACCACCGCGACGTCGGGGCGCCGCGCGTCGAGCTCGGCCGGCTCGAGCAGGAGCGGGCGCCGGGCGAAGGTGGCGGGGCCCTCGTAGGAGGGGGCGTCGCCGCGGTCCGGGGCGCGCCAGGCTGGGTCGGCGCCGGCCACACGCCATTGGTAGCACACGAGGCCCCGGCTAGCGCATCGTGTCGAGGACGAGCTCGATGTCCTCGAGCGTCGTGCGCGGGTTGACGACCACGAGGCGGGCGAGCGGCTCGCCGCGGTGGCTCGTCGGGGTGACGAAGGCCGTCCCCGCGGCGCGCAGGCGCTCCGACCAGGCGTAGTAGTCCGCCTCGCGCCAGGCGTGCCGGCGGAAGCACAGGACCGTCAGCTCCGGCTCGTCGAGCAGCTCGAGCTCGGGGCGCTCCCGGATCGCGGCGGCGGCCTGGCGCGCCACCTCGAGGGTGCGCTCGATCGCCGCGACGTAGGCGTCGGTGCCGTGCGTCGCGAGCGAGAACCAGAAGGGCAGCCCGCGAGCCCGGCGGGTGAGCTGGATGGCGTAGTCGGACGGGTTCCACTCGCCGGTCCGCTCGACCGCCTCGAGGTAGTCGGCGCGCTGGGCGTGCGCCGCGCGGGCGAGCTCGGGGCGCCGGTAGAGGAGGGCGGCGCAGTCGAAGGGGGCGAACAGCCACTTGTGGGGGTCGATCACGACCGAGTCGGCGCGCTCGATGCCGGCGAAGCGCGCGCGGGCGCTCGGGGCGGCGAGCGCGCCGCCGCCGTAGGCCGCGTCGACGTGCAGCCACAGCCCGCGCCGGCTCGCCTCGTCGGCGACCGACCCGAGGTCGTCGATCACGCCGAGGTTCGTCGCGCCCGCGCTCGCCACCACGGCGAAGACCTCGGTCCCGCGCGGACGCCCGTCGATCGCCGCTGCCACCGCCGCGCCGTGCAGCCGGCCGTGCTCGTCGGGGATCGCTTCGAGCACCTCGACGTCCATCACACGTGCCGCCGCCGCGACCGAGGCGTGCGCCTCGTCGCTCGCCACGAAGGCGAGGCGCGCCCGACGAGACCCGCCGGCATCCCGGTACGCGTGGCGCGCCGCCACGAGGGCCGACAGGTTGCCGAGCGTGCCCCCCTGGACGAAGGTGCCGCCGGCTCCCGGCGGCAGGCCGGCGAGGTCGCGCAGCCACGCCAGGGCCTCGTTCTCGGCGAAGACGGCCCCGGCCCCCTCGAGCCAGCTCCCCGCGTAGATCGAGGAGGCGCCGACCACGAGGTCGAAGAGCGCGGCTGCCTTCGTCGGCGCGCAGGGGACGAAGGCGAGGTAGCGAGGGTGGTCGATCGAGATGCAGGCGGGGGCGAGCACCTCGGCGAACAGCTCCAGCGCCGCCTTGCCCCCGATGCCGGCCGGCGTCACGGTCTGCCCCGCCGCCGCGGCGAGCTCGGCGAGCGGTCGCGGGCCGTCGAGCGGGACGGGGTCGAGGCGAAGGCGCTCGCGGGCGTACGCGAAGACGGCGTCGGCGAGCTCCTCGAGCTCCTCGCCCCAGCGGTGCACCGGTCCCGAGCCTACGGGCAGGGGACCTCCTCGCGAGCCGGTGGCCCGCGCCCGGCGGGAGCGCCGGCGACCTAGCCTGGAGCGCGACGCGGTCGCCAGGGCGGCTCGCCGCCCGGGGAGGAGGGAGCGATGCCGGACTCGGTCGTCCTCGCAGGGGCCCGGACCCCCATCGGGAAGCTGTCAGGCGCCCTCGGCGCGCGACGCGCCAGCGAGCTCGGGGCCGTTGCGATCGCCGAGGCCCTGCACCGAGCTGGCGTCGCCCCCGACGCCGTCGACTACGTCGTGATGGGACAGGTCCTCCAGGCCGGGCAGGGTCAGAACCCCGCCCGCCAGGCCGCGATCGCGGCGGGCATCCCGATGAGCGTCCCGGCGGCGACGCTCAACAAGGTCTGCCTGTCGGGGCTCAACGCCATCCAGCACGCCCGCCTCCTCATCGCCGCCGGCGAGGCCGACGTCGTCGTGGCCGGTGGGATGGAGTCGATGACGAACGCGCCCCACCTCCTGGCGGCCGGACGGCGCGGCCTGCGCTTCGGCTCGGGCGAGCTCGAGGACGCCATCATGGCCGACGGCCTCACCTGCGCCTTCGGGCACCAGTCGATGGGCGCAGCCACGGAGCAGGACGCCGCGGCCGCGGGCATCGGCCGGGAGCGCCAGGACGCCATCGCCCTCGCCTCCCACGAGCGCGCCGCGGCGGCCCAGAAGGAGGGGCGCCTCGCCGAGGAGATCGTCCCCGTGCACCTCGAGGGGCGCGCCGGCACCGTCGAGGTCCGCGACGACGAGGGGATCCGCCCCGACACGACGCTGGCCTCCCTCGCCGCCCTCAAGCCCGCCTTCGCGGCCGGCGGCTCCATCACCGCGGGGAACGCGAGCCAGATCTCCGACGGTGCGGCCGCCCTCGTCGTGGCGTCGACGGACGCCGCGGCGCGCCTGGGCGTGCAGCCGCTCGCCGAGCTCCTCGCCTACGGTCAGGTCGCCGGCCCCGACACCTCCCTGCTCACCCAGCCCTCCCGGGCGGTGCGCGCCGCGCTCGGGCGTGCCGGGATGACGCTCGCGCAGGTCGACCTGTTCGAGATCAACGAGGCCTTCGCCGCCGTCTCGGCGGCCTCCATCGCCGACCTCGGCGTGCCCGACGACGTCGTCAACGTGAACGGGGGGGCGATCGCCCTCGGCCACCCGATCGGCATGTCCGGCGCTCGGCTCGCCCTCACGCTCGCCTACGAGCTGCGCCGCCGGGGCGGCGGGGTCGGCGCGGCGGCGCTGTGCGGCGGGGGCGGCCAGGGCGACGCCCTCCTGCTGCGGGTGGCCTGAGCCTCAGGGTCCGAGCACGACGAGGAGGTCGCCCGCCTCGACGCGCGCCGAGGCGGGGACGACGACGCGCTGCACGACGCCGCCGACCGGCGTCGTCACCCGCGCGTCCATCTTCATCGCCTCGATCGTGGCGATGACCTGACCGGCCTGGACGCGCTCGCCCGGGCGAACGGCGACGGACACGACGCCGCTGAAGGGCGCGCCGACCTGGTTCGGGTCGTCGGGCGCCGCCTTCTCGCCGGAGGGCTTGCGCGCCTCGACGGCGAGGTCGCGCACGACGACCGAGCGGGGACGGCCGTTCATCCTGCAGTAGACGGTGCGGAAGCCCCGCTCGTCGGGCTCGGTCATCGCGTCGACGGCGAGGTAGAGCGCCACGCCCGGCTCGAGCTCGACCTCGATCTCCTCGCCGAGGCGCGGACCGTAGAAGAAGGCGGCGGTGGGCAGCACGCCGAGGTGGCCGTAGCGCTCGAGCGCCTCGGCGTAGTCGCGTGCCGGACCGGGGAAGAGCAGCTCGGACAGGACGCGCCGGCGCTCGGGTCCGTGGAGCGCCTGCTTGTCGGCCTCGGAGAGCTCCTGGGTCCGGGCGAGGGGCGGGCGCCCGGCGAGCGCCTTGGTCCGGAACGGCTCGGGCCAGCCGCCCGCCGGCGTGCCGAGCTCCCCGTGGAGGAAGGCGATGACGCTGTCGGGGATGTCGAAGCGGGCCGGGTCCTCGGCGAAGGCCGCCGCGTCCGCGTCCTGGGCAGCCAGGTGCAGCGCCAGGTCGCCGACCACCTTGCTCGTCGGGGTGACCTTGACGATGTCGCCGAGGATGTCGTTCGCCTTGGCGTAGAGGTCCTCGACCACCTCGAAGCGATCGCCGAGGCCGAGGGCGATGGCCTGCTGGCGGAGGTTGGAGAGCTGGCCCCCGGGGATCTCGTGGCGGTAGACGCGCCCGGTCGGGGCGGGCAGTCCCGACTCGAAGGGGCGGTAGAGGAGGCGGACGGCCTCCCAGTAGGGCTCGAGGTCCAAGAGCGCGTCGAGCGAGATGCCGCTCGCCCGCTCGGTGTGGTCGGTCGCCGCGACGATCGCGGCGAGCGAGGGCTGGCTCGTCATCCCCGACAGGGGGGCGATCGCTCCGTCGATCGCGTCCACGCCCGCCTCGACGGCCGCGAGGTAGGTGGCGAGCTGGCCGCCGGCCGTGTCGTGCGTGTGCAGGTGCACCGGCTGGTCGAAGCGCTCGCGAAGGGCGCGGATCAAGATCGCGGCGGCCGGGGCCCGCAGGAGGCCAGCCATGTCCTTCACGCACAGCACGTGCACGCCGCAGCCGACGAGGCGCTCGGCGAGGCGCAGGTAGTAGTCGAGGGTGTAGAGCCGCTCGGCGGGGTCCGCGAGGTCGCCCGTGTAGCACAGCGTCCCCTCGGCGATCTTGCCCGCCTCGAGCACGGCGTCGACGGCGGGCCGGATCTGGTCGACGTCGTTCAGGGCGTCGAAGACGCGGAAGATGTCGACGCCGGTGGCCGCCGCCTCGGCGACGAAGGCGTGGCCGACCTCGTCGGGGTAGGGGGTGTAGCCGACCGTGTTGCGGCCCCGGATCAGCATCTGCAGGCAGAGGTTGGGCACCGCCTCCCGCAGCGCCGCGAGCCGCTCGAAGGGGTCCTCCTTCAGGAAGCGCAGCGCCACGTCGTAGGTGGCGCCGCCCCAGCACTCGAGGCTGAGCAGCCCGGGGAGGAGGCGTGCCACGTAGGGGGCCGCCACGAGCATGTCGTAGGTCCGAAGGCGCGTCGCGAGGAGCGACTGGTGGGCGTCGCGAAACGTCGTGTCGGTGAGCGCGATCGCCCGCTGGTGGCGGAGGCGCCGGGCGAAGCCGTCCGGGCCGAGCTCGTCGAGGAGCTGGCGGCTCCCCGCCGGCGCCGGCGCGTCGAGGTCGAGGGGCGGGAGCTTCGAGCGCGCGGCCGGGACCGCGGGGGGCTCGCCGTGCGGCCGGTTCACGACCGCCTCGGCGAGGTAGGTGAGCAGGCGCGTCCCGCGGTCCGCGCTCTGGCGGGAGTGGAGCAGCTCGGGCTTGCGGGCGATGAACTCCGTCGACAGCCGTCCGGCGCGGAAGTCCTCGTCGTCGAGGATCGCCTGGAGGAAGGGGATGTTCGTCGCGATGCCGCGGATGCGGAACTCCGCGACCGCGCGCCGGGCGCGGTCCACCGCCTCGTCGAAGGTCCGGCCGCGGCAGGTGAGCTTGGCGAGCAGGGAGTCGAAGTAGGGGAGCACCTCGGTCCCGGCGGCGGTGCCCTCGTCGAGGCGGATCCCGGTCCCGCCGGGGGTGCGGTAGGTGGTGATGATCCCGGTGTCCGGGCGGAAGTCGTGCGCCGGGTCCTCGGCGGTGATGCGGCACTGGAGGGCGGCGCCCTGCAGGCGGATCGAGTCGCGGCTGATGCCGAGGTCGGCGAGGGTCTCCCCCGACGCGATGCGCAGCTGGGCCTGGACGAGGTCGACGGCGGTGACCTCCTCGGTCACGGTGTGCTCGACCTGGATGCGCGGGTTCATCTCGATGAAGACGTGGCGGCCGCGCGGGTCCACGAGGAACTCGACGGTCCCGGCGCCCGTGTAGCCGATCGAGGTGGCGAAGGCGACGGCGTGCTCGCACATCCGCTCGCGAAGCGCCGGGTCGAGGTTCGGGGCGGGGGCGATCTCCACCACCTTCTGGTGACGGCGCTGGATGGAGCAGTCGCGCTCGAAGAGGTGGACGACGTTGCCCACCTGATCGGCGAGGACCTGCACCTCGACGTGGCGCGGGCTGTCGACGGCCTCCTCGAGGAAGACCGTGTCGTCGCCGAAGGCGGACGCCGCCTCGCGCATCGCCGCCGCGATCGCGTCGGGGAGCTCCGCCGGCTGCGCCACGCGCCGCAGCCCGCGACCGCCGCCGCCGGCCGCGGCCTTGACGAAGAGGGGGAAGCCGAGCTCCTCGCCTGCGGCGACGAGCGCGGCGACGTCGCGCTGGGGAGGGACCGAGCCGAGCACCGGCAGCCCGGCCGCCCGGGCCGCCTCGAGGGCAGCGACCTTGTTCCCAGCGAGCCGCAGCACCTCGGCGCTCGGCCCGACGAAGACGATCCCCGCCGCGGCGCACGCCTCGGCCAGGTGGGGGTTCTCCGAGAGGAAGCCGTAGCCCGGGTAGATGGCGTCGGCCCCGACGCGCCGGGCGAGGCCGACGATCTCCTCGACGTCGAGGTAGGCGCGCACCGGATGGCCCGGCGTGCCGATCATGTAGCTCTCGTCGGCCTTCTGGCGGTGCAGGGAGTGGCGGTCCTCGTAGGGGTAGATGGCCACCGAGCGGATCCCGAGCTCGTTGGCAGCACGGAAGGCGCGAATCGCGATCTCGCCACGGTTGGCAACGAGCAGCTTCGTGATCAAGGCGCCTCCGCGCGCACGCCTGCCTCCTCGGGGGGAGGGCTCCACCTCGCTTCGACGAGCCTACGGTACTCGTCGGCGCCGCCGCCGAGGTCGACGACGAGCGTCAGCCGAGCGTGGCGGGCTCGGCGACGATGTCGATCGCGAGGGCGTAGGGGGGGTTCGACGAGCTCTTCGGGATCTCGAGGAGGACCCGGCTGCCGACCCGGACGCCGGCGAGGACGTCGAGGGCGCTCGGCTGCGCGGGATCGCCGACCGGCGCATCCTCGGGGATGCCCGTCTTCCAGGTGGAGGTCGCCACCTTGCGGCTCGACAGGTTCACGGCCACGAACTGGAAGACGACGAGCCCGGGGACGATCTTGCGCCCGTGGCCCCGGTCGAGCACGGCGACGGACACGGCCCTCGGCAGCGGGGCGTCGCGCGCGACCGAGACCGTGGGCACCTTGCCGGGCCGGCCCGTGACCGTCACGCCGTGGGCAGAGCGCGCGAGGAAGACCGCGCGCGGGTCGGCGCCCGCCCCCCGGCCGTAGGTGGCGAGCAGGTCGACGACGAACACGATCGTGTCGCTGCCGGTGATGCCCGCCTGCGGGTTGCCGGCCTTGCCGTAGCCGTCGGCGGGCGGCAGCACGAGGAGGAGACGGCTGCCGACGCGCCGCCCGACGAGCGCCCGGTCCCAGCCGGGGATGACCTGGCCGACGCCGATGGGGAACGCGGCCGCGAGCCGGCCGAAGGACGAGTCGAACACCTTGCCGCGCCAGATCTGCCCGACGTAGTTGGCGACGACCAGGTCGCCGCGCCGGACGAGCGCGCCGGTCCCGTCCCGCAGTACCCGCACCTCGAGCGAGGCGGGCGGTGCCGCCCTGGGGAAGCTGATCGTCGGCGCGTGCCCGAATCCACCGTGCACGGACGGCAGCGCGGGCGGACGCGAGGCCGCGGCGACCGAGGCGGCGAGCGGGCCGGCGACGAGGGCGAGGACGAGGAGGAGGGCGATGCGTCGCACGGCGGGACCTTCGGTCGGCGAGGAGGCGGTCGGCGGGAAGACAGCCAGCCTAGCCTCCACGCGGCTCGGCGCGGCCTCGGCGGCGGGCGGACGGGCGCTCAGCCGTGCGCGCCGGGGTCGTCCCTCGGGCCGAAGGCGATCGGCAGCGTCGGCGCGTCCTCGCCGGCTACCGGCCGCTCGCGCACCTCGGCGCGAGGAACCGGCCGCGACGGCGGTGCCGGCCGCCGGCCGGGCAGCACCGTGATCGCCGCGGCCCAGGCGTCGGCCTCGTCGATCGCCCACAGCGACGTGCCGAGGCGACGCGTCCGGCCGGCGACGAGGCGGCCCATCGCGCCGAACCCGACGAGCGCGACGAGCAGGGAGGCCAGGACGCGGGCCGCGCCGGCCGCGTCGCTCGCCGCCACGTACAGCAGGTAGCCGGTCAGCGCGCCGAGCACGGCGAGCTCGGCCGCCGAGCGCAGCGCGACCTCGCGCACGACCGCAGCCGAGCGGCGTAGCGCGCCCCTCGCCGCCTCGGCGAGGTGCGCGCGTCCGGCGAGACGGCCGACGGGCTTCTCCCCCGCGAGGACCGAGCGCCAGACCTCGCCCTGCGCCCGCAGGGACTCGACGTCGTCGCCCACGATGTCGCCGCCCGCGACCGCCCCCGGGCCGGCCGCGAAGCGCTCCCGCCAGCGCGCCAGGGAGGCGGCGACCGCAGCTGCCGCGCCAGGCGCGAGGAGCGGGTCCGCGTCCTGCAGCCAGCTCGTGGCGAGGACCGCCTGCCGGGGCCCGAACGCCGCCGCGAAGTCGCCCACAGACAGCGTGCCCCAGCACAGGTCGTGGAGGTAGCGCCCGAGGTTGAAGGCGCTCGCCAGCCTCGGCTCGTCGACGAGGAGGCGGGCGAGGAGGGCGAGGTACAGCTCGCGCACCGCGCCGACGAAGCCGCGCTGGTCCGCCCAGGCGCGGCGCAGGTCGTCGGTGGAGAGCTCGACGCGCAGCACCGGTGCGATCCTCGCCAGCTCGCCGTCGACCTGCTCGAGGGCGAGGGGCACCCGCTCCGCGGAGGCGAGGTCCTCCAGGCCGGGGAGGCCGGGACGAGGCGCCCCTCCCCGGTGCAGGAGCGGGCCGCACAGGTCGGCGAGCAGCCAGCCGAGCTGGAAGGCCGCCCCCCCGAGGGGCCGGGCGTGCGCCGCGTCGAGCCGGGCGCCGCCTGGCGGGGCCGTCTGGTCGGTCACTCGATCCATGCCGAACCTCCCTGCCACCGGCCACCGCCGCCCGCACCGGTCGGCGGGGCCGCGCCGAGCCAAGGATGTCACCGGCTCGGCCCGCGCCGCCAGGGGCTGCGCCGGCCGAGCCTCGTACCGACCGGCCGGCCTGCGACGACGCGACCTGCCCGGCGCGAGCGCTAGCGGAGCTCCTCGTCGTCGTAGGGCTCCGGGCGCGCCTGCTCGAGCGCGTCCGCCTCGGGCACCTCGGCGGCGATCGCGGGCGGCCACGGCGGCGCAGCCTCCTCGGCGACCGGCTCGAGCTGCTCGAGCGCGTCGGCCTCGGGCACCTCCGGCTCGACGTCGAGCCCGGGAACGCCGGCGACCGCCTCGTCGGCGCGCTCCTCCTCGCCCGGGGGCTCGAGCCCCGTCACCGGCCGAAGGTCCCCGTAAGCGTCCCGCTGGCGAGCACGTGCTCACGCACGAGGAAGCGCAGCAGCGCGTAGGTCGTCCGCTCCCCGGCCTCGAGCGCGTCGACGTCGAGGGCGTAGACGGTGAAGACGTAGCGGTGCGGGGGCCCGGGCGGCGGCGCCGGGCCGTCGTAGCCGCGCTCGCCGAAGTCGTTGAGGCCGTCGATCCCGGGCTCGGCGCCGACCGCCTCGGGCAGCTCGAGCACCGAGGCAGGGAGGTTGAAGCGGACCCAGTGGCTGAAGCCCACGCCCGTCGGCGCGTCCGGGTCGTGGCAGGTGAGCGCGTAGCTCCTCGTCCCCGCCGGTCCGGGGCTCCAGGCGAGCTGTGGGCTGCGGTTCTCCCCGCCAGCGCTCGTGTGGACCGCCGACATCGGCAGCACGCCGCCGTCGGCGAACTGCCGGCTCGTCACGCTGAGCGTCTGCTCGGCCATCACACCCTCCCCTCGTCCCAGCGGCGGCACCGCCTGGCCGGCGGGCGCGCGCTCAACCTAGCGCCCCGGGCGGCACGCCACCGGCGCCGCTGCCGTCGCTGTCGGGCGGCGACGAGCCGGCCTCGCCGGCCGCCCCGGCCGGGGCGCCCGCCACCCCGACCGTGTAGGCGGTCATCGAGAGGGATCCCATCGTGCAGCCTTCGACGAGGACCTCGGCGCGCTCGCCACGGGCCGCGGCGATCCCCGCGACGTACAGGAGCGGGAGGAAGTGGTCGGGGGTCGGCGCAGCGAGGTGGAAGTCGGCGTGCGCCGACAGGCCGGGCGCCTCGCTCGGGCGCTGGGTCATCACGGCCCTCGCCGCCTCGTCGAAGCGCAGCGCCCAGTCGAACGCCGCCTCCGGACGCCGCCAGGCGAGCGCGCGGAGGTTGTGCACGACGTTGCCGCTCGCGAGCACGAGCACGCCGCGCTCGCCGAGCGCCGCGAGGCGGGACCCGAGCTCGAGGTGGTACTCGGGGGGCTCGAGGGCGTTCACGGAGAGCTCGAGGACGGGCACGTCCGCCTTCGGGAAGAGGTGGCACAGCACCACCCAGGCGCCGTGGTCGAGCCCCCAGCCGTCGCGCGCCAGCCCGACGCGCGCGGGGCGGGCGAGCGCAACGACCTCCTCCGCGACCTCGGGCGCGCCCGGCGCCGGGTACTCGAACGCGAAGAGCTCGGGGGGGAAGCCGTAGAAGTCGTGGATCGTGCGCGGCCGGGGCATGGCCGTCACCGCTGTGGCGTCGACGTACCAGTGCGCCGAGACGACGAGCACGGCGCGCGGGGGCGCCTCCAGCGACGCCCCGAGCGCGCGCCACGCGGCCGTGTAGCGGTTCTCCTCGATCGCGTTCATCGGGCTGCCGTGCCCGAGGAAGGCAGCCGGCTGCCGCCGCGGCCTGGTCACCTCGTCCACCAGTCCTCCCCCAACCCACCGGCGCCGCCCGCCGCGTCGAGCTCCACCGTACCGGGCCGGCGCCAGCCACCCGCTCAGTCGACGCGCGCCGACCAGCCGCTGAAGCGCCGGACGTCGACCGCCAGCACCGGGCCGGGCGGCGGCTGCTCGCGGTACTGGGGGTAGCGGGCGGCGAGGAGCGCGAGCGCGCCGGCGCCCTCCTCGGCGCCGGCGTCGACGAGGCGGGCGACGCCGTCCGCCCGCGCCCACCACAGGGCCGACCAGTCCTCCTCGTAGTGGTCGACGAGGAGGGCGACCGCGGGGTTCTCCGCGACGTTGGCGAGGCGGCGCAGCGACGCGGACCGCTTCGGCTTGGCGTCGACGGCGCTGTAGATGCAGTCGCCGGCCAGCGCGAAGACCACCGGGACGAGGTGCGGGCGCCCCGACGCGTCGGCGCTCGCCAGGCGGGCGACCCGCGCCGTCGCGAAGCGCCGCCGCGCCTCGGCCGGGCTCACGGCGCCGCCGCCTACTCGCCGTGCAGCTCGGCGATCGCCGCCTCGAAGCGCTCGAGCTCCGCCTCGACTCGCGACCTGCCGGCGGAAGGCAGCCAGCGCACCGCGCGGCGGAAGCCGGCGCGCTCGAAGACCTCGAGCACGCGTGGGTCGGCGGGGGCGGACATGAGGGTGCACTCGATCGGCCGCTCGGCCTTCGCCCAGATCTCCTCGGCGCGCTCGAGGATCCCCTCGGACGCGTAGTTCGGCAGCCACCCGTCGCCGTAGGCGAGGACGCGCTCGACGACCGTCGGACCGCGCCCCGCCACGAGGACCGGCGGGTGCGGCCGCTGCGCCGGCTTCGGCCAGGACCAGATGCGCTCGAAGGACACGTGCTCGCCCTGGAAGCTCGCCTCCTCCTCGGTCCAGATCGCCTTCAGCGCACCGACGCGCTCGGCGAGCACGGCACGGCGCCGGCGAGGGTCCGTGCCGTGGTTCTCCATCTCCTCCCGGTTCCAGCCGAGGCCGACGCCGAACTCGAGACGCCCGCCCGAGAGCACGTCGACGCTCGCCACCTCCTTCGCGGTGATGATCGGGTCGCGCTCGACGAGGAGGCAGACGCCGCTCCCGAGGCGGAGCTTGCTGGTCGCTGCCGCCGCTGCCGTCAGCGCCACGAAGAGGTCGAAGGTGTGCGCGTAGCGCCGGGGCAGCTCGCCACCGGCGGGGGGCGGCGTGCGGCGGCTCGCCGGGATGTGGGTGTGCTCGGGGAAGAAGAGCGACTCGAACCCGTGCTCCTCGACGAGGCGGGCGAGCGAGCCCGGGTCGATGGCGTCGTGAGTCGGGAACATCGCCACGCCGAAGTCCATGGGGCCTCCTGTGCGAGCTACCGCGCCGGACGCGCGCGGCCGAGGCTAGCGACTGCGCCCTGGGTCTGGTCGCTCGGCGCACAATCCACTGCGATCACGTGCCGTGCAGCTACACTCCACCAGGCTCTACGCCAGAGGGGATGCATTGTTCTGCTCGCAGTGCGGTGCCGAGCTGCCGATCGCGGCCCGTTTCTGCCCGGGCTGCGGCGCTGCAGCGCCGACGACCGGCGAGGGCAGGGACGCCGCTGCGGCCAGCGGCGGCACCGGTGCGCTCCGCTTCGACCTGCGACGGTGGACGCTCGGGGACCTGGTCGTCGCGGCCGCGACGCTCGTCGCCTTCCTCGCCCTCTTCCTGCCGTGGTACAGCTGGTTCGACAGCTTCTCGTCCACCTCCTACAGCGAGAGCGTCCTGAGCGGCCACGCCTGGACCTACCTCGTGCTCCTCGTCGACCTCGCCCTCCTCGCCTACCTCGCCGGGCGTGCCCTGTCCGTGCGGGTCCGGCTCCCCCTCCCCCACCACCAGGCGGTCGCCCTCGCCACGGGCTTCAACGCCCTGCTCCTGCTGATCGCCTTCGTCGCCGTCCCCGGGGCAACGTCGTGGTCCTTCGGCGCCTACCTCGGCCTCCTCGCCGGCCTCGCGGCGCTCGCCGGCAACGCGAGGGCTCTCCGCCGGGCACCGGGCGCGCTGCGACCGGCCGCGCGTGCCGCCACGGCGACCGGCCACTGCCCGGCCTGCCACGCGCCGCGTGGCTCCGGCGACGTCTGCGCGTCGTGCGGCGCACCGCTCGACGCGCCCGGCTGAGGCGCTGCCCCCCTCCCGCTCCGGTCCCTCTCAGCCCCCGGGCGGCGCTCCTCCCGCCTCGAGGCCGGCCGGAGCGCGCGCCGTCGCCTGGCGGCGGAGGACGTCGCCTGCCACCTCGAAGAGCAGCACGAGGAAGAGGACCGGGAGGGCGAAGCGGAACAGGGCGTCCTGCGTGATGGCCTCCGGCTCGAACAGCGACTCGGCGGCGCGGCCCGTGGCGGTGACCTTCTCCGCCGAGTAGAAGAGGACGTTGCCGGCGAGCAGGATGGCGTAGCCGTAGACGGCGAGCAGGCGCGTCGCCCGTGGCAGGTGCGCCGTGGACCGGTTCGTGAGCGACTCCCCGGACATCGCGACGTCCCAGGTCACCGCGACGAGGAGCACGATCGCGGCCCAGATGCTGATGCGGCTCGCGGACAGCGCGCGCCCGTAGAGCCAGTACATGCACCGGAGGGCGGCCACGGCGGCCTCGAGCGCCACGACGCCCGCGACGAGGCGGCGCCCGCGCGCGCCGGCGCCCCACCCCGCGGCTCTCGCCACGGCGAGGACCCCGAGGCCGAGGACCCCGCAGCCGAACACGGTCCCGGCGACGTCGAGGGAGGGGAGGTGGACGTGCGCCCCGAACAGGTAGTGGCCGATGTCCGTCGCGAACACCGCCGCGTCGAAGAGCGCGACGAGGACGAGGAGGAGCGCCCCCCCGACGAGCTGGGGCGCCGCACGCCGTCGGCGCAGCGCCACGAGCGCGACGGCGGCGGCGGCGAGGGCGGCGGTGAGGCCCGTGTCGAGCGCGAGCTGCTTGTCCTGCGACGCCTGGCTCGAGGCTGTCTCGGCGGGCGGGGGCAGCGCGGCCGGACGCTCGCCGAAGCCTCGGAAGGAGTGGACGACGGCCAGGAACAACGGACGCGCGCCGGCGAGGGTGAAGCCGCCGTGCACCTGCGCCTCGATCACGTAGGTACCCGGCGTCGGCCGGTCGAAGGGCTCGACCCACAGGACGCCGCGCAGCGCGGCCGCCGTGAAGTCGGCCACCTCGAGGTGCCCGACGACGCGCGCCGGCCCCGCGTCGAGCTTCAGCGTGCGCGCGATGAGCGGGAGGTCGGCGGGCACCGGGACCTCGAGCGCGAGGACGCGCTCGAAGCCGCCCCTTCCGTCGTAGTTGGAGACGACGACCGCCGCGTCCCCGAGCCGCCGCACCGCCCACCCGCGAGGAACCTGGAAGCTGAACGCGGTCGAGCCCACGCCGGCGCGGACGACGACGACGTCGGCTCCCGCTGCGAAGGTGCCGGACGGGGTCGTCAGGCTCGGCGCCGCGACGTGCGACAGCCCGCCGCCGAGCCAGAGGGCGAACGGGGGCACGAGCACGGCCGAGACGGCCGAGACGGCCACGAGCGTCGCGAACGAGAGCTCTCTCGGCCGCGCCCGAGCCCGGAGGAGCACCCCGATCACCGCCGTCCCGGCGAGCACCACCCCGAGGAGCACGGTGCCGCGCAGCGCGTGGAGGGCGAGCTCGGGCCAGCGCGGACCGCCGGCCGCCATCTCGAAGCCGCCGAGCACGCTCGTCGCCGCGGCCGTCGCGGCCGCCAGGAGCCACAGGCGCCACGTCGAGGAGCCTGCCACCGACACGAGCCGGCGACCGACGAGCTCGCCCCACTCGCCGAAGTCGACGGCGGCTACCTGGAGGATCGGGTACATCAAGAAGACGAGGAAGCCGAGGATGAGCGAGATCACCGGCCCGAAGAGGTTGAGCCCACCGATCGTCGGCGAGGCGACGCGCTGCGAGAAGAAGTACCCGGCCGTGAGGAGGCTGAAGGCGGCGAGGAGCCCGAGGCGCGCCCGGCGGGCACCCGGGGCGCGCCCGGCGCGCGCCTCGAGCGCCTGGACGGCGAGGGCGAGGGCGAGGATGACGGCGAGCAGCCCCCGCGCCACCCAGGGTGCCCAGCGCGGCAGGGTCGCCATGAGGTCGAGGCCGCCGATGAGCTGGCCGAACGAACCCGTGTAGAGGCCGACGAGGAAGAGGAGGAGGAGCATCGTCGGCACGGCGACGCGTGCGCTCGCGGTGGCGACCGCCGTGAAGACGTAGCCGAAGCCGATCGAGACGAGCGCGAGCACGGCGACGAAGACCGGCGTCGCCATCATCGTCGGGGCGCCGTTCGACGTGCCGAGCGGGACGCCCGCACCCCCGACGTCGCGCAGGACGACGAAGGCGCAGGTCGCGAGCACGGCCGCGAGGGCCCCGGCGCTCGCGACGCGAAGCGGCCGGTCCATCGTGCGCACCGACAGTCGGCGGTCGGCGAACAGGCGCCGCAGCGACACGGCGGCGTGCTCCTCGAGCGCCTCGGCCTCCTCGACGAGCTCGGCACCCTCCTCGCGCAGCTGCGCGGCGACCCGTTCCCGCTCCACGCGCCTACCACTCCTCTCGCGCGCCGGTCCCCCCGGCGACCTGCTCGCCGCTGCGCGCCGACGCCTCGCCTGTCACCGTCGTCTCGGGCTCGGCCACGGCGGAGCGCAGCCCGGCCCCCTCCCCCCCGAGGCGGGCGAGCCGGTCGCGCAGCTCGCCCACCAGGCTCGCCAGGGCCGCGACCTCGGCGCGAAGCTCCGCCTCGGGGCCGGTTCGCTCCTCGGCTCGCACGAGCCAGGCGGCGAGGCTCGCCGTGACCGTGCCGAGCAGGCCGACCCCCGCCACCATGAGCAGGGTCGCCGCCGCCCGTCCGGCGGGAGTCACCGGGAACAGGTCGCCGTAGCCGACGCTCGTCACCGTGGCGATGGCCCACCACAGCGCGTCCCCGAAGGACGTGATGGTGGCGTGCGGCGCTCCCCGCTCCAAGTCGAGCTCGACGAGCGAGCCGACGAGGACGAGGCCAGCGGTGACGAGCCCGGCCCAGGCGGCGGTCCTCGCGGCGAGCCGGTGGCGCGACCGCCCGCTCGCCGAGGCGACGCTCGCGCCCGTCCGCACGAGGCGATCGAGGCGCAGCGCCCGCGCCGTGCGCACGATCCGCAGCGGGCGCAGGATCGGGACGGCGACGAGCAGGAGGTCAGGGACGTGCGTGCGCACGAAGTGCCACCGGTCGGGCGCCAGCGCGAGGAGCAGGCCGTACTCGAGCGCGAAGCAGGCCCAGACGACGTAGTCGCCGACGTCGAACCAGCTGCGCACCGACGGCGCGAGGTGCGGTTCGACCACCGGGACGACGAGGAGGGGGACGAGCGCGAGGGACAGCACGAGCATCGGGAGGTCGAGCGATCGCTCCACGCGCTCGTAGAGGTACGCGCGCGCCGCGACCTCACCCGGCGTGCTCACGGGCGAGCCCGACGGTCGTTCGAACGCCGCGCCCCGCTGCACCGCCACGGACCTCACGCCTCAGCGCGCGCGCGTCTCCTGGACGTGGCGTCCGGACGTCACGCCGGCTGGAGGAGTGAGTTCACCATCTGCAGGACCGAGGAGGAAACGCTCTTGAAGTCGCTCGCCGAGTCGGAGAAGGCGACGACGAAGGCGTTCGCCCCCGTCTGGGCGTCGAGGAGATCGAAGAACTCCCCGGCCACCGGCTGGGTCCCCTGGTTGGTGGACAGCGTGCCGGTAAATCCCTGGGCGATGGCCGCCTGGAAGTTGACGTTCCCGCCCAGGTGCTGGACGCCGGTCGACCCGGTGATCGTCACGTTGGTGATCGCGCTGAGCGACTGGAGCTCCGCATCGAGGGCGGCGCCCGGGTCCGAGGCGCTCGACTGGTCCAGGTTGACGAGGCACGCAGCCTGCGGGCTCGCGTAGGTGAGGACGAGCGGCGGTCCCTGGTTCGCCACCGACCACCCGCTGGCGAGCACGAGCGCCACGCCGTTGCCGAGCGGGATCGCTCCCGACGAGCCACCCGGCGCCGGCGAGGTGGACGGCGGTGCGGTCGTCGGCGGCGCAGTGGTCGGCGGCGCGCTGGGCGGCGGCGCAGTGGTCGGCGGCGCGCTGGGTGGGGGCGCGCTGGGTGGGGGCGAGGTGGCCTGCGTCGTCGGCAGGTTGGCCACGGGTGCCGCGTTCGTCGGCCCGCCGCGCAGGAAGCCCAGGTAGACGACGAGCCCGGCGAGGACCACGATCACCGCGGTCACGATCGCGAGGGTCCGCGGGGAGAGCTTCGCGCCCTCGTGCCGCGGCGGCGGGGGCGTGGCCGCGGGGTTCGCGTCGACCGGGGGAGGCGTCGAGGTGGTGGTCATGGTCCCGACCTTTCGTCGTGTCGTGGGCTAGCGGTCTTCGGCCAGGGCCGGCGCGGCCGACCAGCGGAGGGCACCCTTGGGCAGCGTGGCCACGGACACCCCGCAGGCCACGCAGAAGGCCGCCCCGTCGAGCAGGGGCATCCCGCAGTTCTCGCAGACGTCCCCGGCGGCGGAGCGCACGAGGGTGCCCCGTCCCTGGCGCACCGCGTCGATCGCCTCGTCGACGAGCGCACCGTGGACGGCGTCGCGCACGGCGACGAGGCCAGCGGCCGCGAGGACTGCGGTGAGGAGGAAGCTGAGGGTCACGCCCCGCCCCCCGTAGGGCGCGAGGAGGACGACCTCGAGGTCGAAGAGCACGATGAGCGCGAGCCCGGTGATCGAGGCCCAGAGGCGCCGGCTCGCGCCGCGCCGGCCGAGCAGGCCGAGCGCGATCAGGGCTGTGCCGGCCGCGTAGAGCACCGGCTTGGCCAGACCGAGGGTGATGGCGACCAGCGTGTCCTGGGCCGGGTTCGTCGCCGACAGGCCGATCGACTGGAACGCGCCGTGCTGGATGGCGACGCTCTCGCCGAGCGAGAAGGCGGTCCCCACGACGGCACCGAAGTTCACCGCGTCGACCGCGTGGGCGAAGGCTGGACGGCGCAGCAGGCCGAGGGTGAGCACCCCGAGGATGGCCGCGGCGATGGCCGGGAGCGCGACGCCGAGCTCGAGGACCGTGCCGGCGGGCGGCAGGTCGTGGGAGATGCTCGTGAGCAGCGAGGGCGTGCCCCAGTGGACGGCGAGGATGCCGGTCCCGATCCCGAGGCCGAGCGCCGCCAGGAACACGGCGCCGAGCAGCGCCGGGCGCACGTCGATCCACACGTCGTGGTCGTGCTGGTAGAGCAGCACCACCGTGGGGAGGGCGATCGCCGCGCACACGAGGGCCACGGCGAGCGCCCCGAACGCCCCGGCGACGATCGTCGCCACGAGCGCGAGCGCGAGCGCGGCTCGGTAGGCGGCGTGGCGGTGGCCGGAGACGTGGGGGAAGAGCGTGCTCACGAGCGCGAGCGCGCGGACCGGCTCGGCCGGGTGCGCCGCGTAGTGCGCGGCGCGCGCCCGCGACGACCCGAGCGGCTCGCCGCAGCGGTGGCAGAAGCGGGAGGCAGGGGGGTTCGCCGTCGAGCAGCGGGGACAGGTCATGGGCGTATCTCCCTCGGGTGGGTGGGCATCGACGAGACCCCGGTCACGGCGCGCGCTCGCCGGGCCACAGCACGCTGTCGATCGATGGGTCGGCGAACAGCGCGGGGAACACGTCGGCGATGGCGGGGTGGTAGATCGAGCCGGCGAGCGCCGGCTGGCTGAAGTCGACGTACGGCCCGTCGGCGACGACGACGACGGCGAGTCCGGCGCGCACCGCGGCGAGCACGACGAGCCGGAACCGCTGCCCGTTCCCTGCGCCCGAGTTCGGGTAGTAGTCGTAGGCGGCGCCGTACCCCGCCTGGTAGCCGACGCTCGCATTCGGCACCACGTAGGCGAGCTGGGCCCCAGGCGCGATCTGGTTGGCGACGTCGGCGACGACCTGGTCGGGCGAGGTGGCCGTCTTCATCGCCGCGAACTGCAGCTCGCCGCGGTAGGTGCCAGCCGGCGTCGAGCTGTCGGGGAAGCCGGCCCCGTTCTCGTAGTCGAGCTGGAGGACGCCGCCGCTCGTCGAGACCGAGGACGCCTGCCAGTAGCGCACGGAGAAGCCCGTCCTCGGGTCGACGAAGAGCGTGCCGCTCGTCACGGGACTGCCGACGGGCGCGTGGACACCGCAGACGAGCTGCCGACAGGTCATCGGTGGCCCGAGGCGGGTGAGCACGGCGACCACGACGAGGAGGCCGACGAAGCCGGCGAGGCCGCCGAGGAGGAGGGCGAGGAGCCGCCGGTGGCGCAGGCGGGCGGTCGCGTCCACCCGGTCGGGCGCGGCCGCCGGGAACGCGCAGGTCCCCGCGCTCGCACCGGGCACGGCGAGCCGCCAGCCGCCCGGCGTGGGCCCCGTCGTGGTGCTCACGGCTCGCCCGCTCCGATGCGCGCGAGCTCGTGGCGGCGGTGCGCCTTCGCCGTGGCGTGGGTCGCGACCCCGCACTGCGGGCAGAAGGGCATCGCCGGCCGGATGTGGTGGCAGCTCGGGCAGACGACCGGTGGACCCACCGCGAAGTCGTGGTCTTCGTGCAACAGGAGGTGGTGGAGCCCGACGCGGGCAGCGACGACGAAGGTGGCGATGGCGCCGAGGTGGACCGCGATGAGGGCGAGGTCCCCGAGCCGGGCGAGATCTGCGAACCCGAGACCGACGTCGACCGCCAGCGCGACGGCGAGGGCCACCAACGGCGAGGTGAGCCAGCGTCCGCCGGCGCTCGAGCGGGCGCTTCGGCGGGTCCAGGCGGCAGCACCGACGATCCCGGTGGCGAGCGCGCCGACGAGCGGCACGCCGAGGCCGCGGATCGCCGCCTCGGCGAGGGTGGCGGTGACCGGCTCGTGGGCGAGGATGCCGCCGGGCAGCCGACCCGCGAGGTCGACGATCGTGGCGGCGAAGGTGAAGCCGAGGGCGCCCGACGCCGCGATGACGAAGCCGTCCAGGGACTCGGGGTGGCGCGAGCGGCGAGGCACCATCACGGCGAGCGGGGCGAGCATGAGGAGCTGACCGACGATCGGCACGACGGTTGCCGCCAGGAGCGACTCGGTGCTCGTGAGCGACGCCGACAGGGCGGGCAGCAGCGCTCGCGCCACGTACGGCCCGCCGAGCTCGGCCCAGGCGACCCCGAGGCCGCCGCCGAGGCCGAGCGTGACGAGCGAGGCGACGAGTGCGTCGTCGCCGTAGTGGCCGGTCTCGTGGACGTAGAGCTGGAACAGGAGCGGGATGCCGAGCGCGCTCACCGCGACGAGCGGCACCTCGAGACCGGCGACGGCGAGGACGAGGAGGAGGAGGCCGATGGTGCCGACGGCGATGCGGAACGGCGCGAGCGAGCGCCGGCTGAGGTGGGGGAAGAGCGAGGTGACGACCGACAGCCGCAGGATCGGCTCGTCGGGGGCCGCCGCGTACGCATGGGCGCGGCGAGCCTGCGCCTGGGCGCCACCGGGGTGCGTGAGGTGTGCGCCGCACCTGCCGCAGAAGTGGCCGGCAGGCACGACCGTCCCGCAGTGCGGGCAGACGACCGTCGGCAGCTCGGGCAGGGACGGGATCGCGTCGCTCATCTTCCACCCCGCTCGATCTGGAGGAGGTACTGCGCGAGGGCGGCGACGTCCGGCGAGCCGAGCCCGGTGACCGGGTCGTAGCCCGGCCCCGCGGCGTAGAAGTCGTTGCTCCCCACGGTGACGTCGTGGAAGGGCGGCGGCGAGAGGCGGTGGTCGTTGGCGAGCTCGTAGAGGACCGGGTTGGCGAAGCCGATCGGCTTGGCGCCCGACGCCGCGAGGTACTCGTCGATCAGCGCGGTGAACCCGGCCCACACCGGCGCGGCGAGCGACGTCCCGCCGCCGGTCTCGCCGCTCCCGCCGACGACGATCGCGTTCCCCGTCGTGGGGTCGGCGACGGCGGAGACGTCGGGCACCTCCCGGTACGGCGACTGCCCCACACCGGTCCCGACCTGCCAGGAGGGGCGAGGGATCACCGTCGAGACGCCGCCACCGGATCCCTGGGACATCATCGGCATCGACCACACCGTCTCGCCGAGGTAGTCGCCGCTCGTCGTCACGCTCAGCGACGTCCCGCCGACGCCGGTGACGGCCGGGAGCACCGCCGGGTACCAGACTCCTTTGCCCGAGGACACCGAGTCCTCCCCGAACTGGCCGCAGTCGGAGCCGCCGGTGTCGCCGCTCGACGCGAAGACCGTGGTCCCGGTCGACTCCGCGCTCGCCACCGCGTCGTCCATCGCGGCGAGGTCCGTGCTCGACACCGCCTGCTCGCAGCTGCCGAGGCTCAGGCTCCACACGGCGCCGGGGAACCGCCGCGCCGCGTCGGCGAAGGCCGAGGCCAGCGCGGCCGAGAACTGCGCGTCGGTGGCCGTCCCGACGTCACCGATGTTGTAGTAGACGAGCCTCGCGCGGGGGGCGATCTCGTGGACCGTCTCGATGTCCATGTCGGCCTCCCCGAGCGAGCCCGACCCGCCCGGAGCGATGCCGTTGACCGTGGCGACGTCGAAGGGCGGGAGGCCGAACCTCTTGGCGAACTGGTTGAGGTCGGCCTGGGAGAAGGGCGTGAACTCGAAGAAGACCACCGTCTCGCCCTGGCCCTGGTCCCCCCGCTGGATCAGGGGCGTCGCGTCGTAGGCGCGGTCGAGGCCCGTGGGCGTGAGGCCACCGTCGGGCACGTAGGCGGTGACGGGTCGGCTGTAGGAGCTGATCCGCCCGATCCCCGCGAGCACGCTGTGCAGTGCGGGGGGCACCTTCGGGGCCTGGAGGCTGGCGTAGAAGCGCTCTCCGCTGCGAGCCGAGAAATCGTGCACGGAGACGCCGAATTTGACACCGAGCGTGGTCGGCGGACCACTCAGCGTGGCCCACCGCTGTCCGGGGAACCAGTGAGCCAGCAGCCCGTTGCCCGACGCCCACCGCTCGAGGCGCCGCGCGCTCGAGGGCGGCCACCCAGCCAGCGTGACGAGCACCTCGGCCGCGCGTGCACGGCTCGGCCCGAGATCCTCGGAGGTGGCGAGCAGGCGCTGCCACGCCGATCCGGCGGGCGCGTGCTGTCGGGCTACGGCGCTCGAGCGGACGGCGGCGACGCCGACGAACGCGACGAGCACCGCGCAGAGCGCGCGCGAAGCGCGCGGGGTGGGATGCTGCATCCCTACTGACAGTGACCGGTCGCGGTCACAGCACTCGAACGGCTGCCGACCCCCCTGCCGCCTTGCCGGCCACGCTCGCACCGGAGCGCGGTCGCGACCACGAGCGACTCCACGCAGCCCTCCCTCCAGAGCTCTGGCCGCGCCTCGCAGATCTCGGCCCGGCTCTAGCGGTCGGCACGATACCAGCGGCCGCGTCCTCCTTCAATCACCTTGTTCAATCGTCGTTCAAGCACTCCTCGCAGGATTGCCGCAGAGTCTCGACAGGCCGGGCGCAACTCGGTACGCTCCCGCCCATGGCGCCCCTGCGCGAGAAGCTGGCGGCACGAGTCCAGCGATTCCTCGAACCCGGCGAGCGCGTGGAGCACGTCTTCCTGGCGCAGTCCGGCCCGAATCCGAACCTGACCTTCCTCACGTTCCTCACGCTGCTCGTCACGAAGTTCAGGATCGTGGCGGTGACCGACCGGGCGATCGTCGTGCTGCGCGCCGGCTGGCGCCAGACGGTCCCGAAGGGCGTCCTCGACCGCCTGCCGCGCACGACCCAGCTCGGCCCGGCGACGGGCGCGCTGTGGTCGCGCCTCAACCTCGGCGACGGGAGGCCGACGTGGGTGCACCGCCGTTTCTACGGCGACGTCGAGGCGGCCGACGCGCAACGGGGATCGGCGCAGCCTCCGTCGGGCGCGCCCGCCGGCACGGCGTGACGTGACGCTCGAGAGCGCCGGCGCCTCGCGCGTCTGCTTCGGCCGGCTCGCTCGGACGAGGACGTCGATCGCCTGCCGCGCGCCGGCTTCGGTCTCGACGGTCCGAACGACGCGTCCGGCGTGCTCCACCGCGACCGCCGGCGAGCGGTCCGACACGATGCCCTCGGACCCGTACGCACCGAGGAGTCCTGGAGGTCCGCCGTAGCCCTCGGTGAGGATCGACGCGTCGTGACCGATGAGAGCGTCGTGCCTCCGGGCGCGACCGCGCCGGTGAGGCGGGCCAGGTCTCGAGGTCGGCTTCAACGCACTCGACCACGACGCGGCGCGCGGCCGCGAGACGGTGTGCCGTGGAGAGCGCAACCGACGAGGAGTCAATGGCGGTGACCCGCGAGCCCCGGCTCGCCGGCCAGAGCGCAGTGCCTGGCTCGAGGTCCCTCACCTGCTTAGGGGAAGCGGTTCGGTTCTGCTCCCCCGACGAGCTCGCTCGCCCGGTAGCGCTCATCCGACGCCCGCCGGTCCACGCCGGAACGCCACCCCGCCCGCACCTTGGCCCTCGGGCGCCGTGTGCGACGCCGTGGAGTGCCTTGCCGTCGACGGGCCTGACCGCCGGAGGCGCGCACGAGCGCACGTCGGCTCGTCCAGCTTCGCGTGCGCGCGCTCGTCGGCCCCCGCAGCGAGCGCACGCCCGAGGAGGGGATCGCCTCGCTCGTATCGCTCGCCGATGCGATGCCCGGTCGGCTCGTCGTCGGCCTCGCCCTCGCCTCTTCGCTCCCCGCCCGGCGCCGCGGCGCGGCGCCGGCGAGGCCGCAGGCCCGTGGGACGTCCTGCGCCCAGAGGGCGAGCAACCGCTCGCGAGCTGCCGGTCGGCCTTCTACGGTCGGCGCGAGCCGTGAGGACGTACCCGTCCGCCGTACCCGCGTTGTTCCAGCGGATCCCGCGGCGCCAGGTCCTCAACTCGCAGTCCGTCTCCCACGGTCGAAGGTGCGGCGCCGTCGCAGCCGCCGGTCGGCGGGACCGTCCGTGCCTCCCGTTGCTCCGGCGCACCGGCTGCAACATTGACACTCCGAGGCCCGCGGCGCACGGACCCTCGTCGAGGTCTACCCGCGCGTCCTTCAAGCGCCGGTCGCGTGCGGCGCCCGGCGCAGCGCGCCGCCGACCTCGAGACAGCGCCCCCGTCGCTGCCCGGCCGCCCCGCCGATCACCCCTCGCGAGCGAGGACGCCGCCGACTCGGCCGTGTCGGCCCTCGCCCTGTCGCGCCGTGCCAGCACCGTCCACGCGACCGCGATCGACGAACCATCCGTCTCGCGGGCACGATCGGGGCGTCACCGGCCCCGAGCCAGCAGGACGTGCACCAGGCGGGGACGGGTGGTGGCCGTGTCCGCACCGACGCGGCGACGAGCGCGCCCTCAGGGCCAGGCGAGGCGGGCCACCTCGGCCACGAGCTTGAGCTTGGCTCGCTGGTCGGCTTCGCTCAGCGGGTTGCCGGCGATCTCGGAGGCGAAACCGCACTGAGGAGAGATCGCGAGTTGCTCGCGCGCGAAGTGGCGCGCCGCCTCGTCGATGCGGCGCAGGAGCGCATCGGTCCGCTCGAGCTCCGGTCGCTTCGTCGTGACGAGCCCGAGGACCGCCACCTTGTCGTCGGGCAGGTCGGCGAGCGGCTCGAAGGAGCCGGAGCGCTCGTCGTCGTACTCGAGGAGGAACCGTTGGAAGGCGGTCGCCCGCCTGAAGACGGCCTTCGAGATGGCCTCGTAGCCGCCGCTGCTGCGCCACCTGCCCCGGCTGTTGCCGCGGCACAGGTGTATGCCGAAGGTGACGCCGGGCACGCCCTCGACAATCCGGTTGAGCAAGTCGACGCCGTCGGTGAGGATCCGGTCCGGATCGGCACCGGCATCGGCGAAGAAACGGCGGCCCTCCTCGTCGACGAGCTTCGCGAGGTCCGGGGCGTCGATCTGAATGTAGGTGCACCCGAGCGCCGCGAGGGCCTCCACCTCGGCGCGGGTGACCACGGCGAGATCTTCGTAGAGCTCGAAGGTGTCCGGGTAGACCGACGGCGTGTAGCGCGGATGCCACAGCAGCGTCAGGGTCATGGGACTGACGAGCGTCACCTTGACGGGCCTCGCGGCCCGCGCCCGGGCGTACACGAACTCCTCGGTGACGAGCGATCGGCGGGGCCGCACCCTGCCGGTGACGGCGAGGGTCCACTCCGCAACCTGCTGCTCGTCGGACCCGCCCTCCCCGTGCCACACGACGCGCTGTCCCGGCTCGGGCGTCCGGGTGATGCCCTCCACGGCCTCGGCCACCGAGTCGATGAAGATGCTCCGCCGCAGCTCCCCATCCGTCACGACGTCGACGCCGGCCTCCTCCTGCAGGGCGATCGCGTCGTCGACGGACCGGTCCTCGATCCGCTTGAACGCCGCCGCGCTGAGGCGACCGGCCTCGTAGGAGGCTCGTGCCTGCTTCAGCGCCGGCGAGCGCAGGAGCGAACCGACGACCTCCGCCCGGTAGCTAGCTGCCATGCCCAGACGCCCTCCTGCACTCGGTCGACGGCCGCCGCCGGCTCGACGGCGTTGGGGATGCACCGAGCGCGCTCGTCGGCGGTCCACCGCCCGCGCGTCCTCGCGCCCAGTACCTCGCGATGCCAGACGGGGCGGGAGAGCGGCCGTACGACGACGCACCCGGCGCACTCGCTCGTGGCGAGGCACCGTCGCTGACGGGCGCTGCAAGGGGTGGCACGAGCCCTCTCGTCCCTTCGGGATGCGAGCACACCGCAGCGTAGTAGAAGGCGCCTGGCCGGCGCCCTCGTGTCAGCTCGTCGGTGGGTCCCACCGGCCGGAGTGCGAGCGATGCAGTCCCCTCCGCGTCGGCGCGCCTCGGTCGTGCGCCGACGCGTCGAGGGACGTCGTACCGGGCTCCTGCAGGCGGGCGGGCGCGACGGCGCGTCGCGACGCCGCCCTGCCAGGCAGGCCCGCACTACCCGGGCGACGAGACCGGCGCATCGACCAGCTGCCACGCGAGGAACGCCACAGCGTGGACGCGGCGGTCGGCCGTCGCACGGAACCAGCCCTCGCGAGAGCAGGCGAGAGCAGCGGCGCGGCTCCCCTCGGCACGCACGCGGGGAATCGGGACGACACCATGGCCTCGGAGGACTGGCGGCCGGCACCCGACGTCGCCGCGTCGCCCAGGTCGCCAGGCGCGCCTTGCCGGACGCACGCGACGAGCACGCAAGGTCGGCGTCGCAGGTACCGGCCGAGGTCGCGCGCCGCCCGGCTGCCGGCGACGCCGACCACGAGCCGAGCGACCGGCAGGTCCTGCGGTAGCCCGCGACCGCGACGCTCGCGCCGGGCGGCACGCCGCTCCCCCGGAACGTCGCGGCCGCGCGTGGCGCGGCGCTATCGTGGACCCGCCGGATGAGGCTCCGGCGGGCGACCGGGTTCCGGTCGCTCGAACCGCCACCAGGCTGATGGCCTCTACGCACGGACGTTCGTGTCGTGGAGGTGGCGGTGGCGGTAGACCTGGCGCCGGTCGAGATCCAGGCCCTCCAGGTGCTCACGATCGCCGCGTGCGCGCCGCTCGTGAGCGGCGCGATCGCCCACCTCGAGGCCCGCCTCCAGGGACGCCGCGGGCCGCGGATCCTCCAGCCCTACTACGACCTCTCGAAGCTGTTCCACAAGGAGACGCTGATCCCGGCCGATGCGAGCTGGGCGTTCGTCGTCGGCCCCCTCCTCGCCTTCACCTGCTACCTCGTCGTCCCGCTCCTCATCCCGGTGCTGACGGCCTACCCGCTGCCCTTCGGCTACCTGGGCGACATCCTCGGCGGCGGGTTCATCCTGGGCCTGGCGGGATTCGCCCTGGCGGTGGCCGCCGCGGAGACCGGCAGCCCCTACGCCCAGCTCGGCAGCAGTCGCGCGATGAGCTTCGGCGCGCTGATCGAGCCGTCGATCCTGTTCGTCACGTTCACGGTCGCCCTCGTCACCACGACCGACCTGCCGTACTTCGAGGCGGCAGCGGCTCGCGCCTCGCTCGGCCAGGCGCTCCGCCCCGCGCACCTGCTCGCGGCGATCGCCTTCTTCCTCGTCGTGCTCAGCGACACCGGGCGCATCCCCGTCGAGACGCACACGGGCACCCTCGAGTTCGGGATGATCGACGAGGCACGGACGCTCGAGCACTCCGGCCCCCTCCTCGCGCTGGCGAGGTGGGGGTCGGCCATGAAGCAGCTGATCCTCTACACGATCCTCGTCGACGTCTTCGCTGCACCCTGGGGCCTCGCCGGCACGACCGCGCTCGGAGCAGTCCTCGTCGCCATCCCAGTCCTGCTCGCCAAGGCGCTCGGCGTCGGCGCGATCTTCGCCGTCCTCGACAACAGCTTCTCGAAGCTGCGCCTGTTCAAGATCACCGAGTTCATGGCGGGGGCCTTCCTGGTGGCGGTGCTCGCCGTCCTGGCCCTGTACCTGGGGGGCGGCTAGTGCCCGCCCTCGGCCTCCTCGGCGCGGCGACGTTTGCTCCCCCCGCCCGATCGGGAGGCGCCGACGCCATCGCGCTCGTCGTGCTGCTCACCCAGTTCGCCATGCTGCGCGCGCCGTTGGCGCGCTCGCAGGTGCGCCTCTACGCGTGGCAGTCGACGGCGGTGAGCGCGCTCGCCATCTTCCTCGCGTCGACCCGGCACGCGCCTGACCTGTACGCGCTCGCCGCGCTGTCCTTCAGCCTCAAGGCGGTTCTCGTCCCCCGCGTCGTGCTGCGCCTCCTGCGAGACGCGCCTGCCGACGTCGCGACGAGCAGCCGCCTCGGCGTCGCGACGACGGTGCTCGTCGCCCTGGCGCTCTCGGTGTTCGGGTTCTTCGTCGTGGGCAGGGTGCCGATCGGCGGCGGGTCGCTGCCCGCTCCCGCCCTCGGCATGGCGGCGGCCGTCGTCCTCGTCGCCTTCCTCCTCGCCGTCGTGCGCGCCGACGTCGTGTCCCAGGCGGTGGGCTTCTTCTCGCTCGAGAACGGGGTCTCGGTGGCAGGCCTCGTCGTGGCGAGCGGGCTTCCGCTCCTCGTGGAGGTCGCGTTCCTCTTCGACCTGCTCGCCGCCGCCGTCGCCTTCGGGATCTTGATGCGAGCACACCACAGCCGCGCCAAGACGCTGTCGGCGGACGTGCTCGGCCGGCTGCGAGGGTAGCGGTGAGCTGGGACCTCTTCGCCGTCGCGATCGTTCCGGTCGCGGCCGCCGTCGCCTGCTGGCTCGTCCCGCCGTCGGCAGGACGAGCCCTGACCGTCACGAGCGGCGCGGCGAGCTTCGCCCTCACCCTGCTGCTCGTGCCGGCGAGCTCGGTGACGGCTGCAGGGGGCTGGCTGCGAGTCGACGCCCTCTCGACGGTGTTCCTCGTGGCCGTGAGCTTCCTGTACGCCGCCACGGGGCTGTTCGCGCTCGGATACCTACGGCCGGCGGGCCATCGCGACGCCCGGGCGCGCTACAGCCGGCGATTCTTCGCCGGCCTGAACCTGTTCGCCTGGTCGATGTCGATGGCCCTCGTCGTGAACGAGCTCGCCCTCCTCTGGGTTGCGATCGAGGTGACGACGGTCGTCTCGGCGCTGCTCGTCGCCATCGATGAGACGGACGTGGCGACGGAGGCCGCCTGGAAGTACCTGCTCCTCGCCTCCATGGGCCTCGGAGTCGCCCTGCTCGCGACCGTGGTCATGTACGACGCCGGCAGCGTTGTCCTCGGGGGCTCCTACGACCTCTTCTACCCGAAGCTGCTCGCTGCAGCCGGGCGCTTCCCGGCGCAGGCGGTGCGGCTGTCCTTCGTGCTCGCCCTCCTCGGCTACGGCACCAAGATGGGGCTCGTCCCGATGCACACGTGGCTCCCCGACGCGCACTCCGAGGCGCCGACACCCGTCTCGGCGCTGCTGTCGGGTTCGCTGCTCGCCGTGAGCTTCTACGCCATCCTGCGCTTCTACCAGATCGCCGTCCGGGCCATCGGACCCGCGTTCCCCCGCGGCGCCCTGCTCGCCTTCGGCGTCGCCTCCCTCGGCCTCGCCGCTCTCTACCTCGCCGGGCAGCGGGACCTGAAGCGGCTCCTCGCCTACTCGAGCATCGAGCACATGGGCGTGCTCGCCGTCGGGATGAGCTTCGGGGCCCCCGTGGCGGTGGTCGGCGTGCTCCTCCACGTGCTCGCACACGCCGCCGCCAAGGGGACCGCCTTCTTCGGTGCCGGAAGCGTGCTACGCAAGTTCGGGACGAAGGACATGACCCGCATCCGAGGCGGGCTGGGCGCCCTCCCCTGGAGCGGCCCGATGCTGGTGCTCGCCGTGCTCGGCCTGTGCGCCCTGCCGCCGTCGGGGATCTTCCGCAGCGAGTTCCTCATCGTCTCCGGCGGCTTCGGCGACCCCGCGGACGCGGCGACGGCGGTCCTCGTCGTGCTCGTGACCCTCGCGAGCCTCGGTCTCACCTGGCACGCCTCGCAGACGATGCTCGAGGCGACGCCGGGGGGCGTCGTACCCGGCGAGACGAGCCGTCTCATCGTGGCTGCGATGCTCGTCGGACTCGTGGCGCTGACGCTCCTCGGCCTCCACCCGCCGGGCCAGCTCTCGGACCTGCTCACTCGGGCCGCGCGCGAGCTCGGGAGCGGCACGTGAGCGCCGTCGCGACCTCGGCGCGCGTCGCGGCCGGGGAGCTGGCCGAGACCGTCGCCGACGAGGTCCGCGCCGGAGGGCGCTTCGCCGGCCTGTTTGCGACCGGCCGTGCGGGCGGCTCGACGACGCTTCGCGCCGTGGTGGCGCGCGCTGGCTCCTTGGTGCTCACCGAGGCCGAGCTCGGCCCGGGCGAGTCGCGCTACCCCGCCCTCACACCCCTCGTCCCCGCCGCCTCCTGGTACGAGCGCGAGATCCATGACCTCTTCGGCATCGAGCCGAGCGGCCACCGCCGGCTCGATCCCCTCGTCCTGCCGCTTCGCGCCGGCTGTCACCGTCCGCGGCCCGGCGACCCGGCCGGGACGGACCGCATCGAGCTCGACGTTGCCCCGCTGCCAGCGCACGTGCGCGGCGAGGGCGTGTTCACGATCCCCTACGGTCCGGTGCGCTCGGGGGTCTTCGAGAGCGTCGAGTACCTCGTCGAGACGCGAGGCGAGGAGATCTCCCACCTGCGCACCCGCGTGTACCACAAGCATCGGGGCCTGGACCGTCGCTTCAGCGAACTCGGCGTCGACGACGCGCTCCTCCTCGCGGAGCGCGTCGAGGGTACGGCCGCGGTCGCTCACGCCCTCGCCTTCAGCCAGGCCATCGAGGAGCTCGCCGGGATCGAGCCGCCCCGGTCCGCGCAGCTCCTGCGGGTGCTGCACGCCGAGCTCGAGCGCGTCGCGGTGCACCTCGACTCCGTCATCCGCCACGCTGAGGGCGCCGGCCAGGCGGTCGCCTACGCCCGGATGTCGCGACACCGCGAGGAGCTGCTCCGGCTGCGCGCCCGCCTGTGCGGCCACCGCTTCGGGCGGGGGGTCGTCGTCCCGGGCGGCGTGACCGGACCGGCGCGCGCCGAGCCCGAGCAAGCCTTGGCGCACGTGAACGCGCTCGAGGCCGCGATCGCCGAGGACGCGCGGGCGCTCATGGCAACGCCCTCGTTCCTCGACCGGCTGCGCGGGACCGGGGTGCTGCCTCGCGACGTCGCGGCCGCGCACGGCGCCCTCGGGCCGGTCGGGCGCGCCTCGGGCCAGGGCGAGGACGTGCGCGTCCAGCGACCCTACGGCGCCTACCGCCACCTCGGCTGCGAGCCCGCCGCGACCGACGCCGAGGGCGACGCGCTCGCGCGGCAGCACGTCCGGCTCGCCGAGATCCGGCAGGCCTTCCACCTCGCGCGTCAGGCGCTCGAGGAGCTGGTGGACGGCGCGAGCTCGACGTGGCGAGTCGCCGTCCCCCCGGTGAGCGGCGTCGCCGTCGCCTCCGTCGAAGCGCCCCAGGGCGAGCTCCTCTACCTCGTCGAGGCGGAGGGGGGCAGGCTGGCACGGGTCAAGCCTCGCTCCGCCTCCTTCCACAACCTCGCACTGCTCCCACGGGCATTCGGCGGCGACATCTTCACGGACTTCGTGTTCATCGAGGCCAGCTTCGGACTCTCGATCGCGGGGGTGGCCGGCTGATGGCCTGGGTCTGGCGCGGCCTGCGCGACGGCATCGTCACGACGCGCTACCCGCGTCGCCCCGACGACTACGGCGAGGGCTTCCACGGCACGATCGTCGTCGTCGACCACGGCATCGCCCACGGCGACGCGAGCCACCGCGCGGCGGCGAGCGCCGCCTTCCGCTGCCCGACCGGTGCGATCGCCGAGTCGGGAGGGGAGGTGCGCGTCGATCGCGGACGCTGCATCCTCTGCGGCCGGTGCGTCGCCGCTCGGCCCGACGTCTTCGCCTTCTCGAGCTCGCTCGAGGCGGCGGCGGTCGCGCGCACGGCCCTCGTCGTCCCGCAGACCGAGGAGGACGACGGCGCGCTCGTCGCGGTGCGTGAGGCGCTCCAGCGACGGGTGCGGGCCCTGCGCAGGTCGATCCACGTCCGCCACGTCGACGCCGGCTCGGACGGCTCGGAGGAGTGGGAGGTCGCCGCCTTGACCAACCCGATCTACGACGTCCAGCGCCTCGGGATCTTCTTCACCGCGTCGCCGCGGCACGCCGACGTGCTCCTCGTCACCGGCGCCGGCACCCTCGCCATGGCCGAGCCGTTGCGCGCGACCTTCGAGGCCATGCCGGATCCGAAGGTCGTCATCGCCGCGGGGACCGACGCAACCAGCGGCGGCCTCCTCGCTCCTTCGTACGCGACCTCGGCGGGCGTCGATTCGGTCGTCCCGGTGGACGTCTGGGTGCCCGGTTCGCCGCCCAGCCCGTTCAGCCTGCTCCACGGCATCCTCCTCGGCGTCGGCCTGCTCGGGAGCTCGAGGCCGCGATGACCGAGGCGCTCCTCGTCGCGGCCGCCCTCGTCCTCGCGCTCGGCGCAACCTTCGACCTCGCCAGTCGGTCCCGGCGAGGGTGGCGGCGCACCCTCCCCTTCGCCGCCGGCGCGGCGGGCAGCGCCCTCGCGACGGCAGCGGGCGTGGCGATGGTGCTCGGCCCGGCGCGCACCGCCGAGCTCGGCTCGGCGCTCGGCACGGGGGCGACCTCGCTCCGGCTCGATCCGCTGGCCGGCCTCTTCCTCACCCTCGTCGGCGGTCTCGGCGTCGCGGTCTCGGCCTGCCTCGTCAGCTGGTGCGGACCGGCCGGGCGTGTCCCGGCGCGTGGCACCGGTGCCTCCTACCTGCTGCTCCTCGCGGCGGCGGGCGGCACGATCCTCGCCGGGGATGCCTTCACCTTCCTCTTCGGCTTCGAGGCCCTGACCCTGGCGTCCTACCTCCTCGTCGGCTCGGGAGGGCGCAGCGGACGGGTGCGGTCGGCCTGGGCGACGCTCGGGGCCGGCAAGCTGAGCGGGGCGGCGCTGCTCCTCGGGCTCCTCCTGCTCGCCGCGCAGGCGCACGACGGCGCCTTCGCGTCCTGGTCTCGGCTCCCCTCCGGCGCGGGGCGCGACGCCGCCTTCGCCCTCGTCGTCGTCGGCTTCGCCGCGAAGGTCGGGCTCGTCCCGTTCGAGGTGTGGATCCCGCTCGGCTACCCCGGTGCGCCCGGTCCGGTACGCGCCGCGCTCGCCGGGGTCGCGGCGAACGTCGGCTTCTACGGGCTGTGGCGCTTCCTCGGCCTGCTGGGTCCGCCGCCTGCCTGGCTCGCCGTGGCGCTGCTCGTCCTCGGAGGAACGAGCGCGCTCCTCGGCAGCGCCTTCGCCAGCGTGCAGTCCAGGCTCGACCGGACCATCGCCTACTCGAGCGTCGAGAACGCAGGCCTGATCACCGTCGGCTACGGCGTGGCCCTGGCCGGAGGCGCCACGCGCAACGTCGAGGTCGTCGCGGCCGGGCTCGTGGCGGCGACCCTCCAGGTCCTCGCCCACGGCGTCGCCAAGTCGTCGCTGTTCGCCTCGGCCGCCTTCTTCGAGGCCGACTTCGGCACCGAGGAGCTCGAGTCGCTGCGCGGCATCCACCGGAGCCACCCCGTCAGCGCAGCTGCCTTCTCGCTCGGCTCGGTCACCTTGGCCGGGCTGCCACCGACGATCGGCTTCGTCTCCGAGTGGTTCATCCTGGAGGCGCTGCTGCAGCAGTTCCGGATCCACGACCTGGCGCTGCGCCTCGCGATGGCCCTCGCAGCCGCGCTGGTGGCGCTGAGCGTCGGGGTGGCGCTGCTGTGCTTCGCCCGGCTCCTTGGCCTCGTCGTCCTCGGGCGCCACGACCGACGCCGGCGCGCCAGCCCGCCGCTCGACGGCGGCGCGGCGGGGCGAGGCGGCCTCCTCCTCCTGGCATCGGCGTGCCTCGGGCTCGCCGCGGCGGCACCGTGGGTGCTGCGCTTCGTCGCCGACGGCCTCGCTCCCGTCGTCCCCCGAACGGTGGTGCTGCGCGCGCTCAAGACGCCTTGGGTGATCCAGCCCGTCGTCTCGGGATTCTCGAGCCTGTCGCCGTCGTGGCTCGCGCTCGTCCTGCCCGCCGGCTTCGCCGCGGTGAGCCTGGTGGCGCTCGCGCTCTCGCGCGGTAGCCTGGCCCGTCCCAGGCGGGTGCCGGCGTGGCGCTCGGCGACGCCGGGCGTCGCGGGGCCGACCGGCTACGGCGCCTTCGGGTACGCGAACATCCTGCGCTACGTGCTCGCGAACGTCCTCGGCCCGCGGCACACGGTTGCGGCATCCACGGACGCCCTCGAACCTGCTGGAGCCGCCGGATCGGCCCACCTCGAGGTGCGCACCGACCTCGTGGAGCCTGTCGAAGCCCACCTCTACCGACCTGCGCACGCGGCGTGGCTGCGGCTGGCGGCAGCCGCGACGCGGCTCCAGTCCGGCCACCTGTTCGCCTACGTCGGGTACCTCCTAGGGGTGCTGTGCACGCTGATCGCAATCGTCGCGGCCATGCGGTAGGGGAGGGCGCGGGGCGAACGGGCAGGAAGCCGTTCGGACCCCTCCTCGTCGGCTTCGCTGGATGGAGGGACCTGCTCGGGCGCTTCGCGCCACGAGGACCCTCTCGGGGCGCTCCGCGTGCAATGACGGCGGTGATCGTCGCGTCGGTCAGTCACGGCTCGAGGCCGAGGACGCCACGCCGCGTTCGAGGCAACGGCCGCGCCGCTGCTCGCCGAGGCGCAACGAGGGCCGGCGGCACCGCCGAGCGGCGAGCGGTGCCCGGGCGCGAGCGACCGCCTCCGCTCGCGCCCGACGAGGCGGATCGCGCCGGACGAGCCGCGGCCGTCACGGGCGCGCCCAGCGGGCGCTTCGCGCCACGGCCTCCTGCCACCGGCGGTAGGCGGACTCGCGCTCGTCGTCGCTGGCATTCGGCTCGAAGCGTCCGGCGCTCCGACGGAGGCGAGCGACGTCCTCGCGACGCCAGATCCCCGCGACGATCCCCGCGAGGTAGGCGACGCCGAGAGCGGTCGCCTCCCGGCTCGCGGCGACGTCGACCGGGATCCCGAGCGCGTCGGCCTGGAACTGCATGAGCCACCGGTTGGCCGTGGCTCCCCCGTCGGCTCGCAGCTCGCGCACCGGGGATCCGGCGCGGGCCATCGCCTCGAGAACGTCCCGGGTGCGCCAGGCGATGCCCTCGAGCACCGCGCGCGCGACGTGCGCGCGCGTCGTCGCCCGGGTCACCCCGAGGAGCGTGCCCCGCGCGCCCGGGTCCCAGTAGGGAGCCCCGAGCCCTGCAAGTGCCGGGACGAACCAGACGTCGTCGTTGCCGGGGAGGCTCGCGGCGAGCTGCTCGGTCTCCGCCGCGGCCCGGATCACACCCAGCCCGTCGCGCAGCCACTGCACGGCCGAGCCGGTGCTGAGGATCGAGCCCTCGAGCGCGTAGGTCGAGCGCCCCGCCCGCTCGCCGACGGCGACGGTGCACAGCAGCTCGCCGCCCCCTGCGACGCGTCCCTCGCCAGCGTGGCCGAGCACGAACGAGCCGGTCCCGTACGTGCTCTTGGCCAGCCCAGGCTCGAGGCAGGCCTGCGCGAAGAGCGCGGACTGCTGGTCGCCGAGGACGGCGAGGATCGGCACGGACTCACCTGCGAGGTGCGCGTCGGGTCGCTCGCCCGTGGGCGTCCCCGACGGGACGATCGTCGGGAGCACCTCCGGGGGGATGCCGAAGAGATCGAGCAGGTCGGGGGCGAAGGCGAGCGCTCGGAGGTCGAGGAGGAGGGTGCGCGAGGCGTTCGTCGGTTCGGTGACGTGGCACGCGCCCCCGGTGAGCTTCCATACCAGCCAGGCGTCGATGGTGCCGAAGCAGATCTCGCCGCGGCGCGCGCGCTGCACGAGCAGCGGATCGTGGCGGAAGCTCCAGGCGAGCTTCGTTGCCGAGAAGTACGGGTCGACGGTCAGCCCGGTGCGGTCGGCGATCGTCTCTGCCACGCCGCTCGCGCGGAGCTCTTCGCAGATCGCCGTGCTCCGGCGATCCTGCCAGACGATGGCCCGCTGAACGGGCCGACCCGTCGACCGCTCCCAGAGGACGGTGGTCTCTCGCTGGTTCGCGATCCCGATGCCCGCGAGGTCGCGAGCGCTGCGGCCGGCCTGGTCGAGAACCTCGAACGCGCACTCGAGGACCGACCGCCAGATCTCCTCGGGATCGTGCTCGACCCAGGATGGGTGCGGGTAGTACTGACGGATCTCCCGACTGCAGCGCGCGAGCACCCCGCCCGCCGGATCGACGAGGAGGGCACGGGTGCTCGTCGTGCCCTGATCGATGGCGAGCAGGAGCGATCTCACCGGGGCGGCGGGACCTGGGCCGAGCGCACGATCGCCTCCGCCGAGGCGTCGTCGGGTGCCTGCGCCGCCGCCATCTCGGCGCGTGCGGCGGCACGGTAGGCCTCGGCCTCGGCGCGCTGGCGCGCATCCGACCAGCCGAGCGGCCCGGCCAGGAGCCTGGCCACCTCGTCGGCGAGGGCGCTGCCTCGATCGGGCAGCTCGAGCGCGACGCGGGTCCGGCGCTCGAGCACGTCGTCGACGTGGCGAGCCCCCTCGTGGGTCGCCGCGTACACGACCTCGGCGCACGTGTAGGCAATACGGCCGTCGAGGCGCCGGCGCAGCGCCGGGTCGCGCTCGCCGAGCTCCAGCACCTCCGACGCCAGCGCGCCGTAGCGGCTGAGCAGCCGGTCGAGCTCCGGCCCGGGCACGTCGGCCGATCCCGCTGCACCCCTGAGCGCGGCTCGCGCGCCGTCCAGACCGGCGGCGCCGACCAGCTCGATCTCCGCGGTGCGCGACGGTCCAGCGCGAAGGCGCGCCGAGCCCACGGCGGCGTCGATCGCGTCTCGCGCCATGACGCGGTAGGTGGTGAGCTTCCCGCCGGAGACGACGACGAAGCCCGGCGCAGGGACGTCGACGACGTGCTCACGCGACACGTGCGCCGTGTCGGCGCGCGCGTGGCCCGCGAGCGGCCTGATCCCGGCGAAGACGGCGACGACGTGCCCGCGCTCGACGGGGGGATCGACGACCCTGTTGACCCAGTCGACGAGGTACTCGACGTCGGCGCGGCACGCCACCGGCCGATCGACCTCGAGGCGCCACGGCGTGTCGGTCGTGCCGACGAGCCAGTGGCCGTTCCACGGCACGGCCAGGAGCACGCTCTTGTCGGTGGGGACGATGAGCGCGCTCGACGAGGCGATGCAGTCGCGCTCGAGGACGACGTGCACGCCCTTCGACGGCTGCAAGCGGGACCCGGCGCGCGCGAACGGTGAGATCTGGTCGCCCCACGGTCCGCTCGCCACGACGACGGATCGGGCACGCACGTCGAAGGAGCCGTCTTGATCGGTCAGCTGCAGGCGGGCCTCGACGGTGCCACCCCGACCGATCCGCAGCTCGGTTACCGCCACCCGGTTCGCTGCGATCGCGCCGTAGGACACGGCGGTGCGAACGAGCGTCGAGACGAGCCTCGCGTCGTCGACCTGGGCGTCGTAGTACTGCACCGCACCGATCAGCCCGTCGGCGCGCAGGGCGGGCGCGACGTCGAGCGCTTCGGCGCGCGAGAGCGGGCGGTGGCGCGGGACGCCAGCCGCCGCGCTCGGCGAGCGCGCCAGGAGGTCGTAGAGGGACACGCCGATCCCGACGAGCGCTCGCTCGCTCGGCCGCCGGAGCGGGTAGAGGAAAGGCGTCAGGCGAACGAGGTGCGGCGCCAGCTGCAGGAGACGTGCGCGCTCGACGAGCGCCTCCCGCACGAGGCGGAAGTCGAGCATCTTGAGGTAGCGCAGCCCGCCGTGCACGAGCTTGCTCGAACGGCTGGACGTTCCCGCTGCCCAGTCCTGCGCCTCGACGACGGCGACCGAGAGCCCGCGCGAGGCAGCGTCGAGTGCCGCTCCAGCACCGACGACGCCGCCTCCGACGACGAGGACGTCGAGCAGCCGCCCGTCGGCGAGCGCGCCGACGTCACGCTGCCACTGCTGCGGTGACAGGGCCGAATGCGCCATCGCGCCATCCACCATACGACGGCGCCTCTCGGCCCGGCCGTGCCGCCAGCCGAGCCGCCCGGCGCCGGCCACGATGACCAGACGGAGCCTCAGCCCAAGGCGACGCGGGCGACTTCAAGCGCTCACGGGACGAGATGATGGTGCTGCACCGACGCAGCGCGAGGATGCGCTGCGCCGACGAGCAGTTCCACCGAGTGCGGGGCGGGCGCCACCTGCCAGCCCCGCGGGCTGTCCTCGAAGCCGTCGTCACCCCTGAGGTGGGACCACGGAGGAGTAGGTGCCGCGCCGAGCGCTCCCCGATTCGGACCGAGGTTCGACGCGATCCGGGACATCCTCCGGCCCCCAGCAGGGAGAGGAGGGCGTAGCGTCGTGGCATGGTCGACGACCACGGACAGGTGAGCCTCGAGCGAGGAACGTTCCTCGGCCGGGGACCGCACGAGGCGGAGCCGCCCTGGGTACGCAACCCGAGCGCCAGGCGCCACGAGTGGCGGCGCCTCTTCTCGGAGGTGCTCGGCACCTTCCTGCTCGTCGTCGTTGCCGCCGGCGCCCCGGTCGTCGACGCCGTCTCCCACGGCCGGGTTCCCCTCGACGCCCAGGTGGTCGCGCCGGGCCTCATGGTGATGGCGATCATCTACTTCATGGGCATGGTGAGCGGCGCCCACCTGAACCCGGCGGTGACCCTGTCCTTCGCCGTCCGGGGCAACTTTCCCTGGGGCCGGGTGCCGGGCTACATCCTCGCCCAGCTGATCGGTGCCACCGCCGCGTCGCTCCTCCTACGGGCGCTGTTCGGAACCGTCGGTCATCTCGGCGCGACGCTCCCCGGCCCGGGCATCTCCTCGGGCACAGCTTTCCTCATCGAGACGCTGCTCACCTTCGGCCTCATTAGCGTCATCCTCGGAACCGCTTCCGGGGCACGCAACGTGGGCGCCAACGCCGCGCTCGCAGTCGGCGGGTACATCGCCCTCGCTGGTCTGTGGGCGGCCCCCATCAGCGGAGCGTCGATGAACCCGGCCCGCTCCTTCGGTCCGCAGCTCGTCACCGACGACTGGACGAGTTGGTGGGCGTACGTCGCCGGACCGGTCGCCGGTGGCCTGCTCGCCGTCGCCGTCGCCTGGATCCTGCGGGGGCCTCCGAGCCTGGCCGCCAACATCGTGGCCCAAGGGGAAGCCCTCGGCGGCAACCTCCCCGAATCCCGAGCACCGGGAGCCGATCGGAGCAGCAGCCGCGACAACTAAATGCCATGAAGCGAGGCCTCCCCCCGGTGAGAACCTTGGGTTCTCTACGGAACCAACCACCGAAAGGGAGGCTCTCCTGTCGTATCCGTGCGTGCCGTGACCAGCTGAAAGGCGAGGAACGCTGCTTCCTGCCTAGGTTCTGGGCTGTTCAAAGGTCCAGACGAGAGGCGGAGGAGAACGGCGTGGCTCGGGTCCAACGTATGGCGCAGGATCGTCGGTGTCGACCACCACGTCGTGATCGAGGACGTGGAGCTCGAAAGCGAGGGCAACACGGCTGCGGTCGTCGTGCACGTGCGCCTTCGCAAGGGCGCCCGGCGCCGCTGCGGGCGCTGCGGGGCGCATGCTTGTGGCTATGACCAAGGCGAGGGGCGACGCAGGTGGCGCTGTCTCGATCTCGGGACCCTCCAGTGCTTCCTCGAGGCCGACGCCCCGAGGGTGGCCTGTCCCACCCACGGGCCGACGGTCGCGCTCGTTCCCTGGGCGCGTCACGGTGCGGGCCACACCCGGGCTTCGACGACCGGGTGCCTGGCTCGTCACCCACACGGCGAAGTCGAAGATCTGCGAGCTGCTGCGCGTCGGGTGGCGAACGGTCGGCTCGATCATCGAGCGCGTCGTCGCCGACGGCCGTGCGAGCCACGGCCCCTTCGCCGGCCTCGTGCGCATCGGGATCGACGAACCCGCTCATCCGCTCTCTCTCGGGCGCGCTCGACCTGCCCCGCCTCGAGCCGGCGCGGCTTCGCTCGAGCTGCCTCGTCGCTGTGGCCAAGGCGATCGGGCTTCAGGCCTTCATGGACGCGGCGGGGATCACCTGCTCCCAGCGCCTCGGCGACCTCATCGCCCACCTCGAGCCCCCGCCAGAGGAGACGGCCGTGGCCCTCCTCGGTGCCGGCGCGTCCCTCGGTGCCGGCGCGTCACGATGAACCTGCTCGGGCGCATCGAGGCCGCGCTCGATGAGCCACAGCTCGCCAGCGAGATCGCCGAGCTCGAGGCACGCCTCCCGGTCGGGGTGCGCCCCGGCAGTGCGCGCTGCGCACGCTTCTTGTCGGGATGCGCCTCTGCCTTGCGACCGGCCACCAGAGCGCGCACCTCACGGCGGTGGCACGCCGCCTTTTGTGGTTTCGATCGGTGCGACCAAGAACGCCTCGGGGTGGTGGCCGCCTGGCGGGCCGGGCCGCATGTGCTCACCTACTGCCAGATCACCTACACGACAGAGCGCCTCTGTGCGGTGCTCCAGAAGGACCGCCCTCGTGGTGGACCTCGGCAGACAGCATACGAACCGGGTGCTCCTCCTCACATCCGACGCCACCACCCTCGGCCGGAAGCGGTGAGCCGACGCCACGGCCGTCCGCGACCCTTGGCGGTAGCATGGGGATGATGGACGTGCAGGAGATCGTGTTCGTCGTGGAGGAGGCGCCGGAGGGTGGCTATATCGCCCGCGCTCTCGGCGAGACGATCGTCACCGAGGCCGACGACCTCGGCGCGCTCCGGGAGATGGTGCGCGACGCGGTCGTCTGTCATTTCGACGAAGACGAGCGTCCACGGCTCATCCGCCTCCACGTTGTTCGCGATGAGCTGCTCGCCGTGTGAGGCTTTTTCGTGACCTGACTGGACGCGAGCTGTCGACGCTGCTGCGGCGGCACTTCGGCTACGAGATCGTCCGCCAGTCCGGAAGCCATCTTCGATTGTCCACCCTGGTGAACGGCGAGCACCGCGTCACCGTGCCTGCTGGCGGCCCACTGCGGGTCGGTACCCTGGCGGCCATACCCGGCGACATCGCCACGCACCACGGGATCGCGCGGGCCGAGCTCGAGGAGCGCCTCTTCGCATAGCCGAGGCCCGGTTTCGCCGCCATCGGCCGCCCACGGTGGCTCGTGCACCCCCCCCGGCCACGCGCGCATTTGTCCTAGTCGCGGGTCAAGTCACGTCCTCGCGGTCGAGGCGTTGAACACCAAGAGCGCCGGCCGGCGCCGCGCACCGGGGGCGGTTCGTGTTGGCCGAATTTGTGGAGGTGAGCGGACTCGAACCGCCGACTTCCACGTTGCGAACGTGGCGCTCTACCAGCTGAGCTACACCCCCGGGGTGCCGGCTCCTGCGCGCGGGTGCGCCCAGCAGCCACGGAAAGGATAGCCACACCGCATCGGGCGCCTGCTGCGCCCCGGCCTGCGACGATGTCCTGGTGGCCACCCGGCGGAGGAGGAGCCAGCGCAGCGTCCCGCACTTCCTCGCTCGATCCCTGCGCGAGTCCCTCCGCTTCGACGCCTCCGCGCTCAACCCGCTGTCCGCGCTGCGCATCACGATCGGGATCGTCGCGATGCTGCTCGTCGGCATCGCCACCTCTCGCCCCGCGCTCGGCGCCACGCTGGCCGTCGGTGCACTCCTCGCCGGGAGCGCGTCCATGGGAAGCGCGCTCGGACCAGGACCACCGCTCGGCACGATGTGGGCGACGAGCCTCGGCATGGCGGCAGCGACGGTCGCGAGCTCGACCACTTCGAACCTCGTCTGGGTCCACCTCGCGCTCCTCGGCGCCGCCTCGCTCGGCGCAGGACTGCTCGTCTCCCTCGGGAGCTCAGGAGCCACGGTCGGCGTGCAGGCGATCGTCGCCTTCGTCGTCTTCGGCCACTACCACGAGCCTGTCGCCGACGCCGCACTGCTCGGCCTCTGGGTCCTCCTCGGCGGGATCGCCCAGGTGCTGCTCGCTGTTGCGATCCGCTGGCCGACTGGCGTGCTCCGCCAGTTGCGCGCCAGCGCGGCCGCCTTCCGAGAGCTCGCTTCGTTCGCCCGCTCCTGCAACCATTCCTCGAGCCTCCCGGCCGCCGTCGCGCTCGACGAGGCCGCTGCGGCGATCGGGACCGCGGGCGTGCTCGGCCACGGCGAGCTCGAGCTGCTGCGGGCCCTCGTCGACGTGGGTCGGCGCACCCGGATCGAGCTCATCGTGCTCGGCAGTCAGTGGCGGCAGCTCGCCCGCATCGATACGCGCGCGACGGCCGTGCTCGAGGACCTCGACCGGCTCCTGCAGGGAGCGTCGCTCGCGCTCCTCGGCGTCGCGGACTCGCTCGAGGGCCGCCCGCCGCGCGCCCACGCCACCGAGGAGGAAGTCAGGCGTGTCGCCGACGCGCTGGGACGGTGCCACACGGAGGACCCGCTCGTGCGGGCGACCCTCGAGTCGATGGGTGCTCACGTCGAGGCGCTCAGCGGCCAGCTGCGCGCCGCGGCGGCCCTCGCGGCAGACGCCGGCGGTACCGGCGCGGTGCGCCTCTCGCCGCTCCGACCCCCGCCGGGGCCATCGGTGCTCACGCGCCGCGCGCTCGCCCAGCTCGAGACGCTCCGGGCCAACCTGACGCTGCACTCGACCGCGTTCCGCCACGCCCTCCGACTCTGCGCCGCCGTCGTCGCGGCGACCGTCCTCGCCGAGCACGCACCCCTCGAGCGCGGCTACTGGGTACCGGTGACCGCCGCCATCGTGCTCCGCCCCGACTTCGCCGCCACCTACGCACGGGGCATCGCCCGCGTGCTCGGCACGCTCGTCGGCGTTGCGCTCGCCTCCCTCATCGCCGTCGCCGTCCACCCGGCCGACGTGGCAGCGCTCGTCGTCCTCGCCGCCTTCGCCTGGGCCGCGGCGGCCACCTTCCAGGCCAGCTACACGCTCTTCTGCGCGTTCATCACGGGCCTCGTCGTGCTGCTCGTCAACCTCGTGACACCGGGAACGCTCGGAACTGCGCTGGCTCGACTCCTCGACACGGTCGTGGGCGGATGCGTCGCCCTCGTCGCCTACGCGCTCTGGCCGACCTGGTCGCGCAGCGCCGCCCTGGCGAGCCTTGCCGCGCTCGTCGAATCCCAGCGACGCTACGCCGCGGCAGTGCTCGGCGCAGCTGCCGGCAGAGCACGCTTCGACGAGGTCCGCATCCGCGAGCTCGCTCGCAGCGCGCGCCTCGCTCGCTCGAACGCCGAGGCCGAGCTCGAGCGCTCGCTGGGTGAGCCTCCCGCGCGCCGGGTCGAGGGAACGCTCGGCACCTCGTCGCTCGCCGCGCTCCGGCGAACGGCGAGCGCGCTCCACGCCGTGCGGACCGAGATCGCTCGAGGACGCTCGACGCACGCGCTCCCGGGGGCGGGACCGTTCGCGGAGGCGGTGGACCGCTCGCTCGCCTCGCTCGCGGCCGTCCTCGCGGCCGTCGCCCGAGGCGACGCTCCTCCTGCCGTCGAGCTCGGCCCGCTGCGACGGCTCCACGGTGAGCTGGCGAGCGCGAACGGCGTGGCGCGAGCCACGAGTGGGCTCATCGCCGCCACCGACGAGCTCGTCGATGCGATCGACACCCTCGGTGCGACGCTCTCGCGAGCGTTCGGAGCTCAGAACGCCTCGCGGCCCACCTCGCCCTTCTGGCGCTAGGAGGGCGCCTCGACGAGCACGAACGCCGGTCGAGCCGGCACGTCGACGGCGGCGTGGCCCACCGCAGCCACACGCGTCGCCTCGAGCGCGGGGGCGGCGCGCCGGGCGGTGATGGGGACGACCTTCCGGTCACGCGTGGCGGCCTCGAGCTCCAACCTGGCGAAGTGCGCGAGGAGCGCCACGTAGGCGGCCGTCGCGCCCAGCGAGACGAGCGACAGCGCCCACAACGGGCGCAGCGCGGGAATGGCACCGAGGAGGAACGTCCCGAAGGTGGCACCGAGGAGGGTGGCGAGCACGCGGCGGCGCCGGGCACGGCGCTCGGCCAGCTTCGGCCTCCCGGGCACCGGCGGCCGTGCCCGCAGCTGAGCGGAGCTCTCCGGCGCGCTCGCGGCGGCGGCCAGTCGAGGGTAGGCGCGCCGCAGGAGGCCGGTGCGGTAGCGGAAGCGGGAGACCGAGGCGGTGATCTCCCACTCAGAACGCTTCCTCAGCGCGATCGGGAGGAGCGCTGCGACCCAGACGAGCACGAGGACGAGAACGACCATCCCGGGCGGGCCCTCCATCTGTACGCGCGAACCCGCGGCGAGACGCTAGCGGAGCCGGGCGCGCGAGCGGTGGATGGTCGCGAGCCCGAGCCCTAGGGCTGGCTGCCGTCGCTGGCGACCCGTCGCCAGCTGCCGGAGCGACCACCGGACTTCTCCCACAGGCAGAGGTCCCCGATCGACATCGTGCGATCGGCGGACTTGCACATGTCGTAGACGGTGAGGGCGGCCACGGCGCAGGCGGTGAGCGCCTCCATCTCGACCCCGGTGCGGTCGAAGGTCTCGACCTGCGCCTCGACCTCGACGTAGTCGTCGCCGATCGTGAAGTTCACGGTCACGCTGCCCACGAGCAGCGGATGGCAGAGCGGTATGAGGTCGGCCGTTCGCTTCGCTGCCTGGATCCCGGCGATGCGCGCCGCGCCGAGGACGTCGCCCTTCGTGATGGCGTTGCTCGCGACCTTGGCCGTCGTCTCGGGGAGCATGGCCACCTTGCAGCGAGCGAGCGCCCGTCGGTGCGTCGCCTCGCGCGGGGCGACATCCATCATCCTGGCCCGCCCGAGGGGGTCGACCTGGGAGAGGCTGCGCTCCGCCACTACCTGAGTGTACGACACGGCACGCAGGCGAGCGACCACGCCGGGGCGCCGGTATGATTAGCACTCACTAGCCGGGAGTGCCAGGAGTCGCCGATGCCGACGTACGAATACGCCTGCCGCAGCTGCGGCGAACGGCTCGAGGTGGTGCAGTCCTTCGCCGATCCACCGCTCACCAGCTGCGGCTCGTGCGGCGGCTCGCTGCGCAAGGTCTTCGGCGCCGTCGGGATCGTCTTCAAGGGCAGCGGCTTCTACAAGACCGACAGCCGGTCGAACGGCGCCACGAAGGAGAAGGCCGGCGCGAGCGAGCAAGCCCGCTCGGACTCGGCCTCGAAGGAGGCGTCCGCGCCAGCGCCCGCCACGAGCAACGCCGCCGCTGGCGCGTCTGCGGCTGCCTCGTCGAGCTAGGCACCTACGCGCCGCTCATCGCCACCTCGCCGATGGCGAGACTCACCCCGGCCGCCGCGCTGGGGAGCCACTCCACGTCCGCCCCGACGGCGAGGACGTGCTGGAGCATGCGCTGGATCGTGGACGCGATGGTGATCTCGCGCACCGGCTCGGCGAGCGCGCCGTCGCGGATCATGAGGCCCTCGGCGCCGACAGAGAAGTCCCCGCTCACGGGGTTGACACCCGAGTGCACGCCGCTGACCTGCTGGACGAACAGCCCCTCGCCGACGTAGCGCACGAGCTCGGCCTGGCCGAGCTCGCCCGGCTCCAGGCTGAGCGCTCGCGCGCCGACCGACGGCGTCGACGCGTAGCCACCGCGCACGGCGGACGCCGTCGACGAGGCACGTGCCAGGCGGGCCGAGTAGGTGTCGTAGAGGTAGGCGGCGAGCCGGCCTCCCTCGATCAGCCTGGTCGGCCGGCAGGCGAGACCCTCGGCGTCGTAGGGAGAAGCCCCGTACGCGAGGGGGTTCGTCGGGTCCTCGAGGAGGGTGACCGACGTGGCGGCGACCTCCTCGCCGAGCCGATCGGTGAACAGCGAGCGCCGTTTGGCGACCTCCTCGCCCGAGAGCGTGCCCGCCAGGATGGCGAGCAGCGTGGCGGTCACCCGCCGGTCGAGGACCACCGCGAGGGTGGCGCCCGGTGGCTTTCGCGCCCCGAGCAGGCGGGTCGCCCGCTCGACGGCGTCGCCGGCCGCCTTGTCGAGGTCGAGGTCGCTGAAGGCCCGTCCCACGCTGTAGCCGGTGGCGGTCTGCGTCTCGGGACCCTCGCCGGCGACCGCGTCCGCCGAGACGTAGCAGCCGCTCCGCCGGCTCACCGCCGAGATCCCGAGCGAGCTCGCGACCGCGACCTCCACCTGGCCATCCCCGTAGTCGGCGCTCACGACCTGGCGGATCCTGCGGTCGGCGGCCCGCACGCGCCGCTCGAGCTCGAGTGCGAGGGCGACCTTGTCGTCCGTCGACACCGTCTCCTCGCGCCACAGCTCGAGGTGCGCCGGCGCAACCCCGTCGGGGACCGGCAGGCCAGCGTGCTCGTCCTCGGTCGCGAAGCGAGCGTTGTCACGCGCCTCCTCGAGCGCGTCGCGCGCGAGCCGCTCGTCGAGGTCGCCCGCGTACGCGAAGCCCTGGCGCCCGCCCACGACGACTCGCACGCCGACGCCAGCGGACTGGGCGAACGAGAGGGACTCGACGTCGCCCTCGAAGACGCGCACGTCCGTGCCCCGCTCCCGGGCGACGTAGGCCTCCACCTGCTCGCCTGGGCGGGCGGCCGCGGCGATCCGCTGCGCGAGCTCGAGGAGTTCAGGCACCGGCCGTGCCCCCGATCGTCACGCCCGTCACCCGCAGCGTCGGCTGACCGCAGCCGACGGGGACGCTCTGGCCGTCCTTGCCGCAGGTGCCCGGGCAGACGTCGAAGTCCGTGCCGACGGCGTCGATCTTCGACAGGATGTCCGGGCCGTTGCCGATCAGGTTCGCGTCGCGAAGCGGCGCGGTGATCCGGCCGTTCTCGATGAGGTAGGCCTCGGTCATCCCGAAGACGAAGTCCCCGGTCGCGGTGTTCACCTGACCCCCGCCGAGCTTCGCGACGTACACGCCGTAGGGCGTCTGGGCGACGATCTCCTCCGGGTCCTCGCTGCCGGCCGGCAGGTAGGTGTTCGTCATCCGGACCATCGGCAGGTGCTGGTAGCTCTGGCGTCGCCCGTTCCCCGAGGATTGGCGGCCCTCCTTGCGGGCGCGCACGAGGTCCCACATGTAGTCCGTGAGAACGCCGTCCTGGATCAGGACGTTGTGCTGAACCGGGCGACCCTCGTCGTCGATCCGGGCGCTCCCCCAGCCGTCGGCGAGCGTGCCGTCGTCGACGAGCGTGACGAGCGGGCTCGCCACGAGGCCGCCGACCCTGCCCGCGTACGCGGAGGCTTCCTTCAGCACGTGGTCCGCCTCGAGGCCGTGGCCGCACGCCTCGTGGAAGAGGATCCCGCCGGTCCCGCTCTTGATGACGACGGGGAGCACGCCCGAGGGCGCCGGGCGTGCGGAGAGCTTGGCGAGCGCCCGGCGCGCCGCCTGCGCGGCCACGTCCTCGACGGCGAAGCGGTCGAAGAGCTCGAAGCCGATCGTGCAGGCGACGCTCTCGTGGCCCGTCTGCAGGCCGGTGTCCCCGGAGGCCACGCACACGACGGCGAGGCGCGTGCGGACCTGGTCGTCGGTGGCCACCAGCCCGTCGGAGTTGGCGACGAGGATCCGGCGCCGGCTGTCCCCGTAGCCAGCGGCGACCTGGACGATCGCCGACCCCGCCGCTCGGGCCGCGGCGTCGGCTCGCTCGAGGATCTCGACCTTCGCCCGCTTCGGCACCTCCTCGGGGAGCTGCTCCGCGCCGCTACGCGCGCCAGGCGCGCGCTGTCCGAGGGCGACGCGCCGGGTCCCCGCGGCCGAGCCCCTGGCGACGGCAGCCGCGGCCTCCGCCGCGGCGAGCAGGCCCGCCTCGCTCAGGTCGGCCGTATGAGCGAACCCGGTGGTCTCGCCGACCACGACGCGGATGCCCGCGCCGCGCTCGCGCCCGGAGGACAGCTCCTCCACCCGGCGGTCGTCGAGCGAGATGCGCGTCGAGCGGCGATCCTCGACGAAGATCTCGGCGAAGTCGCCGCCCCGGCGCAGCGCCGCTGCGAGCGTGCCGGCGACGACGTCCTCGTCGAGCAGGGCGTGATCGGGTGGTGTCACCTGTCTCCTCCCGGACGCCGAGGGGATCCCCAGCGGTGCGACCAAGTGGCCGGTCGATCGGCGTGCTCGTATCGTAACGACGTGGTTCTCGGGACCGATCTGCCCCTCGGGCTCGCCGGGCGGGCGCAGCTCACGGTCGGCGCGAGCGACACCGCTGTCGCCCTCGGCTCCGGCGACGTCGAGGTGCTCGCCACGCCCCGCCTCATCGCGCTGTGCGAGGAGGCGACGATGCGCGCCATGGCGGGCGCGCTGCCCGAGGACTGGACCACCGTGGCGATGCGGGTGCAGTTCGACCACCTGGCCCCCGTCGCCGTCGGTGGGTCGGTCGTCGCGGAAGCACTCCTCGCCCGCATCGAGGGCCGCCGGCTCGTCTTCACGGTCACCGCCAGCGACGCCGCAGGACTCGTCGGCGCCGGCAAGTTGACCCGCGTCGCCGTCGAGCGACGCCGCTTCCTCGAGCGGGCGCGCTGACGGCCGGCCCCGGCGCGCGAGGTCCACGCCCAGGGCGCTCTTCCTCGGTACGATCGGCCCACCGCCCGCCGCGGTCGTGGCGAGGGTCCAGTTGGGCGAGAGGCGCCGGCGGGGTGCCGGATCGGGGATGGAGATGGAGCAGGGCAGCGCGCCACACGGGCAGGCCGAGGCCACGCCGATCTTCAGCGCAGGGCGGCGCGGCTACGACCCCGAGCAGGTCGACCGTTACGTCGCCGACCAGCAGCGGCGCCTCGACGAGGCGATGCGGCGGGCGTCGGAGGCCGAGCGCAAGCTGGCGGCGGCGGTCGGCCAGCTGCGCGAGCTCCACCGGCGCGTCGCCGTGCTCGAGAGCGAGGACCGCTCCCCCCAGCCGCCGTCGCTCGACACCCTCGGCGAGCGGGTCCAGCGCATCCTCCAGGAGGCGTGGGAGGGCGCGTACGCGCTGCGACAGAGCGCCGAGCACGAGGCGAACGAACTGCGCGAGCAGGCGCGCCGGGAGGCGGAGGAGATCGTTGCCGCCGCCCGGCGGCGCGCGAGCGCCGTGGAGGAGGAGATCGAGCGCCGTCGGCGCTCCTACCTCGAGCGGGTCGAGGAGGACCGAGCCCGGGCCGTCACCCAGATCACGTTCCTCCACGAGCAGCGCAAGGCGGCGCTCGCCGAGCTCCTCGGGGTGAAGCGCCTCGTCGAGGACGCCGTCGCCCGCTTCGAGACCGCGACGTCAGGCGCTCCTCGCGCGGAGGACGCCCGCGCCGAGGTGCCGGAGGTCGCCGCTGCCGACGAGCGTGCGGGGGCGCAGGGGACCGAGGAGTCGGGAGCAGCCGAGCGGCCGGTCGCGGTGCTGCGCGTGCAGGCGCTCGATCAACCGCAGCCCGGTCACCACCTACCCGATCCGGGCGAGCTGGTGCGCAGCCATCGAGCCCGACTCGCGGCCGAGGGACCGCCGGAGCCTCGAGCAGGGGAGGACGGCCCGTCGGGATCCCGCCTCTCGGTCTTCGACTTCGACCAGGAGTAGCGGGGCCGCTCAGCCCGACGGCGCCACCCCCGCGCCCTCGAGGAAGCCGACGAGCTCGTCGACCTCGACGGCGAGCATCGCGGCGACGGCCCACGCGTCCTCGCCGCGCAGCACGACGACCCTCGCGTGCCGACCTCGACGGCGCGCCTGGACGGTGCGGACGTAGGTGCGCAGCTGGTCCCACCCGGCCCCGCGGCGGCGCTCGAGGCGCGCCACGTCGATGCGGATGGTCGGTGCCGCCGGGCTCGCCACCGGTCGCGGGCGCCCCGCCGGAGCCGGCTCGGCGGGCGAGCCAGGGACGAGCTCGTCGAGCGAGGAACCGTAGAGGGAGGCGAGGCGCAGCAGCCGCAGGACGGAGATCATCCGTTCGCCCCGCTCGTAGGCGCTCAGGCTGGCCGCCTTGAACTCCCCTCCGGTGATTGCCTCGACGCCCTGGAGGGTGAGCGCCTGGCGCGCACGCGCGGCGCGCAGGAGCGCGCCCTGCGCCGTCAGGAACTGCCGCGCGTCGTCGGGCACCGGGCGACCGACCACCGCCCCAGGCTACCGAACGCCTGCGCGAGCCGGTGGGGCCACCTCCAAGGCGAACCCAGCCAGGTTCACTGCTGGCCCTGCTCGTGGCCCTGCTCGCGATGGACGACGACGGCATCCGGGCCGGGGACCACGAGTCCGACGTGGCCGTCGTCGCCCCACCGTACGAGGTAGGGCGCCTTCCCCTGTGCGCCGCGGACCTCGAGGATCTCCGCGTCACGATCTGGCTGCCCCGCCCGATGACCCTTGACGACCAGGTGGTCGCCGACATGAGCTTCCACGAGACGCTCCTCCCGTGCTCGATCGGCAGGCGCCGTGCGCGCGCTGCGCGGCTCATCGCGCCGGATTGCGCGCGCTGCGACCAGGGACGGACGTCACATCGCGCCTCGCGTCGCGCGCTCGGCCGCCGCCGACGGCCTCGGCCCCCGCGAGACCCGGGGTTACGCTGGCACCGGGCCGCTAGCTCATCGGGCAGAGCAGGGGACTTTTAATCCCAAGGTGCCGGGATCGAGACCCGGGCGGCCCACGGCAGGCACCGACGTCGGCGCCGAGGAGCTCCACGGCGCACCTGGTCTCGGCCGCCGGTTGGCACATCCAGCGCCGTCCCACTGGCCGCCAGCGCCGCGCCGGCGTCGATCGAGCAGCGCCGGGCCGGGCCGATCGGGTCGTCGAGGCCCTTGCCTCAGCCCACCTCCGCCGGCGTCGACCGGACCCGGGGGGCGCGCGTCCCGAGCAGGATGATGGCAGCCGCGACGACGAACGACGCCGCCATGGTCGCGAAGGCCGCGGGGAAGCCGGCTGCATCGATGATCCAGCCGATGAGCGCCGTCCACAGCGAGCCGACCCCGTAGCTGATCGCGAAGAACGCCCCGAACGTCGCCCGCGCGACCCCGCGCTCGGTCATGTCCGAGAACACCGCCTGCATGAGCGGCGCCTCGGAGTACGCGAGGACGCCGACGAGGACGCCGAGCGGGACGAGGAGCGCGAGGTCGCGACCCGCGTACCCGAACCCGACGAGCGCGCCGGCACCGGCGAGGTAGGTGGCCACGAGCGTGCCTCGGCGGCCGAAGCGGTCGGCCAGCCCGCCACCGAGGAGCGGCCCGGCGATGCTCGCCGTCATCACCACGGTGAAGATCGCCCCCACCGTGAGCGTCGGCAGATGCAGCCCGCTGCGCAGGTCGGCGGGGATGTAGGTGCTCAGCGTCCCGAGGCCGCGCCCACCTGCAGCCACCGTCGAGGCCGCGAGCACGGCGAGGACACGGCGCTGTCGGAGGAGGCGACCGAGGCTGGCGGGCTCGGATGGGTCCGCCTCGACCGGAAGGTGCCGGCGCTCCGGTGGCAGCGCCGCAGCGATCAGCAGCGCCCCGAGGGCGAGGGCCGCCGCCACCGCTGCGAGCGCCCAGCGCCAGCCGGCCGTGGCGATGACGACCGACGCGAGGAGCGGGATGGTGACGGTGCCGAGGCTCCCGCCGGCGGTGTGCCAGCTGAGCGCGGTCGCCCGGCGCTCGGGGAAGCGCTCCGAGAGGTACGCGGAGCCGACCGGGTGCTGGGGCCAGCTCACGATGGCACCGAGGATCTTCGCTGCGCCGAAGAGCCCGAATCCCGGAGAGATGGCCGCAAGCAGCGTCGCCAGCGCGAGGCCGGCGTTCTGCGCCGTGAGGATGGCGCGTGCCCGGACCTTGCGGAGCAGCCCTGCTGCGCCCTGCAGCAGGCCGCCGACGAGGCCGCTGGCGGTGAGGACGACCCCCAGCAGCGCGTACGAGACGTGGAGGTCGGCGACGATGAACGGGTACGTGACGGCGAGGCCTGCCACGTAGAAGTGCTGGATGCCATGGCCCACGGTCATCACGACGAGCGCGCGCCGGTCGTCCGGCTTGCGGAGGATCGACGTGTGGACCTGCTCGACCGAAGCGGCGTGCGCGCCAGCCATTCCCGTCCTCATCGCTGCTGCGCAGGGCTCGCTGCCCCGCCCGACGTGGCCATGGTAGGGCGGGACCGCCGGGCGCTGCGCCGGCTGGCGCGACCCGCTGGCGCGCAGGTGGCCCGGATCGCGAGCCCAGGACAGGCACAGCGCGGCTCTCGCCGGCCGAGCTCGACCGTCCCTCGTCCCACGAGCGCCTCGCGAGTCCCGGAGGGGTGTGGCGCGGCCTGCACCCCGCGACCCGGCGTCAGGACACGCCCGCCGGCAGCGGCCACCCGGCAAGGGGACGCGCGCCGACGCCGCGGCCGAGAGGTCACGCAGCCTCGCCGCTCGTCGTCACCGGGGGGGCAGGCGATCGTCGAGCCGGCAGGCGCCGTCGGCGACGCCCTCGCTCGCGGGCGCGCCGACGGCGTTCGGGCCGTGGAGGACGATCGTCGGCGGGCTGACACGAAAACCCTGTCATCGGGACGCGCGAGGTCAAGGGGTGCGGGGCGGAGCCCCGCTCGGGACGAAGTCCCGCTGTTCAGTCCTGGGGACAGCTCAGGCGGCTTCGGCTGGCTCGATCGTGA
>Ga0209061_1000812_pt1 | contig 66014 bp, 59 predicted proteins | sample Coa_R1_10_FD_187157 | JGI IMG/M metagenome (GOLD analysis project Ga0209061, IMG submission 187157) | Surface soil microbial communities from Centralia Pennsylvania, which are recovering from an underground coalmine fire - Coalmine... | ecosystem: Environmental > Terrestrial > Soil >... | reverse complement strand
GGCCCGCCGCTTGCCCTTGGCGGGCGGGCAGGGCACCTTGGCGTAGGCAGTTGCCGAGGTCCATTCCGATTCGGAGCCGGTGCCGAAGTAGAGGACGGCCTTGGCCGGGAAGCCGCCGGCTGGGCAGCTGGCCGGGACGCGGCCGTAGTAGATCACCTTCCTGCCCTTGCGGATCGCCGCGCCGCTTTTGACGTGGATGTATTCGGCGGAGGCGTCTGGCGCCCCGGGCAGCGTTTCGATCAGCGGCACTTCAACGACGATCTTCGGGCCGTAGGGGCCGCCTGTCTTGTAGACCCAGTGGCCGACGGAGACCTTTTCGATCTTCGCCGGGTGGGAGCCTTCGACGAAGAACAGCAGGCCGCCCTTGGTGAAGGCGGGGTAGATCGTCGTGGTCTCCGGGATCGGTTCCCCGCCGATGTTCACCACGCCTTCTGCCTTGCCGGGGGGCCCGGCCTTCTCCTTGGCGCAGGCCCGGGGACCGCGGGCTTCAAGCTCGGCCGGCTTGCAGTTGGAGGGAAACGGCGCGGTGTCGATCTTGGTCCCCTTGGGGAAGTAGACTTCAACCCTGCGCAGCGGGGCGGGGTGGCCGAAGTCGTATTCGCTGCCGTGGATGAAGAATTCCGTTTCCAGGTCGGCACCCGCCCCGAGGATGTTCCCGGTGTGGGGAAAGCCGGGGATCGGCACGATCTTCGCCTTGAACTGAACGGTTGGTGTGGCCTGGGCGGCCGCTGGGAGGGCCGCGGCGGCGCACGCCGACACGACGGTCACGCCAACTAGCCGCCTGAGGCCCTTGGGGACAGGGAGTCTTGAGTGGTGGTTTGTGTGAGCCATAGCACCTATTCAAACAGTTTCCGCCCGGAAGAGTTGCGTGGGCTCAGCTGACGTGAAGCACGATCTTGCCGGCGATCCGGCGGTCAAGCAGCGCCTCGATCGCCGCTCCCGCCTCCTGCCAGGAGGTCTCCCAGGCGATCGGGGCCTGCAGGCGGCCGCCGGCAAGCAGCGCCAAGAGGCGGGCGAGCTGCGCGCCGGCTCCACCGCTGCGCTCCATCTCCCAGAACAGGTAGAAGCCGTACAGGCGCGCCCCCGGCGCCCGGGCGAAGAGGGCGCGCGTTGGAAAGGAGGTTTCGCTTGGATCGCTTGAGGCGTACGAGACCACCGTCCCGCCGGCGGCCACCAGTTGGAGCGCCGCGCCCAGCGAGGCCCCACCAACCCCCTCCAAAACGGCATCGAACACGTGTTCCCCGGGCGTCGGCAGCGCGGTGAGGACCTCCTCGGCGCCAAGCGCCTCGAGACCCTCCCCATGGCCGGGGGTCCCGATTACCCCCGTCACCCGCGCGCCGGCACCGGCTGCAAGCTGAACGGCAAACCTGCCCACGCCTCCGCTTGCCCCGGTGATCAGAACCCGCCTGCCCAAGACGTTGCCGGCGATGTCCAGCGCCTGGAGCGCCGTCAGTCCGGCAACCGGCAGCGTTGCCGCTTCCGGATAGCCGACCTTGTCGGGCAAAACGGCAAGCCAGCTGGTCGGCACCGCGACAAGCTCCGCCCAGGCCCGCCGGTCCACCAAGCCAACGACCCTGCTGCCGGCAGGCGGACCGCTGCCGTCGGCGGCAGCGGCGACAACTTCACCCGCAAGGTCCCAGCCCGTCTGTTGACCGTCGGCTAGCTCGACAAGTCGGCGGCACTCCCCCCTGTTCAGCGAAACCGCGCGGACCCGCACAAGCGCTTCGTTTGGGGCGGCCACCGGATCGCCCACCTCGCGAAGCTCGACCCCTCCCCGCGCGGTGGAGTTCCGGACAAGCGCGCGCATGGCGAAGAAGGTAGCGTGCAGGCCATGAAAGCCGTAGAGATCTACCAGCTGACAGGTCCCGAGACCGCTACCCGGCTCGTCGAGCTGCCGGACCCGGATCAGACAAAAGGGTTCATTCCCGGGGAGCAGGTTCTAATCGAGGTGAAGGCAGCCGGTGTCGCCTTCCCGGAGGTCCTCCAGACGCGGGGCATGTATCAGATCAAGCCGGAGCTGCCCTTCGTCCCGGGCAGCGAGGTTGCCGGGGTGGTGCGCAAGGCTCCGCCCGGCTGCGCAGTCCAGGAGGGAGACAAGGTGATGGCTTTCTGCGGGCTTGGCGGGTTTGCCGAGCTTGCCGTCGCCCCCGCCCATCTTGTCTTTCCGCTGCCGGAGCGGTTTGATTTCGCGAAAGGCGCCTCCTTCATCCTCAACTACCACACCGCCTACTTCGCCCTTGTAAACAGGGGGCAGATCCAGCGCGGAGACTGGGTGCTGATCCACGGTGCCGCCGGCGGCCTCGGCACGGCAGCGATCCAGGTGACAAAGGGGTTGGGGGGCCGCTCGATCGCCATGGTCTCCAGCGAGCCGAAAAAGGAGCTTGCGCAGCGGCTGGGCGCCGACCACGTCCTGCTTGTGGAGGAGGGCTGGAAGGATCGAGTGCGCGAGATCTCCGAAGGGGGCGTCCAGCTCGTCTTCGATTTGGTCGGCGGCGACCGCTTCCTTGACTCGCTGCGGAGCCTCCGCGCCGAGGGACGGCTGCTTGTGGTGGGGTTCGCCGGCGGCTCGATCCCCGAGGTGCGCGTGAACCGCCTGCTCCTCACCAACACCGCGGTGGTGGGCGTCGCCTGGGGAGGCTATGCGGTCGCCAAGCCCGATGTTTGCCGGCAGATCGGCGCGGCGCTGCACGAGATGATCGAAGCAGGAGTCCTCGATCCCGTTGTCGGCGAGCGGTTCCCCCTGGAGCGGGCTGCCCAGGCGCTTGCGCTCATCGACCGGCGGGCGGCAACCGGCAAGGTCGTCCTCGAGGTGGGGGGCTGATCTAAGGCCCCGAGATGCGGGCTGTGGCGGTTGGCAGTTCCTGGCCGACCGGCACAGCCTGCAGTTCCAGTTCGTAGCCTCCGCCGCGCTGACCGAAGTTGAACGAGTAGACGGTGAGGGTGAACCGTTCGGAGTTCGCCTGACCGGCGCCGATTTCCAGGAAGAACGAGGACAGCTGACCGAAGGCGAAGCCACGGAGGATCCTCTGCATCAGGTAGACGGCCAACCGTTCGTGGTTTGGCTGCGGGTTGCCATAGCGATCGGAGACGGCAACGGCCGCCTGGAAGACGCCACCGCTTTCAAGGTTCGTCACAACGCAGGTCAAGGCGCAGCCCGGTTCCAGGGTGCCGCCGGAGACGGTCGGTTCGCTCCAGGCGAGCCCGCTGACCGGACCGGGCTTGACGTTCACCGTGACCGTGCCCGACACCGGGCCGCTGGAGACGGTCAGCGTGGTGGCGCCGGCCTTGTAGAGAACGATTCCGGTGGCGGTGCCCACGCCTTCTTTGAAGGAGACCGCCGTTGCCGATTCCGGGTAGCTGGGGGCGGTGCCATTCGGCGAGGGTTGCGCTCCGGCGTAGGTGAGGGTGCGGGTTTCACCGGCGGCACCGCCAAAGGAGGTTGCAACGTTACCTCCCTGATCCAGCGCCGTTAGGTGCAGCGACAGCGGTTCGCCGGCGGTCGGCGCGGTTGTGGAGGCGGTCACGGCGAAGCTCTTGGCAGCGCCCGCGACCACCGTCAGGGCAAGAGGAGCGCTCTTGTTTGAAAGCGAGCCGATCGTGGCAACCAGCTGTGCCGTTTCAACGCGGTAGGGGGTAAAGGCGGTGGTGGCAACGCCTTCGACGAAGCGCAAGGCCGTTGCCTTTCCGAACGGCACCGCCTGGCCGCCGTAGGCCGTTGCCGTGGGCTGCGTGCCGTTCGGGCCAGCTTGCGCCCCGCTGAAGGTCGCTTCCTTCGTTTCGCCGCCAGCGCCGCCGAAGGACGTCGCCAAATTGCCGTACCCGTCCAGCGCGCGGACCGTTACAGCCAGCTGTTCGCCGACGGCGACGCTCGACTTCGTAGCGCTCAGGGTCAGCGAGGCCGCAGCACCGGGCAGGATCGTCAGGGATGCGCCACCCCTGTTGCCGCTGCCCGTTTCTTCGATCGACACCGTCGTCGAGCCTGCTCTGTAGAAGACGAAACCTTGGACGGTCGCTTCGCCGTTGCTGAACGGGGGGATAACCCCGCTGGGGTACACCGGCTTGGCTTCCACCGGCGCAGGCGAGGGAAGCGCCCCGCCGAACGTAAAGGCTGAGCGCGCCGTGTAGCCGGTGTCGAGGTTGCCGAAACGGTCGAGAGCCGTGATCCGCAGGGCGAAGGCCTGCCCAGCCGTGGGGGAGGCCGGCTGGGCGGCAGCTGTGAACTGCCCGAACGGGCCGGGAGCAACGGTGATCACAAGCGGGCTCGCTTCGTTGGAAAGACCTTCGCTCTTTGCAATCACGGTGGTCTTTTCAGCTCGGTACAAGGTGAGCAGGCCGTTCGCGGTGCCGCTTACCGTCGCTACACCGGCGTTGAAGTAGAGCGGAACCTGTTCACCGAAGGGAAGCGCAGTCCCCGATTCCGAGCTGACCGTTGGCTTCGCGCCATTTGGCGCCTGCCGGGCGCCGCCGAAGGTGACGGGATGGGTCCCGCTGAAGCCCGTTGCTAGTTCGCCGTTTGCCGCCCGGGCAATGACCGTGAGCGGATCGCCTTCCCCTGCCTGGACCGCTGTCTTCGCCGCGCTCAGTTCGAGGTAGGCGGGCGGGGCTGAGTTGGCGACGGCTGTAACCGGTTCGCTTTCGGCGAACCAGGTCCGCCAAACGGCAACCACCGTAAAGGTCGCCTTTTCGCCGCCGTTCATCCCGGTTTCCAGACAGGAGGTTTCCGTTGTGGGCGCCGTTTCGGTTGGACACCCGCCCGAAGGGGGACGGCCGTTACGGCGAACGAAGTACGTAACCGCGGTGGCCGCTTCCGGGGGCGGTGCTGCGCTCCAGCTGAGCCGCACCGCCCTCGTTTCCGAGGTGGCCCTCAGCGTCGGCGTCGACAGGGTGGCCACCTGCGCCAACCCTTCCCCGCCACCGACCCCCTCCCAGAAGGCTTGGGCGCCGCCTTGGAGGCAAAGAGCGCCAGCAAGGAACCCCAGGACGGCGCTCCCAACGCGGGCGAAGACGCTCATCCCGCGGCAACCCCCGAGTAAACGAGCGGGAAGCTTGCGTTCTTGCAGGCGTCCTGGTTCACCGGCAGGTCGAGGAACTGAATGGTGGGCGCGCTTACCGTCGCCGTCGGCAACGTCACGGTTTCACCGGGACCGACCCGCAAGGGGTTCGCAGGAGAGACGTTTGATTGCACGATCCTCAGGTTTTCTTCCGCTGGGCAGCCGGGCGGACTGCTTGCCACGGCCACGCTCAGGGAGGTGACCGTGATTGGCACCGGATTGGGATTGAAGATGCGCAGCGGGATCTCCAGCGCAGGCCCTCCCGGGTAGAGGGCGCCCTCCGGCAAGCCGCTGATCGAGAAGTTCGCAGCTCGCACGATCGGCGCCGTCCCTTCCCCTCTTCCGGCTGGCGAGGTTGGCTGCTTGCTGCCTTCGCTTCCTTGCCCGCCGCGCTGCTTCCTGCGTCGTTCTTCAAGCTGAGCCTTTGTGAGGATCGTCCAACGCCATGTCGCCGGCTTGCTGCGCAAGCCTTTCCGGGTCCTGATCCTCACCCGAAAGATGTGGGTTCCAAGCGCGAGCGGTCGGCCAGCACCCACCACGTAGTCGACCGTGCAGCGGCTGGCATGCCGGTGGGACGTGCACAACCTCAGCCGTTTCCGTTGTCTGGGGATGCGAACTCGGCGCGCCCTGATCCTGCCCGAACACCGGCGCCTCGCCTTCGCGCGGCGACCCCGGACGCCGCTGCCCCGACAGGCGTGCCCGCCGGAAGTCGGCCTCCGTCCTTCGATCAGCCCGAATACGACGTGGTTTGGACAGACGCGGAAGCGAACGGTATCGAGGGCGCATTCGAAGCGCGCGCCCTTGACCTTGGAGCTGTAGGTGAAATAGGCCCAGCGCAGGTCCGTGTTGCGGCTTGGCTTGGCGATGATCCGCGGCGGAGGTGGCAGGTTTTTGCCGACCTTCGCCTCGTGCCGCGATTTGTGTTGACCGTGGCCTCTCGCCACCGGAACGCGATTTGCTGAGAAGGCGCGGTCCGAGCCGAGAGCAACCGCGCCCCCCGCCGAGAGGGCAAGCGCAACGGCGATCGCCGACCCGGACAGCCCGAGGCGGTCGATCAGACCTCCCTTTTTGCCGAAGGAGTTGGACATGGGACGGGGTCTGGGTTAGCTGTCGGCAGTCTCTGGCAGATTCGGTCTGGGACGGCGGTGGGCGGCGGCCCAGCGGCCGCCGCCCATTCATCCACCGCCTTGTCCCTGTCCCTCTAGCAGCCGAGGCTGCGTGATGGCTTTTCGCGGAGGCCGGCCGCTATTCGGCTTCGAAGTGTAGGTTGACCGTCGCTCCCTTGCAAGCGTTCTGGCTCACTTCGGCGTTCACCATGGAGACCGAGACTTCGACGGTCGTCGTCGCGCCAGCCGCGAGTTCAAGGCCCTTTTCACCACCCAGAGCGGTGGTTTCCGGCGACACCTTGAACCAGGTCGTTTCGCAGCCGCTCGTGGACTTGCTGTTGCCGGCGATCTTCGAGCGAAGCTGCGAGACGTGGACGGGGAAGGCGGCGACGTTCTTGATGGTCACCTTGTCCGACTTGGTCACCCCAGGAGCCAGCTGTTCGACCGGCGCAGCGGTGATTTCAAGCTTGGACACGGTGCTTTCGACCTTGGCTTCGCCGTTCCCTTCACCAGAGGTGGTGAAGTAGGCAAAGGCGCCGCCGCCGGCCAGTGCAAGCAGAGCCGCACCCGTCCCAAGCAGCGCATGCCGAGACCTACGGTGTGTCCACATTGGCAAGAGCTCCTTTCTCTCTCTCGTTTACTTCACAGTGATTGCCGGGCGGCTGGGCTGTCTCAATGAGACCCCTAGCTTTGCGACCCCGCCTCGCGACGGGAGTGCCTTTTTCCGGTCTTTGATCGGAAGTGCGGCCCGGCGCCCCGTGAAGTGGAGCCTGGCCCGCACCGCCCGCATCGGTGGCGCCACGATGCCCCTTTAGGGCTGCAATGCCGGTTGGACAGATGTTGGGCGGTCGAACGGTAGAAACGGGCGGCTGGCCGTAAGGACGGATAAGGTGGACCTCGCAGGTAGGTTTTCGGTTACCCTAAGCAGCGGATGACCCCGCTTGCGACCGCAGCGATGCCCTTCGGGGAAACCGTGGCCCTAGGAGCGATCGCGGGCCTGACGATCTTCCTCGGCCTACCGCTTGCCCGCGTTCGTGCCATGCAGGGTCGGACCCGCGTGGTGCTTGCGATGCTTGCGGTAGGCATCCTCCTCTACATCTTCCTTGACGTGGCAAGCCATGGGCTGGCGATCGTGGAAGGCCAGCTCGAGGCCTTCAAGCATCACCACGCGGCTTTCGGCAAGGTCGCAGGCGACTTTTTGCTGCTTGCCGCCGGGTTTACCGTCGGCTCAGTGGGAATCACCGTCGCGGAGCAGTACCTGCGCCGGCGCAGCCTGGCCTCGATCGCCGGTGGAGCGATCCCGGTGGGCGTGGGGTCGCCACCGGGGGCCTCGCAAGAGACGGCCGATCGCGCACGTCTGCGCCTTGCCGCCACGGTCGCCTCCGCGATCGGCTTGCACAACTTCGCCGAGGGTTTGGCGATCGGCGTTGCGGCTGCAAGCGGAGCTCTTTCGCTGGCAACTGTGCTGGTGATCGGCTTCGCCCTCCACAACTCCACGGAGGGCTTTGCAATCGTCGGCCCGCTGGGCGCAACCCGGCCGTCGCGTCGGTGGCTTGCCTTCGCTGGTCTGCTTGGCGGAGGACCGACCTTTGTCGGCGCCCTGGTCGGCTACCAGGTGAGATCCCCGGCCCTGGAACTGCTGTTCTACGCGCTTGCCGCCGGGGCGCTTGCCTACGTGATCGGCGAGATCTGGAGTGGAATGAGACGATTTGGGTTCAAGCAGGCGGCTCTGCTGGCAGTTGCCTGTGGTTTCCTGCTCGGTGTGCTGACCGATCTAATCGTCACCTACGGCGGCGCCTAGCTCGGCGAGGGGTGGCCGATGTGCCACCGCTTGCAAAAACGACATTGGTAGGCAACCAGCTGCTCGCCGGTCTGGATGCGGACGAGGTAGGCCGCTTCGGACGCCTCCCGTTCATCTCGAAAGCGCCGTTTCTCGCCGCACGACCGCCCCCGTTCGAACCGGAACCATGCCTCGAGGTCTGTTGCCCTCTGCCGCCTCATTGCAATGTTTCAACCGGCTCGAGCATAGACATCCGCACGCAAGATGTCGAGCCCCCTGCTTTGAGCCGACGCCACGCGCGGGGGAACCGCTGTCAGCGCCGGTGGCTGAAAGGTCGCTGTGGCGTGGACTTGAACGCAGTGTCTACATGCGGGGCATTAAGGATCGGTCTGTTGGCTATTCGGCGCATCCCTGCTCAAGGGTGGGCCCGGCGGAGCCGAAGCCTAGGGCGGACAGGTTTTTGTCGCCCGGCGTCGCACGGGAACCAAGGTGCTGCCCAGACCACTACACCAGAAGCTTGCCCGCAGCCAAGGCAAACGCGTGGGTAGGCGCGCCAGCCCAGCCGCTGAGCGCGGCGACACCTTGATGGAGGTGATCTGGGCGGCGGTCATCTTGGGCATCGTTGCCGTCGGCACCTTCAACGGCCTCACCGCGGTCGGCAGGGGAGCGGCGCTCAGCAGGGCGCGCAGCCAGGCTCAGGCCCTTGCTGAACAGGATGAGGAGCGACTTCGCGGCGAACCGATCACCGCCATCCAGGCCCTAGCCGGCTCCTCGACCACGCGTACGGTGAAGCTGAACGGCACCTCCTACCAGGTCACAACCAGGGTCGAACTTGTCGCCGAATCGGGAAACTCCGTATGCAGCACCTCCTCAACTGCCGCCGCCGTCTACCGGACCACCTCGGAAGTGACCTGGTGGGGAGGTGGCGGCGACCACAAGGTCACCGCCACCAGCTCGCTCCCGCCCCCACCCGGTGCGGCGCTGGTGGTGGCCTTTGAAGGCGCGGACAAAGGCGAACCGGTGCAGGGAATCGAAGCAACCCTTACCGGGCCCCGCCCGGTTAACAACGTCTACCAGGCGACGAGCACGGCATCGGGCTGCGTGATCTTCGGGCCGTTTGAAGCCGGCGGCGAATACGTCCTCAACGCCCACCGACCCGGTTTCATCGACTCCAACAACTACGTCAGCCTGGCTGAAGATCCAGCCGCGCAAAAACAGTTCAACCTGCTTGCATCGACGATTGTGAAAGCCGGCTTTCGGTTTGCCCAAGCCGGGCAACTGAAGGTAACGGTGACAACCGCCAAGCCACCCAACGCCCCCGCCAACTGGACGCCGACCGGCGGCGCACCAAACGTGGTGATCGCCAACAGCGGCATGCATCCGGAAACGCGCACCCTTGCGGCAACAAACGGCAGCTACACCGAAATAATTGACGCAGAACCCGGGCTTTTCCCCTACACCTACGCAGTGTTCGCCGGGGTCTGCGGCGCCAACAACCCCCAGCTGGTTGCCGAAGAGCAGCCCACAGAAGTCACGGTCCCCCCCGGCGGTTCCGCGTCCACAACCGTGACGATGCCCGACCTGATCGTCCGCGTGTACAACGGTTCAGAACCAAAGGCGGAACAACTTGTCCCCCACCCGATCATCGTCCTAGACGACTCTCAATGTACGCCCCATCTCGATATCGAAGAGCCGGAATCGGAAACGCTCAGCAATCCCGAACAGATCGCCTATCAAGGCGATCTCGCCAAGCCCGGCGTGCCGGCAGGCTTCTACACCGTATGCACGGAATGGAAGCAGAACGGCGAGACGTACTCGGTGCGCGACGAAAACGTGCCCGTTCCGCTCAAGGGGCAATCCTACGCCGAAGTAAGCCTGCTCAGGGGCACAAATGTCGAACAGTCAAACGTTCGCCGCGAAGAAAAATGTCCGCGTTAGCAAGCCTCAAACGAGACATCTCCCGAGCGAGGCCCCTTCTGGCAGCGGAGCGGGGCTTGACGCTGATCGAGCTGATGGTAGCGACGATGATCGCGCTGATCGTCGTTGGCGCTGCGATCGCGCTGCTTGAATTCACAAACCACAACATTACAAGCGTCAACGCTCAGGTTCAGATCGCGCAAGGCGCCCGGCTTGCCCTCCAGAACCTGATGCAGGAGCTGCATTCCGGCTGCATCCTCCCCCACTACCAGCCGGTCCGGCCGGGATCGACGGAAACAGAAATCTACTTCGTCAGCGGAGTTGGCGAAGGTCCGCAACCGGAAAAGATCTACTATCGCCGTGTCGCCTTCGAAGGGGGCGAAATCGGCAACCTGGTCGAATACCGCTGGCCAGCCTCGATCTCCAACGGCCAGGTTGTGGTCAGCAGCGAATCCCCCGTCAGGCAGATTCTCGCAAGGCGGGTCGGCCTACCCGCGCCGGGAAGCCCGATCTTCCGTTACTACCACTACTACGAACCGGGGGAAACGGGCTTCGCACCGGGACAAATCAACCCCACGCCGCTGCCCGTGCCGCTTACCGCGGAAACCGCCGCAAAGGTCGCGAAGGTGACCGTGGCGTTTGCAGTTAACCCGGAACCCGTCCAACGGCGCCTCGGCGGCAAGATCGAACCACTTGTTCTGGAAGACTCGGCCGTCTACCGAATAACTCCAACGGCAGCCGTCGCAACCCCCGTTCCGGAGCCATGCGAATGAGAAAGAATCAGCACCTGCGAAGGACCCTCCCGATCTCCCGCCTGCGCGATCAACGTGGCGTGTCCCTGATGATCGTCCTCGGGTTCGCCCTGCTCACCGGCCTGATCATCGCGGGCGCCTACGCCGTCACCCAGGCCGACGTCCATCTGAGCGCCGACGTCACCGCCCAGAAGCGCGCTTACTACGCCGCGCAGTACGGCGTCTCGAGCTATCTCGAGCACCTCCTGCGCAACGGCAACTACCTGGCCTACTGCACCCGCCCACCGGAATACGAAGGCAGGGAAGCGGAAAACCCGCTTAACAACTACTACACGAGCCCGAGCGGTACCGGACTGCTCAAGTTGGCGGAACTACACAGGGTGCCCGTCCCGGGTACAAGCCCGGGGGAAGAGGAATATGCGATCCAGCTGATCCCTGCAACCAGCGCGCCCTCAGGAGAAAAAGCTTGCAACCCCGCGAACATCTTCAACACGATGATCGAACGGACCGGTCCGGTAAAGGGCTCGTTCCGGATCAAGGTCACCGGCTTCTCGAAGATCAGCCCGACCCGGTACGAAACCCGCTCGATCGTCGCGGCATTCCGCAACGAGGGATTTGTCAGCTTCGTTTACTACACCCAGCTCGAGACCGAGGATCCCGCCGCTTATCCCACGTACAACGAGTACATATCCGGTCGCCTGCACTCTCGAGAAGAAGCGGAAAAGGAATGCCAGCAGGTGTTTGGCGTGAGGCCGTCGTGGTGCGAACCGATCTTCTTTGTTACCGGCGATGAAGTACGCGGGCCCATGCACACCGAAGATCACGTCGGCGTGATCGGCAGCCCGGTGTTCGGTCGCGAACCGGGCGATCCAATCGAATTCAGAACCGCCATCAAGGACGCCTGCGGCAACGGCGGTTACGACGAAGGCTACTCCGAAGAGGGGTGGAACGGCAGCACCGGCTGCGGCAGCCCGATCTTCAAGGGTCAGCACATCCCGCCGGCGCAGGTGAAGACGCTGAAGCCACCGCCAAGCGACACGGAACTCAGGCGGTTCGCGGAAACGGAAGGCTACCTCTTCGAGGGCGCTACGGAAATCATCCTCGAAGGGACTTCGATCCGGGTGAAGTCGCCTGGTACAAGCGGAAGCGGCACCGTCTACCCCTTCCCAGCGAATGGCGTCATATACGTTGCTAACTCGGGCGGCTGCGCCGGCTTCCCGTATTACGGTGTCACCTACCCGGGCGAAACGACCTGCGGCAACGCATTTGTGCGTGGCTTCTACACCCACTCTTTGACGATTGCGACGCAAAACGACATCATCATCGATGGCAGTCTCTACACCACGCAGAACAGCAATCGGGAACCGATCGGCAACGCGGTGCTTGGACTCGTCGCGGAAGACTTCGTCCGCGTCTATCACCCGGTGCTGAGGTTTGCCGGTAAACCTTACTGCAGCTTCTTCCGCGGCTGTGAATGCTCCAAAGAAACAAAGTACAACGCCTCATACAACCTCTGCGAATACCACAATGAAGCGCGCCAGTGCAATGCTCCGTCGCTGGAAGGTAACGGCAACTCAGAAAACCCAAACCCGCTGCCTGGAACCGAAGGGTCCATGCGGGAACCGGTGATCGACGCCGCGATTCTCGCCCTTAACCATTCCTTCACGGTCGACAACTACCAGTGCCCGGAAGGTGGACCGCGCGTCGGCACGCTGTTCATCAGGGGCGCGATCGCGCAGCGGTTCCGCGGAGTTGTCGCCACCAGCTGGGGCAACGGCGAAATCTCCGGCTACTACAAGAACTACGAATACGACAACCGATTGCTTGCCGAGGAGCCGCCGCACTTCTTGAACCCCGTGCAGGCGGCATGGCAGATCACCCGCGAGACGCTCGCTCCTCCTCCGCCCGAATAACAAGTATTATCTAGCCGGGTAGAGCACCCGGTCTTCAGGAGGATGTGATGCAGATCGCCGATCTCCAGCTCGGGAAGGAAGCGGACGTTGCACCGGCAGGTCGGGCGGTTCCCGGCAGGACGCTTTCCGGCGAGCCGGTGCCCGTCTGTGCCGAACCCGCCGACGCGCAGGGTCTCCAGGAGCGCATCGGCCGGCCAGGGAAGTTCCCCTACACCCGCGGCGTCTACGAGACCATGTACCGCCAGAAGGTCTGGACAATGCGCCAGTTTGCCGGCTACGGCACGGCCGAGGAGACAAACGAGCGCTTCCGCTACCTCCTCGAGCACGGCCAGACCGGCCTATCAACGGCGTTTGACATGCCCTCGCTGATGGGACACGACTCCGACGACCCTCGGAGCTTGGGCGAGGTTGGTCGGGAGGGGGTTGCCATCGACTCCGTCGAGGACATGCGGGACCTCTTCGCCGGCATCGATCTGGGCGAGGTCTCGGTCTCAATGACCGTTAACGGACCTGCCGCCGTGATGCTTGCCTTCTTTGTGGCCGCCGCGGAGGGCCCTGACGGCGACGATCGGCCGTCTTCGGAGCCGGCTGTGCCCAGAAGGGAGCTGAGAGGAACGATCCAGACGGACATCCTCAAGGAGTACATCGCCCAAAAGGAGTGGTGCTTCCCGATCGAGCCGGCGCTCCGCCTCTGCGTGGACATGATCGAGTGGTGCACCAAGGAAATGCCCTATTGGCACCCGATCTCGATATCTGGCTACCACATCAGGGAGGCCGGGGCAACGGCGGCACAGGAGCTTGCCTTCACCCTGAAAGACGGTCTCACCTATGTTGAGGAAACCTGCAGGCGGGGCGTCCCCGTTGACGCGTTTGCACCGCGACTTTCCTTCTTTTTCAACGCCCAGATCGATATTTTCGAGGAGGTCGCCAAATACCGCGCTGCCCGCCGGATCTGGGCACGCGAGCTGAAGGAGCGATTCGGCGCAAAAGACGAGCGATCACTGCGACTGCGCTTTCATGCCCAAACAGCGGGCGCGTCGCTGACCGCGCAACAGCCCCTCAACAACATCGTCCGCACGACGATCGAGGCACTTGCGGCCGTCTTCGGGGGCGCGCAATCCCTGCACACCAACAGTTACGACGAGGCGCTTGCGCTGCCCAGCGAGGAGGCCGTCCGTATCGCTCTACGAACGCAACAGATAATCGCCTTCGAGTCGGGCGCCGCCTCTTCGGCCGATCCGCTTGGCGGAAGCTACCTGGTCGAGATGTTGACCGACCGGATGGAACGGCGCTGCTACGAGTACTTCCGCGCGATCGATGAACTTGGCGGAATGGTCGCGGCTATCAAGGCCGGCTTTCCACAAAAGGAGATCGCCGAGTCTGCCTTCCGCCTGCAGCAGGAAATCGACGCCGGCGAGCGGGCGGTGGTAGGCGTCAACTGCTTCGAGGAGGGCGATGGTCCGCCCCCGCCCATCTTGAGAATCGACCCCGCCCTCGAACGGAAGCAGCTGGCGAGGCTCCAACGTGTGCGCGCCAACCGAGACAGCCGAGCCGTCGAGGCGACGCTCAGCGAGCTAAAACGGGCTGCCGCCGATCCCAAGGCCAACCTGATGGACCCGCTGATTGCCTGCGCCCGCGCCCGGGCCACGGAGGGCGAGATCATTGGAGCCCTCCAAGAGGTGTTTGGGACCTATCGAGAGACCCCCCGCTTCTGAAAAGGGATGCGGGCGGGGGGATTCGAACCCCCACGGCCTCGCGGCCACCGGCTCCTAAGGCCGGCGTGTCTACCGTTCCACCACGCCCGCGGTCGAATGCGCACTGCTGTCGCTCGGATTCTAGGTTCGGGTTCACTTCTACGTAGGCGCGAGTCTCCGGGCGATTGCCAAGCACGTGGTCGCTCTCAAACGATCTAGCCCGTGTTCCGTTGACGCGCCCCTGATTGATTCCAAAAACGAGGGACGGGCCAGGGGATGTACCGGCCCGTCCCTCGCGCTTTGGGGTTGCTGCTAGAGAGGCAGGGACAGAGTGGGAGTCGTGCTAACCAGCAGATTCAGGGGAAGAGAGAGGGAAAGCTGGAGAGTGCTGCTTGACAGCTCTTTGGCCGCTTCTTCAAGCTGCTTTGCCCCCTTGCTCAGGGCTTCCTGAAGCTGGGAGGAGGAGCCGCTTGAGCTGGCCGCTTCCTGCAGCTTGTGGGCAAGCGTTTCAAGGGCGGCTTGCAGCTGAGAGGGGCCGGAAGAAAGCGCGCTCTGCAGCTGGCTGGCCGCCTGCTCAAGGGCGGCTTGTAGCTGAGAGGGGCCGGAGGCAAGAGCGCTCTGCAGCTGCTTGGCCGCTTCTTCAAGCTGCTTTGCCCCCTTGCTCAGGGCTTCCTGAAGCTGGGAGGAGGAGCCGCTTGAGCTGGCCGCTTCCTGCAGCTTGTGGGCAACTTCTTCCAGCTTCTTGGCGATTTCTTCTGCGCTGGGCTGACCAGACTTGCCCGGTTCAGGAGCTCCACTCGACCCTGTCGCGCCGCTAGGCCGTGGCGTTTCTACGGATCCCGACCCTTCTCCCGCAAAGTGCACGGTTACTTCAAACGACCCGCTTGTCCGCTGCGAGCCGGGGGTAGCCGCAGGCGAAGCGCCCTGGCCGCTACCCATCACGTTGGCGGTCGCGGAGCTAGTGCTAGTGACTGAAACCGAGCTGTTAGGTGCAGCCGATGGCTTTACCGCAGCTGGCTTCTTAGCAACGCGCCTGGCAGCCGGGCAGTTCGGCCGCACGACGCGTCCCCGCCTGACCACTCGCTTGCGTCGCTTCGCGTGGTGTTTTGCGTGTTTTCCTGACGCATGCCACACGCCACGCCGTTTGCGAACCGTGCCTTTGCAAGCTCGGGCCGCCCTGCGGCGGACCACACGGACATGCTTTCCTCCCCTCCGGGCGATGCTGCTGTCTGCTCCCCTTGAGGCAGACGCGGCCCCCACGCCGGAAGTGAGAACCGCAACGGCAGCAACCAACGCCAACGCTGCCGTCCTAAAGCGGACGAATTTAGGCATCCTTTCCTCCTTTTCTGGGGCTTTCCTCAGCGTCCATCGCGCGCCTATACGCAACTCGTCCAGAAACGGATCACCGAGCTCAAGTGACCCGGGGGGGCCTCGTGGAAAAAATCGACGCTGAGCTACCCAGACCTTCGCGTTCCTAGCGGGCGGAGGCGGCGGGCGGACTCTGCGCGCTTACAGCCGGTTGCCGGCCGCTTGCGACCACCACACCAGATCACAAGCCCCTCTCGTGGGCCCTCCCTCCTTGAACCCCGGGGTAACTTATAAGGTATAGAGCTGATGGCTGCTGGTGGCTATCGGAGTCGCGAGGGGGTCGTGATCGTCCATCCCAACCGGGACAAGCCCGAGGTTCGGGCAACCCGGGCGGTGGTGGTCCTGCTTCTCCTGCTCAGCGCCGCGCTCATCGCCGTGGTGACCGCAGCGGGATGGTCGGTGCTGGAGGGCGCTGAACCGATTGAGATCGGCTACATCGTGCTCTACCTGCTGCTCGCCTACCTGGCGCTCCGCTGGAAGCGGGGCGCCCTCCCGACGGCCGGGGCGCTGGCGGTCTTCTTGCTGATCTTTGCGGCGGTTGCGGCCCCAGGTTGGTTTGAGCACGAAAAGAGCGGCTATACCCAGCCATCGCTGAACTCCGACCTTTTAGGCGTTCTAACGCTGCTGCTGGTCCCGCTGCAGATCCTCGTGGTGATTGTCACGGCGCGAGGCTTTCAACAGGGATGGAACGTAGAGGTCGAGCAGCCCCGTGCCGACGCGCAGGAGGTGAGCGGTTCGAAAAGCCCCTCGCTGCGGGTCAGCGGCAGCAGGCCCTAACCTAGTTGATACGCCCGCAAGCGGCGGTGGTGGAACGGTAGACACGGGGCCCTCAAAAGGCCTTGTCCGAAAGGACGTGTGGGTTCGAATCCCACCCGCCGCACTGCATCACCTGCCCTCCCCCGGCGCTGCCCTCCGCTCCAGGTCGGCGCTCCGCCTTAGTGCATCAACCCGCCGCAGTCTTGGTCTGCAGGGCCAGGCCTAGGTTCTTGAACCGTCCGCGCCGATCGGCACGGAACCCGATTGGAACCCAGCCGCTGGCTGAACCCCGCAGCGCCACTTACCCCGCCACCTCCAAAATCGGCCCGCTGGCCAACGGATCTGGGTCAGCTCTCGGTGGTCAAGCCGCCTTCGGCGAGCTCGGTCAGCTTTGCAAGGTGCTCGGGCCGACAGACCACCACCCCCGCCGGGATCGACCGCCCCCTCCCGTCCGTCAGCGGACGGAGGTCGCCAACCGCAAGTCCGACGCACCGACAGATCAACAGACCGGCAGCCACATCCCACCGCTTCACGCCCCGCTCGAAGTAGGCGTCATATCGTCCCGCTGCGGTCCAGGCGAGGTCCAGGGCAGCCGCGCCAAACCGCCTGATGTCCCTCACCCGGGGAAGCAGCTCAACGAGGATCCGCGCCTGCTCTCTCCTTACCGCGGCGTCGTAATAGAAGCCGGTTGCCACCATCGCCTGCGCCAACTCCCGAGGGGGCGGCCCCTCCAGCGGCCGGCCGTTCAGCTGCGCGGGCCCGTTCCGCAGCCCCGTGAACAGCTCGTCCCGGCAGGGATCGTAAATCGCGCCGGCGATCACGCCGTCGCGGTCTTCAACGGCGACGCTCACGCACCACTGGGGGATCCCGAACAGAAAGTTCACGGTGCCGTCCAAAGGATCGACAACCCACCGCAAGCCGCTTGCGCCAAGCTCCTGATCGCGGTCATCGCCTCCCTCCTCGCCAAGGAAGCCGTCGTTCGGCCTGCGCGCGGCGATCAACTCCCTGATCAACCGCTGGGAGGCAAGGTCGGCTTCGCTGACCAGATCGGTGGGGGTCGACTTCGCTCGGACCTCGCCGGTCCTCCCCGAGCCGTACCGATCCAGCAGGAGCCTGCCGGCGCCGCGCGCGGCCTCGGCGGCAAGAGAGCTCAGCTCCTGCGCATCGACCCCAGCTGCCATCGGCAGCTCACTCAAACCCCGGCGGCCGCAGCTCCGCCCAGCGGCGTTCCCCTTCCAGCTGGGCGGCGACGGCAAGCAGGAGATCCTCCCGCCCCGGCGGCGCAACCAATTGGACCGCCCTGGGGACGCCTTCCTCGTCCAGGCCGGCCGGCACCGAACAGGCCGGTTGGCCGGTGACGTTCCAGGGTGCGGCAAACGGCACCGTCCCGCCCGCGAACAGCATCGTCGGCAGCCAACCCCTCCCCTCGCAGCGGCCGATCGGCGGCGGCGGGGCTGGGGTGACGGGGGTAAGGAGAAGGTCGAACCGGTCGAAGAGCGCTTCAAGCCGGCGGCGGTAGGCCTCCTCCTGGGCGCGCGCCCACCGGACCGCCCGATCGCCAAGGAGGTCGGCCACCCGCACCGTTGCCCTGATCCGCCTTTCCAGCAGATCGATCCTGCCCAGGGCAACGGCGTCGTCCCGCACCCCGCGCAGAAACCGCACGCTGAAATGGGGCGGCGGCACCAGCGCCCCGTGCGGAAAGCGAAACTCCTCGACCCGATGGCCGAGATCGCGAAGCTGTCCGCTCACCTCCTCGACCGCGGCGCGGTTGACCGCCGCCAGCCGCACCGTCGCGCTCGCCGGCAGGTTGGTTGCCACGCCAAAGCGCAGCCGCTCGGGCGCACGCCGCGCCGCCTCAGGGAAGTCGATCGGCGGGGGAGCGACCACACCGGGATCCGGCGGACCGGCGGCGATCACCGAGTAAAGAAGCGCGGTGTCGGCGACGGTCCGGGTTAGGCAGCCGTTGACGGAGAGGCCTTGGCAAGCGTCAAGGTGGGGCGCAAGCGGCACCCTCCCCCGCTGCGGCTTGAGCCCGAACAGGTGACAGTAGGCGGCGGGGAACCGGATCGAGCCGCCCCCGTCGGAGCCAAGTGCCGCCGGGACCAGTCCCGCGGCCACCGCAGCCGCGGAGCCGCCGCTCGATCCGCCCGGGGTCCGCTCCAGGTTCCATGGATTGCGGGTGGCGCCGTAGGTGGGCGACTCGGTCCACGGCACCGCGCAGAGCTCGGGGACGTTCGTCTTGCCGATCACGATCGCCCCCGCCTCCCGCAGCCTGCGCACGACCTCCGCGTCCTGCTCCGCCGGGCGCGAGGCCGCCCTGGTGCCAAAGGTGGTCAGCTCGCCCGCGACATCGATGTCTTCCTTGACGGCAATCGGAACGCCCAGCAGCGGGCGCCGCTCGCCCGCCCGCCGTCGGGAGTCGGCCTGCTGCGCTTCAAGGAGCGCCCGCTCCGCGAACACCACCCGGAAGCAGTTCAACTGGCGGTCGTAACGGTCGATCCGCTTGAGGAACCCTTCGACCAGCTCGACGGCGCTCGCCTTGCCGCCCTCCAGCAGCTCAAGCGCCCCCGTCACGCCGCCGAACGCCCAATCGCTGTCGGCCATTGCCGCCACTTTATACAGGCGTCACCGGGTTGCGTCGCCGCGGGAAAAGCCTTGCCCGCACCCCGTCCGGATCCTTCTCGGCAAGCTGGGAAAACCTCCCGATCAACTCCTCGCGCAGCCGCCCCGGCTCAACCACCGCGTCGACGATCAGCTCCGATGCGAGGTGCAGCACGTCGATCTGCCGCTCGTAGGCGGCGCGCAGCTCCGCCCTGCGCCGCTCCCGCTCCCCAGGATCCTCGATTGCCGCCAGCTCGTTGTAGTAGACGGCGTTTACCGCAGGATCGGCGCCCATCACCGCGATCCGCGCGCCCGGCAGCGCCAGGACCGCATCGGAACCGAAGGCGGGCCCCGCCATCGCGTAAAGGCCGGCGCCGTAGGCCTTCCGCACGACCACGCAGACCTTTGGCACCGTCGCTTCCGAGACCGCGGCGATCAACTTGGCCCCGTGCCTGATGATCCCTTCCCGCTCGACCTTGGTGCCGATCATGAAGCCCGGCACGTCGGCGAGGAAAAGGAGCGGCAGGTTGAAGGCGTTGCAGGTCCAGATGAACCGGGCCGCCTTGTCCGCCGAGTCGCAGAACAGCACCCCTCCCCTCTGCCGCGGCTGGTTGGCGACGATCCCCACCGGCCGGCCGTCAAGCCGGGCGAAGCCGACGACGATCTCGGGGGCAAACCGCTCCTGCAGCTCAAACCAGCTGCCGCCATCCACCAACGCGGCGATCAGGCGGCGGACCTCGAAGGGGCTGTTCTCCTCCTGCGGCACCAAGGCGGCAGGCGGCTCGCCGCCCTCCGGCTCCCGCCCCTCCAGGCGGGGCGGCTTGCACCGCCAGTTGGTGGGCAGGTAGGAGAGGTACCGCCTTGCCAGCTCGATCAGCTCCAGATCGGTGTCGCCGAGGAGGTGGGCCGTACCGGCATGGACGGCGTGAACCTCCGCTCCGCCCATCTGCGCAAGCGTCACCCGCTCGCCGATCACCACCTCCGCCATCCGCGGCGAACCAAGGTACATCGCCCCGTTGCTCGAGTGCATGATCACCGCATCGCAGAAGGCGGGGATGTAGGCACCGCCCGCAGCGGACGGCCCAAAGAGCAGACAGAGTTGGGGCACAAGCCCGGAGAGGCGGACCTGGTTGTAGAAGATCCGGCCGGCCCCCCTTCGCCCCGCAAACATCCGCAGCTGCTCGGTGATCCGTGCCCCTGCGGAGTCGACAAGGTAGAGAACGGGAACTTCCCGCTCCAGGGCAGACTCCTGAAGGCGGAGGATCTTCTCGACCGTGCGCGGCCCCCAGGAGCCGGCCTTGACGGTCGGGTCGTTGGCGATCACGCCAACCTGCCTGCCATCGACGGAGCCGAAGCCGCAAACCACGCCGTCTGCGCCCATCCCGTCCTCATCCCAGGCGGCAAGGAGATGGTCCTCCCGGAAGGTGTCCCCGTCAAGCAGCAAGCTGAGCCGCTCCCTAACCGGGAGCTTGCCCTGCTGCCGCGCCTTTTGGCGGTGCCGCTCAGGTCCACCGGCAAGCGCCCGCCGAAAGGCCTCCGCCAAGCGACGAGCCTGCTCGTCAGCCACCGCGCAAGACCTCCGCAGCGGGGGTCGGCCGGCCGCAGCCCCCGCTCGCTTGCCGATCGAGGGGAGGCCGCCGGCAGCTGACCAGAACCAGCCACACCATCGGCCGTGAATCTAACGCCTGCCGGCAGGGAACTGCCGCCGCGGCTTTTTCAGACGGACCTCCCCAGCCAACCGGTAGGCTGGCGACATGGCCTTAGTCCAAGTTGAAGACCGCGGCGCCGTCCGCCACCTGATCCTCAACCGCCCCGAGAAGCGCAACGCCCTGAACGGCGAGCTGATCGCCGCGCTTGGCCAAGCCGTCGAGGAGGCCGCGCAGGCCGAGCAGGTGAGGTGCGTTGTCCTGCGCGGTGCGGGGGCGATGTTTTCCGCGGGCATGGACTTCTCCGACCTGGCCCGCCTTGCCGGCGATCCCGCCCGCCTGCGCCCGCTGCGCGCAAGGATCCTTGCCGTCTGGAACCTCCTTGAAGAGATGGCGAAGCCGACGATCGCCCAGATCCACGGCGGCTGTCTGGGCGGCGCCTTTGAGCTTGCGCTTGCCTGCGACCTGCGCACCGTGGCAAGCGACGCGGTGCTGGGCCTGCTTGAGACCCGGGTCGGGCTGGTCCCCGACCTGGGAGGGTGCAGCCGCCTGCCCGCCGTGGTTGGGGTTGGCAGGGCAAAGGAGCTGATCATGACGGCGCGGCTGATCAACGGCGAGGAGGCGGAGCGGATCGGCCTTGCAAACCGGGTCGCCCCAGCGGAGCGGCTCGAGGAGGCAACGGAAGGCCTCGTTAGGGAACTGCTTGCCTGCTCCCCTGTTGCGGTGGGTCTCGCCAAGCGGGTGATCGACCAGGCGGCCCGGCCCACGCTGGCGACGGCGTTGGAGCAGGAGCTTGCCGTGCAGGAGCTTTGCGCCCGCAGCGAGGAGTTTGCGGCAGGCGTCAGGGCGCTTGCCGAGCGCCGCCAACCGGACTTCAGCCCGCCGGGGAGCTAGCCGTAAGCGGCGACCGCTCCCAGGAGATCGGGCCGGCCCGCAGGGTGTGGCTGGTCAGCGGTCGGCCAAGCCGCCGTTCCAGGAGCTGGCCGACCTCAAGCAATGTCGGCAGGTCGATGCCGGTGCTCACCCCAAGCTCCTGGAGCATTTGGACGAGGTCGTCGGTGGCGATGTTGCCCGTCGCCCCCTCGACGACGGGACAGCCGCCCACCTCGCCCACCGAGCTCTCGAAGCTGGCGACGCCAACCTGCAAGGCGGCAAGCACGTTGGCAAGGCCCTGACCGCGCGTGTTGTGAAAGTGAGCGGTCAGCTCCACCTTGGCGTCCAGCCGCTCCCTCACCGCGGCGAAAAGCCTCTGCACCTGGACGGGGTTTGCCATGCCGACGGTGTCGGCCAAAGAGACCTCTTGGGCGCCGGCCTCGGCAAGCGCCTCCGCAAGCTCGAGGACCCGCTGCGGAGGGACGTAGCCCTCGTATGGACAGCCGAAGGCTGTGGAGATCACCCCCTCGCAGCGCAGGCCGACGGCCCGGGACCGCTCGATCACGGCCCCAGCCTCCCGGAGCGACTCCCCGGTCGAGCAGCCAAGGTTCCGTTGGTTGTGGCCTTCCGAAGCGGAGAGGAAGACGGTCACCTGGTCGAACCGCTCCTGCAGCGGCAGCGCCCGCTCAAGCCCCTTGCGGTTGGGCACCAGCACCGAAAGGGAGACGCCGGTGAGCTGCGGGAGCGACCTGAGCAGCGCCTCCGCGTCGGCCAGCTGGGGCACGACCTTGGGATGGACGAAGCTGGTCGCCTCGATGCGGCTTAGGCCGGCGCGCACCAGGGCCAAGATCAGCTCCGCCTTCGCCTCGGTGTCGAGGGTGACCGGCTCGTTCTGAAGGCCGTCTCGGGCGGCGACCTCGCGGATCGAGACCCTGCTCGGCAGGGAGGCTTCCCCTACCACATCGACAGCCCTCCGCTGACACCGATGGTCTGGCCGGTGATGTAGGCTGCCTCGCCGCTGGCTAGAAACGCGATTGCCGCCGCAACCTCCTCCGGTTGACCGCTGCGCCGCAGCGCGGTGGCGTTGATCATCCCCTCCTTCAACCTCACGCCAAGCTCGCCAAGCAGCTGCGGCGCGGCGTTGAGCAGCGGGGTCTCGATCGGACCGGGCGCAACGGCGTTGCAGCGCACCCCGAACCTTGCCGACTCCCTGGCAATCGCCTTCGTGAAGCCGATGATCCCGGCCTTTGCCGCCGAGTAGACGGCCGAGCCCTGGGAGCCGACCCGTCCAGCCTCGCTTGAGACGTTGACGATCGCCCCTCCCCGCCTCTCCTGCATCCCGGGCAGGACGGCGCGGGTGACGGCAAGCGTTCCCTTCAGGTTGACCCCAAGGACCTGCTCCCACAGCGCCTCATCGGTGTTGACGAAGAAGGCGAACCGGTCGGTTCCTGCGTTGTTCACCAGGACGTCAAGCGGGCCCAGCTCCCGTTCGATCCGCTCGACCTCCCTGAACACGGCCGCGGTGTCGGTGACGTCAAAGGAGGCCGCCAGCCCGCCGACCTCGGCGGCCACGGCCTGCGCGCCCTCGCCATCGAGATCGGCAACCGCCACCTGAGCGCCCTCCGCCGCAAGGCGCCTCACCGTCGCGGCGCCGATCCCGGAGGCGCCGCCCGTCACCAAAGCTCTTTGCCCGGCAAACCTTTCCAACTCTTGCCTTCCACAGCAGCGGGGAGCAATCGGCTTCCCGGCGCCCACAATAACGGCTTTCCCCACGGCGCTGCCCGTTGACTGCCCATATACTGCCCGCCCGTGGCCAACGATCGGGCCGTTGCGATCATCGGTGCCTCGGGCGACCTTGGGTTCGGCCTCACCTTGCGGTTCGCCCGGGCCGGCGTCGAGGTGGCGATCGGCTCCCGCTCCGCCGAGCGGGCAGCGGAAACGGCCAGGAGGGCGGCCGAGCTGGTCCCCGAGGGTCGGTTCGTGGCGGCAACCAACGCGGAGGCGGCCGGCCAGGCCGAGGTGGTGATCCTCTGCGTCCCCTTCAGCAGCCAGGCGCAAACGCTGGTTGGGCTGAGGGGAGCGCTTCGGCCCGGCCAGCTGCTGATCGACACAACCGTCCCCCTGGCGGCCGCCGCCGGCGGGAAGGCAACCAGAACGCTTGGGGTTTGGCAGGGCTCTGCCGCCCAGCAGGCGCAGGAGCTCGTTCCCGACGGGGTTGCCGTGGTCGGGGCGCTGCACACGGTCAGCGCCCGCGGGCTTGGCGACCTCGACCACGACCTCGACGAGGACGTCCTGCTCTGCGGCGACCGGCGGGAGGACAAGGCCCGGGCGGCGCTCCTCCTGGAAAGGATCCCGGGGCTGCGCTGCATAGACTGCGGGAAGCTGGAGATGGCAAGGGTCACCGAGGCCTTGACGGCGCTGCTGATCTCCGTGAACGCCCGGCACAAGACCCACGCCGGGATCAGGCTTCTGCGGGTTCCGGACGAGCGGTGGGAGGCGGCCTGAACGGCGGCAGGGTCGTCCTGCTCTCGGGAGGGACGGGGGGAGCAAAGCTTGCCCGCGGCCTGCTTGAGGTGGTCGAACCCCAGCGGCTGACGGTGATCGCAAACACCGGCGATGACGTGGAGATCTACGGCGCCCACGTCTCCCCGGATCCCGACCTGGTGACCTTTTGGCTTGCCGATCGAATCGATCCGCGGGGTTGGGGCGTGGCCGGCGACACCTTCATGGTGATGGAGGGCTTGCGGGAGCTGGGGGTGGAGGTTTGGTTCAACCTTGGCGACCGGGACCTCGCCTGGTGCATCGAGCGCAAGCGGCTGATGGAGGAAGGGCTGAGCCAAAGCCAGGCGCATGCCGAGCTGGTGCGCCGGCTTGGCCTCAAGGCGGAGGTGGTGCCGATGGCCGACCGGCCGTACCGCACCTTCGTCAACGGCAGCCCGCTTCAGCGGTACCTGATCAAGGAGCGAGACGAGCCGCGCACCGTCGAGCTGCGCAACGAGCAGGGGGGCACCGCCCCACCACCGCCGGCCCCCCGCGCAGCCGAGGCGCTCACCGAGGCGGAGCTGATCGTGATCGGGCCGTCCAACCCGGTGATCTCGATCCAGCCGATCCTTGCCGTGCTTGGGGAGCGGTTGGCCGATGCAGCGGCGCCGATCGTGATGGTCTCCCCCTTCGTCGGCGGCAAGGTGGTGAAGGGCCCCACCGACCGCTTTCTTGCCGCCGCCGGCCTGCCGGCCGACGGAACCGGCGCCCTCCGCTACTACCACCAGCTGCTGCCCAGGCCCCTCGACGGGGTGGTAAGCGATCAACCGCTCCACTTCGGCGGTCCCGAACTCCTCATCGACACCGCGATGGACACGGCGGACCGTCGCCGGGAGGTGGCCGAGGCGGTGTTGCGGTTCGGCGGGCAGTTGAGCCGGTAGGCTGGGGGCGGTGCGCACGGCCGCGATCCTGCCGCTGAAGGGCGAGGGGTCGAAAAGCAGGCTTGGAGAGCTCCTTTCCGCTCGACAGCGGGCGACGCTTGCAAGGGCGATGGCAGCCGATGTCGTTGCCGCCCTCACCGGCTGCGCGGCAATCGAGCGGATCATCGCCGTCTACGGCGGGACCCCCCCGCCCCTGCGCAGCTCGAAGCTGGAACTGCTGCGGGACAGCCGCCGCTCCGGGCAGAGCACGGCCGTTGCCGCCGGCCTGGCAAGGGCAAAGGAGGCCGGCTTCGAGCGGGTTTTGTGCGTGCCCGGCGACTGCCCGGCGCTTGCGGTCGGCGAGCTTGAGGCGCTTTTGGCCGAGGAGCGCAGGCCGCAGGCCGTTGTCGTCCCCGACCGACACGGCGAGGGCACCAACGGCCTGCTCCTCTCCCCGCCCGATCTGCTCCGTCCGGCCTTCGGTCCGGGCAGCCTTGCCCGCCACCTGGCCGCCGCCCGCCAGGCCGGCGTCGAGCCGAGGATCGCCAGACCGCAGACCCTCCTGTTGGACGTGGACACGCCAGCCGATCTCTTGGCGCTGATCAGCAACCGCAGGCTGCTTTCGTCGCGTAGCGCAACCCGTCGTTGGCTGGCGGCAAACCACCGGTTGGCGAGCAAGCTGCGGGCAGATGTCGGCTGAGCAAGGTGGGTTGCTGCAACTGTGGCCGGTGGCGGGTCTTCCCGAGATCGGCCCAGGTGCCGACCTTCCCGGGCTGATCCTCGAGCGGGAGCCGGCCCTTGCCGACGGCGACGTGGTCGTGATCTCTCACAAGGTCGTCTCGAAGATGGAGGGTCGGGTGGTTCCCCTTGCAGCGGTCACGCCCTCCCCCAGGGCACGCGATCTCGCGGCATCCCTTGGCAAGGACCCCCGCCTGGTCGAGGTGATCCTTCAGGAGAGCGCCGCGGTGCTGAGGGCAAGCCGCGGCGTGCTGATCTGCAGGACCCACCACGGCTTCGTCTGCGCCAACGCCGGGGTGGACAGCTCCAACGCGCCTGGGCCGGAGCAGGTCGTGCTCCTCCCCCGCGATCCCGATGCCAGCGCCAGGAGGCTGCGCGCCGGGTTCGCGGCGAAGGGGGGCGTCAAGGTTGGGGTGGTGATCACCGACTCCTTCGGTCGGCCCTGGCGAAACGGCCAGCAGGAGGTGGCGATCGGCGTCGCCGGCATCGCCCCGCTCCACGACCTGCGCGGCCAGCGGGATCGGCGCGGCGCGCTACTGCAGGCCACCTGGATCGCCGTTGCCGACCAGCTTGCCGCCGCAGCCGATCTGGTCAGGGAGAAGCGGTCGGGCCAGCCCGTTGTGATCGCGCGCGGGGGCAGGATCGGGGTGCTTGCCGGCGACGGGCCGGGGGCGGCGGCGCTCCTGCGCGACCCAAGCGATGACCTGTTCAGCTAGCGGCTACAAGCCGCTTGCTGAGAAACCGCTCCAGCGCCGCGGCAACCGGCTGCGGATCGTCGATGAACGGCCAGTGACCGCTGCCTGGCAAAAGAAGTTCCTCCTCGACCGCGAAGAACTCCCGCTGGCGAGGGGCGTACCTGGCGGGGATGAAGGGGTCCCGCTCCCCCCACACCACCAGCGCCGGCTTGCGCAGCCGCGCAAAGGCCGCCCCCAGCTCCTCCCAGTTGGCCGTTCGGTCGGGGGTGGCGCGGTAGAGCTCAAGGACGGTCCTTCTGGTTTCCCGGTCGTACTCCCGGTACATCTTCTCGACGAACTCGGCCGGCAGCCCCCTGGGGTTGACCCGCGCCATCAGGCCGTGCCACAGTCGGCGGGGGATCCAAGCCTGCACCAGCTCGCCGACAAGCGGGGTCCGCCACAGGCGGGCCATCGTGTGCCACCTGTAGCCGGGCAGGACGCCGACGTTGATCAACGCAACCGACCGCCAAAGGTGGGGGTGCTGAAGGCCCCAGACCAGCCCGAAGGGCCCGCCGAAGTCGTGGACGACCAGGTGGACCGCCTCGATGCCCAGCTCCCTGCGGACGCGCTCGAGGAAGGCGGCGTAGCTTTGGACGTTGGCCCGAAACCCCGGCGGCCGCCGACAGCGGCCAAAGCCCGGCATGTCAACGGCGACGGCCCGGCCGTACCGCCCCGCAACGGCAAGCAGGCCTTCCCAGTCGGTTGCCGAGCCGGGGTTGCCGTGGACGAAGATCACCGCCTCCCCGGAGTCTCGAGGTCCCGCTTCAAGGAGGCGCGTCCGCGTCGGGCCGACGGTAAGGAGCTTGGCTTCCATCAGCGCCATCGTACGCCCGCCTCAGGCCGCCTGCAAACCGCTAGGCCGCCCGTGCGCTTACGGGCAGGTCGTAGCGGCGGCGGATCTTGTAGAGGGTGGTGCGCTCCGCCGCCGGCCTGCCGGCCGCGTGGGCGGCGGCGACCAGCTGGTCGGGGTCGAGCCGGGTGCCGTGCTGGGAGCCGGCCATCCGGCTGATCGACTCCTCCATCAGCGTGCCGCCCAGGTCGTTTACCCCCCAGCGCAGCGCCTCCGTCGCGCCGCCAAGCCCCATCTTCACCCAGGAGGCCTGGAGGTTGCGGACCGTCCTGCCCAGGGCAAGCCGAAAGACGGCCGTATGCCTCAGGTTCTCCGGCAGCGAGATCTCCTCGATCCCGTGGCTGCGGCCAAGCAGCGTCTGGAACGGGATGAAGGAGAGCGGCACGAACTCGGTGATCCCGCCGGTCCGTTCCTGCAGGTCGCGGATCAGCCGCATGTGCCGGGCAAGCTCCCACGGCTCCTCGATGTGGCCGAACATCACCGTTGCCGTCGAGGGGATCCCAAGGGAGTGGGCGGCTTCGATGATCTCAAGCCAGCGGGCGACCGGCAGCTTGTTTGGCGAGATCCGCGCCCGCACGCCGTCGTCGAGGACCTCGGCGGCGGTGCCCGGCACCGAGCCAAGGCCCGCATCGCGCAGCCGCAGCAGCACCTCCCGCGGGGGCAGGCCGCTTTTCGCGCAGATGTGGGCGATCTCCATCGGGCTGTAGGCGTGGAGGTGGAGTTCTGTGCCGGCGCGGGCCGCAACCTCCTTGGCCAGCCGCAGCCACTTCAGGTAGTCGGCAAGACCCCAGTCGGGGTGGATGCCGGACTGCATGCAGAGCTCCGTTGCGCCGTAGGCGATCGCCTCCTCCACGCGGCGGATGAACTCCGCCTCGTCGTGTTCGTAGGCGTCGGGGGAGCGGCGGGACTGCCCGAAGCCGCAGAAGGCGCAGCCGACCGTGCAGACGTTGGAGATGTTGATGTTGCGGTTGACCACGAAGGTGACCAGGTCGCCGGCCAGCTCCCGGCGGAGGCGGTCGGCGGCCAGCCGCACCTCCTCGGCCGCCTGGGGGTTGCGCTCGGCGAACAGCGCGGTCAGCTCCCGTTCTTCAAGCGCCCGCCCGTCGGCGGCCTTTTCAAGCGCTCGAGTGAACAGCGCCCGCTCAAGCGGAAACGGCGCCGGACGGCGGCTCACCTTGCCCCGGGGGATGAAGGTCCAGTAGCGGTTCTTGATCACGTCCAAAACCGCCGGGGAAAGCCACTGGGGGTCGATGTAGCGGGGATAGACGCAAAGCCGCTCGGTGAGCGCAAAGCCCTGCCTGGCAAGCTCCCGACGGAGCCTGTAGGGGCTGGGGAAGGGGTGCTCCGGGGAGACGTGATCGCCGTTTGCCGACAGGCCGCCGAGGTCGTTTGCCCCGGCTGCCACCAGCTCCCCCACCCAGGGGGCGAGGTTCGGTGGGATCTGGATCGGGATCTCGCCAAGGATCTCCCTCGCCTGGGCGATCAGCTCCTTCAGCTCCTTCAGGGTAAGCGCCCGCCCACCGCACCAGGCCGGCAGCGGCACGGCGGTGGCGGCAGGCGCCACCCCCGTCTGCCAGTAGCGCTCGGTGGCAAGCCGGGCGATCTCGCCCACGTCCCTGCCGTAGTAGCGGGGATGGGGGATGAAGTTTTGGATGATCACCTCCTGGATATGGCCGTAGCGGCGGTGGAGGGCGGCGATCGCCTCAAGCGCCGCCAGCCGCTCCTGCGGCCGCTCGCCGAGGCCGACAAGGATGCCGGTGGTGAACGGGATCCTCAGCCTCCCGGCGGCCTCCAGGGTGGCAAGCCGGCGCTGCGGGTGCTTGCGCGGCGAACCGGCGTGGGCCGTTGCCGTCACGTGGGGGGAGACGCTCTCCACCATCATCCCCTGGGAGGCGGTCACCTCCCGCAGCCGGGCAAGCTCGGCCTCGGAGAGGGTGCCGAGGTTGGTGTGGGGCAGCAGGCCGGCCGAAAGGGCCTGTTCGCAGGTCCAGACGACGTAGTCGAGGAATGTTGGAAAGCCAAGCTCCTTCAGCCGCGCCGCCACCCCGGGATGGCCGTCCGGCGCTTCGCCGGTCAGCACCAGCAGCTCCTTGACGTTGCGACGGGCGGCCCAGCCGATCAGCTTCTCCACCTCCTCCGGGTCGCGGAGGTGGGGCTGATGGGTCTGGAAGGAGCAGTACCTGCAGTAGGAGGCGCAGGTGCGGGAAAGCGAAAGGGTCAGGTTGCGGGAGTAGGTGACCCTGCGGGACACGGTTGCAGTCTATGCCAGCCCGCCCCCGAAGCAAAGGTCCCCCGCCAAGCCTTTACAAACCCAACAAAACGTCGACCCCGCCGCTGGTGTATCGTGTATCGGAGCCGGTTTTAAGGTAACCCTAAGTCGAGAAAGGAGAGGTGCAGATGGCGATTCGCGAGAAGCCTCACGCCCAAGGAAAGGTCAAGGCAGGCGACGTAAGCCAGCGGGTCGGCGTCGAACAGCTTGAAGCGCGCGGGATCAACGTCCAGCAGCTGATCGACAAGCTGATCGACGCCGCCGGCGCGGAGTTCACCACCTACTACTACTACACGATCCTCCGCATGTACCTGGCGGGCCACGAGGACTACAAGGAGATCTGCGAGGACGCCCGCCTTGAGGACCGGGCCCACTTCGAGCTGATCACTCCGCGGATCTACGAGCTTGGCGGCTCGATCCCCTACGACATCCGCGAGTTCGCCGACCGGGCCGGTTGCCCCGACGCCTACCTGCCCCACACCGACAACGGGCAGCACGCCCCCTCCCAGCAGCCGACCGCTGCGGAGATCCTGGAAGTGCTCCTTGAGGCCGAGCGGTGCGCGATCCGGACCTGGTCGGAGATCTGCGACATCACCTTCGGCAAGGACCCCCGTACCTACGACATGGCCTCCCGGATCCTCCAGGAGGAGGTCGAGCACGAGGCCTGGTTCATCGAGCTGCTCTCCAAGGAGCGCGACGGCGTGATCAGGCCCTCCGGCCACTTCCGCAGGGGCGCCCCGGGCGAGGCTCCCTACTCCAAGAACGCCGGCTTCTACAACCCCTGATCGCTGGGGTCGCCAACCTACACGATCAACTTCGTCCTGCCCGACGGGACCACGAAGGTCGTGCGTTGCGGCGCCGAGGAGCACATCCTCGACGCCGCGCGCAGGGCCGGCCTTCGCCTCCCCTCCGCCTGCGAGCAGGGATGGGATCTGGCCTGCGCCGGCAAGGTCCTCTCCGGCAGTTGGGACAACGGCGATGCGCGCCGCTACTTCGAGGCCGACCGGCAGGCCTCCTTTATCCTCCTGTGCACGGCTAAGCCACGGTCCGACATGACGATCCTCACCCATCAGCGGGCCTCGATGCAGGCCCACCGCCTGGCACACCGCCTGCCCACCCCACGCGGCGCCTGGGGGGACGCCTAGTGGAGCAGGTCGTCTGGATGGCCCGCCACGGCCGCACCGCCTACAACAGCGGCCGCCGGTTCCAGGGCCATCTCCCCGTTCCGCTCGATGAGCTGGGTCGCGAGCAGGCCGCCCAACTCGCCAACCGGGCGGCGGCGCTGAAGCCGGCTGCCCTTTGGTCGAGCCCGCTGCGCCGGGCCAGGGAAACGGCCGAGATCGTCGCGCGCAGGCTGCAGCTGCCGATCAGGGAGGACGCCCGCCTGGCCGAGACCGATGCAGGCGAGTGGACCGATCTCGACTTCGAGGTCGTGCGGGAGCGGTGGCCGGACCGGTTCGCCCAGTTCGTCGCGCTTGACCCCGATTTCGCCTTTCCGGGCGGGGAGTCCTTTGCCCAGCAGAGCGAGCGGGTGGTCGAGGCGCTGCGCGAGATCGCCGCAGGCCCAGGCCCGGCCCTGGTGATCTGTCACGGGGTGGTGATCAGGCTGGCGTTGCGCGCCTTCGGCAGCCAGCCGCCGCCGCGGATCGAAAACGGGCAGCTGGTTGCCGTTCCCGTGCCGGTTGGCGAGGGCGCTACCCCTGACCGGTCAGCCACCGCCGCGGGTTCTCAACGAACAGCTGGTTGAAGACGGCGTCGTCAAGGACGCCCTCGGCGCGCAGCGCCGGGATCACCTCTTCGAAGACAAGCGTCATCGACCAGTTGCGGACGGCGCCGGCGGCGGTCAGCTGCTCGACGATCCGGGGCGGATACCAGTCAAGGGTCGCGCAGAAGTCCTGGGAGATGAACAGCTGCTTGGCGTAGCCGCGCCGCAAGAGCTCGGCTGCCACCTCGTTGCGCTTCTCAAGCGGCAGGAACAGCTCCAGGCCGTAGCGGTCGAGGCCGGCGTAAACGCCCTGGGAGAGGACCTGCTCCAGGTAGTTGAGGTCGTCGCTGTCGCCGCAGTGGGCGATCTGGATCCGCTCCGGGGGGACCCCCTCCTCACGGAAGATCTCAAGCTGGCGGATCGCCGTCCGCTTTGCCGGGCGGGAGTGGGCCATGATCGGCACGCCGGTGCGGTTGCTCGCCCGGGCCGCGGCGCGATGGATCTTCTCGACGTTTGGGGTCACCCCCGGCTCATCGGCCGCGCACTTGATGAAGGCCGCCTTGATCTCCGTCCCCTGGATCCCCCCTTCGATGTCCTCGATGAAGTGCTCGGCCATTTCGTCCTCGCTGCGGGATTCGAAGTAGAGGGGCAGGTGGTTGTAGCTGTAGATGCCGGTGCAGGGGACGACGTTGACGCCGGTCGCTTCGGAGACCTCCCGCATGAAGCGGACGTCGCGGCCGCCGAACATCGCCGTCGGGTCGACGATCGTTTCCACGCCGTGGCTTTGCGCCGCCCGCACGGCGGCAAGCGCCGCCTCCAGCTCTTCCTTGCGGTTGTAGCGGGAGGGGAACTGCTCCGCGGTCGCCTCGTCTCGAAAGCGCAGATGCTCGTGGATCAGCGTGACCCCAAGCCGCTCGGCCGCAACCGGACCAAGGACCGTCTGAACCTCCGCCAACTTCTGCCCCTTTCTAACGGAGCGGGTCGCCCCACTCGGTTTCTTCCTTCAGCTTCGCCTTGAGAACCTTGCCGTTTGCGTTGCGCGGCAGCGGCTCGGAGCGGATCGCGATGTACTGGGGGATCTTGAAGTCGGCAAGCCGCCCCTGACAGAAGGCGACCACAGCCTGGGGGTCGACCGTCGCCCCCGGTTCGGGGACGATCACCGCCCCCACCTTCTCCCCCATCATCTCGTCCGGGACCGCAACCACCGCCACTTCGCCAACCCCCGGCGCCTCGACAAGGACGTTCTCGACCTCCAGCGAGTAGACGTTCTCGCCGCCCCGGTTGATCATGTCCTTCTTGCGGTCGACGATGTAGAGGAGGCCGTCGGAGTCGATCCTGGCGATGTCGCCGGTCCGCAGCCAGCCCTGCACGAAGGCTTCCTTGGTGGCCTGCTCCTTGCGCCAGTAACCAAGGACCACGTTGGGGCCGCGCACCAACAGCTCCCCAACCTCCCCTTCGCTTGGATCGATCGCGATCTCCACAACCGGCACCGCGAAGCCAACGGAGTCGGGGTGGCTGGCGGCCTCCTCGTGGGGCAGGAAGGAGACAAGGGAAGAGGTCTCGGTCAAGCCAAAGCCGTTGCCCAGGCGGGCGTTCGGGAAAGCCTTTTCCAGGTGGCCGACCAGCTCCGGCGGCATTGGGGCGCCGCCGTAGGCAACCCACCGGACCCGCTCCCGCTCCAGCCGGTTGAAGGCGGGATGGTGGAGCAGCGCGTAGTAGGCGGCTGGGACGGTGACAAGGTGGTTGATGCCCTCCTCGTTCACCGCCCTGACGATCCCCTCGAAGTCGAGCGCGCTCTCCAGGATCCCCACCCGGCCGCCGACCTCGAGGATCGGGATCAGCTGGCTGTTGCAGCCGGTCACGTGGAAAAGGGGCACGGAGACGAGCGTCGCAAGCGAGCTTGCTTCCGAGCGGTCGATCTGCAGCACCCTGATCGCGCTCTCGCTGTTGGAGAGGAAGTTCTCGTGGGTCATCATCGCCCCCTTGGGGAAGCCGGTCGTGCCCGAGGTGTAGAAGATCGCCGCTAGATCGCCGGGGCCGATTCCCGGCTCGACAAGGGGCCGACCGTCGGGCAGGGCCGCTCCGGGGGTGAAGACGTAGCTGCAACCGGCGTCGTTGATCACGTAGGAGGCCTCCTCCTCGGTGAACCGCATGTTCACCGGCACCGCCACCGCCCCCGCGAGCTGGACGGCGAAGAAGGCGATCACCCACTCCAGCGAGTTGGGCAGGCGGATCGCCACCCGGTCGCCCCTGCCCACGCCGGCCTCCCGGAGGCCGCCGGCAACGCTTGCGCACCGTGCGTGGAGCTCGCCGTAGGTGAGCCGCCGGCCGCCGATCTCGACGACCGCGACGGCTTCCGGCGTCCGCTTCGCCGAGTTTTCCAGCAGCTCAACCAGGGAGGCCGGCCGGTTGGTGTAGCGGAGGATGCCGTCCTCGCCCCGCTCCACCCCCTCCTGGGAGAAGGGGTTCCGCCCGCGCGGGGCCGGCGTGATCGTCGCCTGGGGCGTCGTTGCCACTACTGAGCGCGAATCCTTTCCAGCTCACGACGCACCGACTGTGGCCTCCCCCACCACTGCTCCACCGCGGTGCGTCCGACCCGAACATCCCTCACCCGCAGCTCTCCCGTGATTCCGGCTGCATCGAGGCGGCGCAAAGCGGTGTGGACCGCCTCTGGGGCGGCGGCGTGCCCAAACCGGTGGGCGACCGAGATCCGCCAGTGCCAGTCGTAACGGGAGTACGGATGGGCCTTGCACGCAACCAGCAGCGTGGCTGCCTCGATGTAGCGGTCCTCGTCGTCGATCCGCAGATCGATCTCCAGGTCGGTCCAATCATCGGGCAAAAGGTCGATGATTTCCTGGAGGGTTGCGGCGAGCGCCATCGACAACAGGGTACCGCAGCGAAGGCCGGCCGCAAAGGAGGCTCCCTCCCCCACCCGCGACCCGTGTCAGCCCTGGGGAGCCCGCCAGCCCCGTTGCTCAGGCGCTGCCTCCACGCTCGGCGCGGACTTTGCAGCCGGCGCTCGCGCCTTCGGCAAGCCACGTCCGGCGCGGCAAGACAGGCGCCTCTCGTGCCGCCCGCGCGCGCAGCGCCCCGCCGGCAGGCGGCAGGCGATCGGGCCACCCTGGCGGAAGCGGGGCGCCGACCTTGCAAAGCCGACCGCAGGCCGGCTCCGGCAAGGGCTCGCCGATCTCGACCCAGGTTCGCAGGGCAGGCGGGCGGCGCTCGACGCTCGGCGTGGCCGGTTCGCCGCTGGCCGCTTGCCCGGCAAGGCCAGCCGGCCGTGCGCACCAAAGGCATGACACGGGCTCAGTGCTCAGTAGAGGACCGAGGCCAGGAAGGGGCCGCGCGGCTCCTGGTAGAGGCCGACCGTCATCAGGTTCATTACGTAGAAAACGCGCAGTCCGTGGGCGAGGCAGAAGCGCATGAGCTCGCCGTTACGCAGCGGCACCAGGAAACCCGGACCGGCAAACCGCTCGGCGGCGCCGATCAGCGCCTGCAGGTCCTCGTTGGTTTCAGCCACCGCGTGGCTGAAGAACCCGATCCCGGTCGCGTAGCCGGTGATCCGCCCCTGCCGTTCCACCACCCGCGCAACCCCCTGGCCAACGGCGTCCCGTAGCTCGCCGGCGCGGTCGTGGCCGTGGACGCGCCGGCAGAGGGCGTTGCACGCCGCCTCGTCATGCTGCTCGGCCGGTCGCACGGCGTAGCCCCCCACGGTCAGGCGAAGTGGCTCCCCTTGCATTGCCGCAAAGGGCTCGCGCACGTCAAAGCCAAGCTTTGCGTAAAGGCTTAGCGAGCGGTTGTGGTAGGCCACCTGCAAAAGCCGCACGCCGACGGCGCCGCGCTCGGCGCTGCGCGCGAGCACGGCCTCCATCAACGCCCTGCCGATCCGGCGGTCTTGGGCCTCCGGGTCGACGCTCACCGGCCCCACCCCGTGGACGGGGGAGCGCTCGTCGAGGAAGTTGGAGCCGACAACGGTCCCCTCCCGTTCGGCAACCACGCCGTAAAAGGCGGGGTGGTCGATCAGGGCGGAGACCACCCCGGTGGCCTCCTCGACCGAGCGGAAGTCGGGCGGAAAGCCGTGGTGCTTTGCAATCGCGGCGAAGGCCTTGTAGCAGATGAGCCCGCACCGCTGCGCATCGCCTGGTCCCGCCGGCCGGATCGCGAGGCCGGAGGCCGGCGCGCCCACCCGGGTCGTCGCCTCACCTGCCATCTTCGACACCCCCGCGCGCCGTAGCGGCCCGAGGGCCGTTCCCCCAGCTGGGGCAGCGCCGCGGCGCCGCCTGGGCGGAGAGCCCGCAAACCCCCAGGTCCAAGGCTGTAGTTGGAGCCTCTCCCGCCATCGGGCGCCAAAGTAGCGGCGCCGCGCACCTGCTTCCAGCCCGGCCGACGTCCTTTACCAAGAATTGCGTAGGCGCAGGGGTGGCCAAGGGCGCGGTGGGCAGGTGACCGCGATGACGCAGCCGCCGGCGCGGCGGTCCGTGAAACGGAAGACTAGCCCACCAATCTGGCCCGGCCGGCGCGGGAACGGGGAAATCGCGTGGCCAGCTGGCCTGCCGCCTGGCGCCGCCTCACCCGGCGCGCGGCGTCGGCAGGGCAGGCGGCAGCCGACAACGATTGAGCGGCCAGCCCACAACGCCGTCGCGCTCTGCCGCGGCCGCCGGCGAAGGCACGGTGTCAGGCCGTCCCGACCGGCCCTCGCGCGAGGAGACCCGGAGGCGCCTGCAGCGGGGCAGCGGGACTATGCTCGAAAACGACGATGGAGAGGATCGAGCAAGACGGTAGCCAGACGCAGGCCGCGGTGGCGGACGCCTGGTTTGAGGCCAGCGACGAGGAGTACCACGCGCTGCGGCAGGGCGTGGCGTTGGTAGATCGCTCGGAGCGCGGCAAGCTGGCCCTGACCGGACCAGACGCCGTGGAGTTTCTCCACGGGCAGGTCACCAACGACGTGCGTGCTCTTCGACCAGGCGCGGGCTGCTACGCCGCCTTCCTGACCCCCAAAGGGATGATGCTTGGCGACCTGCGCGTGCTTGCGGTCGGGGCAGGGGAGACAGAAGCTCAGGGGGCTGAAGCCCCGGCCGAGGGGGTCGCCGAACTGCTCCTTGATACGGAGCGGATCACGCTCCAACGGCTCTTTGACATGATCCGCCGCTACCGGATCGGCTATCGGGTCGAGCTTCACAAACGGACCCTTCAGCGCGGTCTTCTGCGCCTGGCCGGGCCGGCCGCGCGAGCGCTCCTTTGCTCGCTTGCGCCGGAGCTGAAAGCACTGCCCTCGGAGGAGCACCGCCACCTCCGGATTGCGGTGGCCGGGGTGGCGGCGAGGGCGATCGCCTGCGAGGAAGGGGAGGTGGAGCTCCTCGTTGCAAGCGAGGAGCGGGAGCGGTTGGTGGGGGCGCTGCTTCAGGCTGGGGCGCAGGCTGTGCGCCAGGGCGCCTTTGAGGTGGTGCGGGTTGAGCGCGGGATTCCCCGCTACGGCTTCGAGCTAGACGACCGGACAATCCCCCAGGAGGCCGGCCTCAACGAGCGGGCCGTCTCCTTCACCAAGGGGTGTTACGTCGGCCAGGAGACCGTTGCCCGCCTCCACTACAAGGGCAAGCCCAACCGCAGGCTGTGGGGGCTGGCCCTGGAGGAGCCGGCGCCGATCGGCACGCCCCTCTTCCTGGGGGAGCGGGAGGTCGGGCGGCTTGGCTCCGTTGCGCTCTCCCCCACCTACGGTCCGATCGCCCTGGCGATCCTGCGGCGGGAGTGCGGGGAAGGGGATCGGGTCGCGGTTGGGCGCGACGGCGAGCACGGCCACGCCCTGGTCCGCCCGGCAAGGTTTTTGCCCGACTAGGGGGAAGCGCCACCTTTGGGCATTTGCGCACCCGCGTCCAGCCCACGGAGGCAGCGGGCGGCGATGATCCGCCCTTGCTCGTCACGAACAAACCCTTCGGCGAAGACCAGGTCCCCCCGCTCGGGAAGGGCTTCGGCGAGGACCCGTGAAACGATCAGCGGGCTCCCGGCCTCGGGATCTGGGTGGTTTTCAACGGGCTTGTAACGAAGGGCGCATAGCGGCACCGAGACGCCCTCGGCATCAACCGCGCCCATTCGGCGCAGCTCCGCTCCAAGCCTTGCCGGCGGACCTCCGGGAGGACGGTCCACTCCTCTCCCCTCTCGCCCTTGAAGCACGATCGGGTGGGGGGTGATGTTGGGAAGCCGGAGCGGCTTTGCGGCCGTCGCCTCTCTCCCCCCTCTCTCCGCGATCGGTTGGCGCGGATTGTAGAGGCGGCGACACTCAAAAGATCGGCGCAGGCCCGTTTCAAGTACGATCTAGCGCACGTGCGCGCGCCTGCGCACCTGCGGCTCCGCCGCGGTCGGTAACGGAAGTCGAAACCGAGGTGACAGAGAGGTCGAGAGCAGCCGTGCCAACGCTTTCCCAAGACGTTTCAAAGATCGACGTGCCCCTCGGCGAGCTGCCGGAGAAGATGCTTGCCTGGGTGATCCGCGAGGAGCGGGAGGGCGAACCGAAGGACGCCTTCCAGATCGAGGAGATCGAGGTGCCGGAGCCGGGCGCCTTCGAGGTGATCGTCCGGGTGATGGCGGCAGGGGTCAACTACAACAACGTCTGGGCGGCCCTCGGGAAGCCGGTCTCGGTGATGCGCTACGGCGACCACCCGCAGTACGGCCACCACATCGGCGGCTCCGACGCCTCCGGGATCGTCTGGAAGGTCGGTCCCGGCGTCACCCGCTGGAAGCCGGGCGACGAGGTGGTGATCCACTGCAACCAGGCCTCCTACGAGGACCCCGAGGTCCACGGCCTCGACCCGCTTGCGGCGCCCTCCCAGCGGATCTGGGGCTACGAGACGACCTGGGGCTCCTTTGCCCAGTTCACGAAGGTCCAGGCGCAGCAGTTGCTGCCCAAGCCGAAGAGCCTGACCTGGGAGGAGGCGGCTTCCTATGGGCTTGTCTACTTCACCGCCTACCGGATGCTGGTCACCCGCTGCAACCTCCAGGCCGGCCACCGGGTGCTGATCTGGGGCGCCGCCGGCGGCCTTGGCGTCTTTGCCGTCCAGCTTTGCAAGATCGCCGGGGCGCACTGCGTAGGCGTTGTCTCCTCGGAGGAGAAGGGCGAGCTGGTCAAGCAGCTTGGCGCCGTCGACTACATCGACCGTCGGGAGTTCGAGGGGATGATGCGCAAGGGCGGTGAGACCCCGGAGGAGGAGAAGAGGCGGTTTGAAGCAAGCCGCGCCTTTGCCAAGCGGGTCCGGGAGATCCTCGGCGACGCGCCGGACATCGTCTTCGAGCACGTCGGCAAGGCGACCTTCCCAACCTCCGTGTACACAGTCAAGCCGTTTGGGAAGGTCGTGATCTGCGCCGCGACAACCGGCTACAACCTCGACTTCGACGTCCGCTACCTGTGGATGAAGCAGAAGGAGATCATCGGCTCCCACTTCGCCAACGCCTACGAGTGCATGAAGGCAAACGAGCTGATCGAGTCGGGGCAGATCAGGCCGGTGCTTTGGAAGACGCTCCCCTTCGAGGGGGTCGCCGAAGCGCACCAGCTGATGCTTGAAAACAAGCACCTGGGCAAGATCGCGATCCTCGTCGGCGCCGAGCGGACAGGTCTCGGCAAGACCGCGGAGGGTCCCGGGGCGATCTACGCGGAGGTCGGTGTCTGATGGAGACCGTGCTGGTGCCGTGGTATGCGACGGCGCTGCGCGCCGACCGCTTCGCCGAGGAGCTCAAGGAGATTGCCGCCGTCGCCCTCCGCTACGGGGCAAGCGACTACGAGGTTCTGCGCTCGCTGGAAGACAGGTACCGGTTCATGCAGTTTGCAACCTTCCCCCGCCATCAGGACTTCGAGCTGTACTGGGAGGGACCGGAGATGAGGCGGTTTCGGACCGTCTACTCGGGCTGGTACCAGGTGCCCGTCCTGTACAGCACCTTCCAGCGAATTGCCAGCGGCAGCCTGGCTCTCGAAGGCGTAGGGCACGGCTGAATTCCTCGCCCGCGTCGGGCTCCAGCCCGACTGCCCGGGCCTGCGGGCAGGGGCGTCTCTGCCCAACTCCCCTCGCCGAGGCTCCAGCTGGCGACCGGCGCAGGCAGGGCCAAGGGCCCGCGCCAGGCGATCTCCCGGCCCGGCAGCCGCCGCAAGGAGCGGGGTCAGGAGTCGGGGAAGGCCCTCATCACCCCGATCGCTTCGCGAGAGCAGCTCACCGACCGACCCGGTTTTGCGGGTCGCCCAGCCTCCGCCCCCGGGAGCGCCAGACGGTCCCCGTTTGACGATGGAAGGTGGACAGCCAGGGCTTGCCGCCCCCGCCAAAACCGGCGACGGGAGGGCCAGCGACCGTCCCCGGCGCGCCGACGGCCGACCGGCGGCTAGCCCTGCTCGAGCGGGGCCATCGTCAGCCCCTCCCCCTTCAGCTGTTCCCAGTACAGCTCGGCAAGCTCGCGATGGCCGACAAACACCGTCGCCTGACCCCGGGTGTGGATCACGTTTGCGATCTGGTGGCCGCGCTCGAGGGTGATCCCCGGGATGTGTCGGGCAAGGGCGCGGGCGACGTGATCAAAGGTGTTGTGGTTGTCGTTTAGGACGATCACCCGCCACGGCCGGTCGAGATCGGTTCCCGGACCGCCGGTGCGGGGAACCTCAACCGTTCCTGCCATAGGCTCAAGGATAGATCGGCGTATGCCCAAGCTGGACGGCAAGCGCCGGCGGACTTAGAATCCAGGCCATGGAACCAAACGCCTCCGTCCGCCTGCCGCAGCCCGACCGCCCGTGGCTGATGCGCACCTACGCCGGCCACACCACGGCAAAGGCCTCGAACGAACTGTACCGGCGCAACCTTGCAAAAGGCCAGACCGGCCTCTCGGTTGCCTTCGACCTGCCCACCCAGACCGGCTACGACCCCGACCACGAGCTCTCCCGGGGCGAGGTCGGCAAGGTTGGCGTCTCGATCGCCCACCTCGGCGACATGGAGACGCTCCTGGACGGGATCCCGCTCGGGGAGATGAACACCTCGATGACGATCAACGCGACGGCCGCCTGGCTGCTCGCCCTCTACATCGTCACCGCCGAGCGCCAAGGGGTCGCCCAGGAGCAGCTCCAGGGGACAACCCAAAACGACATCATGAAGGAGTTCCTGGCGCGCGGCACCTACGCCTTCCCGCCGGCGCCGTCGCTGCGGCTGACGGCCGACGTGATCACCTACACCGTCGAGCACGTCCCGAAGTGGAACCCGATCAACGTCTGCTCCTACCACCTCCAGGAGGCCGGCGCCACCCCGGTCCAGGAGGTGGCCTTTGCCCTTGCCAACGCGATCGCGGTGCTTGACGCCGTCAGGGAGCGGCTGGCGCGGATCAACCGCCTCGAGCTGATGGAACGGGTCTTCGGCCGGATCTCCTTCTTCGTCAACGCCGGCGTGCGGTTCATCGAAGAGCACGCCAAGCTGCGGGCGATGGGCAACCTCTGGGCGGAGATCGGCCGCACCCGCTACGGCGTCCAGGACCCAAAGAACCTCCGCTTCCGCTACGGCGTCCAGGTCAACTCGCTGGGCCTCACCGAGGTCCAACCGGAAAACAACGTCCAGCGGATCGTCCTGGAGGCCCTTGCCGTCACGCTTGGCAGGAACGCCCGGGCCCGGGCGATCCAGCTGCCGGCCTGGAACGAGGCGCTTGGCCTCCCCCGTCCCTGGGACCAGCAGTGGTCGCTGCGGATCCAGCAGGTCCTCGCCTACGAGACCGACATCCTCGAGTACCCCGACATCTTCGAGGGCTCCAAGGTGATGGAAGGGCTGACCGCCGAGATCGAAGCCGGCGCCCGCGAGGAGCTTGAGCGGATCGCCGAGCAGGGGGGCGCGGTGAACGCGGTCCCCTACATGAAGTCCTCCCTGGTCGACTCGGCCCGCCGGCGACTTGCGCGGATCGAGTCGGGCGAGCAGGTTGTCGTCGGCCTCAACAGGTTCACCGAGAGCGAGCCCTCGCCCCTGCTTTCAGGCGGCGAGGTGCCGATCCTCCAGGTCGACCCAAGCGTCGAGCAGGAACAGATCGAGGCGGTCCGCCGCTGGCGGGAAAACCGGGACGAGCGGGCGGTCCGCAGGGCCCTGGAGCGGCTTGCCGAGGTGGCGGCAAGCGACGACCCCGCCGCAAACCTGATGGTCCCGACGATCGAGGCGGCTCGGGCCGGCGCGACGACCGGCGAGTGGGCGCAGACGCTGCGGGAGGTGTTCGGCTCCTACCGGGCGCCAACCGGCGTCGGCGACGCCCCCTCCACAAACGGCGCCGCCCCGCAGCGGATCGCCGCGCTGCGGGAGGCCGTCGAGGAGCTTGCCGAGCGGCTTGGCCGCCGGCCGAAGCTGCTGGTCGGCAAGCCGGGCCTTGACGGCCACTCCAACGGCGCCGAGCAGATCGCGGTCCGGGCGAGGGACATCGGCTTCGACGTCGTCTACGAGGGCATCCGCCTCACCCCCGCCCAGATCGCCGATGCGGCCAGGCAGGAGGGGGTCCACATCATCGGCCTCTCGATCCTCTCCGGCTCCCACAAGGAGCTGGTGAAGGCGGTGCTGGAGGAGCTTGCGGCCCGCGAGGTCTCCGTGCCGGTGGTGGTTGGCGGGATCATCCCCGAGGCCGATCTCCCCGTGCTGCGCTCCTACGGCGTCGCGGCGGTCTACACGCCCAAGGACTTCGACCTGAACCGGATCATGGCGGAGCTGGTCGACCTCGTCGCCCGCGCGGCCGAGGGCGAACTCCAGCGGGCGGTTGGCGCCCGCTAGACGGTGGCCGTTGCAGCTGCCTCCACCCGCGCCGCCCGGTTGGCGAAGCGGCTGCGCGCCGGCGACCTCGACGTTGCCCCCGAGGTGGTCAACCTCCTCGAGAGCACCGCTCCAGGCGACCTGGCCGAAGGCAGACAGCTCCTCTCCCTCCTTTCCCCCCGCGCGCTTGGCGGGGAGCCAGCGGGCCAGATCGTCGGCGTGACCGGGCCCCCCGGCGCCGGCAAGTCGACGCTGCTTGCCGCGCTGATCAGGGGGTTGCGCGCGCGGGGAGCCGCCGGCGTCGCGGTCCTGGCGGTCGACCCCAGCTCACGGCTTTCCGGCGGGGCGCTGCTTGGCGACCGGGTGAGGATCGCCCTTGCCGACCCCGACCCCAAGGTGTTCATCCGCTCCCTTGCCAGCGGCGGGCGGTTCGGCGGCTTGGCAAGGGGCGTCCGGGAGGCCGCCGAAGCGCTGGCCGTCGCCTTTCCCTGGGTGTTGATCGAGACCGTTGGCGTCGGCCAGGCCGAGACCGAGGTGGCTGAGGTGGCCGACACCGTCTGCCTTGTCGTCCAGCCCGCCTCCGGGGACACCCTTCAGTTCCTCAAGGCCGGGATCATGGAGGTCCCCGACCTCTTCGTCGTCACAAAGGCCGATCTGGCCGCCCAGGCGAAGCGGACGGTGCTCGAGCTGGAGGCGGCGCTGCGCACCCTTGGCAAGGGGGAGGTGCCGGTTGTGGCGGTCAGCTCCCTGCCGCCGCCAACCGGCGTCGATCGGCTGATCGAGGCGCTTGAGGGCCGCGCTCGCCGGCTGCGGGAAGGGGACGGCGCCGCCTTGCGCAGCCGACGGAGGGAGGGGCGGATCCTCGGCGCGCTCAGCTCCTTCTCAAGGGAGCACGGCGAGCGGGCGCTCCGCGCCCTCGGCGGCGCCCGCAAGGCACGCCGGCTGCTCGAGGGAGCGCCAGCCGATGCGGGCTACCCGGAGCTGCTCGAGCTGCTCGAGCGCCGGCTTGCCGCAGCCTGATCGGCCCGGCCAGATCGGCGCCTGTATGCTCCAGCCATGGCTAGAGGCTGCTTTATCACCCCGGGTCGCTCTCTCCAGCGGGCAGTTGAGCTTGTCAAGCTCGCCGACTCCCTCGGCTATCAAGCCTGCTTTACAACCCACATCGCCGGTTGGGAGTCGCTTACCGTCCTTGCCGCCTACGCCGCGGCAACACAGCGGATCGCCCTCGGCAGCGGCGTCGTCCCGATCTTCACCCGGACGCCGGCGACAATGGCGCAGACCGCCGTCACCCTCGATGAGCTTTCAGGCGGCCGACTGCGGCTCGGCCTTGGCGTCTCCCACCAGGTGGTGGTGGAAAACTGGCACGGCCAGCGGATCGAGCGGCCCGTCGCCCAGATGCGGGAGTACGTCTCGATCCTCAAGGCGGTCCTGGCCGGCCAGCAGCCGCCGGAGGGGCAGTGGTGGCGGACCAACTTCCGGCTGGTCGGCGTGGAGCCGCGGCCGAACCTGCCGATCTACATCGCCGCGCTCTCCCCGAACATGCTGCGGCTTGCCGGCGAGATCGCGGAGGGGGTGATGCTCTGGCTGTGCGTGCCCGACTACATCGAGAGGGTGGTGGTGCCGGCCGTGCGGGAGGGTCGGGAAAAGGCGGGCAAGACCCTGGAGGGCTTTGAGATCGTCCCGGCCGTCCCCTGCGGCGTCGTCGAGGAGGAGGGGCAGCGGGCTGCCGCCTACGACGCCCTGCGGGGCGAGCTGCTCACCTACTTCTCCCTCCCCTTCTACCGGGCGATGCTTGAACGGGCCGGCTTCGGCGAGGAGATCGCCGCCTTCGACCGGGCGGCCGGCGCGGTGGAGCAGATGAAGGCGGCGATCTCCGACCGGTTCCTGGCCGCCCTGACCGGGATCGGCGGCGAGCGGGAGGTGGCCGAAGCCCTTGAGCGCTATCGGCGGGCAGGCGCAACGCTGCCCTGCGTTGGGCCCGCCCCCAAGGCCGACGTGGAGCGGACGCTGCGCGTCGCCGCGCAGCGGTAGCGGCCGGCCCAACCGTCGGCCGCCGGTGGCGGCAGACCATAGAATGGCAAGGGAATGGAAGGACCGGCCCCCCAAACGACGGCCAAAAGCTGGCTGCGCTGCTACCGCTGCTGGTCCCAGAACCTCGAGGTCCAGGTCCACTACGAGGGGGTCCACAAGATCGACCCGGTCACCGGGGAACGGGGGGAGGTTGTCGAGGAGATGGAAGAGGCGGTGATCCAGTGCATGGACTGCATGCACGACCAGCCCCACCTCAGCTTCCGGGACGGCCGGGTCGAGCCGATCGAGGACCGCTGGGAGCGGCTTGTCGCCGGCACCCCCTGGGTTGCCTCCTGCACGGTGCGGGTGGACGGCGACCAGGTTGAAGCCTGCTCGGGGCCGGAAGCAGGAGAAGCCCTCTCCTACGCCGCCTTTGGCGACCACGGCGTCCGCGAGTTCTTCACCCACGTCCGGTTTCACAAGCACGAACCGGACGAGTCGATCGTCATCCACCTCCTCGTGGAGCTTTACGCCCGCTCCCTGGAGGAGGCCACCGAGGTCCTGGAAAGCGCCGCCCGAGGCGAGCTGACGATCACCTCCCTTGCCGAGGAGTCGCGACCGCCGGCCGCGGCCGGCGAAACGCACGGCCGCGGCTGAGGGCGGCGGAAGCTAGCTTTCCTTCAGCCGCCGTTCGAGGTCGGCAAGCTGGTCGCGCAGCTCCTGGGGCAGCCGGTCGCCAAACCGGGCGAAGTGCTGATGGATCGCCGGCAGCTCCTTGCGCCAGGCGACCGGGTCGACCGAGAGCAGCTCCTCGAGGGCCTCCCGGCTGATGTCAAGACCCTCGGTGTTCAGCGCCTCGGGGGTCGGCACGATCCCGATCGGCGTCTCCACCCCTTCGGCTTCGCCGTCGCAGCGGCGGCAGATCCACTCGAGCACCCGGCTGTTCTCGCCGTAGCCGGGCCACAGGAAGTTGCCGTTGGCGTCCTTCCTGAACCAGTTGACGTAGTAGACCCTGGGGAGCTTGGCGGGATCGGCGCTGCGGCCGATCCGCAGCCAGTGGGCGAAGTAGTCGGCCATGTGGTAGCCGCAGAACGGCAGCATCGCAAACGGGTCGTGGCGGAGCTTGCCGACCTCCCCGGCCGCCGCCGCCGTCGTCTCGGAGGACATGATCGCCCCCATGAAGACGCCGTGCTCCCAGTTGAAGGCCTCCCTGACCAGCGGCACAACGCCGGCCCGCCGGCCCCCGAAGAGGATCGCGTCGATCGGCACGCCGGCCGGATCCTCCCACTCCGGGGCGGCGGCGGGGTTTTGGGAGGCGGCGACGGTGAACCTTGCGTTTGGATGGGCTGCAGGCCGCTCGCTTGCCGGCGTCCAGTCGTTGCCGTGCCAATCGATCAGGTGGGCCGGCGGCCGGTCGGTCATCCCCTCCCACCAGACGTCGCCGTCGTCGGTGAGGGCGCAGTTGGTGAAGATCGTGTTCGCCCGGAGCGTCCGCATCGCGTTGGGGTTGGTCTTCTCGTTGGTGCCGGGCGCGACGCCAAAGAAGCCGGCCTCCGGGTTGATCGCGTAAAGGCGGCCGTCGGGGCCGAACTTCATCCAGGCGATGTCGTCGCCGATCGTCTCCACCCTCCAACCGGGGAGGGTGGGGACAAGCATCGCCAGGTTGGTCTTCCCGCACGCCGAGGGGAAGGCGCCGGTCACGTACTTCACCTTCCCCTCCGGCGAGGTCAGCTTGAGGATCAGCATGTGCTCCGCCAGCCACCCTTCGTCGCGGGCCATCACCGAGGCGATCCGCAGGGCAAAGCACTTCTTGCCGAGCAGCGCGTTGCCGCCATAGCCGGAGCCGTAGGACCAGATTTCCCGCGTCTCCGGGAAGTGGACGATCCATTTGTTCTCGTTGTCGCACGGCCAGGGAACGTCCCGCTCCCCCGGGGCAAGCGGCGCCCCCACGGAGTGCAGACAGGGGACGAACTCGCCCCGCCGCTCGATCTCGGCAAGCGCCGCCTTGCCCATCCGGGTCATGATCCGCATCGAGACGACGACGTAGGGGGAGTCGGTCAGCTGAACGCCAAGATGGCTTTTGTCGGAGCCGACCGGCCCCATCGAGAACGGGATCACGTAAAGCGTCCGACCGCGCATCGAGCCGGAGAAAAGCTCGGTGAGGGTGCGGCGCATCTCCTCCGGCTCCCGCCAGTTGTTGGTCGGGCCGGCGTCCTCCTGGCGGGCCGAGCAGATGAAGGTGCGGTCCTCGACGCGGGCCACGTCGCCGGGGTCGGAGCGGGCGAGAAATGAGCCGGGCCGCTTCTGGGGCGAGAGCGGCGTGAAGGTGCCGGCCTCAACCAGCTGGGCGCAGAGCGCATCGTACTCCTCCTGGGAGCCGTCGCACCAGTGGATCTGGTCCGGTTCGGTGAGGGCCGCTACCTCCTCCACCCATTTGGCCAACCGCGCAAGCTTGGTTGGCGCCTGCTTTTGCTTGCTGCTCGTTGACGTTGTCTGCATCTCCATGGTGGCGAAAAAGCTGGGCCCCCTCCCGATTGTGAAGGCGCTGTAAAGATACAGCACCGGCGGCCTGTGTGCGCCGCCTCGGCGCCGCCGCCCGCTACTCGTTGCCAGGTTCCCGCTTGGGAACGAGCACGGTCCGCTTGAACTCGGTGACCAGCGTGCCGTGCTGGTTGTAGACGCGGGTGTGGACCTTCACCGTGCCCCGGTCGGGCTTTGAGCGGGAGGGCCGCTTCTCAAGCACCTCCGACTCGACGAACAGCGTGTCCCCGTGGAAGACCGGGGCCGGGTGGCGCAGCTCCTCCGTTTCAAGGTTGGCGATCGCCTTGCCGGAGACGTCGTTGACCGACATGCCCAGGGCAAGCGAGTAGACAAGCGGACCGACCACCACGTTGCGCCCCTGCTGGGACTTGGCGGCGTAGACGTCGTTGATGTGCAGCGGATGGTGGTTCATCGTCAGCAGGCAGAACAGGTGGTCCTCCGCCTCGGTGACCGTCTTCGCCGGCCAGTGCTTGTAGACGGCGCCAACCTCGAACTCCTCGAAGTAACGGCCGTAGGGGTGGGCCCCGGAGGCCTCCCGCGCGGCCTGGTCGGTCTCAACGGCGGGCTTGGACTCGCTCATCGTCTCGCTGATCGCTTGCTCCTTTCCGTCGGCTTTCCCGGTTTTTCACGGCCGCTTGAAGAGGCCGTGGCCAAACTGTAAAGGCTGAACACCGACGACGCGCCGCCGCCTGCCAACCGGTAGGCTCATTGGCGCAAGCAAAGGCCGCGCATCGCTTATCGCGGGCCTGCAAAGCGTGATGGGAAAACGAGGAAAGGACTGGTCTGGACCGTGAGAAACCCACGCCACTTCGAACGGCCGCTTGCGATCGGCGCACCGCAGCCGCCAAAGGAGATCCCGGTCAAGCCCTCCCGGATGATCCACTTCGTCGACTTCTCAAACCCGCGGATGGTCGAGAAGGTGCCGGAGCTCGCCCCCCAGGTAGACATCCTGCTCGGCAACCTCGAGGACGCGATCCCGGTGGAGCGCAAGGAGGCGGCCCGCGAGGGGCTGATCCGGGTGGGCAAGGAAATGGACCTGGGCGACACCCAGCTGTGGGCCCGGGTCAACGCCCTCGACTCCCCCTGGGTGCTCGACGACCTGATGCGGATCGTCACCGAGATCGGCGACAAGATCGAGGTGATCATGATCCCGAAGGTCGAGGGACCTTGGGACATCCACTACGTCGATCGGCTCCTCGCCCAGCTGGAGGCAAGAGCCGGCCTTGAGCGGCCGATCCTGATCCACGCGATCCTCGAGACCTCCCTGGGCGTGATCAACCTCGAGGAGATCGCCGCCTCCTCCCCCCGCCTGCAGGGGATGAGCTTCGGTCCGGCCGACCTTGCCGCCTACCGGCGGATGAAGACGACCCGGGTCGGCGGCGGCCACCCCCTCTACCGGACGATCGCCGACCCAGACCCCAACGACCCCGATGCGCCGCGGCCCTCCTATCAGCAGGACCCGTGGCACTACTCGATCGCCCGGATGGTCGACGCCTGCACCGCCGTCGGCGCCCTCCCCTTCTACGGCCCCTACGGCGACATCAGGGACGAGCTGGGCTGCGAAACCCAGTTCCGGGCCGCCTTCCTGCTCGGCTGCGTGGGGGCGTGGTCGCTCCACCCGGCCCAGATCCCGATCGCCAAGCGGGTCTTCTCCCCCGACCCGGAGGAGGTCGCCTTCGCCAAGAAGGTGATCGAAGCGATCCCCGACGGCCGCGGCGTCCACATGATCGACGGGAAGATGCAGGACGACGCGACCTGGAAGCAGTGTCAGGTGATGGTCCAGCTCGCCGAACTCCTTGCCCGCAAGGAACCGGAGCTGGCGGAGCGGTACGGGTTCACAAGCCATGCGGTTCTTTGAGTTCGAGTCGCGGGCGCTGCTGCGCCGGGAGGGGATCCCGGTCACCGAATACGGCTTCGCCCGCACCCCCGAGGAAGCCAAGGAGCACGCCAAGCGGATCGGCGGGCCGGTGGTGATCAAAAGCCAGGTCCTCTCCGGCGGCCGGATGAAGGCCGGCGGCGTCCGGTTCGCCGACACGCCGGAGGAGGCCGAGCGGCACGCCGCCGAGGTGCTGAAGCTGGAAATCGGCGGCCACATGCCCCGCGGGGTGCTGGTCGACCCGAAGATGGAGGTCGAGCAGGAGTACTACGCCGGCGTCGTCTGGGACGGCCTGCGCAAGCTGCCGGTGATCGTCTTCTCGCCGGTTGGCGGGATCGACATCGAGGAGGTGGCGGCAACCCAGCCGGACAAGGTCGCCCGCAGGCACATCTCGACGATCCTCCCCCTCTCCGACTTCGCAGCCAAGGAGGCGATCGCCCGCACCGGCGTGACCGGCTCGGAGCTGACCAGGCTTGTCGGGATCGTCCGCAAGCTGGCCGAGCTGTTCCTCCGCTACGACCTCACCCTGGCCGAGATCAACCCGCTCGGCCGGCTGGCGGACGGCTCCTTTGTGGCGCTGGACGCCCACATCGAGATCGAGAACGAGGCCCGCTCCCGCCATCGGCAGCTGCTCGAGGAACTGGGGATCGGCCCCCAGGAGACCCGCCAGGCGCGGGAGCCGACCCCGTTTGAGATCAAGGGGGCGGAAATCGACGCCTCCGACCACCGGGGCGTCGCCGGCAACGTCACCGAGTTCGACGGCAACCTCGGGCTGGTGATCGGTGCAGGCGGCGGGTCGCTGACGCTCTTTGACGCCGTCCGCGCCCACGGCGGCAAGCCGGCCAACTACTGCGAGATCGGCGGCAACCCATCGGTGCGCAAGGCGGCCGAGCTGACCAAGCTGGTCCTCTCCAAGCCGGGCGTGGAGCGGATCGCGGTGATGATGTCGATCGTCTCCAACACGAGGGTCGACATCGTCGCCCGCGGGGTGATCAAGGCCTGCCTTGAACTCGGCTACGACCCGGCCGAGAAGATCGCCTTCTTCCGGATCCCGGGCGCCTGGGAGGAGGAGGGGTTCAAGATCCTGCGCCGCTACGGCATCGACTTCGCAGACCGCTCCGTCTCCCTGTACGAGGCGGCCCGGCGGGCGGTCGAGAAGATCCAGGGCGCAAAGCAGCCAGCGGAGGCAACCAGATGAGCATCCTGATCGACGAGAACACCACCTTCATCGTCCAGGGCATCACCGGCCGGGAGGCCGTCAACCTGACAAGGGAGTGCCTTGACTACGGCAAGGGGGCGAAGATCGTCGGCGGCGTCACCCCCGGCCGGAAGGGACGGGAGGTCCATGGCGTCCCCGTCTTCGACACCGTCGAGCAAGCCGTTGAACACCACGGCCGGCCGATCGACGGCTCGGTGGTGACGGTGCCCCCCGCCTTTGCAAGGGACGCCGTCTTCGAGGCGATCGAGAACGGGATCAAGCTGATCGTCGTCGTCACCGAGCGGATCCCCCGCAAGGACGTCGCCCAGATGGTCGAGCTTGCCACGCTGCGCGGCGCGCGGATCATCGGCCCCAACTGCCTGGGCATCATCGTCCCCGACGTCGTGAAGATGGGCGGGATCGGCGGCCCGGCCCGCAACGCCGCCCAGGCCTACACCCCGGGGCCGATCGGCGTGATCTCCCGCTCCGGGGGGATGACCACCGAGATGTCCTCGACCCTTACCGCCGCCGGGCTCGGCCAGTCGACGGCCGTCTCGATCGGCGGCGACGCGATCATCGGCTCCACCTACGCCGAGCTGATGGAGCTGTTCGTCAAGGACCCCCAGACGAAGGGGATCGTCATCTACTCGGAGCCAGGCGGGCGGATGGAGGCCCAGCTTGCCGACTGGATGGTCGAGCACGAAAGCCCCCTGCCGGTTGTCGCCTTCATGGCCGGCCGGTTCATGGATGAGATGCCGGGGATGAGCTTCGGCCACGCCGGCACGATCGTCGAAGGAAAGGAGGACACGACGGCCGAGAAGATCGCCCGGCTGGAAGCGGCGGGCATCAAGGTCGCGGAGCGGATCGAGGACATCCCCGGGATGATCGGGGAGCTGATCGCCGAGCGGCAGCGGAGCGGCGCGGGGGTGGCCGGATGAGGGTTGACGGCATCTTCATCGCGATCGAGGTCGACGACGCCAAGGCCGCCGACGGCGAGCTCGCCAAGCGGCTTGCCGAGGTCTGCCCGGTGGACATCTTCCGGGTCGGCGAGGGCGGGGGCCTGGAGGTGGTCAAGGAGAACGTCGACGAGTGCGTGCTCTGCAGGCTCTGCCTTGACGCCGCCCCCGAGGCCGTCAGGGTGCTCAAGCTCTACGACAACGAAGCGGCGCTCGCCTGAGCGCCGCTTCGAAAGGGCAGCGCCAGCTCGGCAAGCCGGCGGGCGGCAACCTCGATTGCCGCCGGGTTGCTGTCGATCAGCACGAAGCGGCGCTGCAGCTGGCCGGCTACGGCGCCAAGCGTCCCGGAGCCGGCAAAGGGATCGAGGCACCAGTCGCCGGGGCGGGTTGACGCCTGGACGATCCGCCGGAGGATCCCTTCCGGCTTCTGGGTCGGGTAGCCGGTCCGCTCCCGCGAGCTGGTCGGCACGATCGTGTGCCACCACACGTCGGTTGGCAGCTTGCCCCGCGCCGCCTTCTCCGGCCCGACCAGCCCGGGCGCCATGTAGGGCTCCCGGTCGACCGCCTCGCCGTTGAAGTAGTAGCGGTTGGGGTCCTTCACGTAGACGAGGATCGTGTCGTGCTTGGCCGGCCACCGCCGCTTCGAGCGGCCGCCGTAGTCGTAGGCCCAGATGATCTCGTTGAGAAAGCAGCGGCGGCCGAACAGCCGATCGAGGAGGACCTTCACGTAGTGGGCCTCCCGGTAGTCGAGGTGGAGGTAGAGGGTGCCGTCCTCGGCAAGCAGCCGGTGGAGCTCGACCAGGCGGGGCCGGAGGAACTCCAGGTAGTTGCGGTGGCTGTCGAGAAAGCTCCGCTCCTCAAGCGGCTCGACGGCGTAGCGGCGGTCGGCAAACCCAACCCTCCCCCCCTCCTCCGCCCTGCGCACCCTGATCCGCCGGTAGGTCCGCCGCTTGCCGGTGTTAAAGGGCGGGTCGGCGTAGATCAGCGTGAAGGCGCCGTCGGCGAACCGGCGGAGGATCGGCAGGTTGTCCCCTTCAAGCAGGAGGTTGTCGGTGGGCTGCACCGCTCCCAACGAAAAGGGAGCTTACGGCCCCCGGCGGCGCCATGCAAAAGCCGGTGCGGAGGTTGCCGCCAGGCCGCAACCCGCCGAGCAGAAAGGTGTTGAAGTGATTGCAACGAACTGTTAGGCGTCGCAACATCCGTTCACCAGCGACTAACATATGGCGAGGCTCCAACGATGAAACCGGTCGTCGAGCAGATCGCGCAGGCAGGCGGCGCCCCAGTTGACGGGCTGCTTGCCGCAAGCGTGGAAAGGAGTCCAAACGTCCGCTGGCAGCGGGGCAGGCTCGACCGGGCGAAGCGGTGGCACGACCTTGAAACCAGCGGGGCGACCGTCTGGCTGACCGGCCTCCCCTCCTCGGGCAAGTCGACGCTGGCCGCCGCCGTCGAGCAGCGGCTGGTTGAAGGCGGGCGGCACGCCTACCTGCTCGACGGCGACAACCTGCGCCACGGGATCTGCGCCGACCTGGGCTTCTCCCGCGAGGATCGCGCCCGCAACGTCCGGAGGGTGGGCGAGCTGGCGATGCTCTTTGCCGACTCGGGGGCGATCGCCCTGGTCGCGCTCGTCTCCCCCTTTGCCAGCGAGCGGGAAGAGGTGCGGCTCCGCCACCGGGAAGCCGGCCTGCCGTTCGTTGAAGTCTTCGTCGACACGCCCCTTTGGCTTTGCGAGCGGCGGGATGCAAAGGGCCTTTACGCCCGGGCGCGCGCCGGCGAGATCTGCTCCTTCACCGGCGTCGACGACCCCTACGAACCGCCGGCCGACCCGGAGCTGGTGATCAGGCCGGATGCCCCCCTCCAGGAGGCGGTTGAGGCGGTGATCGCAGCCGTTGCCCACCGCTCCCAGCCCGCCGCCGGGTCGACCGGCAGCTGGCCGGGGCGGTTCCCCTCCCTTCCCCGATGACGGGAGGGGAGAGCCGTTGACCGGGGCGATCCGGCCGCTCGGCAGAGGCTCCGAGAGGGAAGCGCGAAGGTGAGATGGGCGCTGCCGGCTGCAGTGGTCCTCTGTCTGGGCGGCGTCTTCGGCGGCCTTGCCGCAGCCGGCTCCTTTGCCGGCGACCGGCCAGCCGCCCCCTCCTGCCTTGCCGCCAACCCGCAGCGCTCCGCGCGGCTTGGCCCCCTTTTCGTCTCCCCCGCCCCTGAAACGGAGACGGCAAACCCAAGGACCCAGATCAGCCTCCTTGGCCTTCCCGCCGCCGACCTCTCGGTCGTCTCGGTGCGCGGCTCGCGCAGCGGCCTGCACGCCGGCCGCCTGCTCCCCTACTCCCAGGGCGACGGCGCAAGCTTCCTGCCCGACAAGCCCTTCGCGCCGGGCGAGCGGGTGAGCGTTGCCGTCGCGACGACCGTCGGCGGGCGGCGGACGGTCTACCGCTACTCCTTTGCCGTCGCCGTCCCCTTCCCCACCTCCCACTACCCGCCCTTTCCAAACCCGCCGGCGCCGCCCGCCGACGTCCAGCGGTTCAACACCCTTCCCGGCGTGGCGGCGCCGATCCTCACCGTCACCGCCCCCGACCGCGACCCCCAGGCCGGCGACCTGTTCCTCACCAACGGCCCCGGGCCCGGCACCTACGGGCCGCTGATCTACGGACCGGAAGGGAGGCTGATCTGGTTCGACCAGCTGCCGCCGGGGGAGGTGGCTGAGAACCTGGCCGTCCAGCGGTACCGAGGCGAACCGGTCCTCACCTTCTGGGTCGGCAGGGTGCCCGATCTCGGCTTCGGCGAAGGGGAAGACCTGGTGCTCAACCGCCGCTACCAGACGGTGCTGCGGGTCCGCGCCGGCAACGGCCTGAAGGCCGATCTCCACGACTTCCAGCTCGGCCCAAACGAAACGGCCTACATCACCGCCTACAACCCGATCCGCTGCAACCTGGCGGCCGTCGGCGGCAACGCCAACGGGGCGGTCATCGACACCGCGATCCAGGAGATCGACCTGCGGACCGGCCTGGTCCGTTGGGAATGGCATGCGCTTGACCACATCCCGGTCGGCGACTCCCACACCTCCCCCCCGGCCGGGGAAAGCCCATGGGACTGGTTCCACCTCAACTCGATCGACGTCGAGCAAAACGGCAACCTGTTCATCTCGGCCCGCAACACCTGGGCCGGCTACCAGCTGGAAGCCGGCGGCGGCCGGGTCCTGTGGCAGATCGGCGGCGTGGAAAGCAGCTTCAAGCTGGGAGCCGGGGTGGAAACTGCCTGGCAGCACTCCGGAACGGTGCTCGGCCCCGAAGAAGTCGGCTTCTTCGACGACGGCGCCAACCCGCCGGTCCACAGCCAGTCCCGGGCGGTGCGGATCCGCCTCAACTTCGCAACCCATCAAGCAACCCTTGCCGCCGCCTACCTCCACCCCAGCCCGCTGCTCTCCGTCAGCCAGGGCAACGCCCAGTGGCTGCCCGACGGCGACGTGGTGGTGGAGTACGGCTCGATCCCGGAGCTGAGCGAGTACGGCCCCCACGGCGAACTCCTCTACGACGCCCACCTCCCGCTGGACATGACCAGCTACCGGGGCTACCGGTTCCCATGGGAAGGGCTGCCGGCGACGCCTCCGGCGGTGAGCGCAAACGAAAACTCAACCGAAGAAGAGACGATCGTCCACGTCAGCTGGAACGGGGCGACGGGGGTGAGCAGTTGGCGGATCCTCGCCGGCGAAAGCCCCCGGGCCCTGAAGCCCCAGGCGCTTGTCCCGGCAACCGCCTTTGAAGTCTCCGCCTCCCTCCCCCACCGGTTCCGCTACGTCTCCGCCCAGGCGCTTGGCGCCGACGGGGCCCTCCTCGGCAGCTCGCCGCCGACGGCGGTCGTCCCCTACAAGGCGGTCTTTGGCTCCGGTTAGTAGGCGGGCGGCTTGCTTGGCGCCTTGTAGACGGTCGGACCCGTCGTCGACCGCGGCGAGGAGCTGGAGCCGCCGCCCTTGCCCCCGCAGCCGCCGATCAGGACGGCAACGCAGGCGGCCAGCGCCAGCAGGCAGCCCCGCCTGCGCCGGCGCGGAGGGCTTTGGCCGTCAGTATGCACCCTTGGGCACCGCCGGCTTTTCGGCTGCTTCGCTTGTCGTGCGGTGGGTGGTGGTGTGGACGGTGGTCCGGGTGGTGGTCGTCGTGGTTGCGCTGTGCGGCGCAGGGGCCGGCGCGGGGGCAGCGGCCGGCTGCGGCCTGGCCGGCCTGACGACCACCGGGGCGGGGGCGGCCGGGCGGGCTGCCGTCCGCGTGGCGGCGGTGCTCACGGCCGCCCGGGAGCGGATCGCCCTGGCGGTGCGCCGCCTGGCGGAGGTATGGGTGCGGGTGGTCGAGGTCGTCGCCTGGAGCGTGAGGCGCTTTGCAACCTGAGACTTCTTGTGGCTTGAGCCGCAGCCAACCACGCCCAACGCGCAGAGGCAGCCGACCGCAATCGCCTGAGCTTTCGTTACACGCATCGGCAGTGAAGCGTAGCAGCGGCGCCTTGGGGACTCGCACCTTCGCCGGCAGCCGGCTGTTTATAGTAGGCGGGCCGGTTTGTTAGCGAAACGTTAGGAACAGATGCACAGCGGCGTTGAAACGGCCGGTCGGCCGACCACGACAGCGCAGCGGGACAGCGCCTTTGGCGGCCGCGCCCGCTGGGTGCTTGCCGTCTGCTCGGTCGCCCAGCTGATGGTGATCCTCGACCTCTCGATCGTCAACGTCGCCCTGCCCTCGATTCAATCCGGCCTCTCCTTCAGCGCCCCCGAACTGCAGTGGGTGGTCGACGGCTACGCGATCACCTTCGCCGGCTTCCTTTTGCTTGGCGGCCGGATCGCCGACTACTACGGCCAGCGGCGGACCTTCCTGCTTGCCTTCGCCGGCTTCTCCCTTGCCTCGCTGCTGGGCGGCCTGGCCGTCGACCGGACGATGTTGATCGGCGCGCGGGCCCTCCAGGGGCTGGCCGCCGCCTTCATGGCCTCCTCCTCGCTGGCGATCGTCACCTCCACCTTTTCGGCCGGCCCGGCCCGCAACCGGGCGATCGCGATCTGGGCCTCGATGAACGGGGTCGGCGGCGCCGCCGGGGTGCTGCTCAGCGGCGTGCTCACCCAGGAGGCCTCCTGGCGGTGGGTGCTTTTGATCAACCCGCCGATCGGCCTGGTGGCGATGGCGGTCGCCTGGCGGGTGCTTGTCGAACGGCGCCATCGGGAGCGGGAGGCAAGGTTTGACTTCGCCGGCGCCCTTGCCCTCACCGTCGGCCAGGTGGTCCTTGTCTTCGGCGTCGTTGAAGCGGGGATCATCGGCTGGGCGGCGGTGGGGGCGCTTTTGCCGATCGCGATCGGCGCCCTTTTGCTTGCCGCCTTCGGCCTGATCGAGGAGCGGTTTGCAGCCAACCCGATCGTGCCGATGCGGCTGATCTCCACCGAACTGAAGGTCGCCAACCTGATCGTCCTTTTGTTCAGCGCCGCGCTCTTCCCGATGTGGTTTGTCAGCTCCCTTTACCTCCAGCAGGTCCTGGGCCTCTCGCCGCTTCAGGCCGGTCTCACCTTCCTGCCGATGACGCTGGCGATCCTCCTCGTCGCCCAGCGGGGCGGGGCGCTGGTCAACCGGTTCGGGGTGCGGGCGGTGCTGCTTGGCGGCCTCTGCTTCATGACCGCCGGCCTCGCCCTGCTGGCGCGGATCGAACCGTCGGGCTCGGCGATCCCAAACGTGGTCGTGCCGGGGATCCTCACAACGGCCGGAATCGCCCTCTCGATCGTCTCCTCGACGATCGCCGCCACCCGCAGCGCAACCCCCCAGCTGGCCGGCCTCGCCTCCGGCCTGGTCAACACCTCCCGCCAGGTCGGCGGCGGCCTGGGCCTTGCCGTCCTGATCACCCTTGCCACCCAGCTGACCACCGAGCGGATCGGCGCCGGCAAGGGGGTCACCCTCGCCCTCACCGAGGGGTTTCGCCTCGCCTACCTGATCTGCGCCGGCTTGACCGGCCTTGCAGCGCTGGCAACCGTCTTCGCCCTGCGGATCCCCGGGGAGCGGTCGACCGGGGGGCTGCTGCGCTCGGCCGCCCTGTTTTTGGCCGTCCTCGGCCTCTACGCCGGCCTTGACGTCGCCTTCGCCCGGCCGAAGGCAACCCCGCTTGGCGCCTACGTGCTCACCGACACCTACTCCTTCCCCTCGGCGCCAAACCTCCATCCGCCAAAGATCGCCTACACCGACAAGGCAAGCGGCGGCTGGCCGGTTCCCGGCGAGGTCCTGATCACCAACTTCTACAACCTCTCCGAGCCGCCGATCTGGGGCCAAAGCGGGCCGCTGATCCTCGGCAAGGACCTCCAGCCGGTCTGGTTTGCGCCGGTCCCGAAGCGCTACGTCGCCGCCAACCTGGAGCTGCAGCACCTCGCCGGCGAACCGGTGCTTGCCTGGTGGCAGGGGGAGCTGACCAACACCGGGGCAACCGAAGTGGGCGAATGGGTGGTGGTCAACCGCCACTACCAGGTGATCGCCCGGCTGCGCGGCGGGGACGGCTGGGTGCTCACCCTCCACGACTTCCAGATCGTCGGCGAAGACGTCTGGGTGACGGCCAACAAGAACATCCGGATGAACCTCTCCCCCTGGGGCGGGGCCTACAACGGCGCGCTGATCGACGTCGCGGCGCAGGAGTACAACCTTAGAACCGGCAAGCTGCTTTACAGCTGGGACGCGCTCAAGCACGTCCCCCTCTCCGACTCCTACGCCACCACCCCAACCAACGGCTTCCCCTGGGACGCCTACCACATCAACGCCATCCAGCCGCTTGCCGGCGGCAAGCTGCTGGTCTCGCTGCGCAACACCTGGTCGATCTACCTGATCGAAACGGCCACCGGGAGGATCATCTGGACGCTCGGCGGCCGCCACTCCACCTTCAGGTTCGGCCCGAACGCCGAATTCCAGTGGCAGCACGACCCCCGCCTGGCCGGCCCGGACACGGTGACGCTCTTCGACGACCACTGCTGTCAGCTGACCAGCGGCGGCACCTACGTCTCCCCAACTGCGCCCTCCCGGGGCCTGATCCTCCACCTGAACTTCGCCACCGCAACGGCCACCGTGGTCCGGGTCCTCCGCCATCAGCCGCCAATCGACGCCGCCTACCTCGGCAACGTCGAACCGCTGCCAAGCGGCCAGACGATCGTCGGCTGGGGCTCCGAACCGTACTTCACCCTCTACGGTCCAAACGGCGAAGTCCAGCTTGAAGCGACCCTCCCCGGTCCCAACCTCAGCTACCGCGCCTACGTCGCCAACTGGGAAGGGGAACCGCTCTACCCCCCCTCGCTGGCGGTGCGCCGCAAGGGCGGCAGGGCCGTCGCCTTCGCCAGCTGGAACGGCGCCACCAAGGTGGAGCGCTGGCAACTGCTTGGCGGACAGACGGCCGGCGCGCTGAAGCCGCTCCTGACGGCGGCCAAGCAGGGGTTTGAGAGCGAACTGCCGGTTCCAGCCGGGGTGGCCGTCGTCGCGGTCCGGGCGCTTTCGGCAAACGGGTCGGTGCTGGGCAGCTCGCCGGCGGTGGCAACCGGCGGCTAGGCGGCGGGCTGGGCGCTGATAGGCTTTTGGCGAGGCTGGAATGCGGGAAAACCTCTCCCTGATCATCATGTGCGTGCTGCTGGTGGTCTCCCTCGCCTTCCTCGCCGACCAGTTCGCCCTCTACCACTGAAGGCAAGCTGCAGCCGCCAAGCTGAGAGCTAGCCGGCCGCCGCAGCCAAGCGGCCGGCCCGCAAGCAACTCCGGCTGCCCGCTCGGCGAAAGCGCCCTTCAGCCGCCCGCTGCGCCCCGCCGCCCCTGGACCCGGGAGATCACCCGGCCCAGCAGCTTGAGGATCGGCTCCGGGCCGCTGATCGCCACCCGGCCGCGCCGATACGCCTCCTGCCACTCCGCAAGCCCCCGTCCGACCAGCTCGTTGAACTGCTCCCGACGCAGGGAGACGGTCAGGTGGGTTTCGGGGGAGTAGCTGCGCCGCACCGACAGCTGGGGGAGGGTGATCAGAAAGTGCTGGACGTCGTGGCGGGCCTTCAGCTCCAGGCAGATCGCCAGGCTCAGCCGGCGCAGGGCGGGAAGCTCGGCAAGCAGGCGCCTCGCCCCCTGCCCGATCTGCTCCACCGTCCGATCGGCCACGAACAGAAGATATTCGCTTGGCCGGCGCGGCGGCGCCGCCGGCGGGCACCCCCCTAGATCCTGTTGCGCTCGAGCAGCTTGCGGCCGATCACCAGCCGCTGGATCTCCGAGGTTCCCTCGCCGATCAAAAGGAGCGGCGCGTCGCGGTAGAGCCGCTCCACCTCGTACTCCTTCGAGTAGCCGTAGCCGCCGTGGATCCGCAGGCACTCCTCGACGCAGTAGCGGCCGGTCTCGGAGGCGAACAGCTTCGCCATCCCGGCCTCCATGTCGGACCGCTCCCCGGCGTCCTTCATCCGCGCCGCCCGGTAGGTGAGCAGCCGCGCCGCCTGGACCTGGGTGGCCATGTCGGCGAGCTTGAAGAGGATCGCCTGGTGCTCGGCGATCGGCTTGCCGAAGGTGCGCCGCTCCTGGGAGTACTTGAGCGCCAGTTCAAGGGCACGCTGGGCGATCCCCACGCCGCGGGCGGCAACGTTCACCCGCCCGACCTCGAGGGCGTCCATCATCTGGTAGAAGCCCTTGTTCAAGCCGGCCTCTTCGCCGCCCAGGATGTTCTCGGCCGGGCAGCGGTACCCTTCGAAGACAAGCTCCGTCGACTCGACGCCCTTGTAGCCCATCTTCTTGATCTTCGGGGGGATCTTCAGGCCGGCGTAGGGACCGGTGTTCTCGGAGACGCCCCCCTCCTTCTCGGCGATGAAGCAGGTGAACCCGCGGTGGCGGGGCTGGGCGTTGGGGTCGGTCTTCACCAGCACGAAGACCAGCGAGCTCATCAGGCCGTTGGTCACCCACATCTTCTGGCCGTTGATCTCCCAGCTGCCGTCCGGCTGCTTGGTGGCCGAGGTCTTGATCGCCTGGACGTCGGAGCCAAGCTCCGGCTCGGAGAGGGAGAAGGCGGCCCTGATCTCGCCGGTGGCCATCCGCGGCAGGTACTTGCGCCGCTGCCCCTCGGTCCCGTACTTGAGCAGCAGGTAGGTGCCGATGAAGTGGGTGTTGATGATCCCGGAGATCGAGATCCAGCCGCGGGAGAGCTCCTCGACGATCATCGCGTAGGTGGTCAGGTCGAGCCCCATCCCCCCGTACTCCTCCGGGATCGTCACGCCGAAGAGCCCCAGCTCCTTCATCTGCTCGACGATCGGCTCCGGGTAGCCGTCCTCGTGGTCGTAGTGGCCGGCGTTTGGGATGATCTGCTCGTCCACAAACCGGCGCACCATCTCGAGGATCGCCTCTTGCTCCTCGGTCTTCTGGATCAGGGGATCTGTTGCAACTGCCACTTTCGCCTTCCTTTTAGCTTGCCGCCAACGGTTCACCTGGAGGATACCCGCGCCCCTTGAAAGGGCGCCTGCTGGCAGACTTTCAGGCGATGGCGGAAAACGAGCAGATCACGGTCGAGGCGGCCCGCAAGGCGCTGCCCGGAACGTTCCCCGGAAACCTTGGAATCGAGCTTGTCGAGATCGGCGAGCGGCGGGTGCGGGGGGTGATGGCCGTCGACCGGCGCCACCTCCACCCCGGCGGCTACGTCCACGGCGGCGCCTGGGTTGCCTTTGCCGACACCGTCGCCGCCTGGGGGACGATGCGCAACCTCCCCCCCAACCGCGGCTTCACGACGGCGGAGCTGAAGATCAACGTCCTTGGCGCCGGCCGGGAGGGCGACGTCCTTGAAGGGGTTGGCGAGCTGCTCCACGCCGGCAAGCGGACCCAGGTCTGGGAGGTGCGCGTCTACAAGCGGCGGGAGGACGGCAACCCGCCGCCGCTGATGGCCAACTTCATCTGCACCCAGATGGTGCTCTAGCGGTGGGGAACTTCGTGGCGGAAACGGTCGAGGTGGCCCCGGCCGACCGGCTTGCCCTGGTCGAGCGGGACCGCGCCGGCGGACGGCGGACCTACACCTTTGGCGAGGTTGCGGAGCGGTCCGCCAACCTGGCCAGCCACCTCCAGCGGCTTGGCGTCGGCAGGGGGGACGTGGTGATGACCCTGATCGGCAACCGCCCCGAGTGGGTGTTCTCGCTCCTTGCCGCCTGGCGGCTGGGCGCCGTCGCGCTGCCCTGCAACGAGCAGCTGCGGGCCAAGGACCTCCGCCGTCGGCTTGAGGTCACCGCCCCCCGGGTCGTGATCGCCGACGGGCGCAACCGCGCCGAGCTGGAGGCGGCCGGCCCCGCCTGTCCGGTCCTTTTGATCCCCGACGAGGCGCTCCTCAAGCCGCCGGCCGGGGCCCCCGGGCCGCCGGAGCCGGTCGAGCTGCTCGATCACGAGCCGACCTTGATCACCTTCACCAGCGGCACCCAGGGGGAGCCGAAGGCGGTCGTCCACGGCCACCGCTACCTCCCCGGCCAGCGGCTCCAGGCCGAGGCCTGGCTTGGCGCCCGGCCGGGGGAGCTGGTCTGGTGCACCGCCGCCTCCGGCTGGTCGAAGTCGGCGCGCAACGCCTTCATCGCCCCCTGGCTGAGCGGCGCCGCGGCGCTGCTCCACGACCACCGGTTCGACCCCGCCCAGCGGCTTGCGCTGCTTGCCGAGGAGCGGGTGAACGTGCTCTGCATGGCGCCCACCGAGTACCGGGTGATCGCCCGCCGGCTGGAGCCGCAGGCGCCGCCCTCGCTGCGCCACCTCGTCTGCGCGGGGGAGGCGCTCAACCCGGAGGTGCTCCACGCCTGGCACCAGGCAACCGGCCTTGTGATCTGCGATGGCTACGGCCAGACGGAGACCGGCCAGCTGACGGGGATCGCCGTCGACGGCAGGCTTCACCCCGGCTCGATGGGCAGGCCCCTGCCGGGCGTGCGGGCCTGGACGCAGCAGGGGGAGCTCGTCTGCGACCCGCGCACCGTCCCCACCTTCTTCCTCGGCTACATCGGCGAGGGGGTGGTCCGGGGCAGGCCGCCGGCGGCGGGGGCCGGCTGGCTGGTGACGCCCGGCGGCTGGGCGATCCGCGACCGCCGGCAGGAAGGGACGTGGCGGACCGGCGACCTGGTTCGGGAAGGGGAGGACGGGTTCCTCTACTTCGAAGGGCGCAGCGACGACGTGATCATCTCCTCCGGCTATCGGATCGGCCCCTTCGAGGTGGAGTCGGTGCTGCTCACCCACCCGGCCGTCGCCGAGGCGGCGGCCGTCCCGGCCCCCGACCCGGAGCGGGGCGCGGTGGTGAAGGCGGTGGTCGTGCTGCGGGAGGGCTTCCAGCCCTCCAAGCGGCTGGTCGCCGAGCTCCAGGAGCACGTCAGGCGGGAAACGGCCCCCTACAAGTACCCGCGGATCGTCGAGTTCGCCCAGGAGCTGCCGAAGACCCCCACCGGCAAGGTGATCAGGGCGGCCCTTCGCGGGGGCGGCCGCTAGCAGGCGACGATCGCCTCGATCTCAACGGCTGCGCCAAGCGGCAGGGCGGCGACGCCAACGGTCACCCGCGCCGGCGGCTCGGCGGCGAAAAAGGCGGCGTAGGCCTCGTTCAGCTCGGCGAACCGGCTGAGCGCGGTCGTGTAGAGGGTCAGCCGCAGGGCGCGGGCCAGGTCGGTGCCGGCCGCCCGGCAGACCGCCTGGAGGTTTTCCAGGCAGCGGCTGGTCTGGGCGGCAAGGCCCCCCTCCACGGGCCTGCCGGTTGCCGGGTCAAGCGGCAGCTGGCCGGAGCAGAACAGCAGGTTGCCCAGCCGGGTGGCGTGGCTGTAGGGACCGACGGCGGCGGGGGCGCCGCCGGCAGCGATCGTCTCGCGCTCGCTCACCGCCGGGAAAGATAGCGGCCGGCGGGGCGGCCCCCCCTTCGCCTGCTTTTAGGCCCCCTTTAGCGGCGGCTGCTTACCCTAAGGCGATGAGGGCAAAGGCGGTTTGGGCGGTCTGCAGCCTGATCGCGGCCGTTGGCGGGGCCGCCCTCGCCCAGCCGGCCGCGGCAGCGCCCCCGCTGCGGCCCTGCCGGGAACCGGCCGGCTTCCTCTGCACGAGCCTGACCGTGCCGGTCTCCCGGGAAGGGCTTGCCGGCGGCACGGTGACCCTCCAGGTGGCCGTCCTTCCCGCCCCCTTCCCAACCAACCGGGCGGTGGTCGCGCTGGCCGGCGGCCCCGGCCAGGCGGCGCTGCCGCTGGCGGGCGCCTTTGCAACGGAGGTGGCGCCGGCCCTGCTGAACCGCGACCTGGTCGTCTTCGACCAGCGGGGCACCGGCAAATCGGGGCCTTTGAGCTGTCGGGCGCTTGCCGAAGCAATCGAGACGATCCCCCAGCTGCAAGCCGCGCTGCGGCGCTGCGCCCTTGAACTTGGCCCGGCCCGCGGCGGCTACACCACGGTGGAATCGGCGCGGGACATCGCGGCGATCAGGGAAGCGTTCGGCTTTGAAAAGTTGGCGCTCTTTGGCACCTCCTACGGCACCAAGGTCGCGCTCCGCTACGCCGAACTTTTCCCGGAAACGGTGGAAGCGCTCCTGCTCGACTCGGTGGTGCCGGCAAACGGTCCGGAACCGTTCCTGCTGCCCACCTTCAAGGCGATCGCGCCGGTCCTCGAGGAACTGTGCAGCGAAGGGGCGTGCAAGGGGATCGCCGAACACCCCCTTGCGGAGCTGGCAACGCTTGCCGCCCGGCTGCGCCTCCACCCGCTTGGCGGCTACATCTACAACGGCAAGGGCAGGCGGGAACGGCTGGGGATCGACGACGCCGGCCTCTTCGACCTGCTCCTCTCCGGCGACCTCAACCCGGCGATCCGGGCGCTTTTCCCCGCCGCGCTGACGGCGGCGGTGCGCGGCGAAGCGGCGCCGCTGCTGCAGCTCGAGGGGATCGCCGACGGCCTTCTGCCGACGCTCCCGCCGATCCACCGCCAGCACGTTGAAGAAGCGGTTGACGGCACCCTCTACTGGACGACCACCTGCGAAGAGGCGCCGTTCCCCTGGCAGCGCTCCGCCGATCAAAGCCGGCGGGCAGCTGAAGCGGCCGCCGCGCTGGCCCGGATCCCCGCCTCCTCCTTCTCCCCCTTCTTCCCCTCCTTGGCCGAGGTCGTCGGCCCGCTTGCAGCCTGCGAGGACTGGCCAAACGCCGCCGGGCCGCCCCCGCCCCTCAAGCCGCTCCCCGACGTCCCGACCCTGATCCTCTCCGGCGGGCAGGACCTCCGCACCCCCACCGCCCAGGCGCGGGAAGTCGCCGCCCGGATCCCCGGCGCCCAGCTGCTGGTCGTCCCCTACACCGGCCACTCGGTCCTTGGCTCCGACCTGAGCGGCTGCGCCGAGGCGGCGGTCGACCGGTTCTTCAACGGCGAACCGGTTGGCAGCTGTCCGCGCACGGCCGATCCCTTCGCCCCCACCCCCGTTCCCCCCCGCTCCGTCTCCGCGCTGCGCGCCCTGCCCGGCCTCTCCGGGAGGGTTGGCAAGACGGTGACGGCCGTGCTCGACAGCTTCCTCGCCCTGGAGCGGGTGGCAGTTGCCGCCACGCTGCAGGCGGAGGCGACCCTTCCCGCCGGCGCAAGCTTTGGCGGGCTGCACGGCGGCTATGCCCGCTTCTCCCGCAGCGGCCTTGAACTGAAGGGCTTCTCCTTCGTCCCGGGCGTGGCGATCACCGGCAAGCTGCCGCTGCGGCGGGGCAAGCTGGTGCCAAAGCCGCTGGAGGTCTTTGGCCCGGCGGCGGTGAGGGGGACGGTGACGATCGTCGCAGGGCGGGTGCGCGGCGAGCTGGGCGGGGTGCGGTTCAACCGGCCGATCGTCCGCGCCGTCCTCTCCGCCAACCGGCTTGCCCCCACGGCGCTGCCCGCCGCGGCGCTTTGGAACGGCCCCCTTGCCACGCCGCCGCGGATCGGGCGGACCCTTGCCGAACTGCTCCCGGCGCTTTTGCGAGAAGGCGGCGCCGGCTGGGCCGCACGGCGGCGCAAGAGGTAGGCGACGGCAAACGGCGCCGGCCGGCCTCAAGGCCGCCGCTGCGCTAGGGTGGCGGTGGTGGCGAACGCCCTCGCCAACGAGCGCTCCCTTTACCTGCGCCAGCACGCCGACAACCCCGTCAGCTGGCTGCCGTGGGGGGAGGAACCTTTTGCGCTTGCCCGCGAGCGGCAGCTGCCGGTGCTCGTCTCGATCGGCTACGCCGCCTGCCACTGGTGCCACGTGATGGAGCGGGAGTCGTTCTCCGATCCCGAGGTTGCGGCGCTGATGAACGAGCACTTCATCTGCGTGAAGGTCGATCGGGAGGAGCACCCAGACGTCGACGAGTACTACATGGACGCCGTCCAGGCGCTGCGCGGGGCGGGCGGCTGGCCGCTGAACGTCTGCTGCACGCCGGAGGGCAGGCCGTTTTTCGCCGGCACCTACTTCCCCCCCGAGCCGCGCGGGGGGATGCCCTCCTGGCGGGAGGTGTTGGTCGCCCTGGCAGAGGCCTGGCGGCGGCAGCGGGCCGAGCTGGAAGGGCTTGCCAACCGGCTGCACGGGGCAATCGCCGCCTCGGCGACGGTCTCCCTCGCCCCCCGCCAGCCGCTTGCCGGCCTGAGCGCGGCGGTGGAGGGGGCGCTGGCCAAGGCCTTCGACCCCGACTACGCCGGCTTCGGGGAGGGGGCGAAGTTCCCCCAGGCCCCCGCCCTCGCCTTCCTCGCCCAACGGGCCGAGGAAGGCTCCCAGCGGGCCGCCTCCCTGCTCGACCGCACGCTGGAGGCGATCCACCGCGGCGGCATCCACGACCAGCTGGGCGGCGGCTTTCACCGCTACACCGTCGATCGCGCCTGGCGGGTCCCCCACTTCGAGAAGATGCTCTACGACAACGGCCTGCTGCTGAGGCTCTTCGCCCGCCGCCTGGCGCAGACCGCGAACCCCTCCTTCGCCGAGAGCGCGCAGGGGACCGTCCGCTTCCTGGAGGGGGAGCTGCTCGGCCCCCACAACCTCCTGTGCGCCTCCCTTGACGCCGACAGCCCCGGGGGGGAGGGCGCCTACTACCTCTGGCGGGCGCAGGAGCTACAGGCGCTGCTCGGCCCCCGCTACCAGGCCGCGGCGGGCTGGTTTGGCATCAGGGAGGAGGGCAACGCGACGGTCGACCACGGTCCCCCGCCGGGCGCAAACGTCCTTTACCTCGCCGGCCCGCCCCCGCAGGAGGCGGCCGCGATCAAGGAGGTGCTGCGGCAGGCAAGGGCAAGGCGGCCCCGGCCGCTGCGCGACGAGAAGGCGATCGTCGGCTGGAACGGGCTGGCGATCGCCGGCCTCGCCGAGGCGGCCGTGGCGCTCCGCGATCAGGGGATCCTCGGCTGGGCCGAACGGCTTGCCGAGACGATCCTCGCCGCGCCCCGCAGCGCGGCCGGGCTGCTGCCCCGGCTTGCCTTTGCCGACGGCTGGGTGGGCGAGGGCCACCTCGAGGACCACGCCTACCTGCTCGACGGCCTCCTCGCCCTCTTTGAAGCGGGGTGCGAGGAGCGGTGGCTGGAGCGCGCGAAGGAGCTTGGCGAGCTGATCATCGCCTTCTTCTACGATCCCCCGTCCGCCGCCTTTTACGCCACCGCCGGCGGCTCC